>ERZ795058.3262-NODE-3262-length-17355-cov-5.356185_pt1 | contig 17355 bp, 13 predicted proteins | sample MGYA00375142_ERZ795058 | MGnify/ENA primary metagenome ERZ795058 (study PRJEB30187, sample SAMN05720210) | activated sludge metagenome | isolation source: anaerobic digester from wastewater treatment plant | place: Japan | collected 2015-04-20 ... | reverse complement strand
CGCAAGGCCACCCGCGAGGCCAAGGAACACACGAGCTGGATCAACCCCAACGACGATTACGACGAGGCGGTCCAGCAGTTCGTCGCCGAAATCCTCCGCGCCGGCCGGCGCAACTTCTTCCTCACCCATCTGGAAAAATTCCAGCGGCCCCTCGCCGCGCTCGGCGCCGTCAACGCCTTGAGCCAGACCCTCCTCAAACTGACCTCCCCCGGCGTTCCCGACATCTTCCAGGGCGATGAACTGTGGAATTTCTGCCTCGTCGACCCGGACAACCGCCGCCCCGTCGATTTCGTTCTGCGCCGGCATCTGCTCGCCGATCTCCGCCGCCGCATCGCCGGCGCCGAGTTCAACCTCGCCCCGCTCGCCGATGAACTCCTCGGCGCCTGGCGCGACGGCCGCATCAAGCTCTACGTCACCCATCGCCTCCTTCAGCTTCGCCGCCAGGCCCCGGCCCTCTTCCGCGACGGCGAGTATCTGCCGCTCACCGTCCACGGCGATCGCGCCGACCATGTCTGCGCCTTTCTCCGCCGGCGCGAGCAGGATGAACTGCTGGTGATCGTCCCGCGCCTCCTCGTCGGCCTGTGCGGCTTCCCCGCCGACGCCGACCCCCCTTGGCCCGTGGGCGAATCCATCTGGCGCGACACCTGGATCGACCTGCCGGAGCGACCCGCTGCGCCGTGGAAGAATCTTTTCACCGATGAGACGCCCCCCTTGAGCCCCGACCACGCGCTGAAACTGGCCGACGCATTGTCCCGGTTCCCCGTCGCCGCCTTCGTTCGATCCCCCCAAACTTGATTGTCGACTATTCCGATCGGGATTACGATATTCGTTGCCCCCGCTTCCTCCCGGCGGGTATCATCCACTCATATCCCGGCGGCGGAGTATCGCGTCCGTGAGTCTGCTGGTCCACTGGCAAGCCATTTACACCCTCGTCATCCTCGTCCTCGCGCTGATTGCCCTCATTCGTAATATCGCGCCCCCCGACGCCGTTTTCCTCGGCTCGGTCGTCCTCTACGCCATCGCCGGCATCATCTCGCCCCACGAAGCCTTCAGCGGCTTCGCCAACGAGGGCGTCCTCGCCGTCGGCGCCCTCTTCGTTGTCGCGGCGGGCCTCCAGCAGACCGGCCTCCTCGGCTTCATCGGCCATCATCTGCTTGGCGCGGTGCGCACCGAGCGCGTCGTCCTGGCCCGCCTCGCCGCCCTCGTCCTCCCGCTCTCGGCCTTCCTCAACAACACCCCCATCGTCGCGATGCTCATGCCCGTCGTTGTCGACTGGTGCCGCAAGCGCTCGATCTCGCCCTCCCGGCTCCTGATGCCCCTGTCCTACCTGGCCATTCTGGGCGGCGTCTGCACCCTGATCGGCACCAGCACCAACCTGGTCGTCCATGGCCTGATGGTCGAGGCGGCCCGCGACGCCGCCGACTGGGCGGCGCGCCACCCCGGCGTCGATCCGGCCACGCTCGCCACCCGCCTGCGCGGCATGTCGATGTTCGAGATCTCACGTCTCGGCATCCCGTTCGCCCTCGTCGGCACGGCCTACCTCTTCCTTGCCCGGCCCCTGTTCCCCCAGCGCAAGGAGCTGCTCGAGCAGTTCGGCGAGCGCCGCCGCGAATACATGGCCGAAATGGTTGTCCAGCCCGGCTGCCGCCTCGCCGGCCGCACCGTCGAAACCTGCGGCCTGCGCAACCTGCCCGGCCTCTTCCTCGTCGAGATCAATCGCGCTGACCAGGCGATCACGCCCGTCGGGCCCCAGGACGTCATTCAGGAGGGGGACCATCTCGTCTTTTCCGGCATCGTCTCGACCATCGTCGATCTGGAACGGATTCCCGGACTCGCCCCGGCCGTCGACGCCACCTACGACGGCGCCGGCGACGGCCGCCGCGCCCGCCAGCTCTCCGAGGCCGTCATCTCGCCCACCTCCCCCCTGATCGGCGTCAAAGTCCGCGACAGCAACTTCCGCGCGCTCTACGACGCGGCGATCGTCGCGATCCACCGCGGCGGCGCGCGCCTCAACACCAAGATCGGCGAGGTCGCCCTCCGCCCCGGCGATACGCTCCTCCTCCAGACCGGCGCCGATTTCGCCCGCCGCCATCGCAACCATCCCGACTTCTACCTGGTCAGCGACGTCGAGGACTCCGCCCCGCCGCGTCACGCGCGCATGCCCGTCGCAATCGTGCTGTTCCTCGTCCTGATCGCCCTCATGTCCAGCGGCGTGATTCCGATTTCCGTCGCCGCCCTGCTCGTCGCCGGCTTGATGGTCCTGTTCCGCTGCATGAGCGCCGCCGACGCCCGCAAGAGCGTCGAGTGGCAGGTGCTGGTCACCATCGCCGCCTCGTTCGGCGCCGGCGCCGCCTTGAAAAACTCCGGCGCGGCGCATTTCCTCGCCCAGTCGCTGGTGCAACTGACCGCCGGCGCCGGACCGGTCGTCGGCCTCGCCGCGACGTTCTTCGTCACCACCGTCCTGACCGCCGTCATCACCAACAACGCCGCGGCCGTCCTGATGTTCCCGATTGTCCTCGACGCCGCCCTGCAATTCGGCGTCAATCCGCGCGGCTGGCTCTTCGCCCTCGCCCTCGGCGCCTCCACCTGCTTTATCTCACCCATCGGTTACCAGACCAACATGATGGTCTATGGCCCGGGCGGTTATCGGTTTACGGATTTCCTGCGTGTGGGCGGCCCGATGCAGCTCGCCCTGCTCGCCGTGGTGATGGCGCTCACCCCCTGGCTCTGGCCCTAGATAATCGCCCTCGCCCTCGCCATCGCCATCGCTCTCGATTCCCTCACGCCCCCGGCGTGTCGAGCGAGGCGGGGCTGGCGGCCGGGTCCGCCGCGCCGTTGGGCTTGAACTCCTCGCTCGGCGCCCGCCCCGCCGCGTTTTCCTTTTCCCGGCGTTCGTCGGCTTCGAATATCAGGTCGTCCAGCTCGAGCCCGGCCGAACGCCCCACCAGCATCATGATCTCCGAGAAGACCGACTTCAGTTCGCGCTCGGCCGAATCGATCACCCCCCAGTCGCTGTTCTGCAGCGCCACATCCAGCCGGAACATCCGTTCGGTGAACCGCCGCTCCTCGCGCTCGGTCAGCGGCCGCGTGTCCGACTGGCGCTGCAGCGCCTCCATGTCCATCCGCATCTCTTCCATCCGCCGCCGGATCGCCGCCTTGCGCACGAACGAACGGTCCTCGTCCGCATTCTGTTCGGCGTCGTCGATCCGCCGCTGCGCGTCCGCGTCCAGCACCGGCTGATACGACTCCACCTTCACCTGCTGGAGCTGCCCGGTCGTCAGGTCCATCGCCGCCACGTTCAGGATCCCGTTGGCGTCGATGTTGAAACTGACCTCGATCTCCGGCACCTCGCGCGGCGCCGGGCTGATTCCCTCCAGCCGGAACCGCGCCAGCGTCCGGTTCTCCAGCGCGATCCGCCGCTCCCCCTGCAGCACGTGCACCGTCACCGCCTGCTGGTTGTCGCGCACCGTGGTGAACTTCTTGCGCGCCGTCGTCGGGATGCTGCTGTTGCGCTGAATCAGCGGCGAGAACAGCCCCCCCGCCAGCTCGATCCCCAGCGACAGCGGCGTCACGTCGAGCAGCAGAATCTCGTCGATCTCGCCGCTCATGATCCCGGCCTGGATCGCCGCCCCCAGCGCGACCGCCTCGTCCGGGTTGATCGAATGATCCGGCGCGCGCCCGAATATCTCCTCCACCAGCCGCCGCACCGCCGGGATCCGCGTCGACCCCCCCACCAGCACGACGCTGCTCAGATCCTTCCCGCTCAGCCGCGCGTCGGCCATCGCCTGGCGGCACGGCTCGCGCAGCCGCTCCAGGATCGGCGCCACCATCTCCTCATATTGCTTGCGCTCCAGCGGCAGGTTCAGGTGCTTTGCCCCGCCGGCGTCCGCCCCCAGGAACGGCAGCGAAATGATCGTCGACGGCATCGACGACAGCTCGCACTTGACCTTCTCGGCCGCCTCCGCCACCCGCGCCATCACCTGCGGATCGCCCCCCACGTCCAGCCCCAGGTCGCGCTCGATATGCTCCAGAATGAACTCCGTCAGCCGCTGGTCGATCGCGTCGCCGCCCAGAAACGTATCGCCGCACGTCGACTTGACCTCGATCACGTCCTCATCGATCTCGAGGATCGAGATGTCGAACGTCCCGCCGCCGAAATCGAACACCGCGATCCGCTCGTTGTGCCGCTTGCTCAAGCCGTAGGCCAGCGCCGCCGCCGTCGGCTCGTTCACGATCCGCAGCGCCTCCAGCCCCGCCAGCTCCGCCGCCCGCTTCGTCGCCTGCCGCTGGCTGTCGTTGAAATACGCCGGGCAGGTGATCACCGCCTGCGTCACTGTCGTCCCCAGGTAATCCTCCGCCGTCTGCTTCATCTTGAGCAGCGTCCGCGCCTGGACCTCCTCCGGCAGCAGCCGCCGGCCGTCGATCTCGATCGCCACCGTCCCGTTGGGACCCTCGCACAGCGGGTAGGCGATCCCCCGCCGACGCGACTCGGATTCGTCCCACCGGCACCCCACGAACCGCTTGACCGAATAGATCGTCCGCTCCGGCAGCAGCAGCCGCTGGCGCTTGGCCAGCTCTCCCACCACGATCTCCTCGTCCGACCGGTACAGCACCACCGACGGCGTCGTCTTGCCCCCCTCCGAATTGGGCAGCACCTGCGGCTTGTTCAGCTCCAGAAAGGCGACGACCGAATTGGTCGTCCCCAGGTCGATCCCGATCACGTTGCCCATGTTGTCCGCTTACGCCGTGGGGGATGGTTCGCCCCTGGCCGCCGTCGGGCGCCAGGGACCCGCTTCTTCCTGTTCTCATCGGACACTTTCCCCCCCCGGTTAAGCCCCCGTCCTCACCCCCAACGGCCTTCTCCCACAATTCGGCTCTCGGCTCTCGTCCCTCGTCCTCGGCTCTCGAAAACCCGCCATCTTCACCCCTCGCTCCGAACCGCCGGCCCGCTCATCCCCCTCCACCCTCCCCGCCGGCCTGGCCGACTGGCATCCGCCCCCCGCCCCCCTCCCTTCACCGGTCTTCCCTCCCGTCGCCCGCCCACACCTCTCCCTCGCCGAATTCCACCCGGATTCGGCCTCTTGGCGTTGCCGGCGAATTCCCGAATCAGCGTTTCAGCAGATTAAGCAGCAGCGTCAGCAACAGGCTGACGACGATCATCGTCGCGATCGGGATGTATACCTTGACGCCGTCGGTTTCGATCCGGATATCGCCCGGCAGCCGACCGAACCAGCGCAGCATCCAGGGGGCGTAGTGCAGGATCAGGCCGAGCGCGATCAGCAGCACCCCCGCAACGATGAACCAGCGCGCCATGGCATTCACCATCCCGAAATAATCGTCTCTCGTCCCTCGTCCTCGGCTCTCGAAAACCGGTCAATCTGTCTCCCGCATCATGACCCGTCATCCCAAAACCTGCCCGTCCCCGCCGCGCGCGGGCTTTCCAGGTTCCCATCGGGCCGCGCAACCTGTAAAATACCATCGTGGGCGGCCGCCGCGGGAGCGTCTTTCCATCAGCCGCCCCCGCGCCGCTCGCGCAACTCCCCAATTTCCCCAAGGTTCCCTCCGGATGTCCAGCGCCCCCGCCCCGCCGCTCGACCCGCCGCACCGCGACAAGCTGCAACGGCTGCTCGACCATTTCCGCCGGATGGGCCGCGTGCTCGTCGCCTATTCGGGCGGCGTCGATTCCACGCTGCTGCTCAAGGCCGGAACGCTGGCGCTGGGCGACGCCTGCCTCGGCGTGCTGGCCCGCTCCGAAACGCTGACCGACGACGAATTCAACGCGGCGCTTGCCATCGCCCGCGACCACGGCTTCAACCTGCAGACCATCGCATACAGCGAACTGGCCATCGAGCATTACCAGCAGAACCCGGTCAACCGCTGCTACTTCTGCAAGCACGAGCTCTACGCGCGGCTGACCGACCTGGCGGGCCGGCTGGGCATCCCGTTCATCGCCGAAGGCTCCAACGCCGACGACGTGGGCGACTACCGCCCCGGACTGCAGGCCGTCGCCGAACTGCGCGTGGTCAGCCCGCTGCGCGAGGCCGGCCTGACCAAGGCCGACGTCCGCGACCTGGCCCGCGCGCTCGGCCTCGCCAACTGGGACAAACCCTCCAACCCGTGCCTTTCGTCGCGGATCGCCTACGGCATCGGCATCGACCGGGAAAAGCTGCGCCAGGTGGCCGAGGGCGAAAAGCACCTGCGCTCGCTCGGACTGCGTCAGGTCCGCGTGCGCCACCACGACCAGATCGCCCGCATCGAGGTCGCGCCGGAGGAGATGGACCGCCTCCTCGAGCGGGAGAACCGCCAGTCGGCCTGGGCCAAACTGAAGGAACTGGGCTTCCGCTACGTCACGGTCGACCTGGCCGGCTACCGCACCGGCAGCCTGAACGAAGTCCTCCCCGGCCGCGACGCCGCCCCCTGACCGTCCGGCGGCGCGCTTCAGTTTTCCGCCACCTCCCAGCGCGCGGGGATGCGCGCGGCGGCGGGCAGTTCCAGCGGCGCCGGCGTCTGCACCTCGACCTGGCCGGCGTCCAGCAGACGATCATAAAAGACGGGTCGCGGCTCACCGGCCGGCGCGACCGCCGCCGCCAGATTCCAATGCCCTTCCTCCAGCAGCCAGTCGCGGAACACGAGCGTGCGTTCGGTCGCACCGCCGGGCTCCAGCTCGACCTCGCAGCGCGTCTGGCCGAGCACCAGGCCGTCGCGCCGGCGCTGCCAGGCCAGCTCCAGCCGGACGCGCGCGGGGTGGTCGCCCTCGTGGCGCAAAGCGATGCGCAGCGCAAGGACGCCGCCGGGCGCCACGCGCGCCGTCGCGCCGCCGTCCGCGGCGGGCTCCGCCCAGGCGACCCGCTCGATGCGCACCGGCGCCGCGCCTGGCGGGGCCAGCGGTTGAAACAGCCCCTCCAGCCCGAGCCGCGCCAGCATCTGGTCCGAGCCGAACAGGCGCGCATGGCCCCGCTCGCGGTACTCGACCAGAATCTCGCGCGCCGGGCCGATGGCGCGCACCGCGCCCTGCTCGAGCCAGAGGACTTCGTCGGCCAGTTGCAGCAGCATGTCCAGGTTGTGGCTGACGAGGATCATCGTGCGGCCCTGGCCCTTCATCTCACTGATGCGTCCGAGCGCGCGCGCCTGAAACCGGGCATCGCCGGTGGCGAACGTCTCGTCCATCAGGAGGATGTCGGGGGCGAGCTGGGCCGCCAGAGCGAAGCCGAGCCGGGCGGTCATGCCCGAACTGAAGTGCTTCACCGGCAGGTCCATGAAGCGCTCCAGCTCGGCGAACCGGATGATCTCGGGCAGCAGCCGGTCGATCTCGCGGCCGGGGATGCCGAGCAGCGCGCCGTTGAGGTAGACGTTGTCGATGCCCGACAGGTCGGGGTGGAAACCGGCGCCCAGTTCCAGCAGCGCGCCGACCCGGCCGGTCATGCGGATCGTTCCGGCGTCGGCCTGCATGACGCCGCCGAGGATCTTGAGCAAGGTCGATTTTCCGGAGCCGTTGGGGCCGACCAGGCCGAGCGTACGGCCTTGCGCGACGGTGAAGCTGACCTGGCGCAGGGCATGAAACAGGTCATGGCGGCGGTTGAGCGGCCGGCGGCGCGGATCGACGGCGGAGGCCCGGCGGGGGCCGCGCGCGGCGGCGACGCGAAACCGCTTGCTCAATCCGGTGATTTCAATGGCCGGCGTCACGACGTCTGGGCGAGCGGATAGATGACCGTGAAGATGGAGCCTTTGCCTTCCTCGCTTACGACCTCGATGCGGCCGCGAGTCAGCGCAAGCTGTTTATTGATGATGGCCAGGCCGATGCCCAACCCCTCGTAGCTGCGGGTCAGTTGATTATCGACCTGATAAAACGCGTCGAAGATATGCTTGAGCTGCGCGGCGGAGATACCGATGCCGTCGTCGATGAAGCGGATGCGCAGCTCATCGCCCCGCGGGGTGAAATCGATGCGCACGTGACCGTGCTGGTGGCCGAACTTGACCGCGTTATCGAGCAGGTGGAAGAAGATCCGTTCGAGCGACTCCGGATTGGCCCAGACGGGGGGGATGGCCTCGGTCACGATTGGTTCGATCGAGATGCGCTTCTGGCCGCGGCGCGACTCGACCCGGGGCAGCGCCGCCATCAACACGTTGAGCGGGTCGACCGGCTTGAGCTCGACCTCGAGGGCGTTGTCCGAGTCGATCTCGGCGATCTCGATGATGTCGTTGACCTTGCCGGTCAACAGTTCGCCGTGCGAGCGGATACGTTCGAGGACCTCTTTCTGCCCCTGCGTGACGGGTCCGACCCGGTTGGCGAGCAGGAGCTGGACGTAGCCGGTGATCGCCGTCAGGGGCGTGCGCAACTCGTGGCTGATCGTCGCCAGGAAGTTGCTCTTCATCTGGTCGAGCTCGCGCAGGCTGTGGTAGGCCGTCTCCAGGTCGGTGTACATCTCGGCGTTGTCCAGGGCAAGCGCGAGTTGTCCGGCGAACCATTCCATGTGATAGATATCGAGGTGATCGAGCGGTTCATCCTGGAAGGGTTTGTCGACGATGAGCAGCAGCCGGACGCCGCGTTGCGTACGGATGGGCGACCAAAGGCCCTCGTGCGGGAGAAGTTCCTTGACGTCTTCGGGGACGGTCGCGGCGGCGAGCCGATCCGGGGTGACGAGCACGGCGGAATCACCGGCGAGCACTTCGCTGAGCAGGCCGGCGGCGGCGCGCGGCGGCGCCGGTTGGCGCGGATCGCCGAAGCGGGCGGCGGCGTCGGTGGTGCCGCGCGGGCGCCAGGGGATGCGCACGCGGCGCAGGCGCTCCTGCATGTCGTTGGCGGCGGAAAATTTCTGATAGGTCGTGATCCAGAAGGAATGGCTCGACAGCTCGCGCAGGCTCTGGCCGAAAAGCGATTCCTCGCCGCGGGGCGCTTCGTCCAAGCCGTGCAGGTCCTGGACCATGTGGGCCAGGCGTTCCTCCTCGCGATCGATTTCGGCGTGGAGGCGCTCGTGCTCGTCGCGCGACGCGGCGCCGAGCGCCGAGAGGCCGCGCAATTCGCCCGCGACCTCGTCCACCTCGAAGAGGAAGGCGCGCGAGAAGCCGAGGCCATGGCGCGAGATCAGCGCCGTGAGGGCGATGGAGTAGATATCCTCCAGACTGAGGCTGGAGCGCAGGGCGGCGTGGATCCGGTTGATCATCCGGACCCGTTCGATCATGTGCGTCATCAGGTTGGATGATTCCTGCCGGGCGGAGGGCCGGCTGGCCAGCGAGCTGGCCGGTGCGTGAGCGGGTCGAGCATCCATCGGTTGCTTCATCGCCGGTCGCCGCGTCAGACCTGGCCGGCGCCGGGGCGAATGTACTTCCTCAGCGTGACGATCGTGCCGGCGTCCGGCTCGCTGCTGAACTGCACCTCATCCATGAATTCCTTCATGATAAGCACCCCGAGGCCGTGATAGTCGGTGCGGTCGAGGTGGTGATAATCCTGGAGGGTGATGGCCGATTCGGCGATGGCGGCGGCGAGGCCGCAGCCGCGGTCCTGAATCGAAATCGTGAGGCAGTCGGGGGCGAGCGAGAGGCGGAGTTCGATCCCCGGCTTGCCGTCGGGCCGGCGGTCGAGGTCGCGGTAGGCGTGCAGAGCGACGTTGGTGCAGGCCTCGTTGACGGCCATTTCGATCTTGTCGATCTCCTCGTCGCCGAAGCCCATCGCCTCGGCGACGCTGGAGACGAAGCGGCGCAGGATGTTGAGCAACGAGGTATCGACGGGGCAGTAGACCTCGAAGTGATAGTCGCCGCCCGGCTGCGGCGCTCGCGCGCTGTGGTGCTGCATGGGTGTGCCTCCGGACCGCGCCGCGCCGGTCTGGATCCAGTCAGCAAGCGGTGATGAGCCCCTCCGCCCCCGCTTGCTGCACGACGATGACTGCGACAGCCCGAAATCGCTCGCGCCGCCGGTCGCGCGGCGCCCGGGGGCGTCAGGCCAGGTGCTGACGCGCGGCCTCGGGGCTGTCGGCGATGCTGAAGATCTTCGTGAACCCCAGCAGGTCGAGGATCTTGAAGACCTTGGCCGAGGGCTGCAGGATGACCATCTCGCCCTGCCGGCGGCGAAGCTGCTGGAGCAGGACCATCAGCGCGCCGATGCCGGCCGACGAGATATAGTTGAGCGCGCCCAGATTCATGATGACGCGGTTGTAGCCCTGCGCGATCGTCTCTTCCATCGATTTTTCGAAGACGTCCACGGTGTGGGCGTCGAGGAACCCGGAGACGCGCACCTCGACGATGCCGGGGGGACCGCCGTCGGGATAGAGCCGCTCCAACGCGAAGGGTTTCAAGGCCCCCTGGCCGCCGGTCTGGGGTGAAGCGGGCTGGCTCATGCGGTTCTCCGTGTCGGTTCGAGCTTTTGTTCCTGCGCGCCGGGGCCGCGCACGCGCAAGGCGAGCATCGTGATGTCGTCATGCTGGGGGATGCCCAGGGTGAATTGATGAATGTCCTCGACGACGCGCGCCACCAGATCGCGCGCGCTGGCGCCGTCGCAACCGGCGACCATCTGGATCAGGCGCTCGCGGCCGTATTCCTGGCTGGCCTGATCCATCGCCTCGATGACGCCGTCGGTATAGAGCAGGGCGACATCGCCCGGACGCAGCGCAACCTCCACCTCCTGGGTATTGCGAAAGATCTCGTCGTTGACCAGGCCCAGGGCGATGCCCTCGGGGGAGACCTGGCTGACGCCGTTCTGGCCGTTCCATTCGGCGGCCGCCTCGCGCACGAGCAGCGGTTCATGGCCCGCCCGCACGAACCGCAGCACGTGGTTGCGTATGTTCAGGATACCATAAGTCATCGTGATAAAGACGTTTTCCTTCGTATCGTGGAGCACGCGTTCGTTGACGCGGCTGAGGACGTCCTTGGGGGAGAGGTTGTCGCGGGCCTCGGCGCGCAGGACCGCGCGGACCATCGCCATGATCAGCGCGCCGGGGATTCCCTTGCCCGAGACGTCGGCGATGACCAGGCCGAGGTGATCCTCGTCCACTTCGAAGAAGTCGAAGTAATCGCCGCCGACGACGGTGGCGGCTTCGCTCATCGCGTAGAAGTCCAGGTTTTCGATGCACGGGAACGACGAGGGGAGCAGCATGCGCTGGAACTCGTGGGCGATGCGCAGTTCGTTTTCCAGCCGCTGCTGCTCGGCCAGCACGTCGTAAAGCTTGACCAGATCGGTCGTGACCGCGGCCTGGTCGGCCAGCGCCTGCAACAGGGCGAGGTCGCGCGAATCGAAGATCGCCTCGCCCAGCTTGTTGACGACGACGAAGACGCCGAGGACCTGGCCGCGGACGCGCAGCGGGCAGAGGATCAGCGAGTGGACCTGCGAGAGGAGCGTCGTGTGCCGGGGGACACGCGGGTCGGCCTCGGCGTCGGTGATCAGCAAGGGGACTCCCTCTTCGGCGACGAGGCCGATGATGCCCTCGCCGACCTGAATGCGGTCCTTCTTGATCTTCTCTGTCAAGTACTTCGGCTTCGTTAAAACATAATCGTGGGTTTCATGCAAGGGGGGAAAGGGTCCGATGACGACGCGGGCCTGCAGGGCGCGCTCGGCTTCGTTGAGGACGAAGATGGCGCCCGATTCGGCGCGAGTCGCCTCGACGATATACTCGGTCAGGATGCGCAGGGTCTCTTCGAGGTCGATCTTACTGGTGATTTTTTCGCCGAGCTTGTCGATCAGGGTGAGGACAGCCTCCTGTTCGTGTTGGGCCTGGCGGGCGATGGCGCGCAACTGGGCGATGCGGCGCCGCAGGTGACTGAAGTAAATCAGGACCCCGATGAGCACCAAAATCGAGATAACGGTCCAGGCAGGACTCAACAGCTCACCACCCCGGCGAATCGTTCGATGCTGCGCCAAAGCCGATTCCACGCGGCGCACGCGCGCTCCACGTCAATTCATCATGGAACAGGCCGTGGGTGGGGTCAACTGACATCAGCCCGGACGCGGAGACGCGGGGACACAGGCGGATCTTGACCTTGTTCGAGAGTTGGTCCGCCGATCGGATCTCATTGGAAAATTAGTGTTTCAGAAGGGACATCAAGGACTAAAGAACGGGTAGAGGCCATTTCATCCTTCAGGGTGACGCGGAAGCGTCGTGCACTCGAAAAACTGTCCCTTATTCCGGGGATCGATTGGATCGGTTCTGCCGTCCCCGCGGGACTGCCCGGCTGACGGATGCGGCAAGGCCTGGATCGTTCAAATCGGCCGTTCACTCCCATTTTCATCCCTCGTTGTGAGCCGCCGGTTCATCAGGCTCAAGGCAAGCGCCAACAAATGGCAGGCGGTGCGAATCGTGTTGAGCTGCGTCCCGAAAAAGCCGGTTTTCGAGAGCCGAGGACGAGGGTCGAGAGCCGAGAGCCGAATTTTCGGAGAGGACCGGTGTGGGCGAGGACGAGACGATTCCTGGAGAAACTCCGGTGGCGGAGCGGGGGGGAGGGACGGCCTGGGATCAGCCGCGGGCGCGGCGGCGGCGGAGCCGGAGGACGGGGCCCAGGCGGACGAGGGCAGCCAGGACGGCGCGGCCCCACGGGCAGGGGGCGGCCGAGCCGCGCTCGCGCGGGAGGCCGGCGAGGCACAGCGGGCCCAGCCGCGCCAGATGCCGGAGCAGATCGCGCAGCGGCAGGTTCACCCAGTTGAAGAGGAGATGGTTGCGGCGGAGGACGAGGGCGAGGCCCGACTCACCGAGCCGCCGGCGCATGGAGCCCTTGCCGCAGTGCCAGGCGATGGCGCGCGGCTCGTAGAGACAGGTCAGGCCGCGCGCCGCGCCGTGGAGCGCCAGGTCGTAGTCTTCCCAGTAACCGGGATGATAGAGGTCGGCGAATCCGCCCAGGGCGAGGAACGCGGGGCGATGGATCAGGCAGGCGCCGGCCTGGAAGAAATCGGCGGGGGCGGCTTCCTCGGCCTCGAACGGCTGCTGAACGATGAGCCCGCGCTCCCGGCCGCGGCGCTGGCCGCCGTGATTGATCGCGCCGGTTTCCCAATCGAGCGTCCGCCCGCCGATGGCGAGGATCCGCTTGCCCTCGGCGAGGCCGGCGTGGAGGGTTTCGATCAACCGGCTGAAGAAATCGGCGCGCAGGGCGACGTCGTTGTTCAACAGGAAGACCCAGTCGGCCGAGAGCTCCGCCATGCCGCGCGCGACGGCGCGGCCGAAGCCGACATTGCGCGCCAGCCGGATCAGGCGGACCTGGGGAAAGCGCTCGGCGATCAGGCGGGGCGACTGGTCCGCGCTGGCGTCATCGACGACGACGAGTTCCATCGGGCGGCCGGCATGCCGCGCCGCCGCGAGGACCGACCCCAGGCAGCGCTCGATGAAGGCCTCGCCGTTCCAGTTCGGGATCAGGACGCCGAAGGCGATCGGGGGCGGGTCCGTAGCCGGAGTGGGCATCAGCGCAGATTCCGCCGCCGCCAGTCTTCGTCGGGGAAGGGGCCGAAGATCTCGCACATTTCCAGCAGGCGGCTGACGATGCGTTTGCCGAGGCGGTTCTCGAGCGATTCGAGATCCAGGTTCGTGGTGATGATCAGCGGTTTGCAGCCCTCGTAGCGCTCGTTGATGATCAGGTAGAAGCGGTCGAGGACGAAGCCGGTGGCGTTTTCGGCGCCGACGTCGTCGAAGACGAGCAGGTCGGTCGTCGTGACCTCCTCCAGCAGGTCGTCCTCGGTGAGCGGGCTGGCGTCGCTGAACGTGGCGCGGATGTCGCGCAGCAGGTCGGGGGAGTTGTAGTAGAGGCCGGAGTAGCCCTTCTCGATGACGCCGCGCAGGATGGCGACGGCCAGGTGGCTCTTGCCGCAGCCGACCTGGCCCGACATGAACAACCCTTTGGGGTATTCCTGCGCGAAGGTGAAACCGGAGATATAGGCCCTGGCGCCGTGGACGAGCTGCTTGCGAAAGCGGTCGCGGGCGGAGAAGGAGTCGAGCGACTTATTCTGGAAGCGGGCGGGGATGCGCGCGTCGCGCAGGCGGCGGCGGGTAAGGAATTCGCGCTGCCACTGGGCCTCCTCGATGGGTGCGGGGCCGGGCGGTTCGGCGGGGGCCTGCTCCTGGCTGCGTCGGGTGCGGCTGGTCATCACGCTGAAAGCTCCTTCGCGCGGCGCTAGATTTCGGTGCCCGGCGGCAGAATGGCGTGCTTGGGGACGATGATGATGCCGTCGCGGATGTAGTAGCGCTCATCCGGGTCGTCGAAATGCTCGCGGCGGTCGCGGTTGAGCAACTTGCAGCCGGCGCCGACGCGGGCATTCTTGTCGATGATCGCCCCCTCGACGTCGCAGTCCTCGCCGATGCCGATGGCCGGTGCGCCTTCGGGGACGGGCTCGTATTCGCGGCGGTTGCCCTCGCTCTCGAAGAAATCGGCGCCCATGAGGATGGTATTGCGCAGGCGCGCCCCGCGGCCGACGCGGCTGCGCAGACCCACGAGGCAGGTGTCGAGTTCGGCATCCTGGATGATGCAGCCCTCGGCGATCTTGGTGCGCGTCAGGCGCGCGCGCTCGAACTGGCTGGCGGGCAGGAAGCGCATGCGCGTGTAGATCGGCGCGTCGGGGAGATAAAACTGGAAGGGGGGATTGGGCTTGACCAGGTCGAGGTTGGATTCAAAGAACGCGCGGATGGTTCCGATGTCCTCCCAGTAGCCGTTGAAGACGTAACCGTAGCTGCGCCCCTGGCTGACGCAGTAGGGGAGGATGTCGCTGCCGAAATCGGTCATGGCGGGGTTGCGCAGCAGATCCATGAGGAGGTCGAAATTGAAGACGTAGATGCCCATCGAGCCGAGGAACGGCCGGTCGTCGCTCATCTGCCAGCGTTGGCGGATCGCCGGGAGGGCGGCCAGCGGCGGCAGCCGGTCGGCGGAGGGTTTTTCGCTCATGTGTTCGATCCGGTTGTCCTCGCCGAGCGTGACGATGCCGAAGCCGGTGGCGCGGTCGGCCGAGGCGGGGTGGAGCGAGATCGTCACCTCGGCCTGGTTGTCGATGTGGAAGCGCAGCAGATCCTCCAGGTTCATGCGGAAGATTGTGTCGCCCGGCAGGATGATGACATACGGGGTGCGCCACTGGGCCAGTTCCTTCAGGTTGCGGCGGACGGCGTCGGCGGTTCCCTGATACCAGTTCTGGTTGTCGTCGCTGAGGTTGGCCACCTGGAGGTTGACGAACCCGCGGCTGAAGGGGTCGAGCTGATAGGTGCGGCCGATGTGGCGGTTGAGGGAACTGGAGAGGAACTGGGTGAAGACGTAGATCCGGTCGAGGCCGGAGTTCAGGCAGTTGCTGATGGGGATGTCGATCAGGCGATACTTGCCGGCGAGGGGGACGGCGGGCTTGGCGCGGTATTTGGTGAGCGGCCAGAGGCGCGTGCCGCGTCCGCCGCCGAGGACGATGCCCAGGGCCTGGCGCATGATGTGGCACGAGGTAATGCTGGAGACCATGACAGATACCCGCGGAAACGAAAAGGCGCCGGAAGGACCGCCAGAGGGCGGGTTGGCCGACAGCCCCCTAGTCTGCCTGAGGCGGAGACGGCGTGCAAGTCGCGGGGGATTACGATTGAGACGAAAGGGAATGGCGGGTTTTCGAGAGCCGAGGACGGGGGACGAGAGCCGGGAGCCGAATTTTGGGGGAGGGGAGGGGGGCGTCAGCGTTTTCTTGCTTCGAGGACGCGGGGGTGGCCGGCGTAGTCGCGATGGACGGCGACGCATTCCAGATTGAGCTGCATGCCGCCGAGCATCCGCGCGGTGTCGGCCTGACCGGCGCCGAGCTCGATCAGGAGCAAGCCGCCGGGACGCAACCGATCGGGCGCCTGACGAATCAGTTCGGCGATCGCATCCAGTCCGCTGCGACCGCCGAAGAGGGCCTCGGCCGGTTCCCAGTCGGCGACCTCGGGGGGCAACTGGACCCGTTCCGTTTCCGCGACGTAGGGGGGGTTGCTCAGGATGGCGTCGAGAGTCTCGGCGACGGGTTCGAGCAGCGAGCCGTGGCGCAGTTCAATCCGGTCGGCGACGCCGTGGCGTTGGGCGTTGCGGCCGGCGACGGCCAGCGCCGCCGCGGAGGAATCGACGCCGATCACGCGGACGGCGGTGTCGTTTCTGGCTACGGCCACGGCAATTGCCCCGGAGCCGACGCCGACATCGGCGACGAGCGGCGCGGGCCGGTCGCCGCGATGGTCCGCGAGCCAGGCCAGGGCGCGTTCGACGAGATGCTCGGTCTCGGGTCGGGGGATGAGGACGTCGCGCGTCAGCTCGAACGTCAGGCCATAGAAGTCGCGCCGGCCGAGGATGTAGGCGACCGGTTCGCGTCTGATGCGGCGCGCGAGGTATTCGCGCGCGCGGAGCCGTTCGGCTTCCTTGAGCGGCCGGTCGAGGTCGGTCAGCAGGCCGAGCCGGTCGGTGTGGAGGGCCTCGGCCAGGAGCAGGCTCATATCGAGGCGGGCGGATTCGATGCCGGCGGCCTGGAGGCGTTGGACGCCGAGCTCGAGCGCCCGCCGGGCCGTCAAGCTGGAGCTGTCGTCGTGTGGCATGCCGCAACCGTTCCTTCCGAGTCGAGAACCGCGCCCGGGCCATGATGCCTGCAACGGCGGGTGAGGTAAAGCGGCAGGGCGCGGCGCGCGAGGGTGGGTGATGCCGTCGGGGCGGGGTTCGACAGGGTTGAGTTTTTGCCTTTTCCGCCGGGAGCGGGTAGAATGATCGGGATTGCAATCCGCTTCCGCTGTGACAGGAGGTCCGCCATGCTCCGCCGATCCCGGATGGTGCACTCAATCGGGGGCGTCGCGGCCGCCCTCGTGATCGCCGGTCTGGCCTGCCGGGGCCACGCGCAAACCGATCCCGCGCGGGTGCAGGTGCGCGAGGGATACGCGATCAGCGTGGCGGTCGACGAGCTTCCCGGCGCGCGGTTCCTTGCGCTCGATCCGGACGGGACGCTCTACGTCAGCCGGCCCGGTCCGGGGGACATCGTGGCGTTGCGCAATGCGGACGGCGACGGGGTGTATGAGCAGCGAACGGCATTCGTGGAGGGGCACCGCACCGTTCACGCGATGCAGTGGGTGGAGGGCTGGCTGTGGTTTACGCAAACGGGGGCGGTGCTGCGCGCCCGCGACACCGACGGCGACGGCGCGGCGGATGAAACCGTGCAGGTGCTGGGCGACGAAGTGCTGCCGGCCGACGGGAGCGGGCACTGGTGGCGCTCGCTGCTGGTTCACGACGGGCGCATCTACACGAGCATCGGCGACGCGGGCAACATCGAGGATCCGGGCGACAGCAAGCGGCAGAAGATCTGGTCCTATGCGCTGGACGGGAGCGATGAACGGCTGTTCGCCTCGGGCCTGCGCAATACCGAGAAGCTGGTGGTCCGGCCGGGGACCGACGAGATCTGGGGGATGGACCACGGCAGCG
>ERZ795058.3256-NODE-3256-length-17400-cov-7.436149_pt1 | contig 17400 bp, 17 predicted proteins | sample MGYA00375142_ERZ795058 | MGnify/ENA primary metagenome ERZ795058 (study PRJEB30187, sample SAMN05720210) | activated sludge metagenome | isolation source: anaerobic digester from wastewater treatment plant | place: Japan | collected 2015-04-20 ... | reverse complement strand
CCCAGCTTGAAGCCGGTGCGGTGGGTGAAGGCGGCGATCGGGTTGCGCGTCATGGACTCGGCGCCCGTGAGCAACGCCACGTCGGCGCAGCCGCTCTCGATCTGCTCGCCGGCCTGGCGGAACAACTCGAAACCCGTGCCGCAGATGCGCTGGGTCATCAGCGCCGGCACGGCCTGGGGCACGCCGGCGTACAGGCTGATGTGGCGCGGCAGCATGAACTGCTCGTAGTCGCCGGGCGCCATGTTGCCGGTGATCACGGTGCCGACGTGCTCGCCCGGGACGCCGGCGCGCGCCAGCACCGCGCGGGCCGCTTTGATGCCCAGATCGGTGGGGGAAATGTGGCCCAGCGAGCCACAGTAGTCCACCATCGGCGTGCGCACGCCGTCGAGCATCCAGACGTCCTTGAACGCGTTGAAGAATCCTTTGCGGGAGGCGGTCATGGGGGTTCCTTGAAATGCGTTGAAATGGATCGGGCGGGTGGGCCCGCTCAGTGCGCGGGCTTGAGCATGCCGGGCAGCGTGTCGGCGTGCAGCGCCTCGACGATGGCGGCGCGGTGGGTCAGCACGGCGCGCTGGTTGATGGATCCCTTGTCGGTGATCTCGCCGCGGTCGATGGTGGGCGGCTCGGACAGCAGGCACAGACGGGAAATGCGGTTGGCGCTGCCAGTTGAGCTCTCGGACAACTTGTCCAGCATGCCCTGGAAGCGCGCATGCACCCCGGGGCTGGCCAGCACCTGCTCCACCGGGGCGTCCGGCGGCAGGCCGGCCAGGTCGCGGCAGGCCAGCACGTTGGGGAACACCATCGCGCCCACTTCATGCATGTTCAGGCCGGTGATGACCACGTCCTGGATGTAGGGCGCTGCCGAGCCAATGATCTTTGCGCGCAGCGGGCCCACGCTCACGAAGGTGCCGGTGGCGAGCTTGAAGTCCTCCGCAATGCGGCCGTCGAACTTCAGGCCCAGATGCAGGTTGTCCTCGTCGATCCACTTGACCGCGTCGCCCGAGCAGAAGTAGCCCTCGTCGTCGAAATGTTCGGCGGTCTCGGCAGGCGCGCGCCAGTAGCCGGGCGTGATGTTGGGGCCCCGGTAGCGCACCTCGGACTTGCCCTGCAGGTCCACCAGCTTGATCTCCAGGCCCGGCGCTGGGACGCCGAGGTCGCCCGCCTTGACGTTGGGGTTGGTGACGAACAGGCCGAAGGGGCCGGACTCGGTCATGCCCAGGCCGGTGCTCATCACGATGCGCTCGCCGATCTCGCGCTCCTCGGATTCGTACAGGCTGTCCCAGACCGGCTGGGCCAGCGCGGCGCCCGCATAGAAGAACATGCGCACGCGCGAGAGCAGGTTGCGGCGCAGCGCGTCGTCGGTCTTCATGGCCGTGGCGATGGCCTCGAAGCCGGTGGGCACGTTGAAGTACACCGTGGGTGCGACCTCGCGCAGATTGCGCAGGGTCTCGGCAATTAGTGCCGGCGTGGGCTTGCCGTCGTCGATGTACATGGTGCCGCCGTGGTAGACCACCATGCCGAAGTTGTGGTTGCCGCCGAAGGTGTGGTTCCACGGCAGCCAGTCCACCAGCACGGGCGGCGCCTCGGCCAGCACGGGCATGCTCTGGGCCATCTGCTGCTGGTTGGCGCACCACATGCCCTGGGTGTTGATCACGGCCTTGGGCAGCTTGGTGGAGCCGCTGGTGAACAGGAACTTGGCGATGGTGTCGGGCCCGGTGGCTTCCATCGCGGCGTCCACGCCGGGGGTCGGTTCCGTAGCCAGCAGGTCGGCAAAGGACGTACTGGGGCGACCGGGCAACTCGCCAGCCGTCAGCACCACTTCCAGGTCTGTGCCGACGACAGCGCCAATCGCGCGGCCATAACGGGCGCCATCGGCGGCGAACACCAGGCCCGGCGTCACCGTCTCGAGCACGTGGCGCAGTTTGGAGAAGTCGGTGCTGACCAGCGAGTACGGGGGCGAGGTCGGCACATAGGGCACACCGGCCACCAGGCAGCCCAGCGCCAGCAGCGCGTGCTCCAGATCGTTTTCGGACAAGATGACCACCGGCCGTTCGGCACTCAGTCCCCGGTTGATCAGCCCTTGCGCGATGGCCCGCGCGCTGGCCCAGGCTTCGCCGTAAGTCACATGGCGCCAGTCGCCGGAGCTGCCGTCGGCCCGCTTCAAACGCCGCGCCATGAAGGTGCGCTCGGGCGCCGTGTCGGCCCAGTGCTTCAGGCGGTCGGTCAGGCGCGCCGGATGCTCTTTCAGGGCCTGCTCGGCCTTGAGATAGCGAACGCCGGGCGCGCCGTCGCGCACCACCACGCGGGTGACGCCAAAGGTCAGGGGGCGGAATTTCGGTGCGGTCATGGGATGGGTGTCTCCGTGGCGTTCGTGTTCGCGCGAGGGTGTCGGGCTGAACATCAGGCCTTCTGGACCTTGGCGGCGCGTCCTTCCAGGAAGGCACGCACGCGGCTCTTGGCCTCAGGGGCGCTTTGCGCGATGGCCGACATTAGCGCTTCGGTCATGAAGCCGTGGTCGGCCGGCTGCTCCGCAATGCGCGGCAGGGCGTGCATCAGCGAGTAGTTGGTCAGCGGGGCGTTCTGGGCGATGCGTTGCGCCAGCTCGAAGGCCTTGTCGAAGGCGGTGCCGCCGGGCACCAGGTACTGGGCCAGGCCGATGCGCTCGCCGTCCGCGGCGTTGTAGACGCGGCCGGTCAGCATCATGTCGGTCATCCGCGATACACCGATCAGGCGGGGAATGCGCACTGAGCCCCCGCCGCCGACAAAGATGCCGCGCGAGCCTTCGGGCAGTGCATAAAAAGTGCTCTCATCCGCCACGCGGATGTGGCAGGCGCTGGCCAGTTCCAGCCCGCCGCCGACCACCGCACCGTGCAGCGCCGCGACCACGGGCACCGGGCCGTACTGCACGCGTTCCAGCGCGACGTGCCAGGCCCGCGAGTGCAGCATGCCCTGGCCGGCATCGCGCTCGGACAGTTCGGAAAGGTCGAGACCGGCGCAGAAGTGTTCCCCTTCGCCGTCGATCACCGCCGCGCGCACGGTGGCGGGCATGTTTTCAAAGGCCTTGCGGATGGCCTCGACGAGGCCGTCGTTGAGGGCGTTGCGCTTGGCGGGGCGGGTCAGGCGGACGATGGCCACTTCCTGCTGGTCGCCACGGATCTCGATCGAAAGGTCTTTGCTTTTCATGCTGTGCTGCTCCTGTGGTGCGGAATTATGATTATGAAAAATAACTAGTTCAAGGCATTCGCGCCGTTGATTGATCGGTGTTTACCCTATGTTGTGTCAGGTTGTCGGGCGCTGTGGCGGGCCCAAGATCCGACGGTTGACGGCACGTCCGATGGACAGAAGCCTGGGCGGTGCCGGCATTCGCTTTCGCGCCGCCGGGACACACGCCGGGCGCGGTGTTGCCGTGGTGGGACAGGGGTCCGCCATGCATGGCAGACCGCTGTTGGGCCGCCCGCCCGGCCTCTGCTTTCGTGGGGGTCTGAAAACCGGCGAAAATACCGGGTTGGCAGACGCTTCAATGTCTGCATGCGACCGCCATTTTTTGCCGCAACCCACCCGAGTGCCCTCCGTGACCCACGCTAATTCCAAACCCCATGACCTGCAACAGCTCGACGCCCTGACCGGCGGCGCCTTCACGGCTGCCACCTCGGGTGACCGGGCCGCGCGCATCCGTGAATGGCTGGCCACCGCGCCGGCGCAGGACCTGATGCAAGAGGTGTTCAAGGAACTCAGCGTCAAAGACAAGGGCGCTGCCCGTCCCCTGCGTGAAAAGCTTGATGAATTGCGTCGTGCCAAGACGCAGGACGCGCTGGCGGCCGACTGGGCCACCCGCGGCCAGGTCCTGCTCGATACGCCTCGCCTGAACATTGCGGACGCCATGGCCTGGCAACGCGATGCCGCCAAGGCGGGCGCACCGCTGTCGCGCGAGCCGCTGGCTTCGCTGAAGGCGGCGCTGTCCGAGCGCATCAAAGTTGTGGAAGATCTGCAAAACCAAGCCATGGTCCAGCGCGAGGCCGCCGTGCTGCTGGCGCAGCGCATCGAACTGCTCTCCACCAAGGGCTGGAAGGATGCCCATGCGGTGGCCGACGCCCTTCGCACGGATGTGACGCACTGGCAGGCCCAGGCTGATGCGCTCGAAGGCGACGCCAACTGGTCGTGCGTCGATACCAAGTACACCCCGATGATCGAATCGTCGCGTGCGCAGTTGCTGGTGGTGTGGGATGCGTTCAGTGCCGCGCTGGGGCAAGCTGTGGCGGCCGACGCCGACCCCGCCGCGCCGCTGCCGCCGGTGCCGGTGTGGGCCGACCAGTTGCGCGCCGCGCGCGGCCTGCCGGCGGAGGCCGCTGCCCGACCGGCCAAGCCGAAGGTGGATCCGGCCGTGCGCGAGGAGCAACGTCAGAAGGCCGCTGCTGCCGTCACGCCGGTGCTGGAGAAAGTGGAACAGGAAGTCAGCGAAGGGCACGGCAAGGCCAGCGCCGGTGCGGCGGCCGCTTTGCGCAACGCCTTCAAGGAGCATGGGCGCCATCTGGATTCGGCCCTGGAAGCGCGCGTGCATGCCGCGCTGGGCGCCGCCGGTGAACTCGAAGGCTGGCAGCGTTGGCGCGCCGATCAGCTGCGCGAAGAGCTCGTGGCCAAGGCGGAAGCGCTGCTGCAACGCAAGCCCAAGGTCAAAGTGAAGCCGGCGCGTGCGGGCGCGGCCACTGAAGTGGCCGCTGCGGAAACGGCGGACGCCGACGCCGCTTCGCCGACAACGGAACCGGCTTCACCTGCCTCCGATGCAGTTGCCACCGGCGCTGCGCTCGACAACGCGGTGCCTGAGATCGTCGAGAGCGCAGCACCAGAAGGCGAACCAGGCGTTGAGGTCGCCGCCGAAGAGGCTGCGGACACCCCTTCCCCGACCGAAGGCGCTGTGCCGGAGCTCGACAAGGACGCCGGGACCGATGCTGCTGTCGTTACGAGCGACGCGGCGCAGGGAAAGCGTGAACCTCTCCGCGCGGCCCGTCCCCCCAAGGGCGAGGACGCGGCGCCCGTGCCCGTCATGGGCGGTCGCAAGATGCAGGAAACGTTGCGCCAGCTGCGTGAGCAGTGGAAAACGGTGGACCAGGGCGGCGTGCCCAACCATGCCCTGTGGAAGCGTTTCGACGAAGCCTGCAACGAAGCGCACAAGGTGGTGGAAGTCTGGCTCGACAAGCTCAAGGCCGAGGCTGCGGCGCACAAGGCGCAGCGCATGGCGCTGATCGACGAGCTCAAGGCCTGGACGCAGCGCAATGTGGAGCGCACCGAGCCCCATGAATGGAAGGCGTTTTCGCGGGCGTTGCACCAGTTCTCTGATCGCTGGCGCGATGCCGGCCATCTCAGCGAGAAAGCCTTTGCCGAGCTGCAGCCGCTGTGGAAAGCCAGCATCCATGCCGCGGCCGCGCCATTGGAGGCCGCACAGAAGGAGAGTCTGGAGCGTCGCCATGCCATGATCGAGGAGGCCAAGGTACTGGGCGCCGCGCCGGTGCTGCGCATCGATGCGGTGAAGGCGTTGCAGCACCGCTGGCAGGCCGAGGCACAGAGCGTGCCTATGGAGCGCAAGTCCGAGCAGAAGTTGTGGGACGCGTTCCGCAAGCCGATCGACGATGCCTTCAACCGCAAGACACAGGAACGCGAAAAGGCCGACCAGGCGCTGGGCCAACGCGATCGCGTGGTGCTCGACGCCGCCAAGGCCCTGGAAGCGGCCAATGCCAGTGGCGATGCCCAGAAGATCAGGGCCGCAATGACGGCGCTGGACGCCGCCCTGCGCGGACAAGCCCAGGCCGCGGCCGTGGTGGCCCAGATGGCGCCTACGCCGGCAGAAATTGAACAAAAACAGGCCCTTCCCAGCGTCAACGGGTCAGAATCTGCTATCGAAACAGGAGAAATGCCTGCCTCGCCGACGACCCCCGAGACTGGCACGGATGGCGGATCCGAGGTGCAGGCTGCACCCGCAGACGCGGACGTGCAGGCCGCTGCTCCCGCCGAGCCGCCCAAGCCCGCGCCCAAGCGCGTGATTGCCATGCGGGGTGACGACCGGCCCGGCATGAAGAAGGCCGAGCCTGCGGCGGCGGGCCGTGGCGGCAAATTCGGCGACCGCAAGGACGGCCCGCGCGGCCCCGGCCGTCCGGGCGACAACAAATTCGAACCGCGCCGCGACGACCGCGGTCCCGGTGCACGCGGTCCGCGAGAGGATGATCGGGGTGGGCGCTTCGGCGGCCGGCCGGCGTTTGAAGATCGGGGCCCGCGTCTGGGCGACACCGCCTTCCGGGCCCAACGCGAGGCGCTGGAGCATGCCGAGGCTGCCTTGCGCAAGCTGGCCGCTCAGGCCCATGGCGAGGCTCTGACCAACCTGTTGGCAGCCTGGCAGCATCGCAAGGCTGACGAGGTGCCGGGCCAGCAGGAGCTGGGCCGAGCCGTCACGCCGGCGGTGCGCGGGGCCTGGGTGCAGGCCGTCGCGGGCGCGCCCAAGGGCGACGCTTCGGAAGCACTGCTGCGCCTGGAGATGGCTGCAGAACTGCCCACCCCTGCGGAACACCTGGATGCGCGGCGGGCCTTGCAGCTCAAGTTGCTGACCCGTCGCAATGACCCGACGCCCGCTCAGACCTGGGGCCAGGATGCCGCCGCCGTGCTGGCCAGCCCGTTCGACGCAACCCAGGCGCGACGGGTGCAGAACGTGCTGAAGGCGTTGCTGAAGGGGTGATCCGTTCCAGGTGTCGTGCACCTGAGAGGCCTCGTACCGGCCTTGAGGTGTGCCGGCCCGAATCCATCGGTCCCTGAAGGACCGTTGGGACCGCGCCGGGATGTGTGGGGACGGAACTTTCAATCGAAATCAGCACAACCCCATCGTCGCAAGGTCGTAGTCTGCTATCAAATCAGGAATAGCCGGACTTAAGAAAGCCTTCATCCGTGCGCGGCATCATGCCGGCATGACACTGATCACCCATCCTTCACGCCATCCGGCGACATTGATCGCGGCCCTGCTAGGGGCGGCGGCACTCGGTCCGTTTAGCGCCCATGCCGCCGACACCAGTGCGGCAGCCCAACTGGAGCGTTGGCAGGTACAGGCCGCAGCGCCGGGCAGCGTCGAACGTGGCAAGGCCTTGTTCACCAGCAAGCACGGCGGCGACCTCAGTTGCGCGTCCTGCCATGGCACGCCGCCCACCAGCCAGGGCCGGCACGCCTCCACCGGCAAAGTGATCGAGGCGCTGGCACCAGCTTTCAACCCGTTGCGCTTTACCGACACCGCCAAGGTGGACAAGTGGTTTGCCCGCAACTGCAAGGACGTGCTTGCCCGCGAGTGCACCGCGCTCGAAAAAGCTGACGTGCTGGCTTACCTCGCCAACCTGAAGCCATGAAGACCGTTCAAGGAGAAACCCGATGAAACGCAGATGCAATGCGCTGCTGGCGGTGTTGGCCCTCATCGTGCCCATGGCCTGGGCCGACGGCGTGCCGGTTCCGCGCCAGGCGCTGCCGTCCTACGCGCAGGAGTGTGGCAGCTGCCACATGGCCTTTGCGCCCGCTATGCTGCCCGCTCCTTCATGGCAACGGATCATGAATGGGTTGGGCCGGCACTACGGAACCGATGCGTCGCTGGACCCGGGGAGCGCCCAGAAGATCGGCGCTTGGCTGCAGGCCAATGCCGGCACCTACAAACGGGTGCGCGAGGAGCCTCCGCAGGACCGCATGACCCAGTCCAACTGGTTCCTGCGCAAACACCGCGAGGTGGCACCGGACGTGTTTCGCCGCGCCAGCATCAAGAGTGCGGCCAACTGCACTGCCTGCCATGGCGGCGCCGATCAGGGAAATTTCAGCGAACACGCCGTTCGCATTCCGAAGTGAGGACACCATGAACATGACGAGCACGACTTTTTCTTCGCCTGCAGCCCGACCGGCCACCCGTCGCACGGTGGATGCGCCCACGCGGGTGATGCACTGGCTGATGGCCTTGAGCTTCCTGGGCGCCTACCTCACGGCCGACGGCGAACGCTGGCGCCTGCTGCACGTGACCCTGGGCTACACGCTGGCGGGGTTGCTGTCGTTCCGGGTGGTCTGGGGCCTGATCGGGCCGCGTCACGCGCGGCTGTCGGCGCTGGGCCGCAAACTGCAGGCGATGCCGCAATGGCTGGCGGGACTCAAGTCCGGCACCATCAATGTCCGGCTCGGTCAGAACCTGCTGCTGTCGCTCAGCGTCGTGATGCTGCTGGGGCTGATCGCACCGCTGACACTCAGCGGCTACGGCACCTACAACGAATGGGCGGGCGAATGGTTGGAGGACGTGCATGAATTTTTCGGCAACGCGCTGCTGGCCGTGGTTCTGGCCCACGTGGCCCTGATTGCGGCCCTGAGCCTTCTGCGCCGCAAGAACCAGGTCACCCCCATGCTGACGGGCCGGGTCGAGGGTTCCGGGCCCGATCTGCTGAAGAGCAATCACTATCCCGTGGCGGCCTTGTTGCTGGCCGCCGTGCTGGGATTCTGGGCCTGGCAGTGGCAGCAGGCGCCTGCGGTAGGTACTGGTGGGACTGGCCAGGGCGCGACCCTGTCCAGCGGCGGGCGTGACGCCCCGGCCCGCGATGGCGCGTACGATGGGCGACGCGCCCGCAAACACGGCGAACGGCACCACGACTGATCCAACACCATGCGCATTCTCCTGGCCGAAGACGATGAATTGCTGGGCTCCGGCATCAAGGCTGGCCTGACCCAAAAGGGCTTTCACGTGGACTGGGTCCGCGACGGTGTGGCCGCGGAGCGAGAACTGCTTACCGGCGAGCACCAGGCGGTGGTGCTGGACCTGGGCCTGCCACGCCAGGATGGCATGGACAGCCTGAAGGCGGCGCGCGCACGGCGCATCGCCACCCCGGTGCTGGTGCTGACCGCGCGTGATGCGGTTTCCGCCCGCATCGAAGGCCTGGACGCCGGTGCGGATGACTACCTGGTCAAGCCGGTGGACCTGCACGAACTCGCTGCGCGGCTGCGTGCGCTGGTGCGTCGCGCCCATGGCCAGACGCAGAGCCGGCTGACGGCGGGTCCTGTGACGCTGGACCCGGCCGCGCATCAGGTGTGGCTCGACGGCGCGCCCGTGGAACTGTCGGGGCGCGAATATGATTTGCTTCAGGTGTTCATGCTCAATGCCGGGCGCGTCCTGAGTCGCGAACAGATCGAGCAGCACCTTTACAAATGGGGGACCGAAGTGGCCAGCAACACGGTCGAAGTCCACATCTACAACCTGCGACGCAAGCTGCGGGCCGAATTGATCGAAACCGTGCGCGGCGTGGGCTATGTGCTGCGCCGTGACAGTTCCCCGGTTGCATGAGCCGTTCCACCGCGCCTGCGTCCGGAACCCGCCTGTCCCTGCAGGCGCGCCTGCTTGCCACGGTGCTCGGCGTCATGAGTGTGGTGTGGCTGGCGGTGGCCGCATCCACCTGGTATGACACCGGACATGAGCTCGACGAATTGCTGGACGCCCATCTGGCGCAAGCCGCCGCTTTGCTGGTGACGCAGCGTCTGGATGATCTGGAAGGCGACAACTTTCCGCCGCCGCCGACCTTGCACAAGTACCAGACCCGCGTGGCCATCCAGGTCTGGCATGAGGGAAAACTGGTCGTTCGTTCGACCAACGCTCCCGAAGCGTCCCTGGCCAGCGGCGATGTGCCGGGCTTGCGCACTTCGATGGTCGAAGGGGACGCCTGGCGTGTGCTGACGACGCCCGGCCGCGAACCGGACGTGGTGATTCACGTCGGCGAACTGGAATCGGCGCGCCATCACATCCTCATGGCCAGCCTGCGCAGCATCGGCCTGCCCATGTTGCTCGCGCTGCCGCTGCTGGCTCTCGGCATCTGGTGGGCTGTGCGCGGGGCTGTGCGGCCGTTGCGCGCACTCGGGCAGGCGGTGGCGGCACGCCGGCCGCAGGCGCTGCAACCCCTGTCAGTCCAGGCGGTGCCGCCGGAGGTGGCGCCATTGGTGACAGCCCTCAATGGCCTGTTCGAGCGCATGACCGAATTGCTGGAGTCTGAGCGGCGCTTCACGGCCGATGCGGCGCACGAACTGCGCACCCCGATCGCCGCCATCCGGATGCAGGTGCAGGTGGCTCAAGAAGCCCCATCGGACGCAGGGCGTGAACAGGCGCTGGCGGCCACATTGCAGGGGTGTGACCGTGCGGCGCGGCTGGTCGAGCAGCTGTTGCAACTGGCCCGCCTGGAGAGTGAAGCGTCCTATGGCGAGGGCCCGGCGCGACCGGGGCCTTCATCGGCGGACATGGCCGCCATCGCGCGCGCCCTGGTGGCCGAGTTCGAACGACAGGTGACGGCGCGTGGCCAGCGACTGGTCCTGGATGCCGCCGCCGCCGTGCCTTCTCCATTGCCGGCGGCGCTGGCACAGGTTCTGATGCGCAATCTGATCGACAACGCCGTGCGCTACAGCCCCGATGGTGCCCTGGTGCGGATTTCGGTCTGCGGCTCGCCTGAAGGGGGCGCGGGGCGGCTGGTGGTAGAGGATAGCGGCCCGGGGCTCACGCCCGATGCCATGGCGCGGCTGGGTGAGCGCTTCTTCCGTGTGGTCGGATCGCCACAGACTGGAAGTGGGTTGGGATGGTCCATCGTTCGCCGGCTGGCCCGCTTGTTTGAACTTGACCTTGTTGTGGATCGCAGTGCGGCACTGGGTGGACTGCGCGTGACGGTGTCCTGGAAGCAGGATGGGCGGGTGCACCAAGCTTGATGTTGGTCAATACTGGTGGAAAGGTTACGATATTCAATCGTGATACTTTTCACGGCACAGGAGCGGGCAATGCGCACAGACATGTTTCAGCAATCGCTGGAGGACCTCAACGGCTCGACCGCCGATATCGAGGCCTCCGCGCTCATTTCAACCGATGGTCTGATGATTGCCTCGGCCCTGCCCAACGGCATGGACGAGGACCGCATCGGTGCGATGTCCGCAGCCCTGCTCTCTCTTGGTGACCGCACCGCGCGCGAGCTGGCGCGTGGCAACCTGCAGCGGGTGCTGGTGCAGGGTGAACGTGGGTACGTGATCATGAGTTCAGCCGGCCCGGAAGCGGTGCTCACGGTGCTGGCCAAGCCGAACGCGAAGCTTGGCCTGATCTTTCTGGACATCAAGCGGGCCGCGGAGACGCTGTCCAAGCTGATCTGATGGAGGCCATGATGGGACTTCCCGATATGGCCCGGCCCGCGGAACCTTCCAGCGAGTCGCGCCTGACCTATACCGACGGCAGTTCGCGCACGGTCTACGCAACCGACGTGGAGAAGCCCTTCCCGGAGGGGCACCTGATCGTTTCCCGCACCGATCTCAACGGCATCATCACGCACGCCAATGACGCCTTCGTCGAGATGAGCGGATGGGCCCGCGAAGAGTTGATCGGCGCGCCGCACCACATCCTGCGACACCCCGACATGCCGAAGATCGCGTTCAAGGGTCTTTGGGACGACATCGCCGCTGGCAAGAAGTGGCACGGCTATGTCAAGAACCTGCGCAAGGATGGCGCGTTCTACTGGGTCTACGCCACGGCGGTGCCCAATATCCGCAACGGTGTGATCGTGGGCTACACCTCGGTGCGCCGCAAGCCCTCTCGCACGCGCATCAATGAACTGGTGCCGGTGTACGCGCAGTGGCTGGCTGAAGAAAAGGCCGCATCATGACCCTCAATTTCCTGATCGCCCCTGACTTTGCGCCCGAGCGATTCGCCGGCTGGCACATGCTCAACACCACGCTGCAACGGCGTTCCGGCATCGGACTGCATCTGCTGACGCCCGTCAGCGCGCACGAGCAGGCCGAGCTGCTTTCTGCCGGAAAGGCCGACCTCGTCTATGCCAACCCCTTCGACGCGACCGACATGATCCGCACGCAGGGCTATATCCCCTTCGCGCGGCCCGCCAAGCGGTACGACGAGATGGTCATCGCCACGGGCGCTGAATCCGGTCTGACCCATGTTGAAGACCTGAAGCCCGGTTGCCGCATTGCGCTGACCGAGAATCGGGACGTCAAACTGATCGGGCTGCGGCTGCTGGAGCCGGCCGATCTGACCGAAGCCACCATCCAGTGGGTTCCTGTGGACAGCTACCAGGCGGCGGCGCGACTGGCCATCAAGGGTGAGGTGCAGGCAGCCTTTTTTCTTGCCGACGCCTACGCCTCACTGACCCGCATGTCGCGCAGTCAATTGCGGGTGCTGGTAGAGAGCGCCATCAGCGACATCTCGCATGTGGTGCTGGCCCACCCCCGAGTGGGCGAGAACCTGCCCGCCATCGAAAAGGCTCTGCTGGGCCTGGGCCAGGCGCCGGGTGACAACGAAGTGCTCGACGCACTGGGCCTGCCCAACGGTTTCGAGGCGATGAACCAGGAAGAGGCCGAGTTCATGATCGACCTCATGGATACCCTGCTCGACTGAGAGAGCCAGAAATGAGCGAATCACAGGCTCCGGTCCGGCAGGTTCGCATTGCGGTTCGCCAGCATGCGCGTCGCTTGCTGCGGGATCCGTCCGATGTGAGCGCGCATTTCGCGCGCCTTCATGCCGCGCTGGAGTTGCCTGGGGCGGAACCGGTCCAGGGCGCGCTGGCGGATCTGTTCGTCACGTTTGGCGAGCGTGAGGAATCGCTCAAGCGAACGGCGCTGCAGATGGCGCGTGACCGGCTTGCGGTCCACGCGGCACGTTGGTTCGAGGCACAGGCCGGCCTGTCGCGCCTGTCACGCATCACACCGCTGGCCACCCGCTGGAGTGTGCTGGCGCGCCCATCGGCCGACATTTCGACCCGTGCCCGCCGTTGCAGCACTGACGATTCGCGGGCGCTGGCCGAACAGGTCATGCAGGCGGTCGCGCAGGGCGATACGCAGGCGCAGCAGGAGTTCCTTCACCACTGTGTGACTTGCCATGACAATCTGGCCTTCATGCTCGCGCGTCGCGCCCTGCTGCGCCTTGGCGGGTCGTTGCCAGCCGACTGGGAAGCCGTCAGCCAACAGCTTGAACAGGCCGGGACCACGCCATGAATGTGCTGGTCGCCGGGCTGTCGCCGCGTGACGAGGCCGCTTTCGGATTCTTTCTGAGCCGTTCGATGAAGGGCTGGTCCTGGGCCAGCACGCCGGCCGGGCGCGGTACCGTATTGCCCAAGGCCGATCTGCTGGTGGCCGACCTGGTTGCGCTGGGACTGGCCCAGTGGTCGCAGGCCGCCGAGGCAGAGTTGCTGAGAGTGCTTCAGGGCAACTCGGCGGTGCTCCTGGTGCCATCGAACGACCAGACCTGGGCCACCATGAATCCGGTGACGGTGAAGCAGCATGCGCTCGTTTGGCTGCAGAAGCCGTATGGCACCGAGGACATGCGCATGGCCCTCGAAAAGGCGGCGGCTGCGTGCCAGCAGGCCGCTGCGCCACCGCCTGCTGCCGCGAGAGCGAAGCCCGCGCCGAGAAGTCCCGGGGCTGTGCCCGGCGCGGCAACCCTGTCGGAGGGACCTGGTTCTGCCACGCCAACAGCGCCACCCGTCGCACGATTGCCTCAGGCAAGGCCTGTGCTGCCGACCGTGAGTTTCCGTTCGCCAGCGAGTCTGCCCCAGGTGGTCAGCCACGACGCGAGCGACGAGGTTCCGGGTCTGTCGGCGCAGGACCTGCAAACCCGGCTCGCCGGCCTCCCGGATTCCGGGCGTCATCTGTTCCTTCGCAAGCTGGCGGCGATGCTGATGCAGAGGCAGCCATTCGAGGCGCGCTTCACGGTCCACAACTCCGTCATCTTCCATCCGGTCGATGGGTGGGTGGCGAGCAACACCCCCATGATGGTGATTGAACGGGTCTGCCAAAGTGACGCGCTTGCCGCCGCGGTGACGGTGCGGGAAATCGAAGGCTCCCAGGCCGAAGAGCGCGCGCACCGCTTGGGCATGCCCCTGCGTGAACTCGACACCTTCCTTTGGGAGCTGGCGACGGCGTCGTTGGACAAGAAGAGCGGCGGCACGGCCGGCTCCCGACTGCACTGAGGTTGCTTCGACCATGGCAACTTCGACTTCGATTGCTGGCAATGTGGCTTCGGCGGATGTTCGTCGCGCGCTGCCCGCCGGCTTGGCGTTTCTTCAATTACGTTCTTGACAGGTACTTCGATGACGACCCCAGCATCCGAATGGTTCATGTTGACCCCTGCAGGCGCCCTGCACGCTTTTGCCCGTGCTGAGCCCGGCGAATCGGAACTGGCCTTGCAGGCGCTGCTCACCGGCGATCGCGCACTTGACGTCGCGGCATGGAGCGAGCGCGCTCCCCAGGCGCCTGCCCTCGTTGCCCAGGCCATTCAGGAGGGTTGGGTGCAGGTGTTGCACCGGCCGCTGCAGGGACCGGATGCGAAGCTGGACGACTTCCTGCAGCACGTGATTGCTTCTTTGTCCGGTGAGCGTCGGGCCGTGCTGGCTTCTGAAGGCGGCTTCTGCCTTGGTCGTTCCGGGATCGATCAGGACGAGGCCGATGCGCTGAGCGCCGCTGCGGCCGACTATTCGGACTTTGCCGCTCGGCAGGCGCGCCGTGGCTGGAGCGGTGCCAAAGGACTGGTGTCTTTTCACGTCGACGCCGACTTCCTGCTACCGACCTTTTCGTTCGTGCCGCTCTGGGTTGATGGCGCGGGCTACTGGCTGATCGTGGCGGGTGAACCCCTGCTCAACAATCCGGCGCTGGTCGAACTCCTCTGGGGCGTCAAGGCCGCCGGTACGCGCTTCGCCGTACCCGCCGGCCTCTAGATTGGGCCTTCGGCCGGGCGGAAGAAGCTGTCGAGCAGGTTGTGAAGCCCGGGCGACTCGTCGGCGAGTCGCCGCGGATTGACGAAGTAGGCCTCAACGGCCACCGCGAAAAACTCGCTTGGGGCCTGCGCGGCGTACGGGTCCATCCAGGGCATCTCCACGAGACCAGCGAAACGCTGTGCAGCCGCGACGCGATCGCTGAATCGGTCGTATTCGGCCTGCAAGCGCGAAAGCCACAATGTGCGTGCCTGCGACGCGCTGGTGCTGCCGAGGAAGCCGGACGGCAAAGGCGGGCAACCGTCGGCTTCCCCGTCGCGCATGTCGATCTTGTGGGCAAACTCGTGGATGACGACGTTATAGCCTTCTTCGGCGGTTGCGCCGGCATTGGCCACGTCCGACCAGCTCAGCATCACCGGTCCGCCGTCCATCGCCTCGCCGGTCAACGCCTCGCGGTAGTGGTGCACCACGCCGGATTCATCGGTCACTTCGCGGCGCGCAAGCACCTCGCCGCGGTGTAGCACGATGCCGACGAAGTCGTCATACCACTGCAGGGCGGCCATCGGGGGCGCGGCGGGTGTCAGCCAGACCAGCGGCAGGCACGCCTGCGCGGCAACCGCCAACGCCATGGAATCGGTGACGGCCAGACCGGCCGCACCGTGGAACTCCTTTTCCCGGAGAAAAGCCATTGACAGCTCGCGCAGGCGGCCGCGGGCCGCGGGATCGAGGGTCTCCAGAAAAGGATAGGCCGCCAAGGTCCCAAGCCAAAGCTCGTCCGCCAACCGCAACCCATCCGTCCGCGTTGCGGTCAGGTTGAACTTTCGGCGAAGCCAGCTCAACATCAGCCGATTGCGATGCGTTCCAGCCCGGCGCTGGACAGGCGCAGAACCTCGGCGCGGGGCGGCTTGGCGCGCATGTCCCAGTCGCTAAGTACCACACGGCGCAGTGTGGGTCCGGTGCTGGCGCAGGCACCTTCTGGCTCGGGCAGGTCGTTTGCGCCCGGGCGATGGGTGTGGCCGTGGATCAGGGTGGTCGCGCCGGCGGACTGCAACCAGCCCCGGGCGGCCGTGGCGTCGACGTCGGCGTAGTCGCCGGGATTTCCCGCCGACGCGCGGTTGCCGTGCTCACGAATCTGACGCGCGATGGCTCTTCGTTCGGCCAGCGGTCGTGCCAGCATCGCCGATTGCCATACGGGGTCGCGCACGACCTGGCGAAACTGCTGGTAAGAAACATCGTCCAGACACAGCGCATCGCCATGGGACAGCAGCCACCGACTCCCGGCAAAGGCCAGAACGGTGGGGTCGGCAAGACCCCGCATGCGGCTGGCCTCAAGGAAGTCCGGGCCCAGCAGGAAGTCCCGGTTGCCCTGCATGAAGTGGATCTCACATCGCTCGGCTGCCTTTGCCAGGATCCCGGCGCAGTCCTGCTCGAAGCCGGGCGCGGCCGCGGCATCGTCGCCTACCCAGACTTCGAACAGGTCACCGAGGATGATGACGGCCTGCGCCGGCGTGCTGGATAGATAGTGCTTCCAGGTGTCGACCGTGGCCGGATCGCCGGCTTGCAGGTGCAGGTCGGAAATGAAGTCGACCAGATGCCAGGTCGCCGGTGCGTGGAGCTCAGGCAGCACCGGCGCAGGCGCGGTCACGGTGGCTTCCGGGTCAGAGGGCGACGGCCTTCTCGATGACCACATCCGTCACCGGCACATCGGCATGTCCCATCTTGTTTCCGGTCTTGACCGCCTTGATCTTGTCAACCACATCGGTGCCTGCAATCACCTTGCCGAAGACGGCATAACCCCAACCCTGGGCGCTGGGTGCGGTGTGGTTGAGGAAGTCGTTTTTCGCCACATTGATAAAGAACTGCGAGGTGGCGGAGTGGGGCGCATTGGTTCGGGCCATCGCCACGGTGTACATGTCATTCTTGAGACCGTTGTTGGCCTCGTTATCGATCTGTGGATCGGTGGCCTTTTGCTTCATGCCCGGCTCCATGCCGCCGCCCTGGATCATGAAGCCCGGAATCACCCGATGAAAGACGGTGTTGTCATAGTGGCCCTTGTTGACATAGCTCAGGAAGTTGGCCACCGACTTGGGTGCCTTGTCCGCGTCCAGTTCAAGCGTGATGACGCCGTAGTTGGCGATGTGGAGTTCGACTTGGGGTTTGTTCATTTATTTCACCAGGGTGGCTGAGTTGATGATGATCGGCGTCTTGGGGACGTCCGAAGGGAAGGGGCCACCCGCACCAGTGGGTGTGGCCTTGATGCTGTTGACGACGTCCATGCCGCTGACAACCTTGCCGAAGACGGTGTAGCCGTACAGCTGGGGTGCATTCATCAGTTGGGCGCGCGGCGTATTTTCATAGACGCGGCCCTGGTATTCGAAGCGGGGCACGGGGTCACCCGGCGGGATCGGCGTGGGGTCGAGGAAGGCATTGTCCTTCACGTTGATGAAGAACTGGGCGGTTGCCGAGTGGGGGTCGTTGGTGCGCGCCATGGCCACGGTACCGACCACGTTCTTTGCCCCACCCTTGGCGAGTGCTTCGCGGCCTTCGTGCGTCACCGGAGCACGGGTTGGCTTTTGCACGTACTTGGCATCAAAGCCGCCGCCCTGCACCATGAAGCTGTCGATCACGCGGTGGAAGATGGTGCCGTCGTAGTGCTTGTCCTTGACGTATTGCA
>ERZ795058.3247-NODE-3247-length-17417-cov-5.919076_pt1 | contig 17417 bp, 19 predicted proteins | sample MGYA00375142_ERZ795058 | MGnify/ENA primary metagenome ERZ795058 (study PRJEB30187, sample SAMN05720210) | activated sludge metagenome | isolation source: anaerobic digester from wastewater treatment plant | place: Japan | collected 2015-04-20 ... | reverse complement strand
ACGGCGAAATCTCTCAAGAGGACTACGATAACTGGCGGTACAACTACCCGAAGATCGAGGCAGAACATACCAGAGCGGCACTTGATGCCCGGTGGCAGGACCAGCAGAAATAGAAAATACCCGTTGAAACTCAGCGTTTCAACGGGTATTTTGATCATACCTGTTAAATTATCCGGGAATAATCCATAGTATCAAAACAGTATCATTTACCACTTTGACTCCCGAAAACCCCAGTATTCATGCGGCTTTCCGGCTTTTCGTTCTTATTCCCACTCGATCGTCCCCGGCGGCTTGCTCGTTATATCGTACACCACGCGGTTGACGTGAGGCACCTCGCCTATGATGCGCTCGGACACGCGGCGCAGCACCGGATACGGCAGCTCCGCCCACTCGACGGTCATGGCGTCGGTAGAAGTGACGGCGCGCACGCCTATGACGTAATCGTACGTGCGAAGGTCGCCCATCACGCCCACGGTCTGTATGCCGGTAAAAACCGTGAAATACTGCCACACCTTCTGCGCAAGGCCCGCCGCGGCGAGCTCGGAGCGCAGTATATAATCGCTTTTGCGCAATATGCCGAGCTTATCCTCTGTGATTTCGCCGATGACGCGGATCGCAAGGCCCGGCCCCGGGAAGGGTTGGCGCCACACGAGCCCGTGCGCAATGCCGAGGCTTTCGCCGAGCGCGCGCACCTCATCCTTGAAGAGCATGCGAAGCGGCTCCACGATGCCCTTGAAGCCCACGGTTTCGGGAAGGCCGCCCACGTTGTGGTGGCTCTTTATCTTCGCGCCCGTCGCCGTGCCGGACTCGATGATGTCCGGATAGATCGTGCCCTGCAGCAGCCACTCCGCCCCGCCGAGCTTCTTTGCCTCTTCTTCAAAGACGCGGATGAACTCCTCGCCGATGATCTTCCGCTTGCGCTCCGGCTCGGTCACGCCCGCGAGCCTGTCGAGGAAGCGGCGCCGCGCGTCCACGGATATGATGTTGAGGTTGAGCTTATCCCGGTAGAACGCGAGCACCTCCTCGGCCTCGTTGAGGCGCAGAAGCCCGTGGTCCACGAAAATGCAGGTGAGCCGCTCGCCCACGGCGCGGTGCACGAGCACCGAGGCGACCGAGGAGTCCACGCCGCCCGAGAGCGCGCCGAGCACGCGCGCGGAGCCGACCTTCCCGCGCACCTCTTCGATGAGCGAGTCCGCGAGGCCCGCGGGCGTATAGTCGCACTTGAGGCCGCAGATGTTTTTGAGGAAGTTCAAGAAGATCAGATTGCCCTTTGGCGTGTGCGCGACCTCCGCGTGGAACTGTATGCCGTAGAGCCGCCGCGCGTCGTTCGCGAACGCGGCGACCGGGCACGCGTCCGTCGAGGCGATGGGAACGAAGCCCGGCGGGCAGAGGGATACCGAGTCGTTGTGGTTCATCCACACGATGCCGGAATCGAGCCCGTCGAGCAGCGGATGCCGTTCCATGCGGACCGCGGTGCGGCCGTACTCGCGCACGTCCGCGGCGCGGATGGTTCCGCCCATAACTTTGGCGATGTACTGCATGCCGTAGCAGATGCCCAGGACCGGCGCGCCGAGGGAGAACACAGCCTCGTCGCAGGTTTTGGCGTTTTCGGCGTAAACGCTATCGGGACCGCCCGTGAGGATCACGCCCGAGAGCGCCTCGCCCCTGATTTGATCGATGAGCGCGGTGTGGGGCAGAAGCTCGCTGTATACGCCCGCCTCGCGCACACGGCGCGCGATGAGCTGGTTGTACTGGCCCCCGAAATCGAGCACGACAATGCGTTCCATGCGCTTACTCTTCCTCGCGCAGGGCAATGCCATTCTCGTCCGCGCGCTCGATGATGGCGAGGGATTTGAGGTTGACGCCGTTCTCGCGAAGCCGCGCGCCGCCGGGCTGGAAGCCCTTCTCGACGGCCACGCCGATGCCGATCAGCTGCGCGCCCGCCTGCTCTATGATGTCCACAAGGCCGCGCAGCGCCTCGCCGTTGGCGAGGAAATCGTCCACGATGAGCACCCTGTCCGAGGCGCCGAGCCACTGGCGGCTCATGATGAGCGTGACCTTTTTCTTATAGGTATACGAATAGATGTCGCTGTGGTACAAACCGCCCTCGATGTTGTCGCTCTTGGCCTTTTTGGCGAAGATCATAGGCACGCCGAACTCCTCCGCGCAGACGGCCGCGAGCGCGATGCCCGAGGCCTCCACCGTAAGCACGGCGGTCAGCCCCGTCAAATCGAAAAGGCGGCCGAATTCTTTTGCCAGTCCGCGCATGAGCTTCATGTCCACGCGGTGGTTGAGGAATCCGTCCACCTTGATGATGTTGCCCGGGAGCACCCTGCCCTCGTCCCGAATGCGCCGCTGTAACTCATTCATAGCGATCTATCTCCTTAAAAAATAATAAACAAAAGTCCGACATGATACGGGCGTATCCCGTCAATTCATACAGCGTATAACAAAAACCGCTCCGAATCAAGTGGATTCGAAGCAGAATCTTTTTTGGTCCGCCGCAATTTTTTCCATAGCTTCATGGGGTAAGCGGCGCGTTGCGCGCGCCCCCCAGGAATATGCTTCTGGCCACGTCCGCGACGGTGATGCCGGAGAGCTTTTCCCTGCACGCCTCGTTGAGCGTGCCGTAGATATCGTCGAGCGCGGCCGCCATGCCCGAGGAAATGAGGCAGTCCGCCTCCTCCCCGCCCGGCCGCCAAACGGGCGATATGCAGCGCTCGCCCAGGGCCTCCAGCACCTCCGAAAGACGGATGTCCCCGCCGTCGGGACGGGCGCGGTAGCCCCCGTCGAACTTGCCCTCGCGCGCCTCGGCGAGCCCGGCCTTCCTGAGCTTTGCCATGACCTTTCTCACGCGCACGGGGTTCGTGCAGATGTTGTCGGCAAGGATGTCGCTGGCAAGAGTCTCCCGCCTGTGATAGAGAAACACGAGCGCGTGCACCGCAACCGCGAAATCCCCGTTCATACCCCGTTTCCCCGTTTCCGTCTTATTTGGCCCGTCTCAACCGGAACTGTCAGGGGGACCGCGAACGCAGCCCCCTGACCCATATGAGATTAGTTAAGCTTGTCCTCAATGATCTTGGCCCACTGCGCCTTGCTCTTCGAGCCGGTGTAGGCGGAGCCGATGATCTCGCCCTCGCTGTTGACGAACACCGTCGTCGGCACGCTGGAAACCTTGCTCAGGTACGCGCTGAACATCGACGCCGAGGGGATGATGTGCGTGTAGTTCGCGCCCGTCCTCGAGATGACGTCCTTCGCGTCCGCGAGAGCCGCGTTGTCCACGTTGCCCTTCTTGTCCGCGGCGTCGAGTATGATGCCGACGACCTGGAAGTTGCTGTACTCGCTGTTGAGCGCCGCAAGATCCGGCATCTCCTCCGCGCACGGGTTGCAGTAGGAAGCCCAGATGTTGACCATGGTCACGTCCGCCTTCGAGAAGATCGAGTTCGTGACCGTGTTGCCCTTGGTGTCCTTCGCGCTGAAATCGCCAAAGAGCGGCTTCGCGGCAGGCTTGGCGGTCGGCGCGGCCGTGGGCTTCGCGGTCGGCTTGGCGGTCGGCGCAGCCGTGGGCTTCGCGGTCGGCTTCGCCGTCGGGGCCGTGGTCGGCTTCGCAGTCGGCTTCGCCGTTGGGGCCGCGGTCGGCTTCACCGTCGGAGCCGCAGTTGGCTTCGCGGTCGGAGCTGTAGTCGGCTTCGCCGTCGGGGCCGCGGTCGGCTTCGCGGTCGGGGCCGTGGTCGACTTGGCGCTCGCCGCAGGCTTCGCCGTGGCGGTCGCGTCCGGCTTGGCCGCGGGCGCGGCGCTCTCGTTCGCGGGGGCGGCGCTTTCGTCTGCGCCGGAAACCGCGGGCTCGGTCGCGCTCGCGTCGAGCGCGGGTTCGTCGGTCGCGGCGGCCTCGGTCGGGGCGGCCTCGGGCTCGGTCGTCTCGGGCGCAAGCTGCGCGCTGCGCGCCTCGGGCTCAGCCTGTTCGTCGATGATCGCGGCGTTGCCCGCGCACCCGCCCAGCGTCAGCATTATCGCGAGCAGCGCGGCAACGACGAGGTTGCGCAGCCGAATGAATCCCTTGAGCTGTTCCGAAAACTTCATCAAACTTACCTCCAAACATTTTTGATACTGTAGTTATAACAGTTACAGTTGGAGGCGTCAAATGCATATTGTTAGGCGAATTCCCATTCCGTTTTCTGGAAAACGCTCAAATCCCTATGGCGCATGGCGCTTTTTTCAAAATACGTTTTGCATAAATGCGACGCATTGACACATTTTATTCACAGGTTTACGTCCGCCTGCCGCGCCGCACGGGAGAAATTCCGCCGCGCGCGGCCTTCCCGTTATGGTTATCCGAGCTTTTCCTCGATGATTTTCGCCCAGTCCTCCTTTTCCATAGCGCCCTCGTAGGCGGAACCTATGGCTTCGCCCCTGCTGTTGACAAACACGGTCGTGGGCAGATAGCGCACGCCCTTGAGGAACTTGCCGAACATTTCGGCCGAGGGGACGATGTGCGTGTAGTCCGCGCCGGTTTGCGCGATGATGTCCAGCGCCTCGGCGAGCAGCGCGTCGTCCACGTTGCCCTTCTGGTCCGTCGCGTCGACGACGACGCCCACGATCTGGAAGCCGCGGTCGCGATACTCCTCGTCGAGTTCTTCGAGCGCGGGCATCTCCCGCACGCAATAGCCGCAGAACGTGGCCCAGATGTTGACCATGGTTACGTCGTAATCCGCGAAGATGTCGTTGGTGACGGCGTTGCCTTCGGTGTCCTTGGCTGTGAAATCGCCAAAGAGCGCCTTGTCGGATACCTCGCCGTCCGCGCCGCTTTCACTTGGGGCGGGCGACTGCGCGCCGCCGTCAGCGCCGCCTTGCCCCGGCGCGGGCGGTTGCGTGCCGCTGTCGATACCGCTTTCGCTCGGCGCGGGCGGCTGCGTGCCGCCGGCCCCGCCGCTTCCCGCGCATCCGGCGAAAAGGAACAGGAGCGCGAGCAGCAGAGCCGCCGCGCGCGGCAGGGCGGAGCCGCCCGATCTATGCTTGAACGTCATATGAAAGCCTCCGGGAGATTTATACTGTATTTATAACAGTTACAGTTAAATCTGTCAAGTTTTATTTCCCGGGAACGAAGCCGGCTTTCTTATTAAGAAAAAGCGCCCGCGAAGGCGCTCGTCCGTTTCCGCTTTGATCCGCTTGCGCCGACGCGTCCGCGCTTACGCTTTCGCGCCCGCGCCGAGCGTGACGGCGCGCTTTTCCCCCCGCGCGGCGTCCGCGAGGCGGCAGCGCGCCGCGGCCCCGAACGCGGGAATCAGCGACCTCGACGTGTTGACGAGGAAGTCCTGCACGTTGGTCACGATGCTGTTGACGGCGAGGCTCCCGCGGTCCCTGAGCTTGTTGACGGCGAACTCCGAAATATCCACGGTGTAGAAGTACACGGGGCGCACATCGCCCGCGACGCGCTGCCAGGTCGGCGTCATGTTGCCGGTCGCGATCGAATGGAGCTGCGTCGCGAGGCCTATGATCGTGGTCGCCCGGATCGTATGGGCGCGCATGGCGTCCTGTGCTTCGTATACGTCCGAGATCACGCCGGGCAGGGGCCCGTCGTCGCGTATGGAGCCCGCGAGCACGAAGGGCACGTTTTTCTCGACGCAGGCGGCGAGTATGCCGTCCGCGATGCCCTCCTGTTTGATGAGCTTCCCGACGGAGCCTGCGCGGCGCGCGCGGTTGATGGCGTCGAGGTGGTGGTAATGCCCGTTGAATACGGGCTCCTTGGTATAGATGTCCTGCCCGAGGCCCGTGTGGAACAGCGCGGCCTCGAGGTCGTGCGTGGCCAGGGCGTTGCCCGCGAAGATCGCGTGCGCGTAGCCGTTTCGGATCAGCCCCGCCATGGCTTCGCGCGCGTTGCGGTCGAAATCCACGGCCGGGCCGAGCACCCAGACGATGTGCCCGCGGTCGCGGTCGTGGCGCAAAATATCGCAGAGCCTGTCGTAATCCTGCGAGCTCGCGGTCTCGCGCGAGCGCTCCGTACGGAAGGCGAACGCCTGCGAAGCGCGCCGCTCCGCCGCGCAAAAGCCGTCCGTCACGATGCATACGCCGTTGGAAAGATCCTCCGCGCGGCCGACGACCACGGCGTCCCCCTGCTTCACGCGGCGCGCCTCCACGGCAAAGACGCGCGCGCCTTTGACGACGGCGGCGCAGTCCATGCGCGCGTTCTCGATGAGCGTCCAGCCGCCCGCGAGCTTGAAGAACTCGGGATAGATGGTGGTCGCGTAGAAATCCTCGGGCAGAACCCCGTCCGCCGGGGCGGGGACGGTTTTGACCCGGGGCGCCGCCGTATATTTGAGCCGGGTAAAATCCGGCGCTTTGAACTCGGGCATGCGGAGCATTGCACAGCCTCCCATCGCGCAAACGCGCTTCAATGGGTGACATAATAGCATATAAAAAAACAGGATGAAATACAGAATAAATTCTGTACATTATACCGCGTCATTCACGGTTTATACTTATTTTATTTGGCTTTTTTACCGTACGATTATCTAAATACTATTTGTGATGTAAAATATATTATCCCCCGCGCGCAAAGCCGAACAGCAGCGGGAGCATGCGCGCCGCGTAGTTTTTCAGGGAGTAGCCGCCGCCCGAGATGCACCAGTCGTACAGCAGCCCGCGCTCGAGCATGGCGTAGGCGTTGACGATCTCGTTGACCGTGAAGCGTGCGGAAAACTCGCCCCGCGCGATGCCCTCGGAGGCGATCTGGCGCAGCAGCCTGTAATAGACGCGGTTGTGGTCGAGCAGGTGCTTGTCGCCGCGGGTGACGAGCTGCGAGGAGTAGAGCCTGGCGAGCAGGTCGAGGGCCACGCTGTTTTCGATCATGCCGAACAGCTCGCCGTTGAGGTACATGAGCTTGTCGAAGGCGTTCATATCGGATTCGACCGCTTCCATGAGCGAAACGTATTTGTCGTCGAACAGGTAGGAGAGCGACGAGAGCAGCGCGTCCTTGCCTTCGAAGTAGTGGTAGAACGAGCCGCGCGAGGTGCCCGAAGCCTCGATGATCTCCTCCACGGTGGTGTCGTCGTAGCCCTGCTCGTAGAAGAGCTTCCACGCCGCGGTCACGATCCTGCTCTTGGTGTTGCGCGCTTTCTTTTTGGCCAAGGAATTTCTCCTTTGGGAGTATTGATGCGTCCCGTATCGGGCGGCCGCACAGGGCCGCCCTTACACGGGGTAAACGGGACGGTACTGTTTGCTCGCGCATATTTCGTTATAGGGGCGGATATCATGCGCCCGCCTTTCACACCGCGGAGAAACGGGATCGTCCCCAACGCCGTTGTCGTTCCCCGATTGTCAATTGTCAATTATCAATTGTCAATTACCGATCACTCCGCGATCTCCAAGGCCAGCTCCATCATGGCGGTGAACGTGTTCTGCCTCTCCTCGCTCGTGCATTCCTCGCCGGTTACGAGGCTGTCGGAAATGGTGCACACGCAAAGCGCCTGCTTGCCCGCGCGGGCGGCGCTCAAATAAAGCGCCGCGGCCTCCATCTCGACGGCGAGCGCGCCCATGCGCCCCCACTCGAGCGTGCGGCCCGCGTCGTCGTAGAAGGTGTCGCTCGAGAGTATGTTGCCGACCTTGTAGACAAGGCCCATGCGCTCGGCCTGCTCCGCGGCCTTTTTGACGAGATTCCAGCTCGCGGTGGGCGCGATGAGGCCGGGCATGCCGTACTGCGCGGCGAAGTTGGAGTTGGTCGACGCGCTCATGGCGATGACGAGGCTTCGAAGCGGCAGATCCTTGCTGATCGACCCCGCCGAGCCGACGCGGATGATGTTCTCCACGCCGTAGAAGTTGTACAGTTCGTAGGAATAGATGCCTATGGCGGGCATGCCCATGCCGCTTGCCATGACGGACACGCGCTTGCCCTTATAAAAGCCCGTGTGCCCCTGCACGCCGCGCACGTTGTTGACGAGCACGGGATTTTCGAAATACGTTTCGGCGATGAACTTCGCGCGCAGCGGATCGCCCGGCATGAGAACCGTTTGGGCGAAATCGCCCGCTTTCGCGCTGATGTGCGGCGTGGGTATGGGCATAATGCGACCTCCGTAGTTGGTGATGTCCGTTCAGCGGGCGCGCAGCGCCCGGGGTTTGGCGAGTATTTCGGCGAGAAGCACGCCGCGCGCGAGGTCGCCGGAGCCCGCGAAGCTCAGCCCGTAGGGCAGCTCCTGCGTTTCCTGGCCGATCTCGTAAGCGTCGGGCCCCGTGAGTTCGTAGCTGTCGCGCGTGTGCGGGTCGTACTCCTCCTCGCAAAGCGCGCCGCCCTCCTCCGAGGGGCCTCCCTCCGTGTGCGCGTGCGCGGATTCCGTCACGGCCCGGACGACGTGGCGAAGGCTCGGCTTGGCAGCGCCCGGCGCGCCCGCAAAGCGTCCCTCGGTGGAATAGCCCTCCGTGTCGCCCCGAAGGCCCGCGCCCTCCGAACTCATGCCCTCCCCGCTCCCGCGCAGGGATTCGCCCTGCGTGGAGTAGTAGCCGAGCGAGCCCGTCTCCCCGTCGGCGCGGCTGCGCCCGCACTTGACGCAAAAGCGCGCTTCGCTGCGGTTGTCCTTGCCGCAGGCGCAGTGCCAGCCCGCGCCTTGCCCGCCGGCGGCCGTTCCCGCGCCGGGCGCGGATACGGACGGCTGCACGCGGGGCGCCGCCGTCCGGCCCGCCGCGCGGCGGCGCTCCGCCTCCACGGCGGCGCGCCTGTGCGCCTCGAGCTGCGCGAGCTGAGCGGGCGTGAGCGGCGCCCTCGGGGCGGCGGACTGGTCCGGGGGCACCTTGCGCTGCTGCTGTTTCTTCGCCTTGGAGGCGGCGCTGATGAACACGATCACGATGATCGCGAAGATAATGAAGCCTTCCACGGCTTATCCCCCTTTCCCAAGCGGTATGGCGGCGAGTAAGCTCATTCCTTTTTCTCGCTGTGGCCGACGCCCGCGATGGTTTCGCGCATCCTCGTATCGGAGATGACGTTTTGCATGTTGTAGTAATCCATGACGCCGAGCTTGCCCTCGCGGAAAGCCATCGCGATGGCCTTTGGCACCTCTGCCTCCGCCTCGATGACGCGCGCGCGCATGCCCTGCACGTCGGCCTTGTTCTCCTGCTCCTGCGCGACGGCCATGGCGCGGCGTTCCTCGGCCTTGGCCTGGGCGATGCGCTTGTCTGCCTCGGCCTGGTCGATCTGGAGCTGCGCGCCGATGTTCCTGCCCACGTCCACGTCCGCGATGTCGATGGAAAGTATCTCGAAAGCGGTGCCCGCGTCGAGGCCCTTGTTCAAAACGGTCTGGGAGATGAGGTCCGGGTTTTCGAGCACGTCCTTGTGGCTTGCCGAGGAACCGACGGTCGTCACGATGCCCTCGCCGATGCGCGCGATGATGGTCTCCTCGCCCGCGCCGCCCACGAGGCGGCCGATGTTCGCGCGCACCGTCACGCGCGCCTTGGCGCGAAGCTCTATGCCGTCCTTGGCGATGGCGGCGATGACCGGGGTTTCGATGACCTTGGGGTTGACGCTCATCTGCACGGCGTTCAACACGTCGCGCCCGGCGAGGTCAATGGCGCAGGCCTGCTCGAATTCGAGCGGTATGCCCGCGCGCTGCGCGGCGATGAGCGCGTTTACCACGCGGTCCACGTTGCCGCCCGCGAGGTAGTGCGCCTCGAGCTTGTTGAGCGAGAGCACGAGGCCGGCCTTGGTCGCCTTGATCATGGGGTTGATGATGCGGCTGGGGACGACCTTTCTGATGCGCATGGCCACGAGCTGGAAGATGCCGACCTTGACGCCGGACGCGGTGGCGGAGATCCACAGGCTGATGGGCACGTAGCTGAAGAAGATCGCGAGGAAGATGATCGCCGCGATGATGATGACGACGGCGAGCACGACGTTCAGGCCGCTTTCGAGCAACACGATGGGCATAATGTTACCTCCTGTTTATAATGGTGCGGTTTGCCGACAACAAACGGGCGTTTCGCTTGCGCGCCGCTTATTCCGCGGCGGGTTTTACGAGCACGCGGAGCCCCTCCACGCGCATGACGACGATCTTCGCGCCCTTGGCGACGAACGCGCCCTCGCTCACGACGTCCACGCGCCGCCCGTCGATCTCGGCGTTGCCCGATGGACGAAGCGCGGTGAGCGCGACACCCTCGCGCCCGGCGAGGGACTGCATCTCCTTGTTGGAAAGCTCGGTGGACTCCCGGTCGATGCTTTCCTTGAGCACGATCGGCGAGCGCGAGATCGCGCCCCTGCGGAACGAGCGGAAGATGAAAAACCCCGCGCCGCAGAGCAGCACCAGTATGATGGCGAGCGTCATCGCGCCGTTTGCGAACGAGTTCGCCCTGAGCACCACCGCCGCGATGAGCAGCAGGAAGCCGAGTATGCCGGGCACGCCCATACCGGGGATGAACATTTCAACCACCATCAGCACGAGCCCCGCGATCAGGCAGATCAGCGCGACGAGGCTCCATCCCGCGATGTATTGCGCGAAAAATTCCATACGACACCCCCCCTTTCTTCGTTTATTATATCATATCCAGCACAAACGGATGCAAGGATATACGCTTAATACAATTTAAACATGTGCGCGTTGAACCATTCGGCAAAACCGAAATCGAACTTGGGTATCGCGCCGACGTACATGAGCTTCACGAGCAGCACCCATACGAGCGCGATGGTGATCAGCGAGAGCGTAAAGATCAGCACCACCATCAGCGGGCCGGCCTTTTTGCCCTCGGCCTCGGCCTCGGCTTCCTCCTCGGCGAAAAGGTCGGGCACATCGACCTCTTGGGCCGGGGCGAGGTCGGACACGTACAAGGGCGGGGGCGCCTCGGGCGCTTCCCTTGGCGCGGGCGCGGCGTCGGGCGGCGGCGCCTCGGCGGGAACAACCTTTTTCTGCGCGGGCGCAACGGGCCGGTTCACGGGCGCGGCCGCTTTCGGCGCAGGCTCGGCGCCCGCCGCAGCGGGCTGCGCGAATTCATACGCGGGCCTGGCGGGCTTGTGCAAAGGCTCGGCGGGCCCGGGCTCCGCAGGATCCTGCGGGGGCTCGGGCGCGAAAGCCGGGGCGCGCGGCAGGAGCCTGTCCGGCTCGCCGGCCGGGCGGACGGAAAGCTCCTGCATGGTTTCGTCCACAAGCCTGGCAAAGAAAAGGTCCTCGCTGCAGCAGGCGTCGGTCAGTTTCATGAGCTGCGCGTCCACATCCTCCTCGAGCGCGCCCTTGACGGCGAGCAGGGCCGTTTCGGACACGACGCGGCGCGTGACGCGGCGCGCGTCCGTCTCGTTCCCGGTTATGGCCATGGCGCGGTCGTATACGGGCTTCGCGTAGAGCGTGAGAAACGCCCGAAGCTCGCGTTGGTCGCCGCTGTTGAGAAGCCGTATCATCTCGGGGGTCACGGCGTTCGACATAATGCCTCCATCTCCTCCCTGATTTGATGTTATTATACAATCTTCCGCACGTTTTTCGCAATGGCGGGCGCAGTTGTCACAAATTATTCAGTTGTAAGCGCCTGCGCGTTGTGATAAGTTGTATCCATGAAAAAGCAAGCTTTCAAAATTTTCGCGGCTTTTGCCGCGCTGCTGTTGATGCTGAGCATATCGGGCTGCGATGAAATCGGCTTCGCCCCGCCCGCGCAGACGGGCGATACCCCCGCGCCCGGGCAGACCGGCTTCCCCGAAGCCTCGCCCGCCGCCGAGGGCGCGACGCCCGCAATGCCCATGACGCCCGAGGGAACCCCCGCGGCCGGCGCGCTGGGCGAGGCGGACGGCGTGAGCTTCGCCGGCAAGACCGTGTTCTATCCCGACGGGGCGGGCGAGGCGGACGCGCAGTTCCGGCTCGACTACACGCTTCCCGTGTTTGGCGACGCGTTCCCCGCGTATGAGGCGATGAACGCGCAGGCGGCGCTCTACGAGGAGGAGTTGCTCGAGCGCGTGAGCGCGGAGCGCCTGCCCTACGCGGACGCGGCCGAAGGCGGCGCTGTGCCCTACACGCGCGTCGAGTGCCGCGCGGAAGCTTGCGGCGACTACGTCAACGTCTACCTTTATGAGTTCACCTCGTTCGGCGGCGGGGAAGAGCTGCTCCCGCGCGTGCTCGTGCTCGGGCCGGGCGGCGCGCGCGAGTCGCTCTACTCGGCCACGGGCGTCTACGGCGTGGAAGCAGTGGCCGCGCAGCAGGTGTTCAACCTCATCGACGCGAACCGGGCCGCGTACTACGGGGACGTCACGCTCGACGACATCCCCAACGCGCTCGACCTCTATAACGGCTTTTTCGTCACGGAGGAGGGATTCGGCCTCGTCGCGGCGCCGGGCACGCTCGCGCCCGAGGACGACGGCATGCTGGTGTTCCTCGTCGACCGCGCGGCTTTCTACCCGGATGCCGTGGGCACTGTGATCTCCGCCGAGGAATACGAGGCCATACGCGGCCCGCTCGACACGCTGGTTTCCGCGTTCGGCATGGATTATTACGCGGGCTTCGATTCCTCCTCGCCCCCCGCCTTCATCGCGACCGCGTTTATGACTTTGACGCTGACCACGGGCGCCGAGGACGCGCTCTACGTGCCCGTCGCGCGCGCGGAATACGAGGCGCTCTATTCGCGCTTCTTCTCCGGCGCGTTCCCGGCAGACTTCGCCGAAGCGGGCGACGGCACCCGCCTCGAGGGGGACGCCTACATGCTGCCCGTATATCCGCACGGCGTCTGGTCGATGCGCATAGACGAAGCCGTGCGCACCGATACCGGCCTCGTGCTCTACGGCATGATACTCTACGGCGTGCCCGGCACCTCCGACTCGGGCGAGCTGTGCGCAGCGACCGTAACGCTGACTTCGAGCGGCGCTTCGCCCATGGGGTTCATATTCGCGGGCGTGGAGCTGAGGTGACGGGGGCAATTGATAATTGATAATTGACAATTGACAATTGATAATCATATGAGATTCAGGCGGTTCCCTTAAAACGGAAGCCGCCTGTTTTCCATATAGTTATTCACCATTGGTCATTGGTTATTAGCTGAATAACCGGCAATACGGTTGCCGATTATTCATCTTCCCCCGCGTACTCGAGCGTGATGACGCGGTCGTTGCCGAGGCTTTCCTTGCTCAGCACGCAGTCGCTCTGGCGCAGGCGGTGTATGGCGCAGTTGGCCAGCGTGGAGATGAACGGATCGATGTCGCTGATTTTGAAGTTGCGCCCGAGCGCGGCCGTGCGGTAGTGCATAGGGATGACGACCTTGGGTTTGAGCCGGTTGGCAAATTCGCGCGCGCCGCGCGCGTCTATGGTGTAATACCCGCCCACGGGCACGAGCAGCACGTCCACGCGGCCGATGGCAGCGAGCGCCTCCTCGTCCGGCATTTCCCCGAGGTCCCCCGCGTGCGCCACGCGCATGCCCTCGATGTCGAACACGAACACGATGTTGCGCCCGCGCTTCTCCCCGCGCGCGTCGTCGTGGAAGGTCGGTACGCCCGTGATGGAAACCTCCCCGACCCGGTATTCGCCGGGCTCGGTGATGCGCAGGGGGTCCCCTTCGCACATGGCGAAGTAGTTGTGGTCGTAGTGCTGGTGGCTCGCGGTCACGACGTCGCAGGCGATGCTGTGCATCGGATAGCCGACCTTGGGGTCGTAGGGATCGGTCAGGATTTTAAGGCCGCTTTCGGCCGCGATCAGGAAACAGCTGTGGCCATACCATTTGATGTCCATGCGTCAAGCTCCTTTCTGTCGGATCGCAAGGGATAAAAGCCGCGCCATGGCGTCCGCCGCGGCGCCCAGGCGGCTGCGCAGCGCCTCGCGCTCGCGCGCGGGCACGCCGTGCGTGAGCCCGAGCGATGCCTCCGCCGCCGCGCGAAGCCTCGTCCGGGCGCGCGCGGGCTCGTTCGGGAAGGCGATCGCGCCGATGCAGAGCCACAGCGCGCGCCCGACCCTCTCGTCCCCGGGGATGCCGGCGCGCGGCTTGCGGGCGAGGGTCTTGAGCCGGGCGAGCGCGAAGCCCTCCGGCGTTGAAACATCCGCCTCGCCCGCCTCGGGCAAAAGCGCGCTTGCGCGCGCCGCGAGCGCCGCGAAATCGAGCGCCGGCGGCCTCTCGCGCCATTCGGGGGCGTCCTGCCCCAGAAGCAGGCGGTATACATCCTCCATGGGCGCCTCCGGGTAAAAGAATCGCACGGTTATGAGGCAACTGTGCGATTTAACTAATCATAAAGTATTCTCTTTTGCTTGTCAACGATTCAGGCTTCGCCTTCAAAGCGGCGGTTTCGCCGTTTCTTTGAGCCTGCAGGCTCTTGCCTGAAATGCCGCGCGTTTCCGGGCGGCGCTTCCGCCGCGGACCAAAGCGCGGCGGAACCAAAAAACTCCGGCTTTCGTCCGTTTCGGCGCACATGCCGCCGAAGCCGGATCAAAAGTCAAGGGGCCGCGGCCCCTTGACGATCCCCGGATTGAAACGATTGATTTTACAGCGTGAGCTGCCCGTTTTCGGTGTTGATGATCACGAATATCTGCTGTTCCTCTCCGGTTTCGGCGTCGATATAGACGATGTACTCATCCCCGTCGCACTTGCCCTTGAACTCGTAGCACAGCCTCTCCTTCGTGGGCGTCACGGGGATGAGCGCGAGCTCGCTGCTCTCGATGTCGAGGTTGACGGAGACCTTTGCCTCGGCCTCTTCCTTGGAGAGCGTCGGGGCGGGTATGTCCCGCTCGACATGGCTGAAGAGGTAGTTGCGCGCGTCCGCGCCCACGATGCCGCGCGTCTCCCGGTCGACCCATACCTTGATCAGGTCGTTGTAGACGATGGCGTCGTTCTCGACATAGGCGAAGTTGATCAGCGCCGTACCCGCGTAATACTGCGCGTAGGTCGCCTTCATGCTCTCGTAGCCCTGCGCGGAGAGCCAGTCGAGCGCCGCCTTCTTAAGCTCCTCGACGGTCGCGTCGTCGGGTATGCCGGAGGCCGTGCCCGTCGCCGAGGACATGAGCCAAATCAGCAGCCCGCCGGTCTTTGTGATGGAAATATCCACTTCGCGGCCGTCTTCGTAGGTTCCGTGGAAGTCGTAGGCGGGGATCTTGCCGTTCGAGTCGCCCTCGCTGTCAAACGAGGGGATGTCCGCAAGCTTGAGCGCGAGCTCGCGCGCCTTGTCCATGCCGACCTCGTCCCCCGTGACGCCGCGCGCCTCCTGCTTCTGCGTGCTCTCGGAGAACGGGCCGTCGTAGATGAGCGTGGGGAACTTCGATTCGTCCTCCGTGCTCGCGTAGGTGTCGTCCACGGCGGTGAGGAACTCGTCGCTCGTGATCGCGGCGACGGGCACGTCTCCGACCGAGAGGCGGTCGTTGAGGTCTTTGGCGATCTCCCCGCAGCGCGCGTAGAGCTGGTCGAGCTGATCCCTGTCCTCGTCGGAGGCCGTTTCCCCGGCGAGCGCCTTCTTGGTGAGAGCATGCGCGTAGTCGCCCACGCGCGTGATGAACAGGTTCAGTTCGCCGACGTCCAGGTGGCTCGAGGGGATCTGGCTCAACATGCTCACGCACGAACCCGATATCCGCCAGATGTCGTCCAGGAGCAGCACGTTCTGCGTCGGGCTCGTCACGACGCGCAGCTTGCCCAGCGCCGTCTGCAGATCGTTCATATCCGTGCAGAGCTCGTTGAACGCGCGTTTGTACATGTTGGTGGCCGTGTTTTTGTATTCGTCCGCGAGCGCGCGCTGCTGCGTGCCCCAGAACGCGAGCGACACGACCGCGACCACGAGGGCCAGCGGAACGATCACCCTGGTGATGATGTGACCGGCTTTTTCAGCTTTTTCGTATTTCATAATTCAATTCCCCAGGCAGAAGTTGTGCCGGCCGATGGAGAGCGTGACGGGAAGCGATAGCATCCACTTGTTCGTGCTCGTGGCCGGGTTGTAATAGAACAGGCAGCCGTTGGTCGGGTCCCAGCCGTTCATGGCGTCGGTCGCGGCCTTGATTGAGGTTTCATCCGGCGTTAGATTGACTTGCCCGTCCTTCACGGCGTCGAACGCGCCGCTCTGGTAGATCACGCCGCTGATCGAATCCGGAAATTCGCCGCTCTTGACGCGGTTTAAGATCACCGCCGCCACGGCGACCTGCCCCTTGTAGGGTTCGCCGCGCGCCTCGCCGTAGACGCACCGCGCGAGCAGGTAGAGATCGCTGTTTGAGTTCGACGCGCCGCTCGAGCCGGAGCTCGAGGTCGAAAGCGCCATGCCCATGGCCTTGGCCGTCGCGGGGCCGACGACGCCGTCCGCCACGAGGCCGTTCTTCTGTTGAAAATAGACGACGGCCTTCTTTGTCTGCGTGCCGAATTTGCCGTCTATGCTGCCCGTGTAGTAGCCCCAGCGCTTGAGCTTGGTCTGCAGCGTCACCACCTCGTCCCCGGACGAACCGACCTTGAGCACCGAGGCCGCGTACGCCGCGCTCTGCAGCAGCACGCACAGCGCGAGCGCCAAAGCGAGCGTTACGGCGAATTTTGCATGTCCCGTATCCTTTGCCATAGCTTCCCTCCGTCAATGCTTTTGAGGAGCTTCAGGAGCAGGCTGTTGAGCTTGAGTCCGTCCAGCTCGAAGTCGGCGTCCAACTCCTCATAGTCAATTTTCCCGCCGGGAAGCTCCAATATGCACAGCGGCGGAAACATCACGCACCACCAGTTATGCCCCTCGCCCGCGCCGAGCACGACGCGCAGCGCCTCGTATTTTCCCGCGGGGTAAAACGCGTCCCCGTAGGTCCTGTCGGGAAAATCGTAGACGCCGATCATGAGCTGCGCGCCGTAGTCCATGCCTTGCGCGCGCAGCGTATCTTCAATTATATCGAGCAGTTCTCCCCCGTCCTCCATGAGCGCGGCCCTGGCCTGGCCGCTGTTTGAACAGGACGCCATATCGGCTTCGTAAGCGAGTATCGCGTCGCGGACCGCGAGCTTGGCCGCCTGGTCGGCGGCGCCGTCGCTGTTGGCGATCACGTGCAATCTGAGTATGTTTTCATCGCAGGGCTTAACCGTCAGCAGGCAGAGCGCCGCCGCGACGGCGGCGGCAAGCAGGCGTTTCGTCAGCATAGAACCCCTCCGTTCCCGTGATTCCCATAAATCCTTTGGTTAGCATTGACAGGAAGCGTGATTTTTATGCCGGGCTTGTATATAATGCAGGTATGGATGCAGCGGCTTACGGGAAGATCAACCTCACGCTCGACGTTCTGGGCAAAACGGCGGACGGCTACCACAGCCTTCGCACAATCATGCTCGCCATCGACCTTGCCGACGAACTCGCGCTTAGCTTCGACGCGCCCGGCATAAGAATAGAGGCGGACCCTCCGCTCCCGGACGACAGCGCCGCGTACCGCGCGGCAAAGGGCTACCTCGCGCGCTGCGGCGGCAAGGGCCTGCGCGCGTTCATCCGCCGGAACATACCGCCCGAGGCGGGCCTGGGCGGCGACGGCGCGCGCCTTGTGCGACTTGAGGGTGGA
>ERZ795058.3246-NODE-3246-length-17432-cov-4.888301_pt1 | contig 17432 bp, 5 predicted proteins | sample MGYA00375142_ERZ795058 | MGnify/ENA primary metagenome ERZ795058 (study PRJEB30187, sample SAMN05720210) | activated sludge metagenome | isolation source: anaerobic digester from wastewater treatment plant | place: Japan | collected 2015-04-20 ... | reverse complement strand
TGTTGCCGTACGAGGGCAGCAGCGTAATGCCGTTGCGCCAGATGTCGTTCACCGGCAGGGGCAGGTCCACCCCTGGCTTGGTGGGCGCAAAGAACTGCACCGTGCCGCCGCGGTCCACGCTCGCCAGTGCCTGGGTGAACGCGGGCAGCGCGCCGGTGCAGACGATGGCCAGGTCGACCGGGCGGCCGCCGTTGGCCTGGCGCACACGCGCCGGCACGTCCTCCGTGGCGCGGATGACCGCCTCGGCGCCAAAGCGTTCGGCCGCCTGCAGGCGATAGTCGTTGACGTCGGTGGCGATGATGCGCCCGGCCCCGCAGGCGCGCGCCAGGGCGATGTGCAGGATGCCCGACATGCCTGCGCCGAGGACGAGCACCGACAGGCCCGGCTGCAGACGCGCCAGGCGCTGGGCGCGCACCACGCAGGCCAGCGGCTCGATGAACACGCCATCCTCGAACGAGACCTCGTCGGGCAGCCCAAAGACCCCCCGGTCCACGTTGAGCCGCGGCGCGCGCAGGTACTCGCTAAAGCCGCCGGGGTCATAGTTGGTGGTATGCAGCGTCTCGCAGGCGGTGTGGTTGCCGCTGAGGCAGTAGCGACAGGTGTTGCAGGGGATGTGGTGCGAGACAAAGACACGCTGGCCCACCGTGTAGCGCGTCACCCCCTCGCCCACCTCGGCGATGGTGCCGGCGATCTCGTGGCCCAGCACCAGCGGCGCCTTCTTGATGCGGTACCACTCCATGACGTCGCTGCCGCAGATGCCGCTGGCGATGACCTTGACCAGCAACTCGCCGGGGCCGATCGCCGGCCGCGGCAGCTCCTGCAGGCGGACGTCTCGGTTGTTGTAGTACATGGCGACACGCATGGATCCGCTCCTTGGCAAAACCATCACCTGAGGTCTGGCTCTCAGCCGGGCCTGGCGCTCCGCCGTCGCCCGGCGCTGGGCCAGAGGGGATTGGAGAGGGTTGGGCTGGCGGGCTCCGGGTGCCGCCCGCGGGCGGCACCCGGAGCCCGCCAGCCCAACCCTCTCCAATCCCCTTAAGGTACCGTACCGGGCTGGCGCGAAGCCTTCAGCCGGTCAGGCCTTCGTGGAGGCCTGGAAGAGCTCGAGGGCCTGCTTGGGCGTGGCCTGCTCGTGGATGACCGCCTGCAGCGCCCGGGCCATGGCCACCGGCTGCGGGCTCTGCCACACGTTGCGGCCGAGGTTGATGCCGATGGCGCCGCGCTGCAGGCCGTCGTACACGAACTCAAAGACCTCGAGCTCCGTCTCGCACTTGGGGCCGCCGGCCATCACCACCGGCACCGGGCAGCCGCCGACGACCTTGTCGAAATCGGGGCACCAGTAGGTCTTGACCACGCGCGCGCCCAGCTCGGCGGCGATGCGGCAGGCCAGGCCCAGGTAGCGGGCGTCGCGCTTCTCCATCTCGCGGCCCACCGCCGTCACCGCCATCACCGGGATGCCATAATCCTCGCACTCGTTCACCAGGTGGGCCAGGTTCATCAGCGTCTCGTGCTCATAATAGGAGCCCACGAAGACCGAGAGGCCCACGGCGGCGGCGTTCAGGCGCACAATCTCGCTGATGGAGGTGGTCACCGCCTCGTGGGCCAGGTCGTTGCCGGCCATGCTCGTGCCGCCCGAGACGCGCAGGATGACGGGTTTGGCGCCCACGGCGTCGATGCAGGCGCGCAGCACGCCGCGGGTGACAAAGAGGGCGTCGCAGTAGGGCAAAAGCGGCCGCACCGTGTCGCCCGGCTGCTCCAGGCAGTGCGTCGGCCCCTGAAAGTAGCCGTGATCGATCGGCATGAAGAAGCAGCGCCCATCGGGCTGGATGAGCTGCGCCAGGCGGTTCTTCATTCCCCAGTCCATCGCATCTTCCTCCCACCACTTGTGAAGCGAACGACGTGCAGGCGCGCCAGGCGCGCCTTCTCCCTGCAGTATACAACGGGATATGGATTCTGTCAGAGGTGTATCTCTGACCCTCACGTCGCCGCAACAGGAAAGGGGGAGGTGCCTACCGCAGACGGCGGGGTAGGCACCTCCCCCTTTCGATAGGGGATCGCCGCCAGCAGTCCTATTCGTTGGGCAGCGCTCCTGTGTCGACCAACTGGAAGTAGAACACGTGCTCGCTGCAGGGGTAGATCGTGGCGCCGGCACCGGCCGAGTCCTCCGCATCGTCGCCATCCGGCTCGATCCGCACCAGCTTGTACCGCCAGCGCTGTGGATCCTTGCCTGGCGGGGTCGCCGGCGCCACCGACACGCTCCAGCCCGAATCCGGCGGGTAGAACGTCCACAGCACCGCTGCCTCGCCAAACGCATCGCGTGCCGTGTAGAGCGTCTCTTGCTTGGTGCCGCCGACGTAGGCGTTCACCGCAATGCCGTCCCAGCCGCCGTAGATCACCACGGCCACATCAGCACGTACGCAGATGGGAGGCTCCTCCGAAGCGCTGGGGATGCCGAAGATGCCGAACTCGCCCAGGGCAAAGTCGACGCTGCTGCTCACTGTGATGGTGGCCAGCGGGGCGCCCGTGCTGTAGAAGCCAAAGTAGGCGGCTCCCGCGCTGCCATGCACAGCGATGGGCCCGGATGTCGTGCCGTCCTGTGCGGTCGCCGTGATGTGGTGCTCATCAAACGGGTTCGGCTCGACGTAAAAGTAGAAGGCGTGGGTGGCGGGGGGCAACGACATCGTCACCTCGGTGGCTTCGCCCCAGTACACATCCCCTTTGTACCCGTGGCTCCATGTCGCCCAGCCAGACCCAATGCGCTGGTGCCGCACAGTGCAACTGAAGGATAGGTCGCCCGTCGGCCCCGGAACGGTGGTCACGCTGTCATGTAGGGGCCGCCCATCTGCTGGGAAGGGGATCATGTCATAGGGACCGAGTGTCGGCGGCGGCGCACCGGTGCCTGGCGAGCCGTCGAAGACGATGCCGCTGCTGGCCTGCGCGCGCTGCAACGGGGCGGCGCCCAGCACCAGGCCAATGGCGCAGGCCAGCGCGAGAACGAGTCTGCTGGCTCTGGCCAGCGTGCGAACGAGGCGTGAGGATGACATGGTGTCCTCCTTTCACCACGGCGTGGATCATGCTAATACTACACAAGGTGCTAATTCCATGCATATTATACCACGGTTTGCTTGAAGTGTCTATACTCTTGGCGGTGCCAATGGCATCTGATTTGTCATGTACTCGGCCTGGCGCCACGCCAAGGTCCTTTCGGCCGTGCCGTTGGCCTCGGGTCGGACGTTTGCCGGCCGTTCTTCGGCGGTGCGCCTCGATGCGCCGGGTGAGGAGGTCCGGAGGGGCCTATTGACATACCGTACGAGGGTATGCTATAATGTGCTCGAGGTGTGACAGTTCCCACAATCCGCAAGTTGAGCCCTGGCCTCGCCCGGTCGCCCGCTTGCCGGAACCCGGAGGAGATGGAAGATGGCTATTCCTCGCCAAGCGCTCCGAGAGCTCGAGTCGCTCTGCCCCGGCCGCGTCACGGCCGACCCCATAGAGCGCCGCCTCTACAGCCACGACGTGGGCGTGATGCCCCGGCTCGTGCGCCCGCTCGTCGGCCCAGCGCTGGCCGACGTGGTGGTGCAGCCGCGCAGCGAGGAGGAGGTCATCGCGCTGGTGCGCTGGGCCGCCGCGCACCACGTGCCCCTGACCCCGCGCGCCAAGGCCACCTCGGGCTATGGCGGCGCCATCCCCGTGAGGGGCGGCATTGTGGCCGACCTCAGCCGCCTGCACGGCGTGCTGCAGCTCGACCGCGAGGCCGAGACCGTGACCGTGCGCCCCAGCACCGTGTGGCAGGACCTGGAGCAGGAGCTCGCCAAGGACGGCCTGGCGCTGCGCCTGTACCCTTCGAGCGCCCCCTCGTCGACCGTCGCCGGCTGGCTGGCGCAGGGCGGCGTGGGCTATGGCTCGTTCGAGCACGGTGTTTTCCGCGAGAACGTCGTCAGCGCGCGCCTGCTCTTGCCCTCAGGCGAGGTGCGCACCATCAGCGGCGATGAGCTCGACCTGGTGAGCGAGGCCGAGGGCATCACCGGCCTGATCCTCACTGTGACCCTGCGCCTGCGCCGGTTGAGCGAGCCTGTGGTGTGGGGTGCCCAGTTCCAGAGTGCCGCCGACCTGGCCGCCGCGCTGCAGGAGGTGGTGGCCCAAAAGCTGCCCCTTTGGTCGGTGAGCTTTACGAACCCGCGCATGGTGGCGCTCAAGAACCAGTTGCCCCCCAAGACGGAACACGGCCACCCCGCTGCCGAGCCGCGCCCGCGCCTGCCCGAGGCCCACCTCGTGCTCTTTGTGGCGCCCGCCGAGCGCCGGGCTGAGGTGGAGACTGGGCTGCGCGCGCTGATCGCCGCGCACAAGGGCAGCCCGCTCGCCGACGAGCTGGCGCAGCACGAGTGGCAGGCGCGCTTTGCCATCATGCACGTCAAGCGCCTGGGGCCGAGCCTGGTGCCGGCCGAAGTGACGCTGCCGCTGGATGGCCTGGCCGCCACGCTCGAAGGGATCGAGCGCACCATCCGCCAGCCCTTTGTCGCTGAGGGCATGCTGGCCCGCGCGGCCGGCGGCTACGAGGCGACGCTGCTGGGCTTTATCCCGCACGACGAGCGCAAGCTCGCCTACAACCTGGCCTTCGGTCTTTCGCTCTCGGTGCTCAAGATCGCCAAGGCGCATGGCGGCCGCGCCTACTCGACCGGCCTCTACTTCAAGGGTGAGGCCACACGTGTGCTCGGCGCCGAGCGGCTGGCGCGGCTGGCCGCCTTCAAGGCCGAGGCCGACCCGCAGGGGGTCATGAACCCGGGCAAGGTGCTGGGCACGAGCGCCCTGGCCGCGTTCATGGGCCTGGCGCAGACGTTCGAGCCTGTTGTGCGCACCCTGGCCAACCCGGCCGGCGCGCCCAGCGGCGAGCGCACCCAGGGCAGCCCGAAACGCGGCGTGCCCGGCGAGGTGGCCTGGTATGCCTACGCCTGCGCCCAGTGCGGCGCCTGTGTCGACGAGTGCGATCAGTACTATGGCCGCGTGTGGGAAAGCAACTCGCCGCGCGGCAAGTGGTTCTTCCTGCGCGAGTACATGGAGGGCCGCGCCAAGATGACCCAGGAGTGGGTCGACCGCTTCCTGGCCTGCACCACCTGCGAGATCTGCAACGTCAAGTGCCCGCTGGAGCTGCCCATCGAGAACGCCTGGGCGCAGATGCGCGGCGAACTGATCCACAAGCAGGGCAAGATGACCTTCCCGCCCTTCGAGGTCATGCGCGCCGCCCTCGAGAGCGAGCACAACATCTGGGCCTCCTACGCCAGGGATCGCGACGCCTGGGTGCCCGCCGACCTCAGGGGCAAGATCAAGGAGCGGGCCGAGGTCGCCTACTTTGCCGGCTGCACGGCGTCGTTCATCGAGCAGGATGTGGCGCAGGGCACCCTGCGCCTGCTCGATGCTGCCGGAGTCGAGTTCACCACCATGGGCGGCGACGAGGCCTGCTGCGCCATCCCCATGCTGATGGCCGGCAAGTGGGACACCTGGGCCGAGATTGTGCGCCACAACATCGAGGGCATGCATGCCCGCGGCGTGCGCACCGTGGTGACCTCCTGCCCCGGCTGTTGGATCAGTTGGGCCGTGCACTACAAGAGTTGGGCCGAGCGCTTGGGCCTCAGGTACGACTTTGAGGTGCGCCACTACACCGAGGTGGTCGCCGAGCGCATCCGGGCCGGGCAGTTCCGCTTCCCCAACGCCGTGCCCATGAAGGTCACCTGGCACGACTCCTGTCACATGGGCCGCGCCGGCGGCATCTACGAGCCGCCGCGCGAGGTGCTGCGCGCCATCCCAGGCATAGAGCTGGTCGAGATGGAGCACAACCGCGAGGGTGCGCATTGCTGCGGCTCGGTGCTGACCCTGGTAGAGAACCCGGCCACGGGCCAGGTCATCGGCGACGTGCGCGTCAAGGAAGCGGAGGCCACGGGCGCCGAGGCTATCGTCTCCTCGTGCCCCTGCTGCGAGGTGCAGTTGCGCACCACCATCCAGAAGAGCGGGCGCAGCCTGCCGGTCATCGACCTCGGGAACATCGTCTCGCAGGCCCTGGGGGTCAGGCTGGCCGACCCCACACCCTATGCCATGGAGATGTGGGGGGTGTTCGAGGCCATGATCTGGCTGCTCAAGCCGGAAAAGATGGCCGACCTCTTTGAGGAGCTCTTCCCACCGATGTTTGCCGCCATGCCGGGGGCGCTGCGCGGCATGATGAAGGTGGCCAAGCGGGTGCCGGGGATGCTGGCGCTGATGAAGCCGCTGATGCCCATGATGCTGCCCATGCTCGTGCCCATGCTCATGCCCAAGGTCATGCCCGATATGCTGGCCGCGGTCGGCCGGCGCGTGCCCATGCCGCCGCATATGCAGGAGCAGATGCCCGACCTGCTGCCTGCGGCCATGGAGAGCCTCATGCCCAACATGCTGCCGCTCATCGCGCCCTACGTTGTGCCCAAGATGATCAGCTACATCCGCGAAAAGCTGTAAGAATCCGCGCCTGGACTCCCCAACTTGTTGGGGCGTATGCCCGCCCGGAGGTGCCCGAACAAGTTCGGGGGTCCGAGGCGCTCCTTCCGCCATTGACATACCATACGGCAGTATGCTACAATCCCTGCGATGGGTGGTGCAATCGGGAAGGGGTGCTTGATGCCGCGCCTGGCCATCTTTTGGGTGCTCATCGTCGCTGCTACCGCCGCCTTCGTCGCGGGCTGCGCGCTGAACGCGTCGATCTGGCTGCAGGGCTCGGTAGGCGGCCGTGCCGCGCCGGGCCTGCGCGCTGCGCTCGCGGCTGGTTGGCGGGGCCTGCGCCGTGTCGGCCCGGGGCGGCTGCTGCGCGCGCTGTTGCGCGACGGCCTCTGGCACCGCCGGCTGCGGGCCACCGACCGCGGGCGTTGGCTGGCCCACGCCCTCCTTTTGGGTGGCTTTTTGGCCATGTTCGCCCTCAGCACGCTTACCGGCTTGTGCCAGGAGGTGCTCATCCTCCTCTTCAAGGTGCGACACCCCCTGGTCGAAGCGATCGTCAACAAAGACACGCCCGTGATGGCCCTGGCCAACGAGGCGCTGGGCGTGGCCATGCTCGCCGGCCTGGCGCTGATGATCGTGCGCCGTTACGTGCGCCGGCCCGCGCAACTGCGCACCGCGGCCCCCGACACGGCGCTCATCGTGCTGCTGGCCGTGACCCTGCTCTCTGGCTACCCCACCGAGGTCCTGCGCATCCTGGCCGAACGCGTGCCGGCGAGCCTGGCCTGGTATAGCTTTGTGGCCTATCCGCTCTCGCTGCCGGCGCAGGGGCTCGACTGGCCATGGCCGGCGCTGCACGATTGGGCCTTTCTCTTCCATTCCTCATTCGCTGCCGCGTTCCTGGCCTACGCGCCGTTCAGCAAGTTCTTCCACGTTCTGGTCAGCCCCATCGTGGCCGCCGCCAACAGCGCGGCCCGGGAGGTCGAGCTCGCATGACCGCACCCCTCAAGCTCAGCGGCTACAGCGTTTGGCAGCTCATGGAGCTCGACGCCTGCACGCGGTGCGGCGAGTGCGTGGCCTGGTGCCCCACTTTTGCCGAGAACAGTCACGAGCTGACCCATCCCCTGGGCAAGATCGCCCGGCTCACGTCGTGGCTGCGGCGCCGGCATGGCCTGCGCGCCCGGCTCTGCGGTCCGCGGCCCATCGCCGATGGCGAGCTGGCCGAGTTCGCCGCGGGCGTCTACAGTTGCACCCTGTGCGCCCGCTGCCGCGAGGTCTGCCCGGTGCACATCGACACGCGGCCGCTGTGGATGGCCATGCGCGAGCAACTGGCCGCAGCGGGCCACTATCCGCCGGCGCTGGCCACGCTGCGCCAGAACGTGACAGCGCGCTACAACACCGCGGGCGAAGACAACGCCAACCGCCTCTCGTGGAGCCAGAACCTGCCCTCGGGGAGCGCGGGGCTGGCGGGTCGCCGTGCCGAGGTGGTCTACTTTGTGGGCTGCGTCTCGGCCTTTTACCCGCTGGCCTACCCCATCCCGCAGAGCCTGGTGCAGGTTCTGCACAAGGCCGGGGTCGACTTGACCACGCTCGGCGGCGAGGAGTGGTGCTGTGGCTTTCCGCTCATGGTCGCCGGCCTGGGCGCCGAGGCCACAGCGCTGGCGCGGCACAACGTTGCCGCCGTGCGCGCCACGGGCGCCAAGACGCTCGTCGCCACCTGCCCCTCGTGCTACCACACCTGGCAGCACGACTACCCGCGCCTCCTCGGCGAGCCGCTGGGCTTTGCGGTGCGCCACGCGACAGAGTTGCTGGCCGGCCTGGTCGACAGTGGCCAGCTCAAGCTCGGCCCCTACGGTGTAGGGGCGGTTCGCGAACCGCCCTTACTGACCTACCACGACCCCTGCGACCTGGGGCGCACCAGCGGCATCTACGAGGCGCCGCGCCGCGTGCTGCAGGCCATCCCCGGCGTGCGCTTCACTGAGATGCGGGACAACCGCGCTCTGGCGCTCTGCTGCGGGGGTGGCGGCGACGTGGAGATGGGCGACGCCGAGCTCACCGCCGCTGTAGCGCGCCGCCGCTTGGCCCAGGCGCAGGAGACCGGCGCCGAGGTCATCGTCTCGGCCTGCCAGCAGTGCAAGCGCACCCTCACCGCCACCGCCCGCCGCGAAAAAGCGCGCCTGCGGGTGTTGGATGTGACGGAGGTGGTGTGGGGGGCGATGCAAGGGGTATAGGGGTTTGGGCGGGTCTGCCCTGGCCCGGCCCGCGGGCCGGGCCAGGGCAGACCCGCCCAAACCCCTATACCCCTTGCATCGCCCCCCACACCACCTCCGTCACATCCAACACCCGCAGGCGCGCTTTTTCGCGGCGGGCGGTGGCGGTGAGGGTGCGCTTGCACTGCTGGCAGGCCGAGACGATGACCTCGGCGCCGGTCTCCTGCGCCTGGGCCAAGCGGCGGCGCGCTACAGCGGCGGTGAGCTCGGCGTCGCCCATCTCCACGTCGCCGCCACCCCCGCAGCAGAGCGCCAGAGCGCGGTTGTCCCGCATCTCAGTGAAGCGCACGCCGGGGATGGCCTGCAGCACGCGGCGCGGCGCCTCGTAGATGCCGCTGGTGCGCCCCAGGTCGCAGGGGTCGTGGTAGGTCAGTAAGGGCGGTTCGCGAACCGCCCCTACACCGTAGGGGCCGAGCTTGAGCTGGCCACTGTCGACCAGGCCGGCCAGCAACTCTGTCGCGTGGCGCACCGCAAAGCCCAGCGGCTCGCCGAGGAGGCGCGGGTAGTCGTGCTGCCAGGTGTGGTAGCACGAGGGGCAGGTGGCGACGAGCGTCTTGGCGCCCGTGGCGCGCACGGCGGCAACGTTGTGCCGCGCCAGCGCTGTGGCCTCGGCGCCCAGGCCGGCGACCATGAGCGGAAAGCCACAGCACCACTCCTCGCCGCCGAGCGTGGTCAAGTCGACCCCGGCCTTGTGCAGAACCTGCACCAGGCTCTGCGGGATGGGGTAGGCCAGCGGGTAAAAGGCCGAGACGCAGCCCACAAAGTAGACCACCTCGGCACGGCGACCCGCCAGCCCCGCGCTCCCCGAGGGCAGGTTCTGGCTCCACGAGAGGCGGTTGGCGTTGTCTTCGCCCGCGGTGTTGTAGCGCGCTGTCACGTTCTGGCGCAGCGTGGCCAGCGCCGGCGGATAGTGGCCCGCTGCGGCCAGTTGCTCGCGCATGGCCATCCACAGCGGCCGCGTGTCGATGTGCACCGGGCAGACCTCGCGGCAGCGGGCGCACAGGGTGCAACTGTAGACGCCCGCGGCGAACTCGGCCAGCTCGCCATCGGCGATGGGCCGCGGACCGCAGAGCCGGGCGCGCAGGCCATGCCGGCGCCGCAGCCACGACGTGAGCCGGGCGATCTTGCCCAGGGGATGGGTCAGCTCGTGACTGTTCTCGGCAAAAGTGGGGCACCAGGCCACGCACTCGCCGCACCGCGTGCAGGCGTCGAGCTCCATGAGCTGCCAAACGCTGTAGCCGCTGAGCTTGAGGGGTGCGGTCATGCGAGCTCGACCTCCCGGGCCGCGCTGTTGGCGGCGGCCACGATGGGGCTGACCAGAACGTGGAAGAACTTGCTGAACGGCGCGTAGGCCAGGAACGCGGCAGCGAATGAGGAATGGAAGAGAAAGGCCCAATCGTGCAGCGCCGGCCATGGCCAGTCGAGCCCCTGCGCCGGCAGCGAGAGCGGATAGGCCACAAAGCTATACCAGGCCAGGCTCGCCGGCACGCGTTCGGCCAGGATGCGCAGGACCTCGGTGGGGTAGCCAGAGAGCAGGGTCACGGCCAGCAGCACGATGAGCGCCGTGTCGGGGGCCGCGGTGCGCAGTTGCGCGGGCCGGCGCACGTAACGGCGCACGATCATCAGCGCCAGGCCGGCGAGCATGGCCACGCCCAGCGCCTCGTTGGCCAGGGCCATCACGGGCGTGTCTTTGTTGACGATCGCTTCGACCAGGGGGTGTCGCACCTTGAAGAGGAGGATGAGCACCTCCTGGCACAAGCCGGTAAGCGTGCTGAGGGCGAACATGGCCAAAAAGCCACCCAAAAGGAGGGCGTGGGCCAGCCAACGCCCGCGGTCGGTGGCCCGCAGCCGGCGGTGCCAGAGGCCGTCGCGCAACAGCGCGCGCAGCAGCCGCCCCGGGCCGACACGGCGCAGGCCCCGCCAACCAGCCGCGAGCGCAGCGCGCAGGCCCGGCGCGGCACGGCCGCCTACCGAGCCCTGCAGCCAGATCGACGCGTTCAGCGCGCAGCCCGCGACGAAGGCGGCGGTAGCAGCGACGATGAGCACCCAAAAGATGGCCAGGCGCGGCATCAAGCACCCCTTCCCGATTGCACCACCCATCGCAGGGATTGTAGCATACTGCCGTATGGTATGTCAATGGCGGAAGGAGCGCCTCGGACCCCCGAACTTGTTCGGGCACCTCCGGGCGGGCATACGCCCCAACAAGTTGGGGAGTCCAGGCGCGGATTCTTACAGCTTTTCGCGGATGTAGCTGATCATCTTGGGCACAACGTAGGGCGCGATGAGCGGCAGCATGTTGGGCATGAGGCTCTCCATGGCCGCAGGCAGCAGGTCGGGCATCTGCTCCTGCATATGCGGCGGCATGGGCACGCGCCGGCCGACCGCGGCCAGCATATCGGGCATGACCTTGGGCATGAGCATGGGCACGAGCATGGGCAGCATCATGGGCATCAGCGGCTTCATCAGCGCCAGCATCCCCGGCACCCGCTTGGCCACCTTCATCATGCCGCGCAGCGCCCCCGGCATGGCGGCAAACATCGGTGGGAAGAGCTCCTCAAAGAGGTCGGCCATCTTTTCCGGCTTGAGCAGCCAGATCATGGCCTCGAACACCCCCCACATCTCCATGGCATAGGGTGTGGGGTCGGCCAGCCTGACCCCCAGGGCCTGCGAGACGATGTTCCCGAGGTCGATGACCGGCAGGCTGCGCCCGCTCTTCTGGATGGTGGTGCGCAACTGCACCTCGCAGCAGGGGCACGAGGAGACGATAGCCTCGGCGCCCGTGGCCTCCGCTTCCTTGACGCGCACGTCGCCGATGACCTGGCCCGTGGCCGGGTTCTCTACCAGGGTCAGCACCGAGCCGCAGCAATGCGCACCCTCGCGGTTGTGCTCCATCTCGACCAGCTCTATGCCTGGGATGGCGCGCAGCACCTCGCGCGGCGGCTCGTAGATGCCGCCGGCGCGGCCCATGTGACAGGAGTCGTGCCAGGTGACCTTCATGGGCACGGCGTTGGGGAAGCGGAACTGCCCGGCCCGGATGCGCTCGGCGACCACCTCGGTGTAGTGGCGCACCTCAAAGTCGTACCTGAGGCCCAAGCGCTCGGCCCAACTCTTGTAGTGCACGGCCCAACTGATCCAACAGCCGGGGCAGGAGGTCACCACGGTGCGCACGCCGCGGGCATGCATGCCCTCGATGTTGTGGCGCACAATCTCGGCCCAGGTGTCCCACTTGCCGGCCATCAGCATGGGGATGGCGCAGCAGGCCTCGTCGCCGCCCATGGTGGTGAACTCGACTCCGGCAGCATCGAGCAGGCGCAGGGTGCCCTGCGCCACATCCTGCTCGATGAACGACGCCGTGCAGCCGGCAAAGTAGGCGACCTCGGCCCGCTCCTTGATCTTGCCCCTGAGGTCGGCGGGCACCCAGGCGTCGCGATCCCTGGCGTAGGAGGCCCAGATGTTGTGCTCGCTCTCGAGGGCGGCGCGCATGACCTCGAAGGGCGGGAAGGTCATCTTGCCCTGCTTGTGGATCAGTTCGCCGCGCATCTGCGCCCAGGCGTTCTCGATGGGCAGCTCCAGCGGGCACTTGACGTTGCAGATCTCGCAGGTGGTGCAGGCCAGGAAGCGGTCGACCCACTCCTGGGTCATCTTGGCGCGGCCCTCCATGTACTCGCGCAGGAAGAACCACTTGCCGCGCGGCGAGTTGCTTTCCCACACGCGGCCATAGTACTGATCGCACTCGTCGACACAGGCGCCGCACTGGGCGCAGGCGTAGGCATACCAGGCCACCTCGCCGGGCACGCCGCGTTTCGGGCTGCCCTGGGTGCGCTCGCCGCTGGGCGCGCCGGCCGGGTTGGCCAGGGTGCGCACAACAGGCTCGAACGTCTGCGCCAGGCCCATGAACGCGGCCAGGGCGCTCGTGCCCAGCACCTTGCCCGGGTTCATGACCCCCTGCGGGTCGGCCTCGGCCTTGAAGGCGGCCAGCCGCGCCAGCCGCTCGGCGCCGAGCACACGTGTGGCCTCACCCTTGAAGTAGAGGCCGGTCGAGTAGGCGCGGCCGCCATGCGCCTTGGCGATCTTGAGCACCGAGAGCGAAAGACCGAAGGCCAGGTTGTAGGCGAGCTTGCGCTCGTCGTGCGGGATAAAGCCCAGCAGCGTCGCCTCGTAGCCGCCGGCCGCGCGGGCCAGCATGCCCTCAGCGACAAAGGGCTGGCGGATGGTGCGCTCGATCCCTTCGAGCGTGGCGGCCAGGCCATCCAGCGGCAGCGTCACTTCGGCCGGCACCAGGCTCGGCCCCAGGCGCTTGACGTGCATGATGGCAAAGCGCGCCTGCCACTCGTGCTGCGCCAGCTCGTCGGCGAGCGGGCTGCCCTTGTGCGCGGCGATCAGCGCGCGCAGCCCAGTCTCCACCTCAGCCCGGCGCTCGGCGGGCGCCACAAAGAGCACGAGGTGGGCCTCGGGCAGGCGCGGGCGCGGCTCGGCAGCGGGGTGGCCGTGTTCCGTCTTGGGGGGCAACTGGTTCTTGAGCGCCACCATGCGCGGGTTCGTAAAGCTCACCGACCAAAGGGGCAGCTTTTGGGCCACCACCTCCTGCAGCGCGGCGGCCAGGTCGGCGGCACTCTGGAACTGGGCACCCCACACCACAGGCTCGCTCAACCGGCGCAGGCGCAGGGTCACAGTGAGGATCAGGCCGGTGATGCCCTCGGCCTCGCTCACCAGGTCGAGCTCATCGCCGCTGATGGTGCGCACCTCGCCTGAGGGCAAGAGCAGGCGCGCGCTGACGACGTTCTCGCGGAAAACACCGTGCTCGAACGAGCCATAGCCCACGCCGCCCTGCGCCAGCCAGCCGGCGACGGTCGACGAGGGGGCGCTCGAAGGGTACAGGCGCAGCGCCAGGCCGTCCTTGGCGAGCTCCTGCTCCAGGTCCTGCCACACGGTGCTGGGGCGCACGGTCACGGTCTCGGCCTCGCGGTCGAGCTGCAGCACGCCGTGCAGGCGGCTGAGGTCGGCCACAATGCCGCCCCTCACGGGGATGGCGCCGCCATAGCCCGAGGTGGCCTTGGCGCGCGGGGTCAGGGGCACGTGGTGCGCGGCGGCCCAGCGCACCAGCGCGATGACCTCCTCCTCGCTGCGCGGCTGCACCACCACGTCGGCCAGCGCTGGGCCGACGAGCGGGCGCACGAGCCGGGGCATCACGCCCACGTCGTGGCTGTAGAGGCGGCGCTCTATGGGGTCGGCCGTGACGCGGCCGGGGCAGAGCGACTCGAGCTCTCGGAGCGCTTGGCGAGGAATAGCCATCTTCCATCTCCTCCGGGTTCCGGCAAGCGGGCGACCGGGCGAGGCCAGGGCTCAACTTGCGGATTGTGGGAACTGTCACACCTCGAGCACATTATAGCATACCCTCGTACGGTATGTCAATAGGCCCCTCCGGACCTCCTCACCCGGCGCATCGAGGCGCACCGCCGAAGAACGGCCGGCAAACGTCCGACCCGAGGCCAACGGCACGGCCGAAAGGACCTTGGCGTGGCGCCAGGCCGAGTACATGACAAATCAGATGCCATTGGCACCGCCAAGAGTATAGACACTTCAAGCAAACCGTGGTATAATATGCATGGAATTAGCACCTTGTGTAGTATTAGCATGATCCACGCCGTGGTGAAAGGAGGACACCATGTCATCCTCACGCCTCGTTCGCACGCTGGCCAGAGCCAGCAGACTCGTTCTCGCGCTGGCCTGCGCCATTGGCCTGGTGCTGGGCGCCGCCCCGTTGCAGCGCGCGCAGGCCAGCAGCGGCATCGTCTTCGACGGCTCGCCAGGCACCGGTGCGCCGCCGCCGACACTCGGTCCCTATGACATGATCCCCTTCCCAGCAGATGGGCGGCCCCTACATGACAGCGTGACCACCGTTCCGGGGCCGACGGGCGACCTATCCTTCAGTTGCACTGTGCGGCACCAGCGCATTGGGTCTGGCTGGGCGACATGGAGCCACGGGTACAAAGGGGATGTGTACTGGGGCGAAGCCACCGAGGTGACGATGTCGTTGCCCCCCGCCACCCACGCCTTCTACTTTTACGTCGAGCCGAACCCGTTTGATGAGCACCACATCACGGCGACCGCACAGGACGGCACGACATCCGGGCCCATCGCTGTGCATGGCAGCGCGGGAGCCGCCTACTTTGGCTTCTACAGCACGGGCGCCCCGCTGGCCACCATCACAGTGAGCAGCAGCGTCGACTTTGCCCTGGGCGAGTTCGGCATCTTCGGCATCCCCAGCGCTTCGGAGGAGCCTCCCATCTGCGTACGTGCTGATGTGGCCGTGGTGATCTACGGCGGCTGGGACGGCATTGCGGTGAACGCCTACGTCGGCGGCACCAAGCAAGAGACGCTCTACACGGCACGCGATGCGTTTGGCGAGGCAGCGGTGCTGTGGACGTTCTACCCGCCGGATTCGGGCTGGAGCGTGTCGGTGGCGCCGGCGACCCCGCCAGGCAAGGATCCACAGCGCTGGCGGTACAAGCTGGTGCGGATCGAGCCGGATGGCGACGATGCGGAGGACTCGGCCGGTGCCGGCGCCACGATCTACCCCTGCAGCGAGCACGTGTTCTACTTCCAGTTGGTCGACACAGGAGCGCTGCCCAACGAATAGGACTGCTGGCGGCGATCCCCTATCGAAAGGGGGAGGTGCCTACCCCGCCGTCTGCGGTAGGCACCTCCCCCTTTCCTGTTGCGGCGACGTGAGGGTCAGAGATACACCTCTGACAGAATCCATATCCCGTTGTATACTGCAGGGAGAAGGCGCGCCTGGCGCGCCTGCACGTCGTTCGCTTCACAAGTGGTGGGAGGAAGATGCGATGGACTGGGGAATGAAGAACCGCCTGGCGCAGCTCATCCAGCCCGATGGGCGCTGCTTCTTCATGCCGATCGATCACGGCTACTTTCAGGGGCCGACGCACTGCCTGGAGCAGCCGGGCGACACGGTGCGGCCGCTTTTGCCCTACTGCGACGCCCTCTTTGTCACCCGCGGCGTGCTGCGCGCCTGCATCGACGCCGTGGGCGCCAAACCCGTCATCCTGCGCGTCTCGGGCGGCACGAGCATGGCCGGCAACGACCTGGCCCACGAGGCGGTGACCACCTCCATCAGCGAGATTGTGCGCCTGAACGCCGCCGCCGTGGGCCTCTCGGTCTTCGTGGGCTCCTATTATGAGCACGAGACGCTGATGAACCTGGCCCACCTGGTGAACGAGTGCGAGGATTATGGCATCCCGGTGATGGCGGTGACGGCGGTGGGCCGCGAGATGGAGAAGCGCGACGCCCGCTACCTGGGCCTGGCCTGCCGCATCGCCGCCGAGCTGGGCGCGCGCGTGGTCAAGACCTACTGGTGCCCCGATTTCGACAAGGTCGTCGGCGGCTGCCCGGTGCCGGTGGTGATGGCCGGCGGCCCCAAGTGCGAGACGGAGCTCGAGGTCTTTGAGTTCGTGTACGACGGCCTGCAGCGCGGCGCCATCGGCATCAACCTCGGCCGCAACGTGTGGCAGAGCCCGCAGCCGGTGGCCATGGCCCGGGCGCTGCAGGCGGTCATCCACGAGCAGGCCACGCCCAAGCAGGCCCTCGAGCTCTTCCAGGCCTCCACGAAGGCCTGACCGGCTGAAGGCTTCGCGCCAGCCCGGTACGGTACCTTAAGGGGATTGGAGAGGGTTGGGCTGGCGGGCTCCGGGTGCCGCCCGCGGGCGGCACCCGGAGCCCGCCAGCCCAACCCTCTCCAATCCCCTCTGGCCCAGCGCCGGGCGACGGCGGAGCGCCAGGCCCGGCTGAGAGCCAGACCTCAGGTGATGGTTTTGCCAAGGAGCGGATCCATGCGTGTCGCCATGTACTACAACAACCGAGACGTCCGCCTGCAGGAGCTGCCGCGGCCGGCGATCGGCCCCGGCGAGTTGCTGGTCAAGGTCATCGCCAGCGGCATCTGCGGCAGCGACGTCATGGAGTGGTACCGCATCAAGAAGGCGCCGCTGGTGCTGGGCCACGAGATCGCCGGCACCATCGCCGAGGTGGGCGAGGGGGTGACGCGCTACACGGTGGGCCAGCGTGTCTTTGTCTCGCACCACATCCCCTGCAACACCTGTCGCTACTGCCTCAGCGGCAACCACACCGCCTGCGAGACGCTGCATACCACCAACTATGACCCCGGCGGCTTTAGCGAGTACCTGCGCGCGCCGCGGCTCAACGTGGACCGGGGGGTCTTTGGGCTGCCCGACGAGGTCTCGTTCGAGGATGGCGTGTTCATCGAGCCGCTGGCCTGCGTGGTGCGCGCCCAGCGCCTGGCGCGTCTGCAGCCGGGCCTGTCGGTGCTCGTCCTCGGCGCAGGCATGTCGGGCATCCTGCACATCGCCCTGGCGCGCGCCTGCGGGGCCGGGCGCATCATCGCCACCGACGTCAACGACTATCGCCTGCAGGCGGCCGAACGCTTTGGCGCCGAGGCGGTCATCCGCGCCACGGAGGACGTGCCGGCGCGTGTGCGCCAGGCCAACGGCGGCCGCCCGGTCGACCTGGCCATCGTCTGCACCGGCGCGCTGCCCGCGTTCACCCAGGCACTGGCGAGCGTGGACCGCGGCGGCACGGTGCAGTTCTTTGCGCCCACCAAGCCAGGGGTGGACCTGCCCCTGCCGGTGAACGACATCTGGCGCAACGGCATTACGCTGCTGCCCTCGTACGGCAACA
>ERZ795058.3224-NODE-3224-length-17515-cov-6.148396_pt1 | contig 17515 bp, 14 predicted proteins | sample MGYA00375142_ERZ795058 | MGnify/ENA primary metagenome ERZ795058 (study PRJEB30187, sample SAMN05720210) | activated sludge metagenome | isolation source: anaerobic digester from wastewater treatment plant | place: Japan | collected 2015-04-20 ... | reverse complement strand
AGCATGGTCCCGCGCGGCGCGCGGCGCGACGTGGTCGCGCGCTCGAGCGCGGCGCATTCGTCGCCGGTCAATTGATCCCACATGGGAAAATACTCCGCAAGGTTCATATCCGCACCTCCGATGGGCCTTAATCTATTATATTTCAATTCGGGAATAAGTCAAACAGCCCGCCCGTACGGAAGAAGGGCTTCCGCCTGCGCGAAAGCCCCCGCGATTCCTCTGTGCGGCCCGGCCGTCAGTTCATGAACAGCGCGACGTCGTCCTCGACCGTGCCGATTCCCGAAATGCCGAACTTTTCGACGAGCACCTTGGCGACGTTGGGCGAAAGGAAGCCCGGCAGCGTCGGCCCGAGGTGGATGTTCTTGACGCCCAGCCAGAGCAGGGCGAGCAGCACGATCACGGCCTTCTGCTCATACCAGGCGATGTTGAACGCAAGCGGCAGGTCGTTGACGCTCTCGAGGCCGAACGCCTCCTTGAGCTTGAGCGCGATGAGCGCGAGCGAGTAGGAGTCGTTGCACTGCCCCGCGTCGAGCACGCGCGGTATGCCGCCTATGTCGCCCAGGCCGAGCTTGTTGTAGCGGTATTTCGCGCAGCCCGCAGTGAGGATCACCGTGTCCCCGGGCAGGGCTTTGGCGAACTCGGCGTAGTATTCGCGGTTCTTCATACGCCCGTCGCAGCCCGCCATGACGAAGAACTTCTTGATCGCGCCGGACTTGACGGCCTCGACCACCTTGTCCGCGAGCGCCTCGACCTGCGCGTGCGCGAAGCCGCCCACGATCTTGCCGCTCTCGATCTCCTCGGGCGCGGGCAGGGTCTTTGCCAGCGCGATGATCTCGGAGAAATCCTTTTTTCCGTTCCGATCCGGCGCGATGTGCCTGCAGCCGGGGTAGCCCGTCGAGCCCGTGGTGAAGATGCGGCTCCTGATCTCCTCGCTGCGCGGCGGCACGATGCAGTTGGTCGTGAACAGGATGGGCCCGCGGAAGCTCTCGAACTCCGTGAGCTGCTTCCACCAGGCGTTGCCGTAGTTGCCCGCGAAGTGCGGGTATTTCTTGAACGCCGGGTAGTAATGCGCGGGCAGCATCTCGCTGTGGGTATATACGTCCACGCCCGTGCCCGCGGTCTGCTCGAGAAGCTGCTCGAGGTCGGTCAGGTCGTGGCCGGAGATGAGTATGGCCGGGTTCTTCCGCACGCCGATGTCGACCATGGTGATCTCCGGGTTGCCGTAGCGCGACGTGTTCGCAGCATCCAGCAGTGCCATGACCTTCACGCCGTTGGCGCCGGTTTCGAGCGTGAGCTTGACGAGTTCGTCCGCGCCCAGGCCGTCGTCGAGCGTCGCCGCGAGCGCCTTATACATGAAGGCGTAGATCTCGGGGTCCTCCTTGCCGAGGTTTCGCGCGTGCTCGGCATAGGCCGCCATGCCCTTGAGGCCGTAGGTGATCATCTCGCGAAGCGAGCGGATATCCTCGTTTTCGGTTCGAAGCACGCCGACCGAAGCCGCCATCTCCTGCTTTTGCTCGGAGCTCTCCGCGTGGAACGCCGCCGCGTCCGAAAGGCCGGGGACATTCGCCTGCTCGCGCAGCATGTCGCGCAGGCCGAGCATCCTGTCGATCTGCGCCTCGAGAGACGCGCCGTCGAAGTTGGCGTTGGTGATGGTCATGAAAAGGCTGTTGAGGAGTTCGCCGTTGAGCGTGGAGAGCTTGGACGCGTCCGCCCCGCTTTTCACGACGATCTCGGAGATGCCGCGAAGCGTGTGGATCAGCAGATCCTGCAGCCGCGCGATGTCCTCTGTCTTGCCGCAGACCCCGCGGATGGCGCAGCCGCGCCCGCCCGCGGTTTCCTGGCACTGGTAACAAAACATGCTCATGTAAGGGAATGTCCTCCTCTAGTCGATAAGTTCAAACTCGTCTTTGCTCGCGAAGCAGATCGGGCACTGCCAGTCCTCGGGCAGGTCCTCGAAGGCCGTGCCGGGCTCGACGCCGTTGTCCGGGTCGCCCTCCGCCGGGTCGTAGACGTAGCCGCAGGGGATGCATCTGTACTTTTCCATGATATATATGCCTCCTTTATAATAGTCAGTTGTTCGGCGCGGGCGCTTTGACGACGATCAACTCCAGCGCGCTTTCGCCCGCGTTTCGCGCGGCCATGCGGGTCCGGCCCGGTATCTTGAGCAGCGTGCCGGCCTCGTATTCGCGCGGCTCCTCGTCGCCCAGCGCGATGGAGAGCCGCCCGCGCACGACGGTCATGTAGACGTTGCCGTTCGTGTCGTGCACGGGCAGGGCGTCGCCCTTGCCCAGCACCATGTGCAGGTAGTGGAGGTTTTCGTCCAGCAGCACCTTTTCGATGAGCTTTTCGTCGGTTTGCGTGAGCCGATACGTCTTTTCTATCATAACTGTGTCCTCCTTGTCAATCGAGTATCGCGCCGTCGGTCGCGAGGGTCACGACCTGCCAGGGAATGAACTTGCCGCTGGCCATGAGCGCCTTTTTGACCGCATGCTCGATGCCGCCGCAGCAGGGCACCTCCATGCGCGCGACCGTCACGCTTTTGATGTCGTTGTTGGCGAGTATCGCCGTGAGTTTCTCGCTGTAATCGACGTCGTCGAGCTTGGGGCAGCCGATGAGCGTCACCTTGTTGCGCATGAAGCGGTCGTGGAAGTCCGCGCGTGCATAGGCCGTGCAGTCCGCGGCAATCAGCAGGTTCGCTCCCCTGAAGTACGGCGCGTTGACGGGCGCGAGGCGTATCTGCACGGGCCACTGCGTGAGGCGGCTCCTGGGCGCGCCGTCCTGGCGGCAGGAGCATTCTTCCTGCGCTTCCGGCTCCCTGTGGAGCGCGCGGCTGTGCGTGCCCGGGCAGCCGCAGGGCAGCGGCTCCGCGGACTTGGCGGCCTTGCTGTTCGCGACCGCGGCCGCGTCGTACGCCGGGGCCTCGCGTTCCTCGAAGCGGATCGCGCCGGTCGGGCAGGCGGGCAGGCAGTCCCCGAGCCCGTCGCAGTAATCCTCGCGCGCGAGCTTCGCCTTGCCGTTTTCCATGACGATGGCGCCCTCGTGGCACGCCTCGGCGCAAAGGCCGCAGCCCGTGCACTTGTCCTCGTCTATCTTAATGATTTTTCGAAGCATCTTTTTTCCTCCTTGCCCGGCGTTGTCGCCGGATTGACTTTACGGTCTTATTCTATTATGATAATGCAAAACGGTATGTTGAAATTTCAACGAAACGGAGTTTTTTTGTGGAAGATTATATGGAAGTGCTCAAAACCTCGCCGCTTTTCGCCGGCCTGGACGGCGCGGAGATCCGCGCGGCGCTCGCCTGCCTCGGCGCCAAGCGCGTGGCGCGCGAGAAAAAGCAGCACCTCTTTCGAAGCGGAGATCAGCTCACCTCTCTCGGTGTCGTGCTCTCGGGCGCGGTGCAGGTTTATCAGGAGGATTATTACGGCAACAGGAACGTGTTCGGCAACATCGGCCCGGGCGGGCTGTTCGGCGAAAGCTTCGCCTGCGCCACGACCGCGTCCGTGCCCGTGAGCGCCGTCGCGAGCGAGTCCGGGGAGATGCTCTTTCTCGACTGCCGCAGGATCTCCACGCCCTGTGAAAACGCGTGCGGCTTCCACGCGCGGCTCATCCGCAATCTTTTGGATGTGCTCGCCAGGAAGAACGTCGCGCTCACGCAGCGGCTCGAATTTACGGGCAGGCGAACGACGCGCGAGAAGGCGCTCGCGTATCTTTCGGAGCAGGCGCGCCTGGCGGGGGGCGCGCGCTTCGCGATCCCGTTCGACCGGCAGGAGCTTGCGGATTACCTGTGCGTCGAGCGAAGCGGCCTATCGGCGGAACTCGCGAAGCTGCGGGACGAGGGGGTCATCCGCTTCCATAAGAACCGGTTCGAGCTTTTGCATCATTGAAGGGGATCGGCGGGGACTGTTCTGTTTGCGATGCAACGGGGACGGTTCTGCTTGCCGGATCGCTAACAGAACAGCCTTTCAAGAACGCGCAAGCAGAACCGTCCCCAACGCTCCAAAGAAGCTAAATTCCCCGCCGCAGCGGGCGTTTCCTGATTGTCAATTCTCAATTGTCAATTGCTTCGCTTCCGCCTCGCGCAGCTTTTTCTTTTGCTCGTACATGAGCCTGTCTATGTTCTTGATGAATTCCGAAGGCTCGGCGCCCTCGGCGGGATAAAAATCGTAGCCCACGCTCAGGCTGATCTCGTAGGGCGCGAGCTTTTTTTCGTTGAACTGCGCGAGGTTTGCTTTGAGGCGCGCGAGCGCGGGCTCTAGGCCGCTCTTATCGTTCATCTCGAGTATCGCCACGAACTCGTCCCCGCCGAAGCGCGCCACGAAGTCGTTCTCGCGGAAGGTTCTCTTGAGTATGTCCGCGACGTGGGCGAGCGCCCTGTCCCCCTCGTCGTGGCCGTAGCCGTCGTTGATGCGCTTGAAGTTGTTGATGTCGATCATGACGCCCGCGACGGCCTTCGTGCCCGCGGACTGGCTCTTGGCGTGCAGGTAGCTGTCGAGCTGCCGCCTGTTGTAGAGCCCGGTCAGGTGGTCCGTGTCGAGCTCGACGTTCTGGAAGTTGATGAATATGATCAGCGTCGAGAGCGTCGAGAGTATCCAGATCAGAGACAGGCCGAAGTGGAGCACCTGCACGACGGCCCCCGCGAGCGGCAGCAGCGGCAGCAGCAGAAGCATGAGGAAATCCTTGGCCTGGATCTTCCTGCGGTGGGCGAGCGTGAAGAGCATCGAATAGATCAGGTAGCCGAAGGAGATCGACACCAGGATGAGGAAGTACGGCCCGCGGCGGTAGACGTTCTGCGCGTCGATGGAGAACAGCGTGCCCGTGATGTTGCTAGCGACCGAGAGCGCGAGGTTGACGAGCGCGGGGATCATCACCGGGAGCATGCGCCTGTTGAGCCGCGCGTAGCTGCGGAAAATGTAAAAGTCGGCGTAAAGGTACCACATCACGCAGATAAAGGGGTTCAGTATGTAGTATGCCGTGGTGAACATCGAAAAGGCGATGTGCGTCACGAGGCCCGGCAGGCCGTCGAGCAGCCACATGGCCGCGTCCAGCGCCAGGATCAGCGCGTTGACGTAGATCAGCGGGAGGTATATCTTTTGGTCGAGCAGGTATTTATTGATGTAACGGCGGATGTTGAGGTAGATGGCAAGCAGCACCGCTATGGCGAAGCAGTTCAGCTCGACATACAGGAAACTCAGCATGATTGCCGCCTCCCAAGCATGGATTCGCGCGCCCGGCGCGCCCGCCAAGGTTACATTGTCATAGGATGCATCCTATTATATCGTAGCATCCGCGGCAAAACAAGCCCGACTTCGCGGGATTCCGCTTGACAGGCCGTATGAAATGGGGTAGGATTTGACAAAAGGGAGTAGCTTCAATTGCGGAATGCAACATCCTGGCGTACGGCGCCTGATTCCGCAGCCCCGCGCGGGGTGAGCCAGACTTTTAGCTGCGGCGGCATGCCGCGCTAGAAGCCTTTTTTATTAAACAGGGAAGTTGGAGGAGCCTTATGTTCGAAAAGACGACGGCCGCCGAAACGGCGCGCGCGCTGGATGCCGATCCGGCGCGGGGCCTGTCGCGGGCGGATGCGGAGCGCCGCCTAATGGAAAACGGCAAAAACGCGCTCACGGAAAAGAAGCCGAAAACCGTGCTGCAGATGTTCCTCGAGCAGCTCAACGAGCCGATGATCTACATACTGCTCGCGGCGGCGGTCATATCGCTTTTCCTCAGGGAGTTCGGGGACGCCGTCATCGTGCTCGTGGTCATCATATTGAACGCGGTCATCGGCGTCGTGCAGGAGGGCAAGGCGCAGCAGGCGCTCGCCGCGCTCAAGAAGCTCTCGAGCCCCACCGCGCTCGTCAGGCGCGAGGGAGAGGTGCGCGAGATCCCGGCGCAGGACCTGGTTCTTGGCGACCTCGTCGTGCTCGAGGCGGGCAGACAGGTGCCGGCCGATCTTCGGCTGACGTTTTCGACCAATTTGAAAATCGAGGAATCCGCGCTCACGGGCGAATCCGTGCCCGTCGAGAAGGACGCTTCCTTCACGGCCGCGGACGATCTGCCGCTCGGGGATCGCCTCAACATGGCCTATATGACCACCTCCGTCACCTACGGCAGGGGCGAGGGCATCGTGATCGCCGCGGGCATGGATACGGAGATCGGACGCATCGCGCGCATGATCGACGACGCGCCCGAGGAGCAGACGCCTCTCCAGAAGCGCCTCGCAGACCTCGGGAAACTGTTGGGCATCATCGCCATCGCGTTGTGCGTGCTGCTTTTCGTCATCGCCGTCATACAGAAGCGGGATGTCGTGGAGATGCTCATCACGGCCATTTCGCTCGCCGTGGCGGCCGTGCCGGAGGGATTGCCCGCGGTCGTGACCATCGTGCTCGCGCTGGGCGTGCAGAGGCTCGTTAAGGTCAACACCATCGTGCGCCGCCTGCCCTCGGTGGAGACGCTCGGCGCCGTGAGCGTGGTCTGCTCCGACAAGACCGGCACGCTCACGCAGAACAAGATGACGGTCGTGCGCTGCTACGCGAACGGCGCTTCCTTCGATGTGAAGGAGCTCGACCCCGCCGCGCACGCGGCTTTCCTCAACGGCTTCATGCTCTGCAACGACGCGCTCATCGAAGGAGAGCGCGCCCTCGGCGACCCGACGGAGATCGCCCTGCTCGAGATGGGGCGGCTGCACGGGCTCGACAAGCGCGCGCTCGAGCGGGATACGCCCCGCGTGGACGAGCTGCCCTTCGATTCGGGGAGAAAGATGATGACCACGCAGCACGCGTGCGCGGGAAGCCGGATCGCCTACACCAAGGGCGCGGCCGACCAGCTTTTACGCCGCTGCGAGAGGATTTCCCTCAACGGGACGGTCCGTCCGATCACGGAAGGGGACGTCGAGGCCGTCAACGCCGCCGTCGGCGAGATGTCCGCGAACGCGCTGCGCGTGCTCGCGCTCGCGTCCCGCGACGGGGAGGGCAAGCCCGTCGAGGAAAAGCTGACCTTTCTCGGCCTCGTGGGCATGATCGACCCGCCGCGCCCGGAGGCCGCGGAGGCCGTGCGCATATTCAAGCAGGCCAAGGTCCGCACCGTCATGATCACGGGCGACCACAGGGACACCGCGTTTGCCATCGCCAAGGAGCTCGGCATCGCGAGGAACCTCGGGGAATGCGTCACGGGCGAGGAGCTCGACCGCATGACGGTCGACGAGCTTTCCGCGCGCGCGGACGACATCTGCGTGTTTGCGCGCGTGTCGCCCGAGCACAAGGTGATGATCGTGAACGCGCTGCGCGCAAGGGGCTACATCGTTTCCATGACCGGGGACGGCGTCAACGACGCGCCCTCGCTCAAGGCCGCGGACATCGGCGTCGCCATGGGCATCACGGGCACGGACGTCGCCAAGAGCGCGGCGGACATGGTGCTGACCGACGACAACTTCGCCACCATAGAAAAGGCCATCGAGGAAGGGCGCGGCATCTACGCGAACATAAGAAAATCCGTCCTGTTCCTGCTCTCCTCGAACTTCGGCGAGATCATCACGATGTTCCTCTCGATCCTCGCCGGCCTCGCGGCGCCGCTTCGCGCGATCCACATACTCTGGGTCAACCTGATTACAGACTCGCTGCCCGCGCTCGCGCTGGGCGTCGATCCCAACGACCGGCGCTACATCATGAAGCTGCCGCCGCGCGACCCCGGCGAGAGCCTCTTTGCGAAGGGCGGCTTCGCGCTCACGTTCTTCTACGGCGCGCTCATCGGCCTCATCACGCTCGGCGCGTTCCTCGCGGTGCCCGTACGCGCGCTGGTCGAGGCGGGGGATGCCGTGACGCTCGCCTCCGTCATAGGCGCGTTCGCGAACGAGGCGCTGCTCTCGCGCGCGCAGACCTTCGCCTTCACGGTGCTGGGCGTATCGCAGCTCTTCCACGCGGTCGGGATGCGCAATGTCGACGTATCGGTGTTCCGCATGAACCACGCGGCCAACAAAATGATGGTGCTCGCTTTCGTCGTCGGCCTCGCGCTGCAGGTCGCGGTGACGGAGGTGCCCTTCCTCGTCAGGGTGTTCGCCACGACGCAGCTCGAGCTTTCCGAGTGGCTCGCGCTCGTGGCGGTCTCCACCGTGCCGCTCTGGGCGCACGAAGTTATCTGCCTGTTTCGGGGGAGGCGGGGTAAAGCAGCTTAATTCGGGAGGCGCCCCCGCGCCGCTTGCGGACGTGACCATACAGGATGACGCGGAGATCCGCGCGAAAATTGCCGAACGCGCCGCCGCCAAAAAGGCGAAGGATTACGCGCTGGCCGACCGGATTCGGAACGAACTCGCGCAAAGGGGAATCGTCCTCATCGGTACGCCGCAGGGCACGGCGTATGAAAAACGGTGAGGATTCGGCATACGAACGGGCTTGCGCTTTCAAGGCGGAAGCCCAGTTTTGGGGATGACGGGGACGGTTCTGCCCTTTTTCCGGCGCTCCTGTTCCTGCATGCGGGCATCCTTTCTCATGCTTTCATCACGCTCATACGCCCAAAACCGTCCCCCTGAGCGACGAAGAACCTTTCGTTCCTCGCTGGGGACGGTTTTCGGTGCCGGAGGGTGATGACGAACGGAATCCGTGTTGGCCTTTGCCGGAAGATCGCACCGGCGGCGACCGCCGAGAACCGTCCCCGACGATTCAAAAGGAAAACTCCCGCAAACGGAGACGGTTTTGTTTGCTTGATCGCCAACATAACGGCCTTTCAGGAACGCGCAAGCAGAACCGTCCCCATCCATAAGCAGCGTCACCCGTGATAAAACAAGCGGCCCCTGAAAGCGAAGGCCGCCTGAATCGTTCCCCGATCATCCATTGTCAATCCCCCAAAAACCGTATAAACGCGTCCGCCTGCCTCTCGAGATACTTTTTGCTCGAGGTCAGCGCGAGTTTGCCGTCCCCGTCGAGCTGCTGCCCCGCGTTGGGGATCGTAAGGCGCGGCACGTTCATCACGCGCATGTTGAGCAGGGAAAGCAGCGTCACCAGGTGATCCTGCGCGCAGACGGTGCCGCCCATGCCGGACGAAACGCCGCTGATGGCGGCGGGCTTGCCGAAAAGCACCTGCCGCTCGGCGTCGCCGACCGGGCGCGAGAGCCAGTCTATGAGATTTTTCAATACGCCGGGGAAGAAATGGTTATACTCGGGCGTGAAGAACCAGACGCCGTCCGCGCTCTTTACGGCCTCGCGCACGCGTGCGACGGCTTCGGGCGCGGGGAATTCGATGTCCTCGTTCATATAGGGGATGTCCGCGTACTCGAGCAGCTCGAAATCGGCGCGGCCGCCGACGGCCTCTTTGGCGAGCAGCGCGAGCTGGCGGTTGTAGGAATCCGTGCGGAGCGAGCCGACGATGGCGAGTATTTTCATGGAAGAACCTCCTTTGCCGCGGGATATGGCGTCTTTTACCAAAGTATAACAAATGCGCGCGGAAACATTCAACAGGAATTGCCCGCGCGCGGAGAAAATGCTATGATATCCCCACAGCGAAAAGGAGCCGAGCCATGCTTTTCATAGGCCCCCACATGTCCATCGCGGGCGGATACGCCAAGGCCGCGCGGGACGCCGCAGCCATCGGCGCCACCGCGTTCCAGTTCTTTTCGCGCAATCCGCGCGGCTCGCGCTTTCGAAAGCACGACGGGGAGGACGAGGCGGCGTTCCAGTCCCTGCGGCGCGAATGCGGCTTCGGTCCGCTGCAGGCGCACGCGCCGTACACGCTCAACCTCGCCGCGTCGGACGAGCGCGTGTACGACTTCGGGAAAACCGTCATATGCGAGGACGTCCGCCGTATGGACGCGCTCAAAATCGAATACCTCGTGCTGCATCCGGGCAGCCACACGGGCGCGGGAACGGAGGCCGGCGCCGTGCGCGTCGCGTCCGCGCTCGCCCCGGCGCTCGAAGGGAGCGGCTCGATCACGGTGCTGCTCGAAACCATGGCGGGCGGCGGCACCGAGATCGGCGCGAGCTTCGCGCAGCTTCGTGAGATCATGGATTTGACCGGGCACGCGGACAGGCTCGGCGCCTGCATGGACCTGTGCCACGTTTACGCGGCGGGGTACGACGTAAAAAACGACCTCGACGGCGTGCTCAAGCGGTTCGACAGGGAGATCGGCCTTTCCCGGCTCAAGTCCGTCCACCTCAACGACAGCATGGGCGCGCTCGGCTCAAAACGGGACAGGCACGCCGCCCTGGGCGAGGGCGAGATCGGCATGGAGGCCATATTGAACGCGCTCGAGCATCCCGCGCTCCGGGATCTTCCTTTCTATACGGAAACGCCCTTCGACGACGAAGGGCACGCCCAAGAGCTCGCGACGGTGAGGCGGCTGCTCGCCGCGCGCGCGGCGGGGCGGGGGAATCAGCCCTCCTCGTAAGGCTTATCGGAATAGTCGAGCACGATCTTTTTGCACGCCTTGCAGATGTGAGCCTCGAAGTCGCAGCCCTTGAAGGCGTGGTTTTCGAGCAGCACCTCGCCTTGCCGGGGCATCAGGGAAAACCAGTGCCGCTTCTTCGTCCACGCGGCGCGCTGCATGGTTTGCAGGTAGCCCTTTTCCATTTCTTTGCCGCAGCAGGGACAATTCATTTCGCTTCCTCCCGGTTCTTTGTTCGTCTGATTCTACCATAAAACGGGCGCATCCGCACGCCCCTTCCCGCCCCGTTGCCCCCAAATCGAATCCGCGTTATAATTGAACCGGAAAGCGAGCATTTCTTTCTATAAAAGCGCGAGGGGTTATCGATGAGGAATTACAGGGCCATGATCGTCGACGACGAGGCGGAGGTGCGCGAGGGCATCGTCGCCAGGCTCGATTGGGAAAAGCTCGGCTTCGAGGTCGTCGCCGAGGCGGAAAACGGGCTGGAGGCGATCGAAAAGGCCGAATCCGACGAGGTGGACCTGCTTTTGACCGACATCAAGATGCCCTTTATGGACGGCCTTACGATGATCGCGGAGTTCCGCACGCTGCACCCGAGCGCGAAGGTCGTGATCCTCTCCGGCTTCGACGACGCGGATTACGCGCGCCAGGCCATCAAGCTGGGCGTCACCGAGTACGCGCTCAAGCCTGTCAACGCGGAAGAACTTTCGGGCGTGCTCGCGCGCATGCGCGCGCAGCTCGACCGCGAGTATAACGAAAAGCTCGACATCGCGAAGCTTCGCGAGGAATACGAGCGCGCGCTGCCCGCGATGAAGGAGCGTTTTTTAGGCGAGCTGCTCTGGAGGCGCATGGGCGAGGAGGAGATCGCCGAGGGCATCGCGGCCTATGGCCTCGACGTCGGCGAACTGCCGGGGAAGCTCGTGCTCGTGTTCGACATCCGGCTTCGCGGCGCGCCCGCGCGGGAGCTCGAGGGCGGGCTCGTGCCCATTTCGATTTCGCAGCTCATCGAACAATCTCTGCGGGGCCGCTGCAACCTGGCGCTCTGCTCCGGGCTTTCCGAGATCGTCGCCGTCACCGCCTGGGAAGAGGCGGACCCCGTGAGCCGCGCCGTGCTCCTTTGCAACGACATTTCCGCGCGCTGCAAGCGCATACTCGACGTGCGCGTGACCTGCGGCGTGAGCAAGCGCTACTCTTCGCTCTGCGACACGCCCGCGGCCTACGCCGAGGCGCGCGCCGCGCTCGAGTACCGCGAGGAGCCGGGCCTCGGCCGCGCGATCTACATCGGGGACGCCGAAACCGGCGGCGGGCAGGGCGGCATGCTCGACGAGCGCACCGAGCGGCTGCTGCTCTCGGCCGTGCGCGCGGGCTCGCCCGCGCAGGTGGAGGGCGTCGTGGACGGCCTCGTGCGCGCGCTCGACCGCCTTGGAGACGACGCCTGGCAGAAGCAGGCTTACGTCGTTTCCGTTTACAACTCGCTCAACCGCATCGTGATGCAGCACGGCCTTTCGGGCGAAACGGAGCTGACCGAGCGCATCGCCTTTCGCGGCGGTCCGCCCGCGGGGGAAAGGGAGCTTCGCGCGTGGCTGACGGACGCCTGCCTTGCTCTGTGCGGCTGCGTCGCAAGGAGGCGCGAGAGCATGCCGCGGCTTCTCGCGGAGAAGGCCGTGCGCTTCATCGAGGAGCGCTACGGGGAATCCTCGCTCTCGGCGGAAACCGTGTGCGCGCACCTGCACGTTTCGCGCTCGTACTTCTTCGAGGTGTTCAAAAAAGAGACGGGGCGCAGCTTCGTGCAGTATCTGACGGATGTGCGCATGGACCGCGCCGTGGAGCTTTTGCACGACCCCGAGATGAAAACCATCACCGTCGCCTACGCCGTGGGCTACGAGGAGCCGAATTACTTCTCCCACGTGTTCAAGCGGCGCTTCGGCGTGACGCCCGCGCGATACCGCAGGCAGGCGACGGGCGCAATATGAAGGCGCGCGGCCCCATGGGGCGTTTCCTGAACCGGCTTGGCAAGGGCAGCATCCGCTATTCGGTGTTCATCAGCTTCACCGTGTCGGCGTTCGCGGCCATCGTGCTCTCGGGCCTCACGTTCTACGCGCGCTTCTCAAGCCAGCTCCAGTCCAATGTCAGGAGCGAAAACCGGCAGCTCGTCGAGCAGGTCAACCAGAGCCTCAACTCGTATCTTCGCAGCATGATCCGCCTGTCGGATTCGATCAGCTACGGCGTCATCAAGAACACCGACCTCGAGGCGAGCTCCATAGACGACAAGCTGCAGCTGCTCTACGACAACAACACCAATCTCGTTGAGAACATCGTGCTCTTCGACGCGGCGGGGAACGTCCTTGCGACCGCGCCGCCCGCCACGCTCAAAAAGGGCGTGGACGTGACCCGGCAGGAGTGGTTCCGCCGCGCGCTCGCGCAAACCGAAAACCTGCACTTTTCCACACCCATGGTGCAGAACATGTTCGCAAGCTCCGAGGGGAGCTACAGCTACGTCGTTTCCCTCTCCTGCGCGGTGGAGCTCACCTACGGCATGCGGACCGACCAGGGCGTGCTGCTCATCACGCTCAAATACGGCGCGATTTCGGAATTGTTCTCGAACACCTCGCTGATCAACGACGGATACATCTACCTGACCGGCTCGGACGGGACCATACTCTACCACCCCAAACAGCAGCTCATCGCGACCGGGCGCTATCTCGAGGACAGCGCGTCCGCGGCGGCGCTGTCCGACGGCACGCACACGGTTGAAACCGGCGCGCGCCCCTCGACGCTCATCGTGCGCTCCGCGGGCTACACGGGCTGGAAGGTCGTGGGCGTGATCCCTCAGGTCGGCCTCACTCTCGACACGGCGCGCGACTTTTTGTTCCTCGCCATGATTTTTCTCGCGTATTTCGCGGCGCTCGTGCTCATCAACGCGCTGATTTCCACGCGCCTCACGCGCCCGATCCAGCAGCTTGAGAATTCCGTGCGGCGCCTCGAGCGCGGCGAGGGGGAGGCCATCTACATCGGCGGCTCCTATGAGGTGCAGCACCTCGGGCGCTCCGTGCAGCAGATGGTGGACCAGATGCGAAAGCTCACACTGGACATCGTGCGCGAGCACGAGGAGAAGCAGCGCCACGAGCTCGACGCGCTGCAGGCGCAGATCAACCCGCACTTCCTTTACAACACGCTCGACATCATCGTGTGGATGATCGAGCGCAACAAGCCCGAGGAGGCCGTGCGCATCGTGACGGCGCTGGCGCGGCTCTTTCGCATCAGCCTGAGCAAGGGGCGCAACTTCATACCCGTGCGGGACGAGTTGGAGCACACGCGAAATTACCTCACCATACAGCAGATGCGCTACAAGGACAAGTTCACCTATTCGATCGACGCGCCGGAGGAAACGCTCGAGCTCGCGGTCATCAAGCTCGTCGTGCAGCCCATCGTGGAGAACGCCATTTACCACAGCATGGACTTCATGGACGGCGAGGGGGAGATCCGCGTCACCGTGCGCGTCGAGGGGAGCGACCTTTTCATTTCCGTTTCGGACAACGGCATAGGTATGCCGCAGGATCTCGTGGACCGCCTGCTCGTCGAGCATTTCCCGATCTCCAAGGGCTCCGGCGTGGGGCTCAAGAACGTCAACGAGCGCATCAGGCTCTATGCGGGGGACGCGTACGGCGTCATCATCGAAAGCGAGCTCGACGTGGGCACGACCATCACGCTGCGCCTGCCCGCGCTGCCTTATTCCAAAGAGGAGGCGAAGTAGCATGGGAAGCACGGAACGCAAAATCTTCCTCGGAACGCTGGCGCTTCTTCTGCTCGTCGCGGCGCTTTACGCGTACCAGACGCTCGCCGCCACGCGGGAGGTCGATGTGTACGGCGTTTCCGTCATACTCTGCCGCAACGGGGATAATTTCGAGAAGGGCTTCAACAGCGCCGCGCTCGAGTACAACGCGGACGTGCACATCGTGACCGTTTCGGACCCGAGCCCCGCCGCGCAGACCGCCGCGCTCGAGCGCGAACTCAAGAACGGCGCGGACGCGGTGATACTCTACCGCGCGGACGCGGCGGAGCTTGCCGCGTGGCTCGCGCGCAACAACCCGGCGGCGCCCCTCGTGCTCGCGGGGGAAGAAACGCTCTCGGGCAAGGGCGCGAGCGGCGTGACGCTCGACGTCGCGGCCGAGGCTGCGGCGCTGGTTTCGGAAATTGAAAAGCAGCCGCTGCGAAGCGCCGTCCTCGCGGACGGCGGCGGGGGCGAAGCGCGACTTGGCGCGCTTCGCGCCGCGCTCGACGGGGCGGGCTTCACATATGAAACCACAGGCGTAAACGACGCGGAGCGTCTTTCTCCGGGCGTCTACGTCGCGCTCGATCCCGCAGCGGCGCTCTCGCTTAGCGAAAAATGGAGCGAGGGCGCGCTCATCTACGCGCTCGGATACGACGCGCCGCTTCGAAACGCGCTCGAAAGCGGGCGCATAGCGGCAATCGCCCTCGCCAGCGAGTTCGACGCGGGGTATCTGGCCATGGCCGAGGCCGTCGCGCGCATCGACGGCGCGCGCCCGGCGGACATACGGCTCGAAGCTTTCATCGCGCGTTCGGACAACATGTACGAGCCGCCCGTTTCGACCATACTCTTCCCCATCGGATGATCCGGAGGTGTTTATGAGAAGAATCCGCATGCGGCTCGCCGCCGCGCTGCTCCTCCTGCCGCTCACGGCAGCCGCGCTTCTTTGCGGCTGCCGTGACGCCTCGGAGCGGGACGCCGTCAAGATCGGCGTGAGCGTCTACAAGGGGGACGACACGTTCATCTCCGCCATGATGGAGAGCTTCCTCGCGGCCGCTGCGCAGTTCGAGCAGGAAACCGGCGTTCGCGTCAACATTTCCGTCGCCGACGCCGGGGAGAGCCAGAAAACGCAGAACGAACAGATCGAGCGCTTCCTTTCGCTCGATTACGACGTGCTCTGCGTCAACCTCGTGGACCGCACGGACGCGGGCAGCATTATCGACCGCGCGCGGGACGCGGACGTGCCGGTCGTGTTTTTCAACCGCGAGCCCGTGCAGGAGGACATGCTCAAGTGGGATAAGATACTCTACGTCGACTCCGACGCGCGCGAGTCGGCGACGCTTGAGGCGCAGATCGTCATCGACCGCTATAATGAGGACCCGCGCAGCATCGACGCGAACGGGGACGGCATCATCCAGTATGTCATGCTCGAGGGCGAGCGCAGGCATCAGGACGCCATCATCCGCACCGAGGTCTCCGTGGAAACGCTCAAGGAGGCGGGATTCCTTGTCGAGAAGCTCGACGGCGGCATCGCCAACTGGAACCGCGACCAGGCCGCGGCGCTCACCGAAACCTACCTGACCGCCTACGGCGACAAGCTGGAGCTGATCATCTGCAACAACGACGACATGGCGCTCGGCGCGGCCGACGCCGTTGCGTGGCTGGGGCTCGATTTTTCCAACATCGTGGGCATCGACGGCACGGAGAAGGGCCTCGCCGCCGTGCGCGAGGGCAAGATGCTCGGCACGGTCGTCATGGACCTGCCTGCGCACGCGCGGGCCATATTCGAGTCGGCTTACGCCTTCGCGACCGGCGCGGACCCCGCGGACGCGCTCGAGGTGCGGGAGGACCGCAGCGTTCGCATCCCCATGTACATAGAAGCGCGAAAACCCGTGGAATAAGCCCGATTCCGGATAAATCCGTCGCACAGTCCGTATGATTTTACTGCTTTTGCGGACGATTTCGCATTTCCTTGTTTCATGTGCCGTATTACAGTTATATACAGGGTCATGCCCGCACATCGAAAAGGAGGAAAAACAATGAAAAAAGCATTGGCAGTACTCATGGTGCTCGCGATGGCGCTCACGGTCTTTGCCTGCGACAAGGGCGGCAAGAGCGGCGAGCTTAACGTCAGCGTGTTCTTCTACGACTATTCGGATACCTACATCGGCTCCGTTCGCGCCGCGATGGAGCAGGGCCTCAAGGACGCGAACATCGCCTACACGTTCTACGACGCGGCGAGCGACCAGGCCAAGCAGACGACCCAGGTTGAAACCGCACTCACCTCGGGCAGCAACCTGCTCATCGTCAACATCGTGACCACGGGCTCCGACGAGGCCGCCCAGAACATCGTGGACGCCGCCAAGGCCAAGGACGTCCCGGTCATCTTCTTCAACCGCGAGGTTTCCGACGCCGTCGTGAACAGCTACGAGAAGTGCTGCTTCGTGGGCACGGACGCGGACGAGGCCGGCTACATGCAGGGCCAGATGATCTACGACTTCCTGAGCGCCGAGGGCAACATGGCCAGGTACGACCTCAATGCCGACGGCAAGATCAACTACCTGATGTTCCGCGGCGAACTCGGCAACGCCGAGGCGTTCGGCCGCACGCTCTACTCGGTGCAGAACGCCAACACGCTCTTCGGCTCGCCGGTGCTCGCGCCCTCGGCCGCCAACCAGACCGACGGCACACAGCCCGACGACGGCGTGAGCCCGTATTACCTCTACGGCAACTGGTCCGCGGCCAACGCCAAGAACCTCATGGATACGGCCCTCACGACCTATTCGCTGACCAACGGCGACATCGAGATCGTCATCGCCAACAACGACGATCAGGCGCTGGGCGCGATCGAGTCGATGAACGAGAAGGGCTTCAACACCGGCGAAGCCGGCGCGGGCTATATACCCGTGTTCGGCGTCGACGCGACCGCCGTCGCGCAGGACGCCATCGCCAACGGCAAGATGACCGGCACCATCAAGCAGGATGCGCAGGGCATGGCGGACGGCATACTCTACCTCGCCAAGAACGTCGGCGCGGGCAAGGAGCTCATGGCCGACACCTCGGGCTTCAACGTGGACGAGGGCGTCGCCAAGATCCGCATCCCGTACGCCATCTTCACGGGCGACGGGAGCGCGGTGCCCCCCGAGGAGCCCGCCGCGACGCTCAACGTCAGCGTGTTCTTCTACGACTACTCCGACACCTATATCGGCTCCGTCCGCGCGGCCTTCGAGACGCTGCTCAAGGACAACGCCGTCGCCTATACGTTTTACGACGGCGCGAGCGACCAGTCTAAGCAGTTCACCCAGGTTGAGACCGCCCTCACGCAGGGCAGCAACCTGCTCATCGTCAACATCGTGACCACGGGCTCCGACGAGGCCGCC
>ERZ795058.3219-NODE-3219-length-17538-cov-54.658754_pt1 | contig 17538 bp, 10 predicted proteins | sample MGYA00375142_ERZ795058 | MGnify/ENA primary metagenome ERZ795058 (study PRJEB30187, sample SAMN05720210) | activated sludge metagenome | isolation source: anaerobic digester from wastewater treatment plant | place: Japan | collected 2015-04-20 ... | reverse complement strand
GACGACGAAATTAGGCATTGAAACTAAGGGTAAACCAACTATATTAAAACCAAGCCGGGTAATATTTACAGGACCGAAGATACCAGCAGCATTTAATTCTGCCTTAGTATAAACGGATTGACCGTGTAAACTTTTATACCATACATTAACAGGTGATGCGCTTGTAGCTTCGGTAATATAGGTTCCTGTGCCAATAATAGCTTCTGAAACAGGTGGAGTTAAAAATATAGAGATTTCATTGGTTGCCTCATTGTTACTATTATCCGTTGCTACTGCTTTAATGATATAGGTTCCAGCGATGAATCCGGTAGCATTCCAGTCCCAAGTATAAGGAGCAGAATAATCCGTATTATAAAGAGTGTTATTGATGTAAAACTTCACGGAAGTAATTGTGCCATTGATGTCATCAGCATTTACATTGATAGTGATGGTAGAATTAAGAACAAAAGTAGCACCATTTGCAGGGGAGGTAATTGTGCAGGAAGGCATTCCACCCAGAATGGTATTTAAAGCTGCATTGGCATTTACCATTCCATAACCGGTATATCTATCCCAACCAACTCCTCCGTCAGATGTCATATCGGTAGCAGATGAAGTAAGTATGGAAAAAATCTGAGCAGGAGTTAAAGAAGGGTCTTTGGAAAGCAGTAACGCAGCAACTCCCGCTGCATAAGGTGTGGCACAGGAAGTTCCATTAAACCACAAATAATAATCCCCGCTGGTATTATAACCATTTCCTGTTCCCGTTAGATCGGTAGCAGGTAAAATTGTCGGTGCCATAATATCTACAGCATTTTTATTGTTCTGAGTAGCTACTCCGTAATTGGAACCCCACCAATATTCTCCATCGGAAGAGGAGGTACTTTTTCGCTGACCTGTAGGGCTGGCAGCGCCAACACTGATTACAGATGTTTGATTGGCAGGATACGAAATTGTAGAATTATTTTCGTTGCCTGTAGCCGCAAAAATAACTACACCGGCATTATAAGCATAATTTAAGGCAGCATCGGTGGAAGGAGAATCTCCTTCTGCTACATCTGTTGCCCCCAAACTCATACTGGCAATATGGGCATTATTATCAGCCGCATAAGTTAACGCATTCTCTATGGCTGTAAAATACATATCCCCATCGGAATCGGCTACTTTTAAAGGCATAACACTACAGCCACCGGCAATTCCTGTAATGCCTAAAGAGTTATTTGCTTTGGCTGCAGCAATTCCAGAACAGGCAGTTCCATGTCCTGGTTCTGCACTGTTGTCCATAGGATTACTGTCATTATCACCAAAATCATAACCGGCTACTAAACGTAAATCCGGATGCGCAGTATCTACTCCGGAATCAATAATCGCTATTATAATATTGGCTGAACCATAACTCTGACTTTGATTCCAGGCAAGCTGAGCATCGCTGTCAAAACCGACAGTGCCAACTCCTGCACCGGTATGACCATAAGCTGTATAACCAGGAAGTTGAGCTGTATTATTATGACCCCAGTTATTGGTATAATAGGGATCATTGGGAACCGCTGCAGGATAGGCAATATATTCAGGAATGGCTGTTTCTATGTAACGATTGGCTTTAAATTGTTTAATAGCTTCTCCAACGGTTGTTTTGCCATTCAGTTTCAGTAAAAACCAGCGATCAAAACCAGTTTGCTGTTCCCAACTGGTGTTTTTTATGTTGCGGTGAGCCCGGATTATTTTTGTAGCCCCGGTTTGGGACATTAGCTGATCCAATTCATTAATACCGGTTGATGATTTTTCAGCATAAAGTCCCGCAGGAAGATTTGCTCTACTTACTGCTTCAGCACTAAGCTTTATTTTTATTAGGTCCGTTGCATAAGGTTTCCTGTTTACATCCTTATATCGTTGTAAAGCAACGGCGGTTATGGAACTAAGCAGTAATAACATTAGAATAACACATAACTGTCTTTTCATTTTTCTCTCCTTGAAAAATCAGGATACCTAACTTCCTTTTTTACAAAAGCCCTCAATTTAGGCAAGCAATTTCTTTACCTGAAACTCGGTTATTTCAATATAAGCTTTATTATTCGCTCTTTTGAACTCCATTACACAGAAAATGTAATTACCTTATAATATAATTAAAAAATTCCCTTGACCAAATTGGGATTTCTAATAAAAGGGAAAAAACCTTTAATCACAGCCAGTGAGCTGGAAAGGAGTAAAAATGGCCTCAACACTACAATTTGCAGGACGCTCTCTGTTTGACCTGGATGATTATTCCCGGGAAGAAATTATGTTCATTCTGGAAGCAGCCAAGGGAATGAAAGAAATCAACTTACGGGAATATAAAAAGATTCCTACCTTAAGAGGAAAAACAGTGTGCACTTTATTCGTAGAAAACAGTACCCGCACTCGAATGAGTTTTGAATTGGCTGCCAATCGTTTAAGTGCAGATGTTGTCAGTTTTCAGTCCTCTATTTCCTCTCTGCAGAAAGGAGAAAGTTTACAGGATACGGTTTACACTTTAAATGCAATGGGTATAGACCTTTACTGCATTCGTCACAGCAGTCCCGGAAGTCCGCAACTGGTAAATAAATATTCCGGTAAACCAGTTATCAATGGAGGAGATGGAAGACACTCACATCCCACCCAGGCACTACTGGATATTTTTTCTATCTGGGAAAAATTAGGTGACCTGAAAGGGCTGAAAATAACCATTGTAGGCGACATTTTAAATAGTCGCGTAGTGCGTAGTAATTTAATTGGAATGGGAAAACTGGGTGCCAAAGTAACTGTTTGCGGACCTAAAACCTTGATGCCAGGAAATATGGAAAGTGTTTATGACTGCCGTGTAGAATATGATTTAGCAAAAGCTTTAAAAGATGCAGATGTGGTAATGGGCTTAAGAATGCAGTTGGAACGGATGACGGAAGGGCTTTTCCCCTCTCTGGAAGAATACAGCAAACACTATGTTCTCTCCAAAGAAACCTTGAAATATGCCAAAAGGAATGCTTTAATTATGCATCCCGGTCCTATGAACAGAGGAGTGGAAATTCTACCGGAAATTGCAGATAGCAATCATAGTATCATTGTGGAACAAGTTGCCAATGGAGTTGCTGTTAGGATGGCTTTGATGTTTTTAATCTTAGGTGGAAAAGCATAAGGAGGAAAAAACAATGAAGACCTTAATTAAAAATGCCAATATCTTTCAAAATGGGAAGTTCACCCCAGGGGAAATCTTAATTGAGAGAAAGAAGATTATAAAAATAAGCAGAGGAATGGCGTCCTCTGACTACACAGCAAACAAAGTGGATAAAATTATAGATGCCAAAGGTGCTTGTGTGTTTCCTGGTTTTATAGACCTGCATTCTCATTTACGCGACCCGGGACAAACCTATAAAGAAGATATTGTAACAGGAACTAAAGCTGCCGCGCATGGTGGATTTACAGCTGTTTGCGCAATGCCGAATACTGAACCTATTACCGATAATATTGCTTCTGTAGAATATATCCAATTACGGGCTAAAGATTATGGCTCTGCCAAGGTCTATGTAATTGGAGCTATTACGAAACAGTCAGCCGGTGAAGAAATTGCTGAAATGGCAACAATGAAAGCAGGAGGTATTGTAGCTGTTTCCGATGACGGTAAATGTGTGCAGAATGCACGATTAATGCTTTCCTGTATGAAATATGCCAGTAACTTTGGTTTGCCGGTAATTATTCACCCTGAAGATTATTCCTTAGCCGGAAAGGGACAGATACATTCTGGTAAAGTTGCTACCAAACTTGGACTTAGTGGAATTCCCGGTCTGGCAGAAGAAGTGATAATTGCCCGGGATATTATGCTCGCTGAAAGTGCCGGAGCTAAATTACATATTGCCCATATTTCTACGGCGCGCTCTATAGAACTGGTAAAAAATGCTAAAGGTAAAGGACTTCCTGTTACCTGTGAAGTAACGCCTCATCATTTGGTGCTGAATGAAGAGGCAAATTTAACTTTTAATACTAATACTAAAATGAAACCTCCTCTGCGGAGTGAAGAAGACCGTCTGGCTTGTGTTCAGGCATTGCAAGAAGGAATAATTGATTGCATTGCTACAGACCATTCTCCCCATGCGGATTTTGAAAAAGAAAGGGAATTTGACTTGGCTCCCTTTGGCATAATTGGCTTGGAAACAGCATTTCCTGTGCTCTATAAAAACCTGGTGCAGACAGAGCAGATAGACCTCAACCGTTTAATTGAAGCATTAACAATTGCTCCAGCCAAAATCCTAAATTTGCCCGGGGGAATTTTAGCCGAAGGAAAAACAGCCGATTTAACTATTATAGACATGGAAAAGGAAACTCTTTTTTCCGCGGAAAATATACTTTCTAAAAGCAAAAATACTCCCTGGCTCAATCAATGGTTTCCCGGAAGGGTGATGTGTACTATCTGTGATGGCAAAATAACTTATCTGGATAGTGAAAATGAATAAATCCCAGCCACAATTTCTGGAAAGAGCAATATACTTTAGGGAAGAACTCTCCGGGGACTATTTTATTCTGTGGATTTGGGATGAGGCATTGGGAAAAAAATGCCAGCCGGGACAGTTCTTCCAAATCAGAGCTCACTATAGTATTGCCGATGCGGAAGAAACACGCTCTCTGCCTAAACTCTTTAAACCCATTTCCATTTATGACAATGCTGAAGGGAGAATTGGTTTCTTTATTAAAAAAGTGGGTGCCGGAACAAATGCTCTCTATAAACTGAAAGCCGGTGACCTTTTAGAGCTTATAGGTCCTTCGGGAAACGGTTTTCCTTTAGTTACGGGGAGAAAAATATTACTGGTTAGTGGAGGTATTGGCTATCCTCCTTTGTGGTATTTGCAAAAGAAATTAATTAAACATAATTTGCTTTATTGGGTGCATGGCGGTTCTGGACAAAGTGATGTTTTTCCCTGTGATGAGGTCTGGACAGAAGATGGCAGTTTTGGTAAAAAAGGAATGGTTACAGAAGGAATGGGAAAATTGATTGCAGAAAAGAAGATTGATTTGGTATATAGTTGCGGTCCTGTTCCAATGCTGAAGGAATGTGCAATTATAACTACCGAACTGAATATTGAACATTATTGTTCAATAGAAGCATATATGGCTTGCGGAATAGGTGTTTGCTACGGTTGTGCCATTCCTGTTGGTCAAGAAAACGACTGGAATTATTTACGGGTCTGCAAAGAAGGTCCTGTTTTTAATGCCAGGGAGGTATTATGGAACAAATTCTAAATCCGCTGCAGACCTCTTTGGGACGGCTTAAAGTGAATAGTCCTGTTACTGTTGCTTCCGGCACTTTCGCTTTGGAAAACCTGGATTTTATTGAGCAGGATCATTTAGGTGCTTATGTTTGTAAAACTATTACCCGCTATCCGAAAAAAGGAAATCCGCCTCCGCGTTTATATGAAACGGAAGCAGGACTCCTGAATTCCATCGGTTTACAAAATCCCGGGTTGGATAAGTTTATTGCTGAGGACTTGCCTGTTTTGCGTGAAACTCTTACTGTTCCTTTAATTGTAAGTTTTTCCGGTTCTTCTTTAACTGAATTTGCTCAAATGCTGGAATGTTTGGAAAAACAAGAGGGAATTTCCGGCTACGAAGTGAATGTATCCTGTCCCAATGTTGAAAATGAAGGTATAGCTTTCGGAATTGATCCCGATGTTGTAAATAAACTATGTGCACTTCTTTCACCTTTAACGGAAAGAGAATTGATAGTAAAATTAAGTCCCAATGTTACGGATATTGCTGTTATTGCCAAAGCTGCTGAAGAAGGAGGTGCTACTGCAATATCATTAATCAATACTATTTGGGGAATGGCAATTGACTATTGTAATGGAAAATCAAGGATTAAAAAAGGAATCGGTGGCTATAGCGGAATCGGAATTAAACCCTTAGCTTTGGCTTTAACTTATCGTGCTGCTCAAGCTGTTAAAATTCCTGTTATTGCTATGGGGGGAATTTATAATTGGCAGGATGCTTTGGAGTTCTTTTGGGCTGGGGCATCTATGATTGCTTTGGGAACAGCAAATTTTATAGACCCTTTAGCCGTGGATAAGGTTTATGAGGGATTATCCTCTTTTTGTCTGGAAAAACAACTTAACCTGAAAGATATAGTTGGGAAAGTAAATAAGTGAACAGTGAAGGGTGAATTCACCTTTCACTGTTCACCCGTTCATCTATTTCAGTAGCAGCATCTTTTTGATTTGGGAACTGCCATTCATATTCAGTTTATAGAGATAAACCCCGGAGGCAACATTATTTCCCTGATTATCTTTTCCGTCCCAAATCAGTTTATGTTCACCGGATAAAATATTATCCTTTAGCAGGGTTTTAATTAGCTGTCCTTTCAAGTTATAAATATTGAGGGTAGCAAACCCTTTTTGTTTCGCGGTAAAGGATATCGTTGTAACCGGATTAAAAGGATTGGGATAGTTATGTAAGTTACATACGGGAACAGGCAAGGTCTCATCTTCATTGGCAACATAATTATCAGGCCAGGTAGTAGTGAATTTAATAGCTAAACCTGGAGTTAAAGGCGTTGCCGTTACAGGATAAGTATTACTATGGGTGTAAGTTAAACCGCGTAATTGATTATGGTCTTCAATTCCTACAGTGCAATAGTTGGTAGTTATTCCAGGATTATCAACGGTATGATATTGGATTACGATATCGCCGTCTTGTTCCAGTTTCGGATAGAGGATAATCTGGAATTTTTCCATAGAAGCATTGGGACCCAAATCTATAGTATATTGATTGTATGCTTTGTTCCATTCAATGATATAACGATTATTGGCGGAATCATACCAATAGATAATACGCATATTAGCAAAAATAGGATTACCCGATTCATCCTCACCTGTTTTCATTCCTTTAAGATCATCCCAATAACCGGCAACCATAGCATAAGGACCTAAAGCAGCAGGAATGTAACAATTATAGAAATCGGATTGATCCGTAGGAATAAAAGAAATCCAACCGTTGGAAGACATTGTAACGCTATTATAATCAACACCGTAAAAACGGAAAGTGAAAGGCAGAGGAACCGTTTTCACAGAATCATCCTTACATAAGAAGACATTACCCAATAAGTTGCCTCCTTCAGGATCAAGCTCAATCCATTCATAAATGGGAGTTGAAGGATAACCGAGATCGGTAGAATCATAAGCAAAATAACCATATTCATCAGGTCCTGTAGGATCATCAGTTTCAGGAGTGCCAGCCGTAATTGCATAAAAACTAAAGTAACTGTAGCCCTCTGCATTAGTGGCATCAAAACGCAGAGGGATATTATTTCCGGGGAAGACATCATTCATCAAAGTTATTGTTGCTGTAAACTGTTTAACTTCATTGGGAGCCAGAGAACCAAGAGCAATAGGGTTGTTTTGAGCAATGGCAGCAGGTGTAAGTGCTTGTATTTGTAAGACAATATCTTCCATCGTAAAATTGCCCAGATTGGTAACCGTGAAAGTAATATTATTTGCCTGTCCTATTTCTAAAACCCCTTCATAATTGATTACCTGAATTTTAGCTCCACCAGCAACTAACTGAAACAAACAAGTAACGGAAGGATTATTCAAAGTAACGGTAAAATCAATTATTGCACCAGGTTTAATAGCTCCAGTGGTAATAAAAAGGAAATTTACAGACACAGTTGCTTCCGGATTCAGAGAAGTGATAGTAGCATTAGGATTATCAATCACAATAGCTGGATGATTACAGGCAAGATTAACAGTTATATTATTATACACCTGGCTGGAGAAATTTTTTAGCTGTAAGCCAAGAGAATATGATTCATTCGGAGCCAGAATAGTATTAGCTAAATTATTAGAAACAATACCGATAGTGGCATCCGGTTGCAAAGTTAGTTGCTTCACCAAAGGAACATAATTCTTTTTGCTGACGGTTATGGTTAAATTGCCTTCCACATTAGGGTCTATAGGTAAAATAGCATAACCATTTTCAATAGGAGCATAACTGAAGTTGATACCGTCTTTGGTTCCGGATACTATACCGCTATTCAAGTTAGGGGCATTTATTCTGATATGACTGTCACTTTGCTGAAAAGTAAGTCCACTGGCAATTACGGTTTCTGGAATCTGATTGGGCACTAAAACCCACATATTTAAACTGGGATCACTTAAAATGTTAAACACATGAAAGTAAAAAGCAACATACTGATTGGGGGCAAGGTCATTAGGGAAGTTCTTGTAGAGTTCAATTTTACCCATCAAAACACTGGAACCGAAACAACGCACATCCCAATCCATAATACTGCGAAAAGCTCCACTGGCAATAGAATTATTAAATCGGGTTTTAGTATGTAAATCGGAAGGACCCACAAAAGCAACACAACCTCCCGGATTGGACATTGTTCCCATACGCATCCATTTTTCACCGAAATTTGGGTTTACAGCATTGGCAAAATCACCTGTATTACAAACAATGGAATACACAATCGGCATTTTAGCACCGTTAAAAGTATTGTTCAAATCGGGAATGTGAAAAGAAGGAAAATGCCAACCGTTAGCATCACCCCAACCACGATAACTGATAAATTGGACACCTTGATTGATGGACTGTTGAATAGTAGTTGTTCCAGGATAAGTTGGAGGACAAAAAACAGTATCAACTTGAGTATAGCCAAAATTACGCATTTTATCTCTCAACCATTGAGACATAGAGATAGGAGTAGTAGGTCTTAAACCCCCATCAGCATAATTTCCGGCAACAGCGAGAGCTCTTTTCATCCAATTAGTATCTGTCATAAAAGGGGTTTTTTCGTAAGCAATGGTTTTATTCATCATTGTAATAAATTCGCTGGCATCGGCAAAGGAAAATCTGCCCGCAATCATTTCCGGAAAGTAATCATCTCCTTCCAGCATTGTGTAATAATTATCATCCGCATCGTTTTCTGTAGCATATTCAGGAGAAACTATAAAATTCGTAGGAATGGCATAAGTTCCATTCACATCACCCCACAGGAAAAGATAGTCGCATTTATAGGTCTGATAATGATTGGCTATGAAATTCTTGATGTCCTGAACGGTGGAACCGATATCTGATTTATTTACCGTATAAACATCAAAACCGATTGATTTTTTCCAGGAAATATAGTCCTGTTGGTAGTTTGTTAATTGGTTGTGAGTAATAATCAGCATTTTAGGACGGCTGAAGGGTATATCCCGCAAATAGGAATCTTGAAAATTATCTGCCAAAGCTTTGTAGGCATCAATAAAAGCGGGGGAAAGAAAGGCAGGAATTTGAAGCGGATAAGAACCGATTAAGGAAAAATTGAGTTCCTTTAAAGTCCGGATTATATTGTTTTCCGTTATTTGAGTTTCTATCCGAATCGTATAACCGCGCATTTCTCTAAAAGTGAAACCCTGCACAAGAGAAACAGCGTTTTCTAAATACTTCTGTTCATTATATAAATAATTGCCTTCCGCATCAAAAACATTCCAGACCATAGCCGAAATTTGCAAATCCGCTTCTTCAAAAGGAAAGGCAAGAGTTTTAGTGATAACAGCGCTATTAGCAGATTCACAATCTTCAACATCCATTTCTTCAGGCAAAACCGGCTGTTGTCTCAAGCCCTCAAAATGTGCCTGTAAAATAGAACCATTAGTATAAAAGGTCTGCAGTGTTGTAGCTGTTAACAAACTGCAGGCAAGCAGAATCAGGATTATTATATATTGCTTCATTTATCCTCCACCTATATTGTGTAGTTAATGTATAATGCAATAACCCTTCCAACCTCGGTAATAATTTTTGCTCTCAAATATTTTACGGAAATTGGCAAAAGAATTGCATTATTATATACTCCTTCCGAAGTTGGGCTTGAAAACCTAGATATTTGGAAGTTTAAGGAACAATAAATGAAGAACGGAAAAACGATAATAATTGTAATAATAGCGTTGTTGGCGTTGGTCTCCTGCGGGAAAAACACAGTTCTGAATCCTGATGCTAATGATCCTACAGCAATCAATTTCGGAACTTCAAACACGCTGGATGTAGTTACCTGGAATTTAAGAACCTTTCCGGAAGGGACGGATTTAACTACTCTTAAAGAAATGATTTCCGCTTTGAATGCGGAAGTTATAGCATTTCAGGAAATTATGGATTATAATGCCTTTATGGATTTGGCGGAAGAAATTCCCTATTATGACGCTTGTGTTTATTCTGCCACGGATACTTATCGTCTTGCCTATTTGTATGATACAAGGTCAGTTACCGTTAATAATCAATACACTATTTTTGAGAATGACAGCAATCCTTTTCCGCGTCCACCATACATTTTGGATATAACCTGGAATAACAGTAACTATTTTATTATAAACAATCACTTTAAAGCATACGGAGATAATTATATTGACGAAAGTGACAGCTGGGACGAAGAAATGCGTCGTCGTCTTGCCTGTCAGAAACTGGATAACTATATTTCTACCTCTCTATCGGATAAAAAAGTGATTGTTTTGGGTGATATGAACGATCAGATTGCCGAACCGGAGGACTATAATGTTTTCCTTAGTTTTCTGAATAAACCGGAGGAATATTACTTTGCCGATATGCCGATTGCTCTTTCTCCAACCTATTCCAATGTTTCTTATCCAAGTTCACTCAGCCATATAGACCATATTTTGATTACCAATGAACTTTTTGCGGATTTTGAAAATGCAGGAAGTTATTGTAAAACGATTTTGGCAGAGAACTGGATGCTGAGCTGGAATACCTATTCTTCTACAATTTCAGATCATAGACCCGTGGGGATTCGTATATCCAAATAGCAATATAGATTAAACGGATTTTACGGATTAACTCTTCCAGATAATATAGATTAACTCTCACAGATAACACTGATAACACAGATTTATATTTTACAATTCTTTCCTAAAGACAGCAAATGTTATCCCTTCTTCTTTATTAATAGCTTCATTTTTCATTCTCTTTTGCCAAGTAGCATTGCTTACTCATTGCTTACCCATTACTGATGGCATTAGCAATGGGTAAGCAATGAGTATGCAATACAATTAAAAATCACTCACTCAAATTTAAACTGCGTGACTTAAAGCCATATCCCAGAACATCATACACATCCATAATAATCATAAAAGCATCAGGATCAACATCTCTTACTATATCTGTAAGCAAAGGCACTTGACGACGGTTCAACACCACAAAAAGTATTTTTATATCTCTCTGATGAAAACCGCTAACTCCATTGAGATAGGTAACTCCGCGTTCCAGTTTAGTAAATATTTGCAGGCGAATTTCCTCTACATCATCGGAAATGATATAAGCACCTTTAATATAAGGTAAACCTTCACTTGCTAAATCGGTTATTTTGGTTGTAATAAATAGATTTACATAACCCCAGATAAGAAGTTTTGGTGCTTTAAAGGTAATAGCTACCAGAAGGATAATTCCTGTTTCCACAATAAAGTATCCCGTTCCAATAGAAAGGTTTGCTTTTTGTTTAATGAGTGCTACAGGAATATCTGTTCCCCCTGTAGAACCCCGAAAACGAAAAATCAGTCCTAAACCCAATCCCAATAATACACTACCGGCAATTGCACTTAAAAGTATATCTTCCGGAGCAAGCATAGCGTAGATTTTATGACCGTTAAGAATATGTGTATAGGGCTTTAAATCAGAAATAATTCCCATTTTATGTAAAGCAGGAAAACTTAAAAGGTCAGTCATAATTGAACTTACAAACATACCATACAAGCTTTTGCTACCGAAGGATTTGCCGATAAAGATAAAACTAATGATAAACAATGGGATATTCAAAATAATCATTGAAACACCATTGGGAATTCCCAAAAAGTGATATAAAATCTGTGAAATACCTCCTACCCCTCCAGGAGCCATATTATAGGGTAATAAAAACCAGGAATAACCCATAGCGAAAAAAAAGGAAGCAAAGACGATTCCGAACAAGCGTCCTACTTCTCTTTGCAGATGCTGTATTTTAGTATTCTTTGGCATTTTCTATCTCTCCTAAATTCTTGACTAAATCTTAATCATTAAATCTTTGGTTTACGAAAAAATAACATTATACATCCCCATTATTTGAGGGAACAACAGGAAACAAAAGATGATTTTAGACATTCGCATAAACGGAATCAAACACACTCTGCTGAAACTGGATAGACCCTGTTCACTGGCAGATATAATGAAAAGAACGAATATAAATCAATCCATTATATTAGCCATTAAAATTAATCATCGGGAATATGTCAATGAAGATTACATTCCAGACAGGGAAACATTGATAGATTTTATTACCTACCTTCATCCCGAGGGCTATAGAATTTATCAGGATAGCGTTATTTTTATTATGGCTAAGGCATTGCATACTTTGATGGGAACAGCGCACTCTCTGGTAGTTGAACATTCTATTGCCGACGGTGTTTTCTGTGAGGTTTTCAACACGCAAAATTTTACGGAAGCGGATTGCAGTTGCCTCAAAACAGCAATGCAGAATATTGTGGATAGCGATTTGCCGATTGAAAAAATTATGGTTAAAACCGAAGAAGCATTGGATATCTTTAGTGCTATGGGTCGCAATGATGTGCTTAAAAATTTGAAATATCACTATCAGGAAAATGTGGAAATTTATCGTTGCGGAAAATATTACGATTGTTTTGTTCATCCTTTGGTGGAAAGAACAGGAAAAGTAAAGACCTTTGATATTGTTTATCGCTCTCCTGGCTTTATTTTACGCTTTCCCAGCCGGGATGAAAAGATGGAAATAAAACCCTTTGAACTTCCGCATAAACTCTTTGCCCAGCATCAGGAACACGATAAATGGCTGGATATTTTACGCGTCCATAACATTATAGATATCAATAAATTGATTGATAATTACGAAATTTCGGAATTTATTCAGGTGGAAGAAGCATTACACGAGAAAAAAATAGCCGAAATTGCTGCCGATATAGTTACCAAACAAGATGTGAAATTTATTTTGATAGCGGGTCCTTCTTCTTCCGGCAAAACCACTTTTGCCAAAAGATTAGGAGTTCAGCTTCAGGCATGTAAAGCCAAGCCGGTAGTTATTGGAATGGATGATTACTTTTTGCCCCGGGATAAAACTCCTCGCAAACCCGATGGTGAATACGATTTTGAGTCCATTTATGCTATGGACCTGGAATATTTGAATATGCAAATGAACCAATTGCTGGAAGGCGAACAGATTGAATTGCCCCGTTATGATTTTACCAGAGGTGTGCGTCGTCACAGCAATAATTTTGTAAAACTTGCCCCTAACAGTATAATTATTATGGAAGGTATTCACGGTTTGAATGAAACATTAACTTCTTCCATTGCTGCCAGCAGGAAAGTGAAAATTTATGTTAGCGCTCTTAATCAATTGAATATAGATAATCATAACCGAATTGCTACAACCGATTGCAGATTGCTGCGCAGAATTATTCGCGACCATCGTTATAGAGGTTATAGCGCTGAAGAAACATTAATACGCTGGCAAGATGTGCGCGAAGGTGAAGATAAAAACATTTTTCCCTATCAGGAAAATGCGGATTATATGTTCAATAGCAGTTTAACTTACGAGATTGGAGTAATTCGTAAACATGCCTGGAAATTGCTTTTAGGCGTTTCTCCTTCCTCTTCTGCCTATATGGAAGCTAAGCGTCTTTCCGGTTTAATTGCCAATTGTAAAGATATTGCCGATTCCTTGGTGCCCTATAATTCTATTATCAGAGAATTTACGGACGGCAGTATCTTCCGTTATTGAGGTTTTAAAGTGTCTAATATCCATATTTTGGCAGAAGATGTCCGTAATAAAATTGCTGCAGGAGAAGTAATTGAACGCCCTGCTTCAGTGGTTAAAGAACTGGTAGAAAATGCCATTGATGCCGGTGCTGATAGTATAATTGTAGCTATAGAAAACGGTGGTAAAGACCTGATCAGGGTTATAGATAACGGTTGTGGAATGAATGCTGATGATGCAATGCTGGCTTTTGAACGCCATTCTACCAGCAAAATAAAGACGGTGGAAGATATTACCCATATCGGTTCCCTGGGTTTTAGAGGTGAAGCATTACCCTCAATTGCCTCCGTTTCCAAATTACATTTGGTCACCAGAACTGCTGAGGAAGAAATGGCTACGATTGTAGAATATGCTAACGGCAAATTAAATAATGTAACTAAGACCTCTGCCAACATCGGAACTGCAGTAACTGTGCGCGGATTATTCAAAGACCTTCCAGCAAGAAGGAAATTTTTAAAAACGGCAGCAGTGGAAGCCAGGCACATTATTAAATATATTCATTATCAAGCATTGGTTTATCCCCAAATCAGTTTTCGGTTGGTGATAGACGATAAGGAAAAGCTGAATTACATTGCCTGCCCAGAAAGAAAACAGCGTATTGAAGAGGTCTTTGGCAGTGGTTTTTTTGCAGATGATGTTATTCCCGTAGAAGGAAAATATAACGATTATTCCGTAAGCGGTTATATCTTTGGCTTGGAAGATAGAGCAGATAAACTGATTGATGCACAATACACTTTTATCAACGGACGCTATATTTTTGATAAAACAGTGCGTCACAGCATTAAAGCCGCCTATGAACCTTTTATTTTAAAAACCCGCGCCTGGCAAAAAGGAACTACACCTCCCTATATTCTTTTTTTGGAAATTCCCCCGGAACAAATTGATGTGAATGTTCATCCTGCCAAACTGGAAGTCCGTTTTCGGGAAAATAATTTGGTGCATTCTTTGGTTTTGGAAACGCTTACCAAAGCACTCCGCAATTATGAAGACCAAAAGTTCGCCAGTGCACGCAGTAAATTTCAAGGGGGAGTAAAAGGAGAAAAAGTAACTTCCCTGGAACGCGATATCTTTGTTAAAAATATAGAAGTTCCGCGTTTTTCCGCCTACAAAAAGGAATTCGGAAATCTCTTTCAGGATGACCTTTTTCGTAGTGAGCCAAGTTCCACTTCCCCAAAAGATATGCCCATTTTTAACCCTGCTCAAGAAGAAAACACAGAGCAGGAGATTTTTCCTGACCAGCCCAATGATCAACTGAAATACGATATCCTGCTGAAAAATGAAGAGGACTATATCAATCCCTGGCAGTTTCACAATACCTATATTTTTATCCAGGTTGAGGACGGCTTGGTGATTATTGACCAGCATGCAGCTCACGAAAGAATAATTTATGAGAAATTGATTCAACGCAGTGAAGGAGCTCCAGCTGTGCGTCAAAAACTTATTATTCCCTTAGTTATTGACATCCCACCCTATATTTCTGCCGAGATTAAAGACCTGGTGGAAGAAAATATGGAACTTTTGGAAAAAGTGGGTTTCACCCTTAAACAATTTAGTGGAAACTCACTGGTAATAGAAGAAATTCCAGCTGAATTGACTGATTTTGCCAGCGGTCAGGTCTTTATTGAAATTTTAAAGCAGCTGGAAAAGGAAATGGAAATTACTACTGATTTCAGAGAGTGCCTGGCAAAGTCAATTGCCTGTAAATCCGCTATAAAAGCCAATCATAAGCTTACCCGCAAAGAAATGCTGAATTTAATCAATCAGCTTTTTGCCTGTCAAACACCCTATTTCTGTCCTCATGGCAGACCTCTGATGCTAAAAATTCCGGTAACCGACTTTGAGAAAAAGTTCAAACGCACTTTATGATTCCCGTTATCACTATTGAGGGAGCAACGGCTTCCGGAAAATCCGCATTGGCTATTGTTTTGGCAGAAGCATTAAACACAGAAATTATTTCTGCCGATTCCCGTCAGGTTTACCGCTATCTGGATATCGGAACTGCCAAAGTAACTAAAGAAGAACAAAAAAGAGTTAAACATCATTTAATTGATATTATAAATCCCGATGAGACATATAATGCTGGGGCTTTTGTTAAAGATGCCTCTCTGATAATTGAAAAATTGCATTCCGAGGGTAAAATTCCTGTTATTTGCGGGGGCACGGGCTTATATATAAAAGCTCTCTTAAAAGGGCTTTTTTTTCTTCCTCCCCTGCCTCAGGAAATCAGACAAAATTTGAAACAACGCCTTAAAGAAGAAGGACTTGCAGCTTTATATGCCGAATTGAAAAGTTTAGACCCTCTGTTTGCGGAGAAAATAAGCGAAAATGATACCCAAAGAATCTTGAGAGGATTGGAAGTTGCAATAGGAACCGGAATTCCCCTTTCCGAACACTGGCAAAAACAAAAGAGCAGCTGTAAATATAATGCTTTTCGTATTTTAATTGATATTCCTCGTCCGGAACTTTACCAGCGCATCAATCAGCGCATAGAAAAAATGCTTGCTCAAGGTTTACTGGCTGAAATTGAAAACCTTTTTGCTTTAGGTTACGATGAAAATTCACCAGGTCTCAATTGTCTCGGTTATAAAGAATTTTTGCCATACTTCAAAAAAGAGGCAGGTTTGGAGGAATGTATTCTGTTGGCTGCTCAGCATCAACGCAATTATGCCAAAAGACAGGTTACCTGGTATCGGAAAGGCAATTTTGATTTAGTTATTTCTCCGTCTGGAATTACTACTTTTTAATATTCCGGAAAAACGATATCCCCGTCGTTCTCATTAAAGAAAAAAGCGGAGCTTCAGCAAGCTCTGACTACACAAAAAGTAGGTTGATGAGGATATCAACCTTCCTGTTTTTTTTTGATTTGACAACTGCCTCTTCTTTGATTAAATTATCAACTGTAATCTCAAGGATAAAGGATGATCAAAACTGAGGTGGTAAATGCAAATAATAGCCAAAGTATTTGAATTTGAAATAAGCGAGCAAGAACTGGAACGCGAATGTGCTAAAGTAAGTTTGGCAGAACGCGAAAAATGTCTGGAAGGTGCTCTTAAACGCTTGATTGATAGATGCCTTTTGCTTTATAAAGCAATGGAAAGCGGCATTAAAATTAGCGATACCGAATACGAAAATGCTATATGGGAACTTCTGGATGAAGAAGACCCTTTAAAACTCTGGAGCACTTCTTTAGAACAACTCACACCCCAGGAGATGGAAAAACTTTTGAAACAGCGGTTGATGATTAACAAATACATCAATTCTATCTTCCCGCAAAATATCCCCATCACCAATGCCAAAATTAAAGAGTTTTATGATGAACAAAAGGAATTTTTCCTGAAACCGGAACAGGTGCGTTGCTCTCATATTCTTATTCGTAACGATAATGAAGAAGCAAAAGCCAAAGCGGAACAAATTCGTGGGGAAATTCATAATGCTGATGACTTTACCTATTTTTGCCAAAAGTATTCCGATTGCCCAAGTAACAATGTTTGTGGCGATTTGGGTTGGTTTCCCCGGGGCAAAATGATTCCCGAAATTGAAGAAGTTGCTTTTTCTCTTAAAGTGGGTGAAATCAGCCAACCCTTCCTGTCTCCTTATGGTTATCACATTTTAATGAAAACAGGGCAAAGCGAAAAGGAATACATCCCTTTTGAAGATATTAAGGATTCGCTTTATGCCCGCTTACAACAAATTGAGAAAGAATACAAGTTGCTCAGGCATTTGGCTGAATTACGCAAACAATATGCATCCCA
>ERZ795058.3213-NODE-3213-length-17555-cov-23.426686_pt1 | contig 17555 bp, 16 predicted proteins | sample MGYA00375142_ERZ795058 | MGnify/ENA primary metagenome ERZ795058 (study PRJEB30187, sample SAMN05720210) | activated sludge metagenome | isolation source: anaerobic digester from wastewater treatment plant | place: Japan | collected 2015-04-20 ... | reverse complement strand
CCCCGGCCGTCTACACCGCCGACCTCGCGATGTCGCTGAACAACCTCTCCAACCGTCAAGTCGAGAGCGGTTTCGATGCCGGCCAAACGCGTGAACCCTGGCTCGACGCCATCACGGCAATGCCTTCACCAGCAGCTGCCGCCGAACTCCAAATCCAACTGGCCAAACGCCTGGCCACCCCCGAACCACAAGCATGCGTCGAATTGCTGACCCAAGCAGCAACTGTGCTGGATGCCGTCGACGTTCTTGCCGCTGACCGAACAACCCAGATTGTGACCCTTCGCGCGCGCGCCATGCTCCGCCGCGTCGCAATTAGGACCCTTGACGAAGGTGACCAGTCGCTGATCGAAACATTACCGATGTGGGCAACCCGGCCAGTTCCGGAAGAGTGTTTGTCCCTCGTCAACGCGCTCAACGACGCCGCCAGTCCCGTTGACTACCTCCACGCGTTGACCGAGCACGCCGATCTGCTGACGGACACCAACCTTGAGGACTGGCTCAGCGTCATCGTTGCACTGCACCCCGGCCAGCCCGGCACCACGAATACCCGACACTTCGCCGCAGACATCCGCAGCCGCGGAATGAACACGGTACTGACCGAAGTCACCGACCTGTCCCAACGGCTCGACCTGCTCGCCGCCTGGATCACCACTCGGACATGGGCCGAGTCCCAGCGCTACCTTGAGCAACACGCTCAAGCCCTGCACCACCCCACCACCCGCACACTCCTGGCAGGCATCGACCACCCAAACGCCTCAGGACACGCCGCCATCCTCGAACTGGCCGACGACCTCGGCATCCCAGCCGCCTACCAGATCACCACCGATCTCGACCACGCCGACGAAGCTGCTTTGGCCGCCATCGACCAAGGCCGCCTTAACCACCTCACGGCCATCCTCACCGTCTCCCCCCTGATCCACTCCCAGCGAGCAACAGCAGCACTCGCCTACGCCGTACACCTCATGGCGATCGACGACAATCATGCAGCTCTGAAAATCCTCGAAGCCATTCGATCTGAAGCCGACCAAACCACCCGGCACTCCCACGCCATCCACCTCAAACGCCTCGCCAAACATCACCCAAACCTCACAGGACTCAGCCAAGCCCGCGAGATCCTCGAACCGAACAGCGACCCCCAGAACCAAGGTTGACGCATCGTGCCGGGGCAAGGAAGCTCTGACCTGCCGGAACAGGCGGCTCCCGGCTCGACTTCGCCAACGCGATGTTGAGTACCTCGAAGTCCTCCACAACCGGCAGCGCGGCCACTCCTCGATCAGCTACCTAACCCCGATAGAGTTCGAGGCCAGACCCCCATGGCCCAGCAGTCCAGCAATGACGCCTACGTCCACGCGGAGCGGGCCAGAGTCTCCGGACACGCCTGGGGGATTCAATTCGGCCCTCGGATGCGAAACTCTCTTTCGTGCGGATCACGGTGATGCTGGACGATGACGTCGCTGGGCTCGTCAGCGACGCGCAGCGCCGTGAGGGTAAGTCTCTTGATCAGGTGGTCAACGAGGCGCTGCGCCGCGGCCTCGCCGAAGGTACTCCCAGCCCAGCGGCATACCGGGTCCGACCGCGCCACTCGGCTGTGCGCTCCGGCATCGACGTGAACGCGTTGAATCGTCTGGCCGACGAGGTCGCCACCGGCAACTGAGGCTGACTCGGCATTCGGTCCTCCCGATCGAGCCCCACCCTCCTGACCGGCCCAGCGCCGCCGAGCGGGACGACGGGGAGGGCGGCGGGACGGCATACTCTCCGGGCATGACGACCGGGAACACGACTCCGTGGGCGCGCCCTCTCAGCGGGCGTGACCCTGCCGAGGCGCACCGCGCGAGCACGCCGCTGGAGCTCTTCTTCGACCTCACCTTCGTGGTGGCGATCGCCAGTGCGGCGGCGCAACTGCACCACGGGCTCTCGGAGGGGCACTGGAACGCGCTCGGCGGCTACTTCTTCGTGTTCTTCGGGATCTGGTGGGCCTGGATGAACTACTCCTGGTTCGCCTCCGCCTATGACACCGACGACGTCGTCTGGCGGGTGATGACCCTCATCGGCATGGCGGGGATGCTGGTGCTGGCTGCCGGGGTGCCGCGGGCGTTCAACGAGGGACAGCTGGGCGTTCTCATCCTCGGTTACGTGATCATGCGCGTGCCGATGGTCTTCCAGTGGTTACGGGCCGCTCGCCACGATCCCGTCCGGGCCCGGACCGCCCGCACCTACGCGACCGGTCTCGCCGCACTGCAATTCATTTGGGTGGTGTGGGCGCTCCTCGGGCAGCCGGGTGGGTCGGCGTTCGTCGTGGCCCTCATTGTGTGTGAGGTGTTCCTCCCGCCGATCGCCGAGCGGCATGGCACCACGCCGTGGCACCCGGAGCACATGGTCGAGCGCTACAGCCTGATGACGATCATCGTCCTGGGCGAAGTGCTGCTCTCGACGACCGGCGCCATCGGCGTGATCCTCGACGGCGGCACCCTGTCGGGCCAGTTGATCATGACCGTCATCGGCGGTCTGCTCATCGTCTTCTGCCTGTGGTGGTTCTACTTCAAGCACTCCCACGCGCAACAGCTGGAGGAGGACGGCACGCGCCCCGCCTTCGTCTGGGGTTACGGCCACTATCTCCTGTATGCCGCGATCGCCGCCGTGGGTGCCGGGCTGGGGGTCTGCATCGACGTCCTCGAACATGTCGCCCACGTCAGTAGCCGGGCGGCGACCTTGACGTTGGGCGTGCCGGTGGCGGTGGCCCTCGTGGTCACCGGCTACATGCATGCTCGGGATGTCGAGTCGTGGCAGTGGGCGGTGCGTGCCGGAGGGACGGCGGCCGCGGTCCTCATCGTCGCGCTGGCCGGGTGGGAGCCCGGGCTGAGCGTCTTGCTCATCGGGCTCGTGCTGGTGGCGTCCCTCGTTCTCTACCTCGCGCAGAGCGACCCTGCCCCGGCCTAGCAACCTCAGGGCCCGACCGACCGGTTGACCTCTTCAGATGCGCCGAACGGGTGACGAACGGGTGATATCTGCGGGAGGGTGAGTCATGACCGGTCTGCCCATGCCTCGGTGGCGGGTCGGCGGCAGGCGTGCGTCGGCGACGGCCCTCGCGGCAAGTCTCGCTGTCAGTGCCCTGCTCGGTGCCTGCGGGCAGTCGGCGTCGCCTCGCGCCGACGCGAGCGACTTCGACAAACGAGCGACAGCGGTTGCGGCAGCGTGGCGTTCCAGCGGGGCAATTGCCGCCTGGCGCAACGGACTTGTCCCGCTGGACGAGCTCACCCAGGTATCCGGCTTCGACGACAGAAGTGACCTCAAGATCGCCTTCGGCGAGGGGAGGATCGGCGTCCAAGGCACCCTCGACGACACCAAGGCCGCCGGGGTCGTCACCTTCCCCGACGGCACGACGATGCCGGTGGCGCTGGTCGGGGCGTACACGGCATACGCCGGGCTGGCGGGGCCGCAGGGGCGACCCTGTGCGACCAACGAGAAGTGCACGGGCCTCGACGTCACCGGCGCGACCCTCGGCACCACCACCCTCCTGACCAACCGCGGCCAGGCGACCGTGCCCGCGTGGCGGTTCAGCGTCGCCGGGCTCACCCAACCGATCGTGCGCGTCGCCATCGACCCGGCCTTGATGGCGACCCCTCCCGCGCCGACGATCGATAGCCGGCCGACCAACCTCGGGGTGGAGGTGGCACAACTGATCGGCGTGAGCGGCAACGAGATTCGTTACCAACTCTGGATCGGCGCCTGCGAGACCGAGCCGCGACCGTTGGTGCACGAGGAGGCCGACATCATCGTCCTTGGCGGGGTCGTCACGCCGCCGCCCCCGAACTACTCCTGCACCTCGAACCTCGTCTCGGTCAACGTCTCGGCCACCACGGCGACGCCTGTCGGCGACCGACCGCTCGTCGACGCCACCGGCCAGGCCGTGACCCGCAAGTTCCCCTTCGGCTGAGCGGTGGCATAGTCCCGGTATGCGCGCCGTGAGCTACGCGGCATACGGGGAACTCCCGGTGCTGCGCGACCTGCCCGACCCGACCTGTCCCGACGGCGGCATCCTCGTGCGCGTCGGCGCCACCGGGGTATGCCGTTCCGACTGGCACGCGTGGCTCGGCCACGACCCCGTGCCGTTGCCGATGGTGCCCGGGCACGAGTTCGCGGGCGTAGTGGCGGCGGTCGGCTCTGGGGTCGAGCGTTGGCAGGTCGGCGACCGGGTGACCGCCCCCTTCGCGTGTGGCTGCGGCGTCTGCGAGGTATGCCGTGCCGGCGACACCCACGTCTGCCCGGGCCAGACGCAGCCCGGCTTCACCGGCTGGGGGTCGTTCGCCGACCTCGTCGCGGTGTCGGCGGCCGATGCCAACGTCGTCGCGCTGCCCGACGAGGTGGGCTTCGTGGAGGCGGCGGCGCTGGGGTGCCGGCTCGCGACGGCATACCGGGCGGTGGTGTCGGTCGGGCGGTTGGCGCGTGGGGAGTGGTTGGTCGTGCATGGCTGCGGGGGCGTCGGGTTGTCGGCGGTGATGGTGGGCGTCGCGCTCGGGGCGCGGGTCGTCGGAGTCGACGTGTCCGCGGGCGCTCGGGAGGCGGCGCTGCGGCTGGGGGCCGAGGTGGCGGTGGCGCCTGATGTTGATCTCGTGTCAGTGACCGGCGGCGGCGCGCACCTGTCGGTCGACGCGATCGGCTCGGTCGAGGTGCTGCGCGCGTCGGTGCTGTCGCTGCGCCCGCGTGGGCGGCATGTGCAGGTGGGCTTGCTGCTCGGCGACGCGGCGGAGGCGGCGGTGCCCATGGGCCGCGTCATCGCACGCGAGTTGGAGGTGCTGGGATCGCACGGTATGCCGTCGCGCGACTACCCGGGGCTGCTCGCGTTGGTCGCCTCCGGGGCGATCGATCCGCGGCTGCTGGTGGGTCGGGTGATTGGGCTGGATGGTGCTGGTGCGGCGTTGGCGGCGATGTCGGAGAGCGGCGTTGGCGTTGGCGAGGGTGCGAGCGCTGGGATGACGGTCGTGGAGATCACGCACTAACCGACACTCGTGTTGACAAGATGTCGACAGAAGTGTCAGCATCTGACTTGTGCTCATCACCGCGATCGTTCTCATCACGCTGGCCCTCGTCTTCTATACGACGGGGGTGTGGGCCGAGAAGCTCGGCGGCCGACTCAAGCGCTGGCATGCGGGGGCATTCCTGGCGGGGCTGGCGTTCGATGCGAGCGGGACCGCGGTCATGGTGTCGATTGCCGAGTCGGGGAGCGCGCGCCAGGGTGGGACGGCTGGCGGACTGACCGCCGTCATGGCTTGGACCGGCGGACTTGCGTTGGTGCTCATGGCGATTCACGCAGTGTGGGCGATCGTCGTCTTGGTGCGCGGTCGGGAGTCGGAGTTGGCCAACTTCCACAAGCTGTCGCTGTGGGTGTGGCTGATCTGGCTCGTTCCCTATGTGACGGGGATGCTCAGCGCGATGTTGTGAGTGGCCGCCGCGGAGGCGAGCCCTGCAACGGCATACCTGCGGCTGGCTTGACGCCTGCGAGAGCGAGCGACGGGAATCGAACCCGCATATCTAGCTTGGGAAGCTAGCGCTCTACCACTGAGCTACGCTCGCGCACCCCTGACGGGGCGAGTCGGCAGTCTAGCCGACGGGCAGCGGCCGGTTCCAACCGAGGGCCTGGGGGCGGTGTGGGGCGGTGAGTCGTCGTCCCGATAGCACTGCGAGCCGGTGGTCCCGCGGGTCGTCGATGGCTCCCGGCCCGAAAGATCGTCGACCTTCCGAACACGCGACGAAATATCGTTGACCTCACGAAGGGTCGTCGATGTTTACGGCGGCGACGCCAGCAGCGGGCGAAAGATCGACGATGTTCTGGCAGCGGCGGCTCCCTCAGACCCGGCCACTGACCCGTCGGCGGTAGCGTGACCCTCGTGCTGCTCTCTGACAGGGACATCCGGGCCGAGATCGAGTCCGGGCGGGTGCGCTTGGACCCCTGGGACCCGGCGATGGTCCAGCCGTCGAGCGTCGACGTGCGCCTGGACAAGTATTTCCGGCTCTTCGACAACCACCGCTACCCCTATATCGACCCGGCGGCCGAGCAGCCCGATCTCACCCGGCTCGTTGAGGTCGGCGGCCCGGATGACAACACCTCCGACGAGGGTTTCGTCCTGCACCCCGGGGAGTTCGTCCTCGGCTCGACGCTTGAGACGATCACCCTCCCCGACGACCTCGCCGCTCGTGTCGAAGGCAAGTCGAGCCTCGGCCGGCTTGGCCTCCTCACTCACGCGACGGCGGGCTTCGTCGACCCGGGCTTCAGCGGTCACGTCACGCTTGAGCTCTCCAACGTCGCGACCTTGCCGATCATGCTCTACCCAGGCATGAAGATCGGTCAGCTCTGCTTCTTCCGCCTCAGCTCGCCCGCCGAGAACCCTTACGGCTCAAAGGCTTACGGCTCCCACTATCAAGGCCAACGAGGCCCCACCGCCAGCCGTTCCTGGCAGAACTTCCACCGCAGCGACGTCTGACAGGGGCGCCTCCTCGACCCCAGCGGCCTCGACCCCGCCGACCCGACCACAGCGGCGGCCCAGGCCGAGCGCCCCGTCTGACCGACCGGGTGAACTCCTGGGGCCGAAGGCGCTCAGACTGGCCGGGGCGAGGGCAGACTGGGGCCACGGATCCCAGCAGGAGGCACCCATGAAGGCACTCCAGTACCGCACCATCGGGTCAGCGCCCGAGGTCGTCGACATCCCCACCCCCGAGCCCGGCCCGGGCCAAGTCCTGCTCAAGGTCACCGCCGCCGGCGTCTGCCACTCGGACGAGTTCGTCATGAGCCTGCCCGCCGAGGCTTACGTTTACGGCCTGCCGCTCACCCTCGGCCACGAGGGCGCAGGTGTCGTCGCCGCGGTCGGCACCGGCGTCACCGGCATCGACGAGGGCGCTGCGTATGCCGTCTACGGCCCTTGGGGGTGCGGCTACTGCCGGACCTGTGCCACGGGAGCAGAGAACTACTGCGAGAACGCCGCCCGGCTGGGGATCATGCCGCCAGGGCTGGGCTCGCCGGGGGCGATGGCCGAGTATCTGCTCGTCGACAGCCCCCGACACCTCGTCCCGCTCGGTGACCTCGACCCGGTCGCGAGCGTTCCGCTCACCGACGCCGGGCTCACTCCCTATCACGCGATCAAGCCGTCACTGCCCAAACTCCTCCCGGGAACGGCCGCCGTCGTCATCGGCGCAGGAGGCCTGGGACACATGGCGATTCAGATGTTGCGGGCCTTGACGCCGGCCACAGTCATCGCCCTCGACATCGGCGAGGACAAGCTCGCCTTCGCCCGCGAGATGGGCGCCCATCACGCTCTGCGTTCCGACGCGTCGGCGACCGAGGCAGTGCGTGACCTGACGAACGGACGCGGCGCCGCGGTCGTGTTCGACTTCGTCAGCGCCCAGGCCACGGCCGATCTCGCCGCGACGATGGTCCACTCGGGGTCGGACATCGTCCTGGTGGGCGTCGGTCCGGGGGTGGTGCCGGTGGGCTTCTTCACGCTGCCGTTCGGGACGTCAGCGCGCACCCTCTATTGGGGCACTCGCTCCGAGCTCTTCGAGGTCCTCGACCTGGCTCGCGCCGGGCTTATCCACGTCGAGACGGAGACGTTCGCGCTCGATGACGGCCCCACGGCATACGAGCGACTGCACGCGGGGACGTTGCGCGGCCGCGCCGTCATCGTCCCCTGATCTACCGGGTCTCAGCGCCTTGACGGAGCCCCTGTCAGAGGGCTGGGTTAGCGTGTCGGAATGATTCGCTTCGAGGGCGTGACCAAGAGGTATGCCGGTGCGCCCGGTCACGCCCCCAGCGTTGCCGTCGATGACCTCACGCTCGAGGCGCCGACCGGGCAGATCACCGTGCTCGTCGGGCCGTCGGGGTGTGGCAAGACGACGACCCTGCGGATGGTCAACCGGATGATCACCCCGACATCCGGGTCGATCTGGCTCGACGGGCGTGACACGGCTGGGCTCGACGAGGCCGAGTTGCGGCGGGGGATCGGCTACGTCATCCAGCATGCCGGGCTCTTCCCGCACCGCACCGTCCTGGACAACGTGGCCACCGTGCCCCGGCTGCTCGGCTGGGACAAGGCCAAGGCTCGCGCGCGAGCGGCCGAGATGCTCGACCTCGTGGGGCTCGACGCGGCATACGCGAGGCGCTATCCCAGCCAGCTCTCCGGGGGGCAGCAGCAGCGGGTGGGGGTCGCGCGCGCGCTGGCCGCCGACCCGCCGGTCATGCTCATGGACGAGCCGTTCTCGGCGGTCGACCCGGTGGTCCGCGAGCAGTTGCAAGACGAATTCCTGCGGTTGCAGCGCGAATTGGGCAAGACGATCCTCTTCGTCACCCACGACATCGACGAGGCGATCAAGCTCGGCGACCAGGTGGCGGTGCTGCGGGTGGGTGGCCGGCTGGCCCAACTCGACACGCCGTCGAGGCTGCTCGCCGACCCGGTGGACGACTTCGTCGCCGACTTCGTGGGGCGCGATCGGGGCTATCGGGCGCTGGGCTTCCGGGAGGCCCCGCCGCTGGCGTTGACCGACGAGCCGACCGTGCCGCTGGGGGCGAGCGTCGGGGCGGCCCGAGCGGCGACCACTAATCGGTGGTTGCTAGTCGTGGACGAGGGTGGCGCGCCGGTCGGCTGGGTCGAGCCTGAACGGTTGGTCGCCCCGATCGGCCGCGAGCACCTGCATCGCGGTGGCACGGTGGCCCGCGCCGACGGCTCCTATCGGGCGGTGCTCGACGCGGCGTTGTCGGCGCCCTCAGGGCGTGGCGTGCTCGTCGACGGCGCTGGCGTGCTCGTCGGCACGGTCACCGCCAACCGGGTCGTCGCGGCGATGAGTCGCCCGGCGGCTGCCGCGGTTGGTGAGGCAGCGAGCGGCGGGGGCGCGGGCGGCATACCGGAGACTGCGCGCGGTGACCACGCGGGGTCCGTGACGTGACCTGGGTCTGGGAGCACCTCGGCGACATCGGTGGGTATGCCGTGTCCCACGCCCTGCTCGCCGGCATCCCCCTGCTCGTCGGGCTGGCGCTCGCGCTGCCGCTCGGATGGCTGGCGCGGCGGTTCCCGCGGGTGGCGCCGGTGATCGTCGGGGGGAGCGGGCTGCTGTATACGATCCCGAGCCTGGCGCTGTTCATCCTCATGCCGCTGCTGCTGGGCAGCCGGATCCTCGACTCGATCAACGTCTATGTGGCGATGACGATCTATACCGTTGCGCTGCTGGTGCGTTCGGTCGTCGATGCCCTCGGGTCGGTGCCTGAGGCGACGGCACTGGCGGCGACATCGATGGGATATCGGCGGGTCGGGCGGGCGCTGGCGGTCGAGTTGCCGCTGGCCGTGCCGGTGCTGGCGTCGGGGTTGCGGGTCGCGGCGGTGTCGAACGTCAGCATCGTGTCGGTGGCCTCACTCATCGGCTATCCGCAGCTCGGCTATTACCTCACCGACGGCTACCAGCGCTCGTTCCCGCTCGAGATCGGGGTGGGGATCGTCGGGTGCGTGCTGCTGGCGCTGGTCTTCGACCTGGCGATCCGCGGCGCCGAATGGGCGCTGACTCCGTGGGCCCGCGCCGCCGCCTCCTCGTCCGCTGCTGGGTCGAGGTATTCCGCCATTGCCAGACGATGGCGGAATACCTCGACCCGGCAGTCGGAGGGCGTGGGCGCGCGATGATCACGCAGATCTGGCAGTGGCTCACCGCGCCTGAGCAGTGGTCGGGGTCGCGCGGCATACCGACGCGGCTCCTGGAACACCTCGGGTTCTCGGCGCTGTCCCTGCTCCTCGCGGCGGCCATCGCCATCCCCGTCGGCTTGTGGGTCGGGCACACCGGCCGAGGCCGATCGGTCGTGACCATCGCCAACGCGGCGCGCGCGGTGCCCAGCCTCGGTCTGCTCTTCGCCGTCGCGATGTTCGTCGGCCCGCGGATCACCTCCAACCTCGCCTTCGTCATCCCCAGCGTCGTCGTCCTCGTCCTGCTCGCCATCCCACCCTTGCTCTCCGGCGCCGACGCCGGCGTGCGGTCGGTCGACCCGGCGGTGCGCGACGCGGCATACGGAATGGGAATGACTGGCCGCGAGGTGTTGTGGCGGGTCGAGCTGCCGTGTGCGCTGCCCCTGCTGCTCTCCGGGGTGCGCGCGGCGACGCTGCAGGTGATCGCCACGGCGACCATCGCGGCGGCGGTGAGCCTCGGCGGGCTCGGCCGCTACCTCATCGATGGGCTGGCCGTCAGTGACTATGCCCAGATGGCGGGTGGGGCGATCCTCGTCGCCGCTCTCGCCCTCGCCCTCGACGGCTTGCTCGCCCTCGCCCAGCGACTGCTCGTGTCGCCGGGCCTGGCGACGCGTCCGTCCCAACGCCGCCACGGGAAGTTCCCTCGGGCCCGCGGTGTTGCAGGCGGCAGGGGTCGCGTCCTGGCGCCCGCTGCTCTGACCACTCACGGAAGAGACCTGACATGAGACACCTACGTGCCCGCCTGGCCCTCACCACCGCAGCGGTTGTTGCCGCCGGACTCGCCCTGTCGGCGTGCGGCGCCAGCTCCAACCCCACCGTCGCCGCCTCGACGCCCGCGGGCTCGGCGTCCGGCGCCACCACCTCGGTCGTCATCGGGTCGGCCGACTTCTCCGAGTCGCAGATCCTCGCCGAGGTGTATGCCGCGGCGCTCAACGCCAAGGGCATCAAGGCCACGACCCGCCCCAACATCGGCAGCCGCGAGGTCTACCTCAAGGCCATCCAGGACGGGTCGGTCGACATCGTCCCCGAATACACCGGGTCGCTGCTGAACTACCTCGACAAGACCGCCACCGCGAAGGCCCCCGACGAGGTGTATGCCGCGCTCGGCAAGGCCGTCCCTACCGGCCTCGTCGCCTTGGACAAGTCCGCCGCCGAGGACAAGAACTCGATCGTCGTCACCAAGGACACCGCCGCCAAGTGGAGCCTCACCCAGATCGGTGACCTCGTCGCCCACCAGGCCGAGATCGTCGTGGCCGCGCCGCCCGAGTTCCAGACCCGCGTCCAGGGCCTGCCGGGCCTCAAAGATGTCTACAGCTTCGTGCCCAAGGACTTCCGCCCGCTCAAGGGCCAGGCCGTCGTCGACGCCCTGGTCAACGGTCAGGCGCAGGCGGCGAACGTCTTCTCCACCGACCCGTCGATCCTCGCCAACGGGTTCGTCACGCTGGCCGACCCGAAGGCGCTTTTCGGCTCCGACAACGTCGTGCCGCTGGTGCGCAAGGACAAGAACTCGGCTGCGTTGGCGGCCGCGCTGAACGCCGTCTCGGCCAAGCTCGACACGGCCACCCTCACCAAGCTGGTGAGCCAGGTCGACGTCGACAAGAAGGACGCCGTCGCCGTGGCCAAGGCCTGGGTAGCCAGCGTCGGCCTCGGCTGAACCCTGGCGGCGCCGACGGGCCGATCGCCGGCCCAACCGCCGGGCTCCTGAACTGATCGTGTGGCTGGAACTCCCCGTGTCCGGCGAGTGGCCGACCCCCACACCCCCCTTGACAAACCGCGTACCTCAGGTACGCACCGCGTACCTGAGGTACGCGGAAATTTCACCCCTCCTGCCGCCTCCAACTCAGGTGGGACCAGCCGACCCGCAAGGCCAAGAGCGTGTGCAGCCACACGATGTTCCGGGGAGACAACCGCCAGGTATGCCGCGCGCTCACCTCACGCGGTAGGCACCGGTTCCGGGGTGCTCGCCGCAGCGGCCTCGGGCTCCTCGCCACGGCGAACCGCAGCCAGCAGCATCTGGGCCACGTCGACGACCTCGACGGCACCCTCGGTCAGTTCGCCGGTCTCGACGAACTTGTTGACGCCATCCGAGAGCATGACCTTGCAGAACGGGCAGCCGACGGCGATCCGTGCAGCCCCGGTGGCGACGGCCTCGGAGGTGCGGTTGAGGTTGATCCGGGTGCCGAGCTTCTCCTCGACCCACATCCGGGCACCGCCCGCGCCGCAGCAGAACGACTTCTCGCCATGGCGCGGCATCTCGGTCATCGTCACGCCCGGCAGCGCACCGAGCAATTCGCGCGGCGGGGTGTAGACGCCGTTGTGCCGGCCGAGGTAGCACGGGTCGTGATAGGTGACCGAGCCAGCGGTCGAGGCGTCCTTGGACCCGGCCGACTCGCCAGGCCGCGACACCGGCACGAGGCGCTTCTCCCGCACCAACTTGTTGAGCAACTGGGTGTGGTGGACGACCTCGTAGTTGCCGCCGACCTGCGGGTATTCGTTCTTCAGCGCGTTGTAGCAGTGGGCGCAGGTGACGACGATCTTGGTCGCGCCGACCTCGTTGAGCATCTCGACGTTCTGCATCGCGAGCATCTGGAAGAGCATCTCGTTGCCGGAGCGGCGAGCGGAGTCACCGGTGCAGGCCTCGCCGTCTCCGAGCACGGCATACGTGACGCCGGCGGTGTGGAGCAACTCGGCGACGGCGCGCGAGGTGCGCTTGGCGCGGTCCTCGAAGGCACCCGCGCAGCCGACCCAGAACAGGTAGTCGACCGACGAGCAGTCCTCGACGTCCGACCCGACGACGGGGACGTCGAACGGCAGGCCCTTGGCCCAGTCCATCCGCATGCGCGGGGCGAGCCCCCACGGGTTGGAGTTCTTCTCGAGGTTCTTGTAGAGCGTCCCGAACTCGCTGGGGAAGGCGCTCGCGATGAGGTTCTGGTAGCGGCGCATGTCGATGATGGCGTCGACGTGCTCGATGTCGACCGGGCACTGCTCGACGCAGGCGCCACACGTGGTGCACGACCACAGGACGTCCTCGTCAATGACGCCCTCCAGACCCAACGGGTCGTAGGCCGTCAACGGGTGCTCCACGTCGTAACCCAGCGATCCCACCAGCGGCGCGTCGGCCAACTTCTGGGTGTGGGCGGGGAGGTCCTTGCGCTTCTCCTCGGTCGCCATGAGCCACGGCGCCTTGGCGTGCGCGTGGTCGCGCAGCGTCATGACGAGCAACTTCGGCGAGAGCGGCTTGTCGGTGTTCCACGCCGGGCACTGGCTCTGGCAGCGGCCACACTCGGTGCACGTCGTGAAGTCGAGCAGACCCTTCCAGGTGAACTCCTCGATCTTGCCGACGCCCAGCGTGGTGTCCTCGTCGAGGTCCTCCATCGCCTCCATGTCGAACGGCTTGCCGGCGACCATCATCGGCTGCACGGCACCGAGGGAGGTGCGCCCGTCGGCGTGCCGCTTGAAGTAGATGTTGACGAACGCCAGGAAGCGGTGCCACGCGACACCCATCGTCGGGGTGAGCGAGATGGTGATCATCCACGCGAAGCTCACGAGGATCTTGAGCATCGCGACGAGGTAGATGAGTTGCTCGACGGTGCCCTTGTCGGCGCCCTGCCACAGCCATTGGGCGCCCCATCCGCTGAGCGGGAAGTGCAGGACGAGCGACTCGGTGGGGTGGTCGATCTGCACGAGCCGCGCTTCGAGGGTGCGCAGCACCATGATGCAGAGCATGACGGCGAAGATCGTGAACTCGACGTAGTAGGCCTGCCACCACACCGACCCGAAGAACCGCGAGCGGCGCCCCGCGGCGCCCTCCGCGGACCGGGGGTGGTTGCGCTGCCGGATCCAGATGAGCACGCAGATCCCGATGAACCCGATCCCCGCGAACAGCTCGATGAGCCACTCGAACGGCACGAAGCCCCCGACGATCGGCAGCCGGAAATCGGCCCAGATCAACTGGAAGAACGCATTGACGAGGGTCGCGAAGAGCAGGAAGAACCCCAGTGCGGTGAACCAGTGCGCGATGGCGACGATCGGCAGCCGCGCGAGCCGGGTGTGCCCGAGGAACTCGCGCAGCACCGTCCACACCCGCGTGGCCGGGTGGTCGTTGCGCGTCGGGTCCGGCGCTCCGGTCTGGAACAGCCGATAGAAGCGGTAGGACTGCCGGAACAGCAGTGCCCACCCCAACAACGGAATCGTGAAGCACAGCACGATCGCGGTGATCTGCAGGGCGCTCATGGTTGTGAAGTCTAGTGCCGGCTAAGCGCTTGCTCACCGGCTCGGCGTGTGACGCACCTCGCGCAGCGACCTAGGCGTCGTCGGTCTCGGGGTCGGCGTCGGCGGCGGCCTCGAGGGCCGCGATGTCGAGCTTGCTCATCTTGAGCATGGCGGCGATCGTGCGTGAACTGCGGCCGGGGTCGGGGTCGCCGGCCAACTCGCCGAGCCGCGTCGGGATGATCTGCCAGGACAGGCCGAAGCGGTCGGTGAGCCAGCCGCATTGCGACGGCTCTCCGCCGTCGGCGAGGAGGCCGTCCCAAATCCGGTCCAGCTCGGGCTGGTCGGGGCAGAAGACCTGGATCGACGCAGCCGGGGTGTGGGTGAAGTGCGGGCCACCGTTGAGGGCAACGAATTGCTGTGTGCCGAGCCGGAAGTCGACCTCGAGCACCGACCCGGTCTCGCCGTATTGGTTCTCGGAGCCGTAGTGGCTGATGCTGAGGATCTCGCTGCCGGGCACGAGCGAGGTGTAGAGGCGCGCAGCCGGCTCGGCCTCGGTGTCGAACCACAGGCAGGTCTTGACGGGATAGGTCGCGGACACGTGCGGCTCCTTCGACTGGGCGGATGTGCCTTCGGGGTGTGAGGGTATCGGGGGGAGTTCGGTGTGGCGACCAAGGTCATGGCTTGATTGACAGTCAAAACTGACATCATCTAGGCGTGAGCACAACGAGCGTTCGGTCCGATGCCTTCGAGGCATCCGCCGCCGCGAAGATCGCCGAGACCCATCCCGACGCCGACCTGCTCGCGCTGCGGGCCTCGTTCAACCTGGTGCGGCTGTCGACCCTACACATGCACCGGCTTGAGTCGGAGGTGCATCGCGACGCCGGGTGGAGCATGGCCGGCTTCCGGGTGATGTTCTGCGTCTGGGTCGCGCACGACCTCGAGCCGCGCGAGATCGCCCGCTTCTCCGGGCTGTCTCGGGCTGCCGTCTCCAGCGTGCTCAACACCCTCGAACGCGACGGTCTCGTCGAACGGCACCGGGAGTCCTCCGATCGCCGTCTGGTGACGGTGCGCCTCACCGCCGAGGGCGAAACGCGACTCGCGGCGGCATACGGCAAGGAGAACGCCGTGGAGCGGGCCTTCTTCGCCCCCCTCGGCGAGAGCGAGTTGGACACCTTCGTCGTCCTGCTGCGGCGCCTGCTGCGCCAGCGCACCGACTGACCCGCGCGCGCCGCTCACCGCACCGCTCGCGCCCCCGAACGAGCTCGTCTCACCCAAGGTCATCAAGATCTAGACAATCTCGGCTGGAACCTCTACTCTCGCCGCATGGCACACAAAGAGCGCTTCGCAGGATCCATGGACCTGCCCCCGGAGATCGAGCAGCCCAACGTCTACCCGCTGTCGTGGCACCGGGAGACCGCCAAGATGGAGGAGATCTGGACCTCCGCCCAGCGTGACCAGTGGGACCCGCTGAAGTTGCCGTGGGACACCTTCGACCCCAGCTCCTACACCTGGGAGCAGCGTGAGTCGATCGCCTACTGGTGGACCCTGCTGTCGGTGTTCGACGCCTCCGCGCCGCCGGTCTTCGCCGAGGCGCTCATCAAGACCTACGAGGTCCACGAGGAGGACCCGGTCCGCCGCTGCTTCTTCTCCGTCACCCGTGACGAGCAGATGCACGAGCAGATGTGTGGCCTGTCCATCACCAAGCTCCTCGAGCACCCGGACCCGCTGACCTACGAGCCCAAGACCGACATCGGCCGACGCCTGCAGAAGAACGCCAAGTGGCTCTACTTCAACGGTGGCCGCTACTGGAGTGGCTACAAGACCGCCGTCCCGCGCTACTCGCTGGCCGTGCTCTTCTCCAGCTTCCTCATGGGCGAGATCGCCGCCGCGACGATCTTCCACCAGATGGCTGCGGGCTGTAAGGAGCCGGTGTTCCAGGCCGCCTTCCGCAACATCGGTCGCGACGAGGGCCGCCACATGGCGATCTGCATGTCGCTCATGGAGCGCGACTACCCCAAGCTCGACGTGTCGGAGCGCTCGGTCATCACCAAGCAGATCCGCGCCGGTTACCTCTTCCTCTCGGCCGTCCTCTTCGAGCCGCCGATGGAGTTCTGGGACCTGCCCGCCGACTTCATCGACAACCAGCGCGAGGGTGAGGGCTACGCCCGCGAGGCCGGCTTCCACATCCCCGACTACGACACCAAGAAGCAGAACTGGCGCAACGCCATCCTCAACCTCAAGGGTGTCCTGGACCGCTACTCGATCCCCTTCCCGGCCATCCCCGAGGTGGACATCTCCGGCGAAGAGGTCAGCGACGTCGACCTCGACGACATCATCCCCGTCTTCTGACCTGACTCCACCACACAGGATTTGGTATGCCGCGCGGCCGACCCTCTGCGGCCGCGCGGCATACCTGTTGGTCACCCCACACACCCGCTGACCGCCGCCCGACGCGCGTCTGACAAGAAGGAACGATGTCCGCGACCATCCGCTTGCAGCCCTCCGGCCACGAGGTCATCTGCGACTCCGGCGACACCGTGCTCTCGGCCTTGGAGAAGGCGGGCTACATCATGCCCAACAACTGCCGTGCGGGCGCGTGCGGCGAGTGCAAGACCAAGGTGCTCGACGGAGCATTCGACCAGGGCATGGTCTTGGATATGGCTCTCTCGCAAGAGGATCGAGCCAGCGGCTATGGCCTCATGTGCATGGCCAAGCCCCTGAGTCCGAGCCTGGACATCGAGTTCGGCACGATCGACGCGCTGCAGAAGCTGTTCCCGCCGCGGGAGTTCGTGCCGTTCGTCCTCACCGACAAGATCCTGCGGACGCCGACGATGGTCGAGTTGCAGTTGCGTCCGTTGGGGGAGAACCTGCGCTTCTGGCCGGGGCAGTACGTCATGCTCGGCGACGAGCGGGCGGGCGCTCCCCTGCGGTCCTATTCGATTGCCAACGCTCCCCGCCCCGACGGCGAGATCCAGTTGCTCATCACCAAGGTCGAGGGCGGCCGGACGTCGGCATGGGTCCACGACACCCTGGCGGTCGGTGACCAACTGCTGCTGCACGGGCCTTATGGCACGTTTGTCGGCGACCCCTCGGTCGAGACTCCGGTGCTGTGCCTGGCGTCCGGATCGGGCCTCGCGCCGATCCTCGGGCTGGCCGACGGGGCGCTGCGCCGTGGCTTCAAATGGGGCACGACCCTGATCTTCTCGGCGCGCACGCAAGACGACGTCTTCCATCAGGGCCTGATGGCGTGGTGGGGGCGCAAGCACCGGACGTTCCGCAACATCGTCACCTACACCGGCTCGCAGCCGCCGGAAGGGGCCGAGTTCACCGGCCGGATCCCGGCGATGCTCGGTCAGCTCTTCCCGACCCTGGAGAAGCACAGCATCTTCATCGCCGGTAACCCCGAGTTCGTCGAGGCGTGCAAGGTCGCCTGCTTGCAACTAGGGGCCAAGCCCGACTTCGTGCACGTCGAGGGCTACTTCCCGCACTGGCCCGCCGAGGTTCCCCCCGCCGAGCGCCTCAGCTGACCCGAGGGCGCACGTCCGTCAGCTGACCTGAGGGCGCAATTCCGTCAACTGACCTGAGGGCGCAGCCCTCAGCGACCCAGGTCGGTCGCGGCGACCTCGGTGC
>ERZ795058.3212-NODE-3212-length-17559-cov-4.561357_pt1 | contig 17559 bp, 17 predicted proteins | sample MGYA00375142_ERZ795058 | MGnify/ENA primary metagenome ERZ795058 (study PRJEB30187, sample SAMN05720210) | activated sludge metagenome | isolation source: anaerobic digester from wastewater treatment plant | place: Japan | collected 2015-04-20 ... | reverse complement strand
CCAAAAAACAAACGGGAAGAGCATTGCCTTCCCGTTTACAATTCTTTTAAGAATATCCTTTTTATTTCTCTTCTGCCGGAACTACCCGGATGAGCTCAACTTTGAATTTCAAAGTCTCATTGGGGCCTATACTGGCACCTGCACCACGCTCTCCATATCCAAGTTCAGCGGGTATCCAGAGGGTAATTTCGCCACCCTCATCAACCAGTTGCAGACCTTCGGTCCAACCTTGAATGACATTTTGAAGACTAAAGGTTGCAGAATTGCCTCTTTCGTATGAAGAGTCGAAAACAGTACCGTCAATGAGAGTACCTTCGTAGTTGCACTCAACGGTGCTTTCAGCTGTGGGGAATACACCATTGCCGGCTCTCTCTATCTTGTACTGAAGGCCTGATTCTGTAGTTACCACACCTTCATTTTTGGCATTATTCTCGAGGAACTCCTTGCCTTTAGCAAGAGTCTCCTCACCCTTGATCCTCATACGATCCTCCATAAACTTGTTTATCACTTCGGAAAACTCGCCGCCAATACGGTTGGCTTCCTGCGGATCAATTTTACCCATGGCAAGAATATCCTTCATACCGGAAACTATAGAATTGAAATTCAAAGAACCAAAGTCATTCATTGAAATTACCATTCCGAAGTTCTGGCCGAGAGCATAGCTTACTGAGTCCACTTGAGCCTTTGTAATGCCTGCAGGCTGGCCTTCGTCGGAAGTCTTGGTGGAGCAAGATATCATCATCATTGCTCCGATAACGCAAATAGCGCAAAATTTGATAGCTTTCATACTATTTTGATATTTATGATTATTGATTAGTGATTGTTTTACGAAAAATAATTCACAAAGATATTGAAAATTTCGCAACTAGCACTTTTATTGCACTTTTGGGGGGACAAAAATTTTACAATACGAAAATTATTGTTTAATTTAGTAGAATTATAAGGAAAACCTTTATATATGAAGATTACCTCAGAAGAACTGCACGCAAAACTGAAAGAATTTTTCGGCTTCAATTCGTTCAAAGGTGAACAGGAAGAGATTATAAAGCATCTGATAGCAGGCAATGACGCTTTTGTACTGATGCCTACAGGTGGCGGTAAATCTCTCTGTTACCAGCTTCCGGCTTTGTGTCTGGATGGTACTGCCATTGTCATTTCTCCGCTTATCGCACTTATGAAAAATCAGGTGGATGCCATACGCGGATTTATCCACAATCAGGAAGGGGTAGCTCATTTCCTCAATTCTTCTCTCAATAAAACACAAATCGCAGAGGTTAAGGAAGACCTTTTAAAAGGAATAACCAAACTGCTATATGTGGCTCCCGAATCTCTTACAAAAGAGGAGAACATTCAGTTTTTAAAACAGCTGAAAATCTCATTTTACGCCATAGACGAAGCCCACTGTATTTCTGAATGGGGACACGATTTCCGACCGGAATACCGCAAAATTCACGAAATAGTACAGGAAATCGGCGAAGCGCCGCTAATAGCGCTGACAGCTACCGCTACTCCTAAAGTTCAGTCAGATATCCAAAAGAATCTCTGCATGACGGAAGCTCGCGTCTTCAAATCCTCATTCAACCGCCCCAATCTCTATTATGAAATACGCGACAAGGCCAATCCAAAACGGGATATAGTCAAATTTATAAAAGAGAATGCCGGCAAGAGCGGTATCATCTACTGCCTGAGTCGTAAACGTGTCGAAGAGATAGCGGAGTTTCTAAATGTAAATGGTATCAAGGCTCTCCCCTATCATGCCGGCATGGACTCTAATACACGAAGTTACAATCAAGATATGTTCCTGATGGAGGAAGTGGATGTAATAGTTGCTACCATAGCTTTTGGAATGGGGATAGATAAGCCTGATGTGAGATTTGTCATCCATTACGACATTCCTAAAAGCCTGGAGGGCTATTACCAGGAGACGGGACGTGCAGGCAGGGATGATCAAGAGGGTCAATGCATAGCATTCTATAGTTACAAGGATATCCTGCGCCTCAAAAAATTCATGCAGGGCAAGCCAATTTCCGAGCAGGAGATTGGAAATCAGCTACTGATGGAGACAGTTGCTTATGCAGAATCCAATCAATGCCGGCGCAAGATTCTTCTCAACTACTTTGGAGAAAATTATCTTAAGGAGGGCTGCGGTAACTGCGACAACTGCCTCCATCCGAAGAAACATTTTGACGGTCAGGAGCAGATGCTTACCGTTATTGAACTCATCCTCTCCCTCAAGGAGTATTTTGTAGAAGAGCATCTGGCTAATATCCTCGCCGGTGAGAGCAACTCCAAGATCAATTCGTACAAGCATAATAAGCATGAACTTTTTGGCATCGGCAAGGAGGATGGAGTACGCTTCTGGGCAGCCATAATACGTCAGGGAGTAGTCCTGCAGCTATTGGACAAGGATATTGAGCGTTATGGTCTGATAAGTGTGACCGATAAGGGCAAAGCTTTTTACGAGTCACCTTACCCTCTCATGCTCACAGGAGCGAGGACATTTACGGAATACGATGATGACGACGATGACGAATTTGGTGGTACAGCCGGTCCTAGGGTCGCCGGTTCCGGAGGAGGCGATCCCGAACTTCTTGCAATTCTAAAGGATGTACGCAGAAGTGAATCAAAGAGGCTAAATCTTCCCCCTTGGATCATATTTACAGATCCCTCCCTTGATGACATCTCCATCCAATACCCTATCACAATTGAGGAACTCAAGAATTGTCAGGGAGTGGGCGAAGGAAAGGCACGCAAATATGGTAAACCATTTCTGGAAGTTATTGCCAAATATGTAGAGGAGAATGAGATCGAACGACCTGATGATTTTGTTGTACGTACGGTGGTCAACCGTTCCGCCAATAAGGTATATATAATAAAGTGTATTGACAGACGTCTGCCTTTTGAAGACATTGCTCGTGCCAGGGATATGGATATGGAAGAGCTTATGGATGAAATTGAGTCAATCGTAAGCTCAGGTACCAGGCTCAACATAGATTATTATATTCGCCAGACCATTGACGAAGACAAAATTGATGATATCTATAACTATTTCAGAGAGGAGGCCGTTTCTGATTCAGTCAATGATGCTTTGAAAGAGCTGGGTCCTGCCTATACGGAAGAAGAGGTAAGACTCGTAAGAATCAAGTTCGTATCGGAACTGGGCAACTGACTTCCGATTTCCAGCCACTTTATCTCCTCGTCACGACCCCAGTATGTAAGCTGGCGTTTGGCGTAGTGGCGGGTATTGCGTTTTATCAGCCTTACAGCCTCTTCCAGAGAACTATTTCCGTCCAAATAGTCAAATATTTCCTTGTATCCCACTGTCTTTAGTGCCGGCATATCTCGATATTGTACAAGGGAACGCACCTCTTCTACCAATCCGGCTTCCATCATCATATCAACCCGGCGATCTATACGATTGTAAAGCACTTCGCGCGGACGCCTCAGACCTATTTTGAGAATTTCAAACTCTCTTTTTCTTGTTCTGCCAGTCTTAAAGGAAGAAAATTTACGACCGGTACCAATAGTAACCTCCAGTGCTCTTATCACACGCTGTCCGTTGCTGATATCTATGGAATCGTAGGATTCGGGGTCAACTGTTTTCAACTCTTGTTGAAGAGACTCCACTCCCTCTCTCTTCAGGCGTGCAGTCAGAGATTTGCGCAACTCCTGATCCACTTTCGGGAAATCATCGAGCCCTTTGCAAAAAGCATCTATATAGAGTCCCGAACCTCCTGTCATAACGAGAGTATTATGGCTTCGGAAGAGCTCATCTACCAGTGCCAAAGCCTCAATTTCATATTTTCCGGCAGTGTAATATTGTTCTACCGAGTGTGAGTGGATGAAATGGTGTTTTACCCGGGAAAGTTGCTCCTGCGAGGGGACAGCGGTACCAATACTCATCTCTCTGAATAGTTGGCGAGAATCACAACTGATTATGTGAGACCCGAAATGAAGTGCCAGCTCTATGCTGTAATCTGTCTTCCCCACCGCCGTAGGGCCGAGCAATATAACGACTCGTCTCATTCGGAGAGATCTTCTGTATCCAATAACTCTTCCGGCTTTTCTAAAATTTCCTCCCTGTATTCCACGATATCTTCATAGCGTGATGAAAATTGATCCGGATTATGGCCCTTACCCTCCGAGTTGTGGGGATATGAGCGCATCGGTAGAAACTTAACCTCGTCAATGAACTCCAGACGAATATATCTGTCATCAGAGATGTCGTAAATATAGTTTAAAATAGGCTCACCCTTTTTTAGAGTATCTTCGAATGTTACACAATCCATGGTGCCGTCACCCGTATCAAACATTCCATACTCGCTGCTCAGATAACCTTCGGCATCACATCCCTCAAACATTACAACCTGGTCGGGAGCAAATTCCAAATCTGCAAGAATAAAGCTGTTAAAAGCAAAAAGAGTCATATTGGACTTTACCTCATATATCCTGTAGAAAACTTTGCTCTTCGGTATGGTAGCCCTATATCTGTAAATAATCATTGGCGATGAGTTTAGTATTGCAAAATTACTAAAAAAGCTATATTTTTACAATTCGGAATGAATTCATCATCAAAAGTTGTTAATGACTGCTACCTTAGCATCGCAGAACCCTCACAGGGCCTCTATAAGGAGAAGGGTAGCAAGTTTCTCGCTTTTGCATATCCCGTGGAACAAGAGGAGCAGGCAATGGAGATTGTAGCCGATCTCAAAAAAGAATATTTCGACGCAAGACACCATTGTTACGCTTACCGTATCGGACTTACCGGAGATAAATGGCGCATGAATGATGATGGAGAACCCTCTTCGTCAGCCGGCAGACCCATATATGGGCAACTTCTTTCCAATGAATTGAGTGATATCCTGGTGGTTGTGGTAAGGTATTTCGGAGGTATCAAACTCGGTGTTCCCGGCCTCATAAGAGCTTATAAGAGTGCAACCGCTGACGCAATTGCCAATGCTGAGATTATAGAGAAAATTGCCGTAGAGTTTTTCACCATAACCTTTGATTATCTCCAGATGAACGATGTTATGAAAGTGCTCAAAGAGATGAATATGACCACCATTTCACAGAGTTTTGACTTGACCTGTACTATGGAAGTAAGAGTGCGTCTGACACAGATTGAACAGTTTTACGAATCACTGAAAAACACACAGATATGCCGAAAAACCTAATTTCAATTCACGATTTCTCAAAAGAGGAGATTCTCCACATTGTGGAAATAGCCGCAGATTTTGAAAAGAATAAATCGCAGAATATCCTCAATGACAAGGTGGTTGCCTGCATTTTTTTCGAGCCGTCCACCAGGACTCGTCTCAGTTTTGAGACTGCGGCCAACCGCCTGGGAGCCCGCGTAATAGGCTTTGCTGATGCAGCCCATACCAGTATTGCCAAAGGAGAATCCCTTAAGGACACCATCAAGATGGTATCCAACTATGTTGACATCATCGTGATAAGGCATCCGCTCGAAGGAGCTGCCAGATATGCCTCCGAAGTCACACCCGTTCCCGTTATCAACGCAGGTGACGGTGCCAACCAGCATCCCACCCAGACTCTGCTCGACATCTATAGCATCAACAAGACTCAGGGACGCCTCGACGACCTTACAATCAATATGGTGGGTGACCTCAAATATGGACGCACCGTACACTCCTTGCTTCAGGCAATGTCCTACTTCTCACCCCACTTCTTCTTCACCTCACCGGATGAGCTAAAGATACCCCTCGAATACAAAAGATTTCTTGATAGAAAAGGAATATCCTATACAGAAACCAAACAACTCTCAGATCACCTTGATGACACGGATATCCTCTATATGACCAGAGTGCAGCAGGAGCGCTTCAACGACCCGATAGAGTATGAGAATGTAAAAAATGTCTTCCGTCTGGAGGCATCCATGCTCTCAAACGTTCGCAACAACCTTAAAATCCTTCACCCTCTCCCCAGAATCAATGAGATTGCCGCCGATGTGGATGACACTCCTTATGCATACTATTTCAAACAGGCCGAAAACGGAATGTACGTGAGAATGGCCATCATAGCATATTTATTGGGATACAGATAAACAGAGAATTATGGAACAGAAAGACAAACATTTGAAGGTCACAGCCATCAATAATGGCACCGTACTAGACCACATACCAGCCGAAAGCCTCTTCAAGGTAATAGACATCCTCAACCTCTCAAAGCGTCCCAACCAGATTACCATCGGCAGCAATCTGGATAGTCGCAGTATGGGTAAAAAGGGTATTATCAAAATTTCAGAGCATTTTTTCGAGGATGAGGAGATAGGCGAAATCGCCTTGATTGCACCAAATGCCACCATAAATATAATTCGCGACTATGAAGTAGTAGAAAAGAAAATAATATCAATTCCTGAAAGTTTCATCGGCATATTCAAATGCATGAATCCCATGTGTGTAACGAACCACCAGGATATCCCAACAAAATTTACAACAATAAGAGAAAGAAACGAGGTTTTGCTTCTCTGCCACTATTGTGAAAAGACCACCGATACCCGAAACTTAAAAATCGTAAGTAAAAAGTGATTTATTGCGAAATTATTATATCTTTGTAGGATATATAACAAATAAAATATAATCAAACATATGAAAAAAGTTCACAATTTCAACGCAGGCCCTTGCGTATTGCCTAAGCAGGCCATCGATGCTGCAATTGCTGCATTACAAGATTTTAAGGGTACAGGAATGCCTGTTATTTCAGTTTCACACCGCTCAAAGGAGTGGGAATCTGTCATGGATGAGTGCCGTGCACTCTGGAAAGAACTCCTCGACATTCCCGACGACTATGAAGTACTCTTCCTTGGCGGCGGTGCATCTCTACAGTTCCTCTACGTTGCAATGAACCTCCTCGAGAATAAAGCAGGCTATCTCGAGACGGGTGTATGGGCAAAGAAGGCTTTCAAAGAGGCTAAGAGCATCGGAAATGCCGTTTGCATCGCCTCTTCGGCTGACAAGACATATAGCTATATTCCCAAGGGATACGAGATACCTACCGACCTCGATTATTTCCATATCACCACCAACAACACCATCTACGGTACGGAGATAAGATATGATATGGATTGCCCGGTGAATCTTGTAGCCGACATGTCTTCCGATATCATGAGCCGTCCGGTTGACGTTTCCAAGTATGCCATCATATATGGCGGAGCACAGAAAAACGTTGGTCCCGCAGGTGTTGCTTTTGTAATTATACGCAAGGATATTCTCGGTAAGGTTTCAAGATTTTTACCCACAATGCTTGACTATAGGACCCATATCAATGACGGTTCAATGTTCAATACCCCTCCCGTATTCCCCATTTTTGTAATGACGGAGACTCTCAAATGGGTAAAGAGCATCGGTGGTCTAAAAGCAATGAATAAGATTAATGTTGAGAAAGCAAATCTTCTCTACAATGAAATCGACCGTAATTCCCTCTTTGTAGGTACTGCAGCCAAGGAAGACCGCTCCATCATGAACGTATGTTTCGTAATGGCTGAAGGCTATGAGTCCCTTCAGGATGAATTTATGGCATTTGCCAAAGAGAGAGGTATGGTTGGCATCAAGGGTCACCGCTCTGTAGGTGGCTTCCGCGCCTCTATCTACAACGCGTGTCCGAAAAAGTCCGTTCAGGCACTTGTTGATTGTATGCAGGAATTTGAAAAAATCCATAAAAAATAAGAAATATGAAAGTACTAGTAGCTACTGAGAAACCCTTTGCAAAAGTTGCCGTTGACGGCATACGCACTATTGTTGAAGAGGCAGGCCATGAGCTGGTACTCCTCGAGAAATACACCTCTACTGACCAATTTCTGAAAGCAGTTGCAGATGCTGACGCACTTATCGTACGTTCTGATCAAGTTACTGCCGAAGTAGTTGCCGCTGCACCAAAACTCAAAATTGTCGTACGCGCAGGAGCCGGATATGATAATCTGGACCTTGCAGCTTGCACTGCAAAAGGGATTGTTGCAATGAACACTCCCGGTCAAAACTCCAATGCTGTAGCCGAACTTGTGTTTGGTATGCTGATCTATCTGCAGCGCGCAGGCTTTTCAGGTGCATCAGGCACGGAACTCAAAGGGAAAAAATTGGGATTGCACGCCTTCGGTAATATTGGAAAAATTGTTGCCAACATAGCCAAAGGTTTTGGAATGGAAGTGTATGCCTTCTCGCCTTCGTTGGCACGTAATCCTAAACTGGGAGAGCAATATGGTGTTACAGCCATAACTTCACCTGAAGAGTTATATGACAAGAGCGATGTAGTTTCTCTGCATATGCCTGCTAACGACCAAACTAAAGGAAGTATCAATTATGATTTAATGAGTCGTTTACCCCAAAATGGCGTCATTATCAATACTGCACGAAAAGAGGTGATAAATGAAGCTGATTTGGTGCGTATTATGGAGGAACGTCCTAAGTTTAAGTACGGAACCGACATTATGCCCGGCAACCATGAGGAAATGGTTCAAAAGTTTGGTGTTCGTTATCTGGCATCTACTAAAAAATGTGGAGCTCAGACCGAAGAAGCTAATGTAAACGCCGGCCTCGCCGCCGCCAGTCAAATTTGTAAATTCTTCGCCACAGGCGACAGAACATTCCAACTCAACAAATAATTTCATCTGATAATATGGTAAAAGTAAAACCTTTTGCGGCTATCCGCCCTCCAAAAGCGATTGTTAAAGAAGTGGCAGCGCGCCCTTATGACGTGCTTAATTCGGTTGAGGCTAAAGCCGAAGCAGGAGAAAAGTCACTCCTACATATCACAAAACCGGAAATTGATTTCGACCCCATCATAGACGAGCATTCACAGCCCGCTTATGATAAGGCAGTTGAAAACTTCAAACTCTGGATGAAGAAAGGATGGCTTGTACAAGATGCTACTGAGAACTACTATGTATATGCCCAGACCATGGATGGACGTACCCAATACGGCCTCGTTGTCTGTGCCAATGTAGAGGACTACCTGACCGGGAAGATAAAGAAACATGAGCTTACCCGCAAGGATAAGGAGGAGGATCGTATGATCCACGTTCGCATCCAGAATGCTAATGTAGAGCCAGTATTCTTCACCTATCCCGACAATGATGAGATCAATGCTATCGTGGGCCGCTATGCTGCCGGTGAACCCGAGTATGATTTTGTTGCGGACGATGGTTTCGGACACCATTTGTGGATAATCAGCGACAAGAAAGATATCGCACGCATTACTGAGATTTTTGCCGGTATTCCCGCATTTTATGTGGCAGACGGTCACCACAGAACAGCAGCTGCTGCTCTTGTTGGAGAAGAGCTACGTCGCAAGAATCCCAACCATACGGGCGAAGAGGAGTACAACTACTTCATGGCTGTTGTATTCCCGGAAAGCCACCTCAAGATTATCGACTACAATCGCGTTGTGAAGGACCTCAACGGCATGACTCCAAAAGAGTTTATCGAAGCTCTTAAAGAGGATTTCGTAATTGAAAAGAAGGGTTCAGCGGAGCCTTACCGACCCTCCGGACTCCACAACTTCTCGATGTATCTTGAAGGCGAATGGTACTCGCTTACTGCAAAGCCCGGCAGATACGATGACAATGACCCTATCGGTGTTCTCGACGTTACAGTTTGTTCAAACCTCATTTTCGACAAGCTTCTCGACATAAAGGATCTACGCACCTGTACCAGAATTGACTTCGTGGGTGGTATCCGCGGTCTTGGCGAGTTGAAGAGAAGGGTGGATTCAGGAGAGATGGCAGCAGCCTTTGCTCTCTATCCGGTTTCCATGAGACAGCTGATCAACATATCTGACACAGGCAATATAATGCCTCCAAAGACTACCTGGTTTGAGCCTAAGCTCCGCAGCGGTCTGACGATCCACAAACTGGAAAAGTAAACTAAAAAACGGCCTCAGAGTGAGGCCGTTTTTTAGTTATGAGTATTGAGTAAGGAATTTTTAGTTAGTTGTGGGGGACAAAATCACTCTCCTTATAATCTATATAAAGTATACCTTTCAGATGATCTATTTCGTGCTGGAAAATTCTTGCCGTGAACCCCGAAATTGTATCGGTACGGGGTTCGAAAGTGATTTCATCATTGTATGAAACAACAATAGATGTAGAGCGGAGCACGGTATCACGTTGTCCGGGGACAGAAAGGCAACCCTCCCAGCCATATTTCTTTTCAGGGGAGTAGAAGGTTATCTCTGCGTTCGGATAAAATTCAAAGGGGGCCCCCTCTTTGTCAAATCTTACTACGGCGATAAGTTGTCTACTTATGCCGACTTGCGGTGCTGCTATTCCTACTCCCTGATTTTCAGGGTTAGTGACCGTACTAAGCATTCTATCTCTCAAAACACGGTATATGTCGGAAGCAACATCTTTTGCCGTCAGAGGGACGGCAACCTTACGTAAAAATTCTGCCTCTGTGGGCTCTTCAATAGTGTAGAGTGGCATTATGGCAGCGGAAGTGTCGGTGCCAATGAGTTGTTTTTCCCGTGCAGTAAAAGTCGTGCCGTCACTACAGGAAAAAAGTGTTGCAGCGGAAGCAATAGCCACTCCAACATAGATAATAATAGATGATAGTCTCATTTTAATAAAAAATTACCAGGCGAGAGCGCCTGCACCAAGAATAGCTGCATCGGACTCTTTGAGACCGGAACGAAGCACTTTAATTTTACCACCTTTCCAGATAGATAGAAGATTGGCTTCCATCGCCTCCACAAGGGGTTTCATAATAAGATCACCTGCCTCTGCAAGACCTCCGAAGAGGATGATTGCTTCAGGAGTGCTGAATGCAACGAAATCTGCAAAGGACTCGCCTAGCTTTTGACCGGTGAATTCAAACACCTTTTTTGCAATGGCATCTCCTGCGACAGCAGCATCGTAGACATCTTTAGAGGTTATGACTTCAAGAGAACGGAGTAATGAGGGTTCGTCACTCATATCTAGCCATTCACGCGCCGTGCGCGCAACTCCGATAGCTGAAGCGTAAGTCTCGAGACAACCCACCTTACCGCAGTTGCATTGGCGACCATTGTGCCTTACCGCAGTGGTGTGGCCCAATTCGCCGGCAAAGCCGTCATGTCCATAGACCATTTGGCCATTGACAACAATACCGCTGCCCACACCGGTCCCGAGAGTAATTTCTATGAAATTAGTCATACCCTTGGCATTGCCGTAGTGCATTTCCCCGATAGCAGCCGCATTTGCGTCATTTGTAACCGTCACGGGTTTACCGGTTTTTTTTGCAATATAGTCTCTCAAAGGCACAACACCTTTACCCCATGGAAGATTGGCTGCACCTTCAATGGTCCCTTGATAGTAATTGCCGTTGGGAGCACCGATACCGATACCTTCGATACTCTCCCAGTCGACCTGCTCTGAAATCTTCCTGATATTGGCGCAGAGATCATCCATGAATTTCTCCGCATCAGCCTCACCGTAGACCTTGGTGTCCATTCTGCTCCTGGCAAGAATATTGGCTCGTCTATCCACGATACCGATCATGGCCGACTGGCCTCCGATATCAACTCCTATCACATATTCTTTTGACATATTATCAATCATATTATTGTTAAATGATATTTATGCTGTTACAATGTCCGTATTTACATTTTTGTTGCCGAAAAGAGCATAGAATAGGATATATGCAAATCCTGCAACAACCACCCAATAGCTATTGATATGCCCCACGGAGTCTGCAAACCAATTTTGCACGAAAGGAAGGATGCCACCACCGCAAACGAGTGTCATAAAGATTCCTGAAGCCATAGGGGTATATTTTCCGAGACCTTCGGTCGAGAGGTTGAAGATGGCTCCCCACATCACAGAAGTACAAAGACCGCATAGCACCACAAAGAGCATACTCAAGGGAAGTGCTTTCTCACGGAAAGAGATGGTAACAGTCTCAGGTATGAAGAGTATGCAGAGCACAAAAACTATCGCCAAAAGTGAAACCGAAACAAGCATCTTCTTGCTGGAAACCTTACCGGCTATAGGAGCTCCTACAAGCCTTCCAACCAGCATCATAAACCAGTAGAAACCCACCACGGTACCCGCTATCGCAGGTCCGACATTGGGATTACCGGACATATACAGATTGGCGGTATTGGGAATACCCACCTCTACTCCAACATAGAAGAATATTGCAATTGCACCGAGGACAAAATGGCGGAATGACATAGGGCCATACTTGTCTTTCTGCACATTACCTGCCCTACGGGCAGCTTTCTGCTCAGCCGTCTCCATGTGTGGCTCAGGAATATTGGTAACCCCAAGAACTATTCCTGCGAGAACGAAGATGCCCATAGCAATCATCATTGCAGGAGCTGCATCGCTTACCGTAGCGCTCTCCATCGATCCGCCGATAAGGTAACCGAGAAGAATGGGAGCTATCGTCCCTCCGATGGAGTTGCAGGAGCCGCCAAACTGGATCAGTTGGTTGCCGCGATTGCCTCCGCCACCGAGCGTATTGAGGAGCGGATTGACTACGATGTTTAGGAGACACATCGAAAGACCGGCCACAAATGCTCCGAACACATATACTCCAAAAGCTATCGAAGGAGATACATACCCGGAGAGGAACTGAATTCCTACCCCTACAAAACCCACTATTACGGCTGTAAGTGCTGTAAATTTATAGCCTCTACGCTTCAGGATGATGCCTGCAGGAATACCCATTAGGGCGTAAGCGATGAAGTTGGCAAGCGTACCGAGCTGTGAGAGGGCATTGCTTGCTCCGAACTGATTTTTTACGATTACTCCCATCGAGCCCGCGAAATTGGTCACAAAGGCAATCATGAAGAAGAGAGCAAACATTATTGCAATCGGCAGTGCAAAATTCTGTTTCTTGACGTTTGTCATATTGTTGAATTGTTTAATTTTAAAAATCTTTCAAATATTCTTCAAACTTACATAAAAAACTTCATTTTTACGTCAGTTATGTATAAAGGCGACAAAAAAGGAGAATTACAAGAGTAAGCAATGTCATTTCTCAACAAAAGCGTGGCAATATCCCTTGATGCGGTCCCATTCCCCTCGTGTGAAATCGGGTACAGCTACAGGCATCGAACCGGACTCGATTGAGATACGGCTGAGTTCAATCAGACAGGACCACTCTGCCAGATCATATACATCCTGATCGAGAGGAAGTCCGTTGCGCAGACAGTAGATCAGACGATAGTCCATGATGAAGTCCATGCCGCCGTGTCCGCCCACCATACGTGCCTTCTCTTCAATCTCTGCAGTTATCGGATGCTTGTACTCTTCCAGAAGTATCTTCAACAGCTCCGGACTGACAAAGCGCTCTCCATCCAGTCCCGCGTACTCCTCGCGACCTTCGGGAAGATTGTGGCTCATAAGAGCAAAACCACGTACCGGATATTTATTTGCAAAGCCCTCGGTACCCGTAATCTGGTACATTCTGTTATAGGGGCGACGAGTATAGACATTGTGCTGAATCTCTATCTGCTTTCCGCCCACCGTGCGTATCAAAGTAACGGTGTGATCGCCGTTAGCGAACTCTTCCGTACCCATCATCTCCTTGGAAACCTCTTTGCCGTGTACAGATTTGGTATCCATTGAGACCAGATACTCCATCCTGTCGCCTCTATGGATATTGAGCACCTGACAGGCGGGGCCGAGGCCATGGGTGGGATAGTTGTCGCCGCGATGCTTTTGATTGTAGTCAAGCCTCCAGTTGCCTTGATAGAGTTTCCAATAGGGATCGAGGTTGTGGATATAGGCTCCTTCAACATGCAGAATCTCGCCAAACAGACCCTGCTGAGCCATATTGAGCGCAGTCATCTCAAAGAAATCATAGCAACAGTTTTCCAGCATCATGCAATGCTTGCGGGTACTCTCGCTGGTATTGATGATATCCCAACACTCAGCTATGGTCATAGCTCCTGGTACCTCTACGGCTACATGCTTACCGCATTGCATAGCATAAACCGATATCTCTGCATGATTCTGCCAGGGTGTACAGATATAGACCAGATCGACATCGGGATTTTCACAGAGTTCGCGCCACCCCTCCTCTCCCGAATAAAGTGCAGGCTCGGGCCAACCTCTCTCCAGAAGTGCATTTTTGGAGGCCTCCGTTCTTTCGGGAAGCAAATCACAAAGTGCGGTTATACACACTCCATCTATGTATGTGTAGCGAATAACGGCATCAGAACCTCTCATACCGAGTCCTACGAAGCCCACCCTGACGGTGTCAAGCGGCTCGGCAGTCATTGCCAGAGCGCTCTGCTGTCCGGCAGGACGTTTAGGCGTTTCAAGTACGATTCTGCCATTTTCTACGCTATATGGCATTGAAGAGTCCACTTTCACCTGCGTGCAACCGGCAGTGAAGATTAATGTGCAGATCATGCACAATGCGAAAAGTTTTTTCATATTGTTTTGTGTAAACGATTAAAATCACTCTTTCATCAACTCATAAGTGGTGTAGTGTTCGCCGGTCATGCCTATCGCCTCATAGACTTCCCTGGCGCTGATGTTGCGTTTATCTACATAAAGACGAATTCCCTTGACATCGGAGGTAGAATCAACTATCATCCAAACGTGTTCAAAAAGGGCGGTAAAGATCCCTCTATTACGATACTCAGGCAAAACATAGAGGGATTGTATCCACCAAACCCATCCGTTGCGCCAGTCACTCCACTCATCGGTAATCATAAGGCATCCTACTATACCCCTTACACCCTCAAGCTCCGCTACAAAGTAAGTGGCCTTTTGGGGGTCATCCAGAACTGACTTAACGCCTTGAGAGACTATACGACGATCCAACTCTTGACCTTCGGTCTCAAGAGCCAGCTGCACCTGAAAATCTGTCAAACTTTTGCGATCCCGGGGTCTTGCAACCCTCACTTTTATTATATCCATAAGAAATAGTTTAATATTTCACAAAAATATATTTTTTTTGCTTAACTTTGTAGTTTCTTGAACTTTATAGTTAGATCAAACAAACAAAAAAATATCAATTATGAACAAAAAATTCCTTTATTTGCTGGCAATTGCCGGCATCGCACTGCTTTTAAGCAGTTGCAACAAAACCAGTTCAATAACAGGCACTATTACCGATGAAACCGCTTCTGCTCCGGGAGCTGTCATCGTATTCACAGACCTGCTAACAGAAAAGGCTGACACCGTACAGATTGTTGACGGTAAATTTGAATATTCTTGTAATGCAAATGACGAGGGATGTTTTAGCGTTGCTCTTGTAACTGACTTCAACATGAGGAACAACAACAATGCTTTATTTATACCCGAAGCCGGTAAAATCACTATCAATCTTAACGAACCGGCCACTGTTGAGGGTGGAAAATTAAACAAAGCCCTAACTGAGTTTGTAGATGGTATTACCCAAATTAGAGATGAGGCCATAGGTAAGTTTGAAGAAGCCCGTCTCCTTCCTCAAGAAGAAGCTACGGTAAAAATGCAAGAAGTGCAGGACAATTATAGCAAGGCAGTACGTGAGTTTTCGGATAAAACCATCGATGCCAATCCTAACGGCTTCCTAGGTTTCTATGCTCTTAGCAACTTCATTTACGATCTTTCGTATGAGGACCTCAAAGCTTACGTAGAAAAAATGGGGGCTTTTACAAAAAACCACCCTCTCGTAATAGGTCAAATAGCAGCAGGCGAGGCCATGGAGAGTACCGCAGAAGGTAAAATGTTCGTGGATTTTGAAGGTAAAACTCCAGCAGGAGAAGCTGTGAAACTTTCCGATTATGTTGGTCAAGGCAAATATGTCCTCGTGGATTTCTGGGCATCCTGGTGTGGTCCCTGCAAGAGGGAGGTTGAAAACACACTTTTGGGTGTTTATGACAAATTCACACCGAAAGGCCTTGTGATTCTGGGAGTAGCTGTATGGGAGCGTAATGGAGACAACTCCGCTAGCGTAGCAGCTATGGAAGAATTGGGTATGAAATGGGATCAGATCTTTATGGGTGATGACAAGACACCTACCGATCTATACGGCATTTCCGGTATCCCTCATATCATTCTCTTCGGTCCCGACGGTACTATTGTTAAACGTAACCTTCGCGGCGAAGAGCTTGTTAAGCTTGTAGACGAAGTTCTTAAATAGACTCCCGCACAGCGGTAGAGAGCTGTACCATTGCACGTGACAATACTGCACGCGGACAGCCCACATTAATACGCATATAACCTGAGCCCTCCTTGCCGAACGCCTCACCGTCGTTCAACGCAAGGCGGGCTTTGTTTATGAAGAGGTCTTTGAGAGCAGCTTGGTCAACTCCGAGTTCGCGACAGTCAAGCCAGACAAGAAAAGAGGCTTGCGGACGTACTGCGCGTATGCCTGGAATATTGGTTGAGAGAAATTCCTCCACAAAGCGCACATTTTCCTCCACGTAAGAGAGCATCTGCTTACGCCATTCTGCTCCCTTTGTAAATGCCGCCTCTGTTGCAACAGCAGCAATAAAGGTTGGTGAAGCGAGGTGATTAGCCTGGAGCCAACCGAAGAAGCGTTCGCGTATATCTGCATTATGCACCACGCAGAAGGAGCTTACCAAGCCTGCTATGTTGAATGTTTTAGTGGGAGCGGCAAAAGTGATTGAAATATTGCGCGCCTCCTCAGATGCCATAGCGAACGGAGTATGATGATTGCCAAAGAGTGCCATGTCAGCGTGAATCTCATCAGAGACTACAATAACTCCATGCTTTGAGCAGATATGTGCCACTTCACCCAATACCTCCGCCGGCCACACTACCCCTGCCGGGTTGTGCGGACTACAGAGTATAAGAAGCTTGGGAGAGGAGTTCCTACAGATCTCTTCGAGTCCCTCTAGGTCCATTCCGTAGCCCTCTTCAGTGCGAATCAGAGGATTCATTATAAGACGCCTGCCATTATCTCTCGGAATATGGAAAAATGGCATATATACCGGAGGTTGTATTATTACTGCATCTCCCGGCGAAGTAAAGCACTGCAATACAAAGGCGATACCACGTACAATTCGGGGAATATAGGACAACTCTTCACGGGAAAATTCCCATCCATGCAACTCTCTTTCCCACTTGATAATTGAGTCCCAATAACTATCGGGAGGTGTGGAATAGCCGTAAATCTCGTGATTGAAGCGCCCTCTGAGAGCCTCCACAATAAAGTCAGGTGTCCTGAAGTCCATGTCGGCAACCCATAACGGTATCAGATCCTCTCTACCGTACAGTTTTTTAAGGAAATCTGTCTTGATAGCCTGAGTGCCGCGTCTATCGATTATTTCGTCAAAAATTGTATTCATAGAGCAAAGATAAGAATAAAAAAAGCAGTTTCTTTTGGTTATTTAAGTAAAGAGAGTTATTTTTGCAACCCCAATTAGGGATCGGGAAGTGGCGCAGTTGGTTAGCGCACCACGTTAGGGACGTGGGGGCCGTCCGTTCGAGTCGGATCTTCCCGACAAAAAGAGAGAGTGACCTTGGTCGCTCTCTTTTTGTTAGTAAATAAAAACAATTATCCGAATCAAATACAAAAGCCCCGGCAGCTGTTGCTGTCGGGGCTTTATAAAGTTGGCGGCTACCTACTCTCCCACTTGGTATAGCAGTACCATCGGCGTTGG
>ERZ795058.3208-NODE-3208-length-17572-cov-4.686362_pt1 | contig 17572 bp, 13 predicted proteins | sample MGYA00375142_ERZ795058 | MGnify/ENA primary metagenome ERZ795058 (study PRJEB30187, sample SAMN05720210) | activated sludge metagenome | isolation source: anaerobic digester from wastewater treatment plant | place: Japan | collected 2015-04-20 ... | reverse complement strand
TTGGCATCATCGCTAAGTGTAATCTCTATGTTCCTGTCCTTAAGCCTATGTGCAATCTGTTTAAAAATCAGGTCGATTATTTTAACTATCTGCTCTTTAAGCAGCGGCTTAAAGAATACTATTTCATCCACCCTGTTTAAAAATTCAGGCCTGAAATGCCTCTTAAGCTCTTCATTCACTGCCTTTTCTGCTTCAGGCTTCAGCAATCCGTTTTTGTCTACTCCTTCCAAAAGATACATGCTGCCTATGTTTGAAGTCATTATTATTACAGTATTCTTGAAATCCACAGTTCTTCCCTGGCTATCCGTCAATCTTCCGTCATCAAGTATCTGAAGAAAAATATTGAACACATCATGATGCGCCTTCTCTATCTCGTCAAACAGCAGTACCGAGTACGGCTTCCTCCTGACTGCTTCCGTAAGCTGTCCTCCTTCATCATACCCTATATATCCCGGAGGTGCGCCAATAAGCCTTGCAACAGTATGCTTTTCCATATATTCAGACATATCTATCCTTATAATATTATCCTCGCTGTCAAAAAGTGCTTCAGCAAGAGTTTTTGCCAGTTCAGTCTTTCCCACTCCGGTAGGTCCCAGGAAAATAAAGGAGCCTATAGGCCTTTTGGGATCCTTCAAACCGCTTCTCGCCCTTATTACCGCATCTGCTACGGCAGAAACCGCTTCTTCCTGCCCGATGACCCTTCTGTGAAGTATTTCATCCAGTTTCAACAGCTTTTCCTTTTCGTTTTCCATAAGCCTTTTTACGGGTATTCCTGTCCACTTGGATATTATCTCGGATATCTCCTCATCGGTAACCTCTTCTCTTAGAAGCTGCCCCATGCCCTGCATCTTCTCAAGGTTCGACTTTTCCGAATTCAGTCTTTTTTCCAGTTCTGTTAGCCTTCCATACTTTAATTCCGCAACCTTATTAAGGTCGTACCTGAGCTCAGCTTTCTCTATTTCCGCTTTTGTTTCCTCGATTTCCCTCTTTATTTCGCGGATGTTCATTATATTTCCCTTTTCAAGCTCCCATTGAGCCTTCATGGCATCTCCTTTGGACTTCAGCTCCGAAAGCTCCTGATTCAAGGCCTCCAGCCTTTCTTCAGACTGTTTGTCGCTCTCCTTTTTTAGAGCTTCCCGCTCAATTTCCAGCTGCATTATCCTCCTCATTATTTCATCAAGCTCACTCGGCATGCTGTCTATTTCGGTGCGCAGCATAGCGGCAGCTTCATCGATAAGGTCTATTGCCTTATCCGGAAGAAATCTGTCGCTGATATACCTGTTTGAAAGAACTGCAGCCGATATCAAAGCATTGTCCTGTATTCTTACCCCATGGTGAACCTCAAATTTTTCCTTAAGACCCCGGAGAATCGATATTGTATCCTCCACGCCCGGAGCCTCTATAAGTATCGGCTGGAACCGTCTTTCAAGGGCTGCATCCTTTTCTATATGCTTCCTGTATTCATCCAGAGTCGTTGCTCCTATACAATGCAATTCTCCCCTCGCAAGCATGGGCTTCAACAGATTGCCTGCGTCCATTGCCCCTTCGGCTTTTCCGGCTCCTACAATATTATGAATCTCGTCAATGAATAATACTATTCTCCCATTTGACTTCTCAATTTCCTTGAGCACCGCCTTGAGCCGTTCCTCAAATTCTCCCCTGTATTTAGCACCGGCTATAAGGGCACCCATGTCAAGGGAAAATATTGTTTTGTCCTTCAGCCCCTCCGGCACATCGCCCTTCATGATTCTTTGGGCCAAGCCCTCTATTGCGGCAGTTTTCCCTACACCGGGCTCACCGATAAGCACGGGGTTATTTTTTGTCCTTCTGGATAGTACCCTGATTATCCTTCTTATTTCATTATCCCTGCCTATTACCGGATCAAGCTTTCCTTTACGTGCATCCTCTACCAGATCACGACCAAACTTCTGAAGCGCCTCATAGGTTTCTTCCGGGTTCTGGCTGGTAATTCTCTGATTGCTCCTTACAGTTGACAGTTCTTTCAGGAACTTTTCCTTTGTTATGCCATATTTTTTAATTATTTTTGAAGAAGGAGTGTTCGTTTCATCAATTAATGCCAAAAATATATGCTCTACACTTGTATATTCATCCTGAAAATTTTCTGCTTCCTCTTCAGCTTTTATGAATAATTCCTCAAACCTTCTGGAAACATAAGGAGAGGCTGCAGTAGTTCCGTAGATTTTCGGGATTTTATCAAGAATATCCGAAAGATCCTTAAAATAGAAATCATAGGGTACGTTCATTTTTGACAACAACTTTGGAATTAAACCATCGGTCTGGGAGGCTATTGCATAATGCAAATGCTCCCCTTCAATGGTCTGATGGTTATATTTAACGGCAAGGCTTTGCGATTCTATAACTGCCTCCTGTGCTTTTTGGGTTAATTTATTAATATCCATAATCTATCCCTCCAACTTTGACTTTGACCTTCTTTGACCTTTAACTAATTTATATCATATTTATAAAAACAATGCAAGATATATATAACGCAAAAATTCTAAAGTCGAATCGGCTGTGCAGGATTATTTATTGAGAAATATATAATAATGGAACTATAACAATTATATTACACTAATATTATTTTCTTTTTTAGCAAAACATAATATCAGGAGGTGATATAAATGGCAAGGACCAACCGAAAAGTAGTACCTCAAGCAACAGCTGCTCTTGATAGGATGAAATTCGAAGTGGCATCCGAAGTGGGCGTTAATTTGAAGGAAGGCTATAATGGCGATATCGCAGCAAGAGATGCAGGCAGAGTCGGAGGAAACATGACCAGAAAATTAATCGAGACGGCTGAAAGAAGCATGTCCGGTAGATAATATTTAGAATTAATAAAAGGCCGACCTTTCCAAGGCTGGCCTTTTTATGCTGTGAGCAGCGGCAAGTTAAGCCGAAGCTGTATTACATCCCTCAACACCCAGTAGTTCTTCAATTCTCTCTTTTTCTGTCACAACCCTGTCAAGCTTTCTGGAATATGCCATGCACTTGCCTTCTACAATTCTTGTCTCCAATGTGCCCTTGGCACTGGGGTTTCCTCGTAAATGCGGCGCATCTATAATTCCCTTTCTTATAATATCCTCCAATACTTTCGGATCACTCCAAGGGTCTTTGCTTTCGGGATATAGCATTTGGATGGTATTCAGCAAGAATTCTGCTTCTTTTATCAGCTCATGCTTTCTCTGTTCAACTTCCCTATCCTGGCTCATATCCGCCATTCCGTCCAGAACGGAACGAATAACACCCCTTACGATTTTTGTGCTTTCGATTACATCTTCAGGTTTTGCTGCATGATCCGCCTCACTGAAACCTACAACATGTACAATATGAGGCTTAATGCTCATAGCCATATATGTAGATGCAGCCAGCTGTCCTTTTGCAACGTCCAAATCGGCACTCAGGCTTGCCAATCCTGCCCTGACTTGCCTATATGTCTTAAATCTGCTATCTTCCAAGGACTCTATTAACTCTACCTTTGCCAGCATTTTGGCCAGATCCATTTTGTGGTGCATTGCCGGCGGGACATTAAACATATACTGCGCAATATAGTCTTTTACGCCCGCTTTCTTTGCATTGTAAGCTGCCAGAAATGCCATTGCAACACCGATTGTATCATGGGCATCACGCAGACTCCAATGATGGGCTTCATTTACCTCGATAGGTATACCCCACCCGGCATGAAGACTCATCAGCTGCTGTCCTTCGGCTATAGATTCGTGCACAGGTCTGGTGCCCCTGCCGTCCAGAACGTTATACCAGCATAGAGGCACTGCACACCAGGCATTATAGATGGTATCCCTGAGCACTTCGGCAAACCTGAATACATCTGCTGTTCCGCTGTAGCATCTGAGCAGCGGGAAATTGCCTCGTCTGGAAGCATCATATAATTTATTAAAATCTTCAATGCTTCTTATGGGGACACCGCCGGCGCCGTTCAGATCCGGATTAATCTTATCAGGTGAAAAAAAGAACTGTTGTGTGTTCTGATCCGGCCCTATTGAGATAATATCCAGAGTCTTGGACTTCGCTATCATCTTGACTCCCTCAATTGTATCCTCCAAAGAAGGCAGTCCGAAATGATGCCTTAGCACAGGATAAGGGTATTTGCCGCTTATCCTGTCAACAATATTGTCCGCGTAGGAAACCTCAATCTCTTTGAGATTTCTTCCCCTCAGGTAATTAATTACATCATCCAGGTCTTCTGTTCCATCAAATATGGCAGAAAGATATGGGAATTTCCCGGCAACCTCTGCTACAGGCTTTGTACCGCCAAAAATCCATTTAATATCTGTAAGACCCTTTTCCTGAATATGCATTTCCAGTTCTTTCAGCAAAGGTTCAACATTCCGGGGAGTGAGACGAAATCCAATCGCTACTACATCAGGCTTTATTTCTATGGTTTTCTCAACAAGCTTATCAATGCTTACTGCCGGACCAAGAAAGGATGTTTGATACCCTTCCTGTTCGGCAAGCCTGAGAAAATTAACTATGCCGCCGACGTGAACACAATTGCCGATAGCTGCTCCCAGATATTTTTTCATCATGCTACCACACCTCCTGTAGCATATACTTCACCGCTTATGACATAGCTCTTTATTTCATCAAGAGACAGCCCCAAAAGCCCCATGTCAACGACCTTTCTTCCTGACTTGTAATAGTCTTCCCCATGGATGACGGATGCTATGTGTATAATGGAATTTATTGTCGGTGTTTCTATTTCCAGATACTGTCCCATATCGGCAATTGGAACGAGGCTTTGGGGAACATCCTCAAATATGTATCTTGTGTCCAAAGAAGCCGGCGCCTTGATGCCCCAATACCCTTTGACATTTGACAAAGCTTCGCAAAGTGTGTCCCCATAAGCATCATATGTATAGCCCAGCCATTCTCTCAGGGAAACAACTTCTGCCCCAAGAGCATCGGCTACCTGCATCCTTTCATAATCCACCTCTTCGATTATCTTTGCAACAGTAGGCGTGATACCGTCAATATAATACAGGAAGTCTCCTTTCGTGCTTTCAATCCTTCCACAGTTCAGAATTGTCGGAATAGGGTGAAGTATCGCACCGATATTGTTAAAACTTGTGTCCAGTACACTATTTGTTTCAACAAATTCAGGTATGATATGATTGATTATCCCTATGAACTCCTTCGTTCTGACTGCCGGCAAAGCCGCCACCTTTACCTCATTTTTCCTGCTCAGTATTGCTACTTTTCCTTCCTCTATCACCCTGCATGCAAAAAGTAAAGTCTGCGCCTCTACCATACATACATCCTTCCCGGGATTGATATTTTGTATAATATTTTTGAATTCCAGGGCCCCCCCGGTTCTTCCTGGATTAAGAACAATGTACTGACCCGAAGCAACATGGGGAGCAATAAGACCGGCGATATATTTATGGGCACTGGCCGGAACCGCGACCATGATAATATCTGCGCCGTTAATTGCATGCTCTATGCTGTTTGTAACAATATTAATATATCCCCTGCCGGATATGCAGCCTTCCATTTCAATAAAACCTTGTTTTTGAATTTTTTCTACCTTTGTAATTGTACGATTATAAAGATTTACTTTGTAACCGAGATGGGCCAGATAAGCAGCTATTCCCTGTCCTCCGTGGCCTCCTCCGATTACCGCAAAGTTGAGCTGTCTTTTTGAATTGTCAAACATTTGGCTTCCTCCTTTATCATAAACTTTTATTACTGCTTTCTATTCTTGCTATTGCCTCATTAAGTATCCGAACAATCAAGTCTTCATAAGACATGTGCGCTGCTTCCGCCATCTTGGGCAAATCGCTGTACCCCGGTTTGAGCCCCGGCAGGCTGTTGATTTCTATTACATAAGGTTTCTCCTCCCTCATGAGGACGTCTGCTCTGGCAATGTCCCTGCATCCTAATGCATCAAAGGCCCTGGATACATTTTCTTTCAATGTTTTCTCCGTCTCAAGGCTCAGGGGTGCCGGACAATAGTATTTCGTCTGTTCTCCAAATTCTGTTTTTACTTCGAATGTGTAAAATCTGCCGTATTCCTCGGGAACATCCTTAAAGTCGATTTCCATAATAGGCAAAATTGTTTTATTTGCACCATTGCCTATTATTCCTACAGTGAATTCCCTGCCTTCAATAAATTCCTCTGCAATGGCCGGCGGCTGGTACAGCGCCAAAAGCTCCCGGATCTTATTAAATAAGGACTCCTCACTGTAAACCACACTGTCTTTATGGATTCCAAATCCTGAACCCTCACATCCCGGTTTTACAATCATAGGAAAAACCAGATTGGAATCTAATTTTTCTTTTCCGTCTTGAAATACCTGAAAGGCAGGTGTAGAAACATTATGAAATCGAAAAATCTGCTTTGCCATTGCCTTGTTAAGGGCCAGACTGTGGGCAAGAACTCCGGAACCTACATATGGTATTCCCAGCATCTCCAATATTGCAGGTATCTGGGACTGCCTGCTCTCCCCTTTTATGCCCGTGCTCAGATTAAAGGCAATATCAACATCACTTTTCATAAGTTTCTCTATAATTTTTTCATCTGCAACAATCTTTTCCGTTTCATACTTTTTGCAGAGAATTTTATAAATACTATCTGCTGTCACCTCTTTTTGCTCGTTGGAATGCCACGCCTCCGTGTTGTTTACTTCCAGATTTGGCTTATCAGTTATTAAACCGATTTTGTAGTCCATTATGATTCCCCCCATTTACCGATATTCTCTATTTTTTTAACCTTTGTAACAATAAAGTTCACACCTGCTGCAGAATTTTGGGTACAAAAAACAAAGGAATTGTACAATGTAAAAATTCACTGAATACTAACACATTTTAAGATGGTGAAAGCTAAGTAGAAATTTAAATATGCTATAGATCAGGTTTATTGAAAAGAAGATTGAATAAAAGAAGCTGTGGAGATTTCCACAGCTTTTGCTTACAGCAATCCAAGATAAAAGTCTCATATGCAACAAGACTTATCCCATCCTTGCTCCTATCTCCTTCTCTCTACGCTTACGAGGTTAGCTGACGGATTCGGATCGAAAGAAGTTGACCCTACTCTATGTATCATAGAGATTCACCCCATAAATTGGTTCCCCCGCTTCTTATGAATTCAGCGCATTGCAATATTCAGTTTGATTTAACTAATTCTAACATATGTCACAAGCTTTGTAAATGAACTTTTCCCAAAGTCAGGTGTTAATTTTTTAACACTTTACCGGCAAAATTAGTGTTCCCATAATTTACTTTTATATTCCATATTGCTATGCTATACTATATTTAAATTATAGGAAAAGCCAAATCAATACTCGGTGATTTCCAGTCATAGGCATGTAGTTGATAAAATGGCACAGCGTTTTGGCTATGCCATTTCTGTTTATCCGGTTGCTAGAACTTAGCCGTTGCATATACACTGTAAAATAAATATGAAAGGGGTATGCCAATGGGTTTTAATTTTGCAGAATGGCTGATGGAGCCGTTTGTCTTGATGTTTATTGCTGTAGCCGCAGGCTTATTATTTGGAAAAATAAAATTTGGAAAATTCAACTTTGGAATTTCAGGGGCCTTGTTTACCGGGCTTATTATCGGATGGTTCATTTATAGATATGCCGGCAGCGTATTACTAAATGACAATTCTAATAAATCAGCACAAAAACTGATAGATTCAGGAGTTATCGACAACGGTTTTTTTACTATGTTCCTGGTGTTATTTGTTGTTGCGGTAGGGTTGTTGGCTGCAAAGGATCTGGATATTGTAATTAAAAAGTACGGCGTGAAATTCATTGTACTTGGTGTTTTAATTACATTCGTAGGAGCAGCTGCAACGTATTGTTTGACAGTTTTATTGGAGGATGCGAACCCTTATGAAGTATCAGGGGTTTATACCGGAGCCTTGACAAGCTCTCCGGGTCTTGCGGCAGCTATTGAAACGGCAAATATACAAGCAGCAATGAGAATTGAGCACTATGATTCTCTGAGTATGGATGAAAAGGCTAAAATAATATCAATAATAGATAAAAATCTTGACCCATCAGCGGTAACAGCTTTGACGGAGGATCAGAAAATGCAATTTGTCAAGAATGCTGTGGCAGGTGTCGGTACAGGTTATGCAATCACTTATGCCTTTGGAGTGCTGATTGTTATTTTTTCAGTAACCTTCTTCCCCATGATCTTCAGGATTGATATTGAAGAAGAAAAAAAGGCATTCAGCATGGAAATGTCGGAAGCCAGAGCCTCTTTTTCCAGGAAAGAAATTAAAGAAGTCGATTTTGATTTAATCGGTTTCATCGCTGCATGCCTATTTGGTTATACAATAGGACTAATTGTTATCAGGTTTAGTGCAATAGGCTTTAAAGATTTCAGCCTAAGTGCAACAGGAGGTGCGCTCATTGGTTCCTTAATACTTGGATATATCGGGAAAATCGGGTTTATATACTTTAGAATGAACAGTAAGGTTTTAGGCGTTATTCGCCAGATGTCTTTAGCCTTCTTCTTAGCCATCGTAGGCTTGAAAAATGGCTATAAAGTGTTCGAGGCAATTGCCGCATCAGGCGCTTATCTTGTTCTTGTATCGTTAGTCGTTGGATTTGCAGCAATAATGGCTGGGTATATTGTAGGCAGGTACGTTTTCAAAATCAACTGGATTATGCTGTCAGGAGCCATTTGCGGTGGTATGACTTCCACTCCCGGTCTCGGGGCGGCAATAGATGCCATCGGCAGTGACGACCCCGCAGCGGGATATGGCGCGGCTTATCCTTTTGCACTGCTGGGAATGGTTTTGTTTACTATAATATTATATACCCTGCCCATGTAGTAAATTGCAGCCCATACAAAGAGACTCCTTTACAGCTTTTTGCCATAAAGGAGTCAGTTTTTTATTTACCTATAAATTTCTACTGTTTCCAAGGTCCGCGCTTTGAACCGGCTTAGGGCCTGCTTTCTACTATATTGAACCTCTCATCGACTTTTTCCATTAAAATATTGTTGTTTACTATCTGCCTTTCATGGTATCCCCTGCCGATTATTCCAACCTCATCATATGCTGTGATTTCGAAGAACAGCGTGTTTTTATTGACTTCCACAAGCTTTGCTGTTACATACACTTCCATTCCTTCTTTAGTCGGGCACAAGTGTTCAATCTCAATTTTCCTCCCAATTGTTATGTAGTCCTCAGGGAGTAAGGGATCAATGGTATTCACAGCGGCCTCGATCATTAATGCCGCCAGAATCGGTGTTGCCATTAAATTTTTTAAAGCTCCGCTTCCGTAGTTAAACGCAGTATCTTCCCGGGTTATAACCTTTTGAACTGATTTTGACATTCCAACGTTAAATTCCGGTAAATTCATATCAACACCCCCTTTTCCTTATTATACCACATTATTTCCATTATGTCACACATCTTAAATCGTATTAAACACTGTAAGATGTCAACTCCTCACAGTAGCTGCACTGATAATAAATCTTCCCGTTTGAGTGGGCAAGCCTGAACTTAGGGCTGACATACCCGTCAGAATTGCTTACACATCTTGGGTTCTTGCATTTAAACAGACCCTGAACCTCTTCGGGTATGCTGACAGTCATCTTATTGATTATTTTATCGTTTTCAATAATATTTACCGTTAAATTAGGGTCAATAAGCCCAAGCATTGTAAGGTCCACATCTATCTTGTTCTCAATCTTTATGATATCCTTCCTGCCAAGCTTTCTGCTTGGTACATTTATAAGGAGTACCACAGGAAACTTCACCTCATCAAGCTTAAGCTTATCAAAAATCTTAATTCCATTTCCTGCAGCTATATGGTCTATCACAATTCCGCAGAAAATACTATTTACTTTCAACATTTGCATTCACCCCCAATAAAAGCGCTATCAGCGCCATTCTTACATATATCCCGTATTCAGCCTGTCTAAAATATACAGCTCTTTCATCATCATCAACATCATAGCCTATCTCATTAACCCTTGGAAGAGGATGCATTACTATCAGATCCTCCCGGGCATTTTTCAGTTTGTTCCTGTCCAATATATAACTGTCCTTAAGCCTCATATAGTCAGCTTCGTTGAAGAACCTTTCCTTTTGTATTCTTGTCATATACAGTACATCAACCCGGCCAATCACTTCTTCAAGATTTTCTGTCTCGTGAAAGCATACATCATGCTTCTCCGTCAGACTGAACCTCAAGTGTTCCGGCAGCCTGAGCTCCGAAGGTGATATCAACTCGAAACATGATCCCTTATAACGCGCCATAACGCTTATAAGCGAATGGACGGTCCTTCCGAACATAAGATCACCGCAAAAGGCAATTGTATGATTTTCCAATGTTCCCTTATACCGCCTTATGGTAAGCAAATCTGTCAACGTCTGTGTAGGATGCTGATGTCCGCCATCTCCCCCGTTTATTACCGGTATTAAGGAGTATTCGGCTGCAAGCCTGGGTGCTCCCTCTTTCGGATGGCGCATTACCGCGATATCGGCATAGGTACTTAGCACCCGTATGGTGTCCGCTATGCTCTCTCCCTTAGCAACTGAGCTTGTATTTGCGTCGGAAAACCCAAGTACCGTCCCACCCAATCTGAGCATTGCCGATTCAAAACTAAGCCTTGTTCTCGTACTGGGTTCATAAAAAAGTGTTCCGAGGATTTTCCCTTTGCAAATGTCTGAAAATGCATCCTTGTTCTCTATTACTCTGTCCGCCAGATCGTAAATTTCGTCAAGCTCCTCCAAGCTGAAATCGTTAGGGTCAATTAAGTGCCTGCCCTTTAAGCTCATGTACTTATCCTCCTTCTTAGCCTCACAGGACTATCATTTAAAGGTTAACCATTTTGGTAGAACAAATGCGGCTTCTACAATAAATAAACCTTCACGCCCGCGGCATGAAGGTTATACCTATCACATAAGTACAATATCCGGCTCCTTCTTAGCCTCACGGGGCTAAATTAAAGGTTTTCTTTTTTTTAAAGATAACACAACAAAAAACCGTTGTCAATGAGAAAATTGAAAAATAATTACTTACTGTTTTTCTATATATTTGAAAACATTATTAAATTACCCCCAAATTTATTATTAGCTTACGAATTCTATATTAGAATCAGAAAAACAAGGAGGAAATCTTATGTTAAAGAAAAGGTTAATGTCATTGGGAATTGCAGTAATATTAATACTCTCTTCCTTAAATACTACAGTTATAGCAGCGGGTTTTTGCGAACAAGCCCCGGGTGCAAAGGCATCGATGAATCTTATAAATCCAGGCAAAGACAAAAACAATAATGGGGTAAACTACAAATTCTATGATTTGAAAGACGTTGCCTGGGCTTTCAATGCCATTGAAAAATTAGCCCTTAAAGGAATACTGAACGGCGTAGGCCAAGGGATGTTTGCGCCTCAAAACAAAGTCACACATTTAGAGGCCCTTGCAATGGTATTGAGACTGACAGGGGATGAAAATGAAGCTGAGAACAGGAAAAACCAGAAACACAGTCAATACAAAGGTCCTACTCCGACTTGGGGCCTCGGGTATATATTTGTAGCTATAGAAAAGGGAATACTTCTTCCGGAAGAACTTGGCGATTTCAATTTTAACACTCCCGCAAAGCGCCACGAAATAGCAAAATATATAATCAGGGCATTGGGCAAGACTGACGAAGCATTGAAGTATATGGATAAAGAGCTTTCATTCAAGGATAGCAGCAGTGTGCCGAAGAAGTCGGTAGGTTATGTATACCTTGTAAATAAATTGGGGATTATGATCGGTGATAACAACAATAAATTCAATCCTATGGAACCTGTAACAAGGGCGGAGATGGCTGTCCTATTGGACAGGGCCGAAGGAGATTTTGAGCTTCCGGATACTGATTACAGGAAAAACAATATAGTATTTGTACAAGCGGATACAAATAAAAATAAAATCACAGTAAATATTAAAGGGAGCACTGTTACTTATGATGTGCTTTCAGGTGCTCAGATTTACAGAAATGGTTCTTTTGGTACTATAGATGATCTGGTAAAAGGAGATATACTCCAGATTATACTTAATGACAACAAAAAAGTAATATTTATTGAAGTTTTAAAGGGTACCGAAAATGATGATGATGATGAAGAAACAGAAATATCCTTCAGCAAAGTATCCTATAACAACCTTCCCACGGCTCTCCAGGATGAGGTTGACAGGCTCAAATCTGCAAAGAACTACAAAGCATATGAATATGACAGCTATATATACCTGATGGCTTTCATGGGCAGGCAGAAAACCGGAGGCTATTCCGTCAGCATAGAAGACGTAACAAAAACTGAGAAAAACGGTAATTATACAATCAGAGCAGAAGTGTATTCCGATACGCCTTCATCAGGATCCTATGTCACCCAGTCAATTACTTACCCATATACCGTTGTAAGATTTAAGAGCTTCAGCAAAATCAAGAGTGTTATATTTACCGATACCGACGGGGACAAAATCAAAGAGGTTAACATAGAAAAACCTGTTGAAGTCTCTACCGTAAAAGGTGTAATTTATGACCTGATTTCAAGCAGCAAGACAATAAAGGTTGAAAAGTCGGACGGATCCAAGATGAGCTACACCATCCCCTCCTCCGCCAAGATCACAGTAAACGGTTACGAGAATTCAAGTTTCTCCGACCTTTGGAAAGGCATGAATGTTGAGCTTGAAATAAAAAATGATGTGGTCACAAAGGTAATAGCAGACGGAAAGACAGAAGACAGTATCTCCTTCAAGGCTGTTGAATACAACAACCTCGCAACGCACCTGAAGGATCAGGTGGACAGTCTTAAGCTTTCTCGAAACTATAAAGCCTTTGAATATGAAAACAGCATATATCTTATAGCCACACTTGGCAAAAAAACGGCATCGGGCTATGAAATAGCCTTTGAGGCCCTTGATAAGATATCAGACGGCAGCAAATTCATTGTCAGGGCTGAAGTATCAGTAGTTACTCCTTTTCCGTCTGAAGGCACCAAAACAGTATATCCGTACAGCATTGTAAAGTTTAGTAAATTCAGCAATATAAGCAAAGTAAGGTTTGTGGACGAGGATGGCAGCAAACTGGCTGATTCGAATATAGTTAAGCTTGCTGATACTTATGAAGTAACCGGAAAAATAAACAAAATCAATACGGCGAAGAAAAACATCGAGGTTGAAAAATCAGACGGCACGGTTATAACCCTTTCAGTTCCTGAAGATGCTCAGATTACAGTAAATAAGGATGATAAGGCATTCAAGGATCTTAAGACAGGCATGACTGTGAAAATAGAGATAGTTGACGACATAGTTGCAAAGATTGACGCAGAAGATAAAAATCTTGAACTTACCGGAGAGCTTTCAGGTATAACAATAACTGAAGAAAAAAAGATCACAGTGAAGATAGACGGAAAAAACAAGACTTATACAGTGGATTCAAGTGTTGTGATAATAATCGACGGTGAGGATAACAAAAGTGTTGAAGATCTTACTGTAGGCGACAGGCTCACCCTTTCCTTCATAAACGGCACCCTGATACAAATTGCAAAATAGTTATACTACTCTTCAAGGCAGCTGGATTCAGCTGCCTTCTTCTTTTTAAATCCCGCACCCCCTTATCTGTATATGTCGTGAAATGTTTCGTGCCATTTGAATTCAATGTAATTTGTTTGGCACGAAACAGATAAATACTGTTAATATTGTACCGGCTGTCAAAATATTATATGTATTACAGATACTAATTTTGGGGGTATATACATTGGGAAAGCTCACGTACATACAAGGGGCATTTATTCTGACAGCGACTAATCTTGTTACGGGTTCCATATCCTTCGTATTCAGGGTATTTCTCACCAGAGCAATCGGTTCAGAAGGAATAGGAGTATATCAGCTCATTCTTCCTTTGTATCTGCTGTTTATTACATTGGTTTCGGGAGGAGTGATAACTGCCGTTTCAAAGCTAATTGCAGAACAAGTTCCCGGAAGAAACTACAGGAATATGTATAAAATAATAAAAATCAGCGAAATTACAATAGGCATATGGAGCCTCGCGCTCTGTATCCTGATATTCTTTAATACCGATTACCTTGCAAATCATGTGCTTAAAGACAATAGAACACAGCTATCAGTTTTGGTCTTTACCCCTGCGGTATTCTTTATCTCTTTAAGTGCAGTACTGAAAGGCTATTTTTTTGGACTTCAGGATGTCAACCCCCCGGCTTTTATTGATATTCTGGAAAAGCTTATCAGAGTCGTAGGGCTTCTTTTGACTACATACTATCTGCTGCCTTTCGGCATTGAATATGTCTGTGCGGGTGTGATGGCCGGAATGGCCGCGGGAGAGCTTATCAGCCTTTTCCTTCTATATCTGCAATACAAAATCAGAAGGCCTGTAGTTTCAACACGGACAGACACCGACTTAACTGCAAAAATTATCGTCAGAATACTGAAAACAGCCTTGCCTTTGTCTTTAAGCGGCGCATTGACAACTATCATGGACATGGTTATTGCAATTATAGTACCCATGCAGCTCCGTCTGGCAGGATACAGCAACTCAAACGCATTATCGCTTTACGGACAGGTGACCGGTATGGTAATGCCACTGCTTTTCTTTCCTTTTATAATAATATCTTCTCTCGGCATTACGCTGGTTCCCGCAATAACCGCCTCCTACACTGCCGGCAATTGGACGGCGCTGAATAAGAAATGCAACGATTCCCTTAAAATTACCTCAGTAATTGCGTTTGCATCTACTGCGCTCTTTATAATTTTCCCCTGGGAACTCTGCCGAATATTTTTCAAATGCCCTGAAGCGGGAAATATGCTTTTCCTGATGGCTTTCGTCTGTATCTTTGAATACTGGCAGTTCACCCTTTTTGCAGTGTTGAACGGTATCGGCATGCAACACGTGGTTTTGAAAAATTCCATACTGCATATTATTATTTCTGTTGCATGTTCATATTTCCTTATACCAATTCCCTCAATAGGAATATATGGATTTGTAATCGGCTTCTGTGCAAGTGCAGTATTGATTTGCCTGTGGAATCTTATGGACATAAAGCGCGTCCGCCGGATAAGAATAGAATACGGAAATTCATTGCTTAAGCCTTTTATTGCATTTATTGTGATGCTTACCGCAATCAAGCACTGCAATTATTACCTGATAACGAACAATATCCGCAGTTCTAATATGATTATTTCAAGTCTGGCAGGGCTTGTCTGCTTTTTTCTTGTGCTTATCCTTACGGGAGCAATTACCTTGAAACAGCTTAAGAGCACCTTTGCAATAAAATAAGCAGAAAATGGCTTTCTCAAATATATCTAAATTGCATCCGCCTGCCCGTATAGTACTTGCATACTCAACGCCATCGTAATAATGTACGGATAACGGAGAATCATCAGCGAGAAGGAAGATTAAGCAATAAGTTCCCATATCAATATTCCCCCATAACGGCTTGTCTTATATTAATTTTGATATATGTTTATTTCTTTGGTAGTAACAGTTTTTTATCTGTCCGTTGGCTCATGCCTTTGAGATTATTATAACTATAAATCAAGGCTGATTCATAGTTTGATGAACTCTTCCTATAAATCCGTAACGAATATATATTACCAAGATTCTGCATCCGTTGTAGCTTGTACCATGCGTTAACATTCATTTCTTCTGAAATATTATTTGTCAAATCGGTTATCCTCACATTGCATTCACCCTGTGCAAAACGTACATCCCCACGTTTCCATGTTGATGATAGAATTTCTATTCCATAATTGCCTTCTTTTCTATATAAATTTTCCAAAGTAGCTTTTAGTTCATTATCTGTTTTCTCTTTAAACTCCTCTTCAGTTAGCATCTTCTTAATGTTCAAAAACTCCAGATATTTGTCAGGTGCATTGCTGCTGCCAGCTAGCGAATAAACGCTATCATCATTCTTACTTAGATATGTAAATTCAAGGTTTATTGAGCTGTCCATATAATTCCATATTTCTTGAAACTTATTGTTTAAACCGCCTTTTTCTGTTGCATGCAATACAAGTTTATCGCCATCAGCAATCTCCCATTTACCAGCATATAAGTAGCCTATCTCCTTGCCTAGCTCATCGAAATAGTGAATAGCAAAGAGATTATCTTTCGTAAACGTAATGTTGTATGGTTCATTGACAAGTTCCCATGTGCCAATCATGCCCTCAGCTTTCAGCTGGGGAACAGAAATATTCTCCTCTGCTTCTGTTATCTCTTCCTGGTCTTGATATATATATACATTTTGATTAGACTCATATCTGCTATTCAGCATGCTCTTTATGGATATAATTGAAATTATCACAATTGCTAAACATGTAATTGCAATTATTAGAGTACTTTTCTTTCTCCTTGCAGTTTTAGTTTTTTCCCTTGAAATATCAGCTATATTTATTTCAATACGCTTGCCAGCTTCTTCACTTTTTAGACCACTTATGGCAGCAGCTCCACACTTACTACATAGCTTTGACCCCTCTTCAAGCTTGCTTCCGCAATTAGCACAATTCATTTTATATCTCCTCCTCAAATGCATGTCTTTATAATAAAAGTGTAAATTATACTTTTATTATAAAGAAGTGTATCTGGAAGTACAAGTAAAATTTCTACTAATAATTTGAAATTTTATACATTCAATAGTGTATTATACACTTTTGATTTGTGTTCTCACCTTATAAAGATTGCTACATTATACTTGGGTGATGAATATGATTGAAGTAGATTACAAAAAGCTCGGTGCCAGAATACGCACAGCTAGGGATAATAAAAACCTTACTCAGGAGAAGCTTGCCGAATTAACCGGATTATCAAATAATTATATAAGTAATATAGAGCGCAAGCGTTCAAAGCCCAGCATTGAAACGCTTATAAAAATCTGTAATGTTCTTGAGATTACTCCTGACCAGATTTTACTTGATTCTATTTACATGTCTAGGGAATATATCCGTGATGATATTGCTAAGAAGCTTTCCAAGTGTTCCGATAAAAGCATGCTGCTTATTTCCAGCCTCATTGATGTTATAATCGAGCAGCAGGATAAATAATAACGTTATTTCCATGCATTGCAATTCATCTTTTATATCCCCATATTAATCTTTCACAACATGTTGTTGCTTTGTCTAAATTCATATACTATATATTGCTTTTTTAAACATAAAAATAGCCCTGATTCCTCAGGGCTAATGATGTATGAGTAAGTCTATAAGCCGGGTTCTGTATTAAATGATCATCTATCTAGGCTTGCCGTCGCCGACAAGCTCAAGCGACCTAACCCGGAGACGGAACGGGCCGTTCCTGTCAAAGCAAAGCTCTGACTGCCTCTCTATTTGGTCTTGCTCCAGGTGGGGTTTACATAGCCGGCCAGTTACCTGACCGCTGGTGAGCTCTTACCTCGCCTTTCCACCCTTACTGACTGGGAGGTGGGATGTGGGATGTGAGATTTCATCTTCCCTCTCACCTCTCACCTCACACCTCTCAGCCAGCGGTATCTCTCTGTTGCACTATCCTTAGAGTCGCCTCTACCGGGTATTACCCGGCACCATGCCCTGCGGAGCCCGGACTTTCCTCGTATACATCA
>ERZ795058.3199-NODE-3199-length-17642-cov-4.520839_pt1 | contig 17642 bp, 14 predicted proteins | sample MGYA00375142_ERZ795058 | MGnify/ENA primary metagenome ERZ795058 (study PRJEB30187, sample SAMN05720210) | activated sludge metagenome | isolation source: anaerobic digester from wastewater treatment plant | place: Japan | collected 2015-04-20 ... | reverse complement strand
GCACGCGCGTGCTCGAGGTCATGCGCCAGCCGCTCGAAGACAAGGTCGTCACCATCTCGCGCGCCCAGGGCACGCTCACCTTCCCTGCCAACTTCATGCTCGTCGCGGCCATGAACCCCTGCCCCTGCGGCTACTACGGCGACGCAACCCACGAGTGCACCTGCTCCATGGTGATGGTCAACCGCTACCAGCACCGCATCTCCGGCCCCCTGCTCGACCGCATCGACATCCACCTCGACGTGCCGCGGGTGGAGTACGACAAGCTCACCGACGACCGGCTCGGCGAGCCCTCGGCCGCCGTACGCGCGCGCGTCGAGAAAGCACGCCAGGTGCAGCACGCCCGCTTCGGCGGCGCGACGGAACACGAAACACGCAACACGACCCGGCAGCGCAGGGCGATCCGTGTGCTCTGCAACGCCGACATGGGGCCGGGCGAAGTGCGCGAGCACTGCCGGCTCGACGATGCCGGCAAGACGCTGCTGCGCGCGGCGGTGCAGCAGTTGGGCATGAGTGCGCGGGCGTTCACGAGGATATTAAAGCTGGCGCGCACGATTGCGGACTTGGAAGGTGTCGACGATATCAAGACGCACCATCTGGCGGAGGCGCTGCAGTATCGGCCGCGTCGAACATAGGGCGCGAAAGGGCGCGAAAGGGCACGAAAGGGCGCGAAAGGGCACGAAAGAGGCGCGAAAGGGCGCGAAAGGGCACGAAAGAGGCGCGACAGCACACGAAAGGGGGGACGGGCGCGAAAGACACGAAAAGACGCGAAAGATCACGAAACGCGAAAGGGCACGAAAGGGGGACCACGCATGGTGCCAGGGGTGACAGGCAAGCACGAGTTCGAGCCGCTGTCGTATGCGGTATTGGGGGCGTGCATCGACGTGCAACGGCAGTTGGGTGTGCACTGTCGGGAGGTGGACTATCATCGGGCGCTGGAGGCGGCACTCGCTGAGCGTGGACTGCACTGCGAACGTGAAGTCGAGGTGCCGGTGTCGTATGGGGATCGGGTCGTGGCTGCGCTCAAGGTGGACTTTCGCGTCTGGGATAACAGGGACGAACTGCTGGTCGAGGTCAAGGCGCGCGCCAGACTATCGCGTGAGGACGGCGAGCAATGCATCCGCTATCTGCAGTGGGGGCGTTATCGTGTCTGCCTGCTCATCAACTTTGGCGAGAGGCCTTTTGGCCGTCGCCGCTTCGTCTACACGCCTCCTGAAGTGGCCATGCGGTGACCTGCGAGAAGCGCGCAGCCCTTTCGCCTCGTTTCGCGCCCCGTGCCCTTTCGTGTCTCTTTCGTGCCCTTTCGTGCCTTTCGCGCCCCGTGCCCTTTCGCGCCCAGTACCCCTTCGTGCTCCAAACGCGCTTGATACGCAAGGAGGAACCAATGGACACCCACGCCGAATGGACCCAATGGACACCCCCCTACGACCCGCGCCTCGCCGATGGCAGGGTGGTGACCCAGGACGAACACGGCCGCATCATCGAGAGCGCCGACTGTAGCCAGTCGTGCCCGGGCTGCGGGCTCTGCTGCGCGGGCTACCGCGACGTCGTCACCGCCGACTATCAAGGCACCGAGGAACCCGAGGAGAACCTCGGACTAGGGCGCGGCGGGCTGGTCAAGCTGGAGAGCGGCGCGCTCTACCGCCCCGCCCAGTGTGGCCCGTCGTGTCCCGGCTTTGAGCGCTGCTGCCAACCCTACGAGCTCCGTGCCGGTCCGGAGACGGTGGCCGATGCCCGCCGCATCCTGTTGGAAGACGATGCCAGCCCGCGCTGGGCGATGCAGCAGGCGCTGACCACCCTGGCGCACGAGGGCAGCGATGAGGCCGTCAAGGTGCTGCAGGCATATATGCCGCGCGCCCACACGCGGCTGGAGGGCTTTGCCGAGCTTGCTTTCGAGGAAGGCCGCTGCATGGCCTCCTGCCCGCACAACCAAGAAGAGGCGCGCGTCTTGATGACGCGCAAGGCGCGCCAGCGCTGGGAGGGCCGGGCCTGTGATGCCTACGGCCGGATCGAGGAGCTGGAGGAAGAGCTGGAGCAGGTGCGCTACGACATCGAGGTCATCAACCGCCTGCTGGGCAGGGAGCCGGACGAGGCGCTGCGCGCAGACTGGCGCACCCGGCTGGCCGCCGCGCAGCAAACGCTCGCCGGCGCCGAGCGCGAGCTCGCCGTGCAGCGCCGTGAGGAGGACGCCTGCTGGGCGATCGCCGAGGAGATGGCAGCGGAGCTGGGGGAGGGCAAGACGTGGCTCACAGGAGGGCAGGACGACGGCGAGCCGTTGTGAGCCGGCGTTGGCCGACGCAGCCGGTGCAGGGCTGCATCATTGACGCAGCGTAACTGCTCGGCCTGCTGATGCGAGTTGGTACCATGAACCGCGAAGAGCGCCAAGAACGCGAAGGAGACGCCAAGAGGGGCCGATGAATCCTTCCTTCAGCAGCTTCGCGCCCCCTTCGCGCCCTTGGCGTTCTTCGCGGTTCAGGTGACTCGGCGTGGTGGGCTGAGTAGTTGCGACGCAGCATCACAAAGGGCGTGGTCATGACCAAGGCACGCTTCTATGCTGTGATCAGGGGGCGCAAGCCGGGCATCTACACTGTCTGGGGCGGGCCCGACGGTGCTGAGTCGCAGATCAGCGGCTACCGCGGCGCTGTGTACAAGGGGTTCGTCACACGCGCCGATGCGGAGCAGTGGTACTCGGCTGTCTCTGCTCCAGGCCAGTCGCCAGGCGTGGAGCTGGGCGAGAACCCCGATCCTGCGGCGGCGCTGGCGGCAGGCAAGATCGTGATCTACACCGATGGTGCGGCCATCGGCAACCCCGGGCCCGGTGGTTACGGTGCAGTCCTGCTCTACGGCCCGCACCGCAAAGAGCTTTCGGGCGGGTTCGCTCGCACGACCAACAACCGCATGGAGCTGATGGCCTGCATTGCGGCGTTGCAGGCCATCAAGGTCGCGAAGCCAATCCTCCTCTTTACCGATTCGGAGTATGTGGTCGAAGGCTTCACCGGCGGCATCGGCAGAGGCTGGCGGAAGAACGCCGACCTGTGGCGGCACTTTGGCGCGCTGTGTGATGACCTCGACATCGACATCATCTGGGTCAAGGGGCACGCAGGCAACCCCGAGAACGAGCGCTGCCATGCCTTGTCGTTCCAGGCCGCATCTGGAAAGGATCTGGCTATTGACGGCGGGTTTGTCGAGGAAACGAAATGGTGACCGTGCTCTGCGGTTGCAGGCTGAGGAGGCAGGCATGAGGCTCAAGGTCGATAGGGAGAACGATGCTCTCTGCTTTGGGCTGGACGAGTCGCCGGTGGTGGAGTCCGAAGAGGTGCAGCCCGGCGTCATCCTGGACCTGAACGCCGAGGGCAAGCTGGTCTGCGATTGGAAATCGCGCCGGGAGGGCCTGCGGCCGGTCGTCCACCTCCGTCGACGAGGCCCGGAACCTGTCGGCGCAGGCCGACAACTGGCTGCAGGCCCTCTTCCGTGCCCCTCATGGAGCGTGTAGGCCGGTTGTCAGCCAAGCCGCAGCACCCGACCGGCTGCTAGCGAAGCTTCGCCTCGAACCGACGAGGATATCCACCGCAGAGGCGCAGAGGACGCAGAGTAGGGGCGAGGTGCCCTCGCCCTCGCAACCCCTGCGCCCACTGCGTCTCTGCGGTGAGATCTTGCCTCAGCCGTTGAGAATCTGACCTATGAAGACGCCTACATGCTGCTGTCAATGTAGCGCATCGAGAAACACACATACGGCCAGAAGTGCTTGCGCCAGAAACGGCCGCCCGAGTAATTCGCCGTCTCGTGCTCCACGAACAGCCGCTCGAACCCCTCGCGCTGCGCCCACGCCACCGCCGCCCGCAGCAGCGCCGTGGCGATCCCTTTGCCGCGGCTGGCCGGCCGGGCATAGGCCGACTTGATCTGCGCCGTATTCGTCCTCTGCAGCAGGAACCCTTCCCCTTCGTGCGTCGACTCCCCCACGGTCACATAGGCGCCGGGCTCGTCGCCGTCGTGCGCCACCAGGAACAGATCGCCCTGCCGCACCTGGGCGTCCAGTTCTGCCAGCACCTCCGCTTGGTCGACGGGCTTGCGGACAAAGATGGGCGACTGCGGGTAGTAGCGGTTGTGCTCCAGTTGCAGGTCGAGCAAGCGGCGCGGGTCGCGTTCCTCCACGATCCGCACCTCGGGCGCCCCGGCCACAGCCGAGAGGTCGCGCAGCCGTTCGGCCAGGATCGCCCCAAGCCCAAGTTGATAGATGGTCTCCTGGAGCACCGCGTCATGCGCGAGATGCCCCAACAGGTGGAGATGGACGTGTTGGTCGGCCCACTCCTGGGCCAGCGCCATATACAGGCGCTGGTAGAGATCGCGCTTGTCCTCCTCGACGGCGGCATGCCCGTACTCGGGGACGAGCGCTGCCTGCTGCCCCTTCCAGGCGAAGCGAGCGCCTTCGAGCATGTAGGCCAGCACCCTCTGCCCTTGCACGATCACCACGCCGGGGTTGCCGAGCCGCGCCGCCAGCGCTTGCCGTATCGGGGCTGGGTCTTCCAGCAGGCGGGAGGGCAAGAGCGGGCTGCTGCTCTGTTCGCGCCGGTAGGCGTCAAGGAACAGCCTGGCGGCGGGCTCCACATGGTCTTCGGCGAAGGGGAGTACCGAGTACGGCATGGGCGCATCCTCCGGTGTCTCTGCTATCGAGAAACTTCCCGTCTGTCATTGCGAGTACCCCAGGGTTCGCCGAACCCTGTGCCCAGCACAGAACCTTGGCCTGTCATTGCGAGGAGGCGGCCGCAGCCGCCGACGAAGCAATCCCTTGGTTGCGAGCGAAGCGATGCAACTCCACGTCGGACATTGGAGATTGCTTCGCTGCGCGCGCAATGACAGTGCCCAAGTCTCTGAACAGGAGGCCGCAGCCGACGAAGCAATCCCCACGTCGCGATCGGGTGCTGGCGCACTTGGGGATTGCTTCGTCGGCTGCGGCCTCCTCGCAATGACAGCAGTAGTTTCTGTGCTTGCCCATGCCGCCGCGCGGCATGGGATACTCGCAATGCGATACTCGACGGCTGGGACGCGGCCGCCAAGCTGCTCATCGTGCCGCCGCGCGGCATGGGATACTCGCAATGCGATACTCTGGCGTCTTCTGCTCTTCGCGGGGCATACTACTTTGTGGCGCGGGGCAAGACGGCCGGCCGCGGAGAAGACCGGGGATCCTGGCCTGCCCTGCCGGCCACATTGTAGCGCAGCTTGAGGTATGCCGCAAGGGCGGCGGTGCGGCAGAGTAGATCCTGTCATCGCTGGTGATCCGCTCTTGGGCTTCGCAGGAGCCCGGTGCGGGCCTTTCAGGGCAGGGGTTGGGCGGGCCGGCCCGCCAAACCCCTGCCCGGGTCAGGTTCAGGTGCCGACAGGCGGGCCTATCCCCAATACAGTTCAAATAGGGGACACGATCTCAGCCGTTGCGTCGGCAGGGGCTCCCTCACCGCCGCCCTCTCCCTCCGAGGGAGAGGGGGAGACTGTTGCCCTGTCCGGCCACTGCCAGAGTGCCCCACAACTCTGGGACGCACCCACGTGAACCGAATAAACCTGGCGGGCGCTGCGTCTTTCTCGTAGGGCCGGCGACGGCCCGCTGTTCAACTGCGATGCGACGATGCTCAAAGGAGAGACAGTGATGCGCAGGCTGCGAAAGGCTATCCTTATTTCCCTGGCGGCGCTGAGCGTGCTGTGCGTGCTCGCCGGCGGCGTGTCGGCCGTAAGCAACGCGCGGCAGCCGCGCCAATCGACCATCGTCGACCAGTTCTCGGAGGCCGACAAGGCGTTCCTGGCGGAGGCCACCCATCTGCGCCAGGCTGTGGGCGACAGCGTCTGGCCGGGGTGGGGCCAGGCCGATATCCCGCTCATCCTCTACAACGAGCGCCACGCCTTCCTGGCCGGCCTCGACGAGCCGGCCGCCGGCTGGGTGAAGGTGCCCGACATGGCCACACGGGGCGGGGCCTGGCTCCCGGTCGAGGGCGACGCCCTCGCCGGCCAGGTCTACTACTGGCAGGCCGTCGATAATGCCTCCAGCGTCATCGGGGCCTTTACGGTCAAGGTGGGCGAGCGCTGGGTGGCGGCCTTGAGCACGAGCGAGTGGTCGCGCATCGAGTTCCAGGCGGGCTTGGGTAGCGAGTTGCCGCCGGTGCTGCGCCAGGTCTTCCCCTATTCCCTCGCCTACGAGGCCCTGATGGGCAAGGGCGACCGCTACGTCACGGCGCTGCTGCACGAATCCTTCCATGCCTACGAGGGCATGCTGCAGCCCGAGCGCCTGGCTGCAGCCGAGCGCACCAGCGCCCTGGCGGACCGCTACCCATGGGACGATGCCGCGCTGAAAAGCGCCTGGCAGAAGGAGTTGGCGACCCTGCAGCGGGCTGTGCTGGCTACCTCGACGCCCGAGCGGGCCGCGCTGGCGCGCCAGTTCCTGCAGGAGCGGCAGCAACGGCGCAGCGCCGCGTCGACGCTCTCACCTCAGCTCGTGGAGTATGAGCGCCAGCAGGAGTGGCTGGAAGGGTTGGCCAAGTATGCCGAGATGTCAGTGGGGCTGGCAGCCGCGGGGCCTGGCTACCAGCCTCTGCCTGAGGCGCTGAGCGCCATCCCGGGGTTCAGGGGCTATGCGAGCTACCCCATTTTCTACCAGGCGCAGTTGCGCGAGGTCGGCCGGATCGACAACCGCAGCGGCAATACCCGCTTCTACTATGGCGGCATGGCCCAGGCCGTCCTGCTCGACGACCTCAGCCCCGACTGGAAGCCGCTGGCCATGCAGGATGGGGCCTGCCTCGAGGACCTGCTGCGCGCCGCTCTGCAGGAGTAGGGGCCGGCGCCACATGCTTGTAGCACCGGGGAGCGGGTGCCTGGCGAGCCTGTCAGCGTTTTCGTCGCTTTCGTGCTATCGTGATCCAACGACCCGCCCGTGGCGCGAGGCGTACACTGCTGACGCAGGCCTGTGCATCCCTGTTTGTCGCCTTCCCAAAGGTTGCCAGCGCCAGTATGGACAGGCACGGCGCAGGCCCGGACGTTGCCGAGGATGCAGGTTGGAGGGGGAGACAGTGGCCGTACGACGGCGCAGCTTTGAGAGCCCGGCGGATTTCGTCGCCATCAGCGACCTTCTGACCCGGCACTACCGGCCCGGCAACCGCGACGGCAACTGGTTCCAGCCGGTGTGGGAGTATGCCTACACCCATCCCTGGTTCGATGAGTCGTCGCTGGGCCGCATCGGCATCTGGGAGGACGGCGGCGAGATCGTCGCCGTGGCCACCTACGAATTGCGCCTGGGCGAGGCGTTTTTCCACACGCACCCCGCCTGCGCGCACCTCAAGCCCGAGCTGCTCGACCATGCCGAGCGACAGCTCTGGGCCGGCGATGCGGATGGCCGGCGCACGCTGCGGGCCTATGTGAACGATTTCGACCCGGCCTTCGAGCGGGTCGTCGTGGCCCGCGGCTACCGGCTCGACCCCGAAGAGGGCCGGCCAATGTCGCAATTCGAGATACCGGCACCGTTCCCGGCGATCGTCGTGCCCGCGGGCTTTTCCATCAAGAGCCTGGCCGACGAGAACGACCTGCACAAGATCGACCGCGTGCTCTGGCGCGGCTTCAACCATCCGGGTGAGCCGCCGGATGACGGCATCGCCGGCCGGCGCAGAATGCAGTCGGGGCCGCACTTCCGGCATGACCTGACCATGGTGGCGGTGGCGCCGAACGGTGAGTTCGCCTCCTACACCGGCCTGTGGTACGACGCGGCCAACAGGTTCGCCTACGTCGAGCCGGTGGCCACCGACCCCAGCTACCGCCGGCTGGGCCTGGCCCGCGCGGCGCTGCTGGAGGGCATCCGCCGCTGTGGCGAGCTGGGCGCGACGGTGGCCTACGTGGGGTCCGAGCAGCCCTTCTACCTCGCCCTGGGGTTCAAGAAACTGTTCACGCAGAACTGCTGGGTGAAGGCGCTCTGATCGGAGCCTGTGCTGCGCTGCATGTCAGGGGGGTGAGTCAAGCGCAGGCCGGCTGCAGCCGGCCTGCGCTTGACTCACCCCCCTGACATGCAGCGTGTCCTACGAGGTCCGCTCTGCCAGCCTGGCGCGCAACTCGGCGTGGCTGCGGCGCGTGATGGGGTAGCGGATGAGAATGGGCAAGCTGATGAGCAGGGCGATGGCGGGCGCCAGGGCGAAAAAGATGCGAATGCCCAGGAGCGCGCGGGGCGTCTGGGCGACGTTGGGCACATAGCCAAAGAGCTTGAGCGCCCAGCCGCTGACGGCTATGCCCAGGGCGCTGGTGAACTTGGTGAGAAAGCTCCACAGGCCATAGTACACGCCCTCGCGGCGCTCGCCGGTGCGCAGCTCGTCATACTCGATAACGTCGGGCATCATGCTCCAGGGGCAGACCCATTGCACCGAGAAACCCACACCGGCAATGGCGGCCGCCACGTAGACGAGCGGCGTGGGGCCCTGGGGCAGGAAGAAAGTGGCGATGATGGCCAGGGAGGCGATGAACAGGCCGAGGGCATAGGTCGGCCCCTTGTTGATGCGGCCGGCCACCCAGCGGGCCGGGTAGAGGAAGAGGCCGATGGTGCCCAGCATGGCGAACATGACGATGGGCACCTGCGCCTCCATCTCCATCTGGTAGATGAGGAAGAAGGGCAGCAGGCTGGTAAGGGTGGTGAAGGAAAAGCTCGAGATGAACTGCGCCGCCATCAGCGCCATGAAGGGACGGTTGCGCAGGCTCTCGACGACTGCCCGCCAGGGCGGCAGCCGTGACGGCTGCACCTGCGACGCGGGCCGCTCGCGCACGCCGAGGGCGGTGGCCAGCACGGTGATGGCGATGATGACGCCAAAGACGGCGCCCATGCCCGAGTAGGCGGCCGGCTCGCTCCAGCCGAGGCTCGAGCGGAAGAGCCCGGCGATGACGGTGGTCATGCCGCCGCCCAGGATATAGCCCACGACGCTAAAGACCATGCGCACGGTGGAGAGGCTGGTGCGCTCGTCATAATCGAGCGTCAGCTCGGGCGTGAGCGCTGAGTAGGGCACGGCGACCAGCGTCTGCAACGTGTCGTGGAGCAGGAACGTGCCCAGCACGGCCACGAAGGCAGCGGCCCCCGCCAGGCCGGGTGGCAGGGAGAAGAGGAACCAGGTGGCCAGGCCGAGCGGCAGGGCGCCGAGGAGCAGGTAGGGACGGCGCCGGCCCCAGCGGCTCTTGGTGCGGTCGGAGATATAGCCGAAGAGCGGGTCGTTGACGGCATCCCAGGTCAGCTTGCCCACCATCAGCGCCGTGCCGACGATGGCGGGGTCGTAGCGCAGCACGTCGGAAAAGTAGCTGAGCAGGAAGAACTGGATGGCGGCGGTGATCAGCGCCAGGCCGCCGTCGGCGAGACCGTAGAGCACTTTGGTGCGGGTTGAGAGTCTGTCGGTCAAGGGTTGCCTCCTGTGGCGTGAGACGTAACGCGTGATGCGTACGGGCGTGTTACTACCTTCGCTAATGGGCTCAGCCTGTTGTCTCTGCTGGGTGTGGAATCTGGGCTAGCAGGCTGCCGGAGAACGATCCCGATACCCTCAGCATCCTGGCAGCAGCCGGGCACTTTGCGCTGCCACAGCCCGGCTCTGGACCAGGAAGGGGCTCGTACCGGGCTCGCGCGGAGCGTGCAAGCCGGTTCCCAGCCCAGGGCGTTGCTCTCCGACAGACTGCTAGGCGCGCTGGGCCGCACATTCCTCAAGCACGAGCTGCGCCGTCTTGTATGCTCCGGTGATGACGTTGGCTACGCCGCCTGCCGACTCGCTCTGGGCGCCGACGAACCAGAGGCCGGGGATGCCGGTGTGGTGCGGGGCGCCGGGCTTGCCCATGACCGGCGAGCAGCCGCCAAAGCTGTGGTGCCGCAGGTGGGTGAGGACGCGAAAATCGTCGGGGGTGAGCACGACGCGCGCCCGTGTGTGCGCCCGCAGCCCGGGCACGATGCGTTCAGCGCAGGCGAGCAGCGTGTCGGCCAGTTCCTCGCCGCGCTCAGCCCAGGTGCCCTCGCGCAGGCGGTCGGGCGCCACGGTATAGACCGTGACGGCATGGTGCCCGACCGGCGCCAGCTCGGGTGAATGCAGGGAGGGGACGTAGATGAGGAAGCCATCGCGCCCCTCGTGATAGTCGCCGGCCTGCACGCGGTCCACGGCGCCCTCGATGTCGTAGCTGCCATAGTAGTAGCCCAGCTCGCCGGGCTGGTAGGGGCGCGGGTCGAGGTCGGTGCCGACGTGGACCATGAGCACCGACTCCATGAGCTGCACCTCGTCTACACGCGTGGCCAATGGCTCGGGCAGGCGCTCGCGGTCCAGCAGGCCGAAGAAGGTCTCGCGGGCGCCGCCCGAGGCCACCACCAGGTCTGCCGCCGCCGTCTGGCCGCCGGCCAGCGCCACGCCACGCGCGCGCCCGTCCTCCAGCAGGATGCGCTCGACGGCCACGCCGCTGTGGATGGCGCCGCCGGCCTGGCGCAGGCCGCCGGCCAGGGCCTCGACCAGCGTGCCGCAGCCGCCGAGGATGGCCGAAAAGCTGGGGCGCGGTCCGGCGGGGGAGATGTCGAGCGGCATGCGCCGGTCGAAGGCCTGCTCTACGTTCACGAAGGGGATGCCCAGGCCCTGGAACTGGCTGGGGCGCACGACGAAATCGGCCAGGATGCCGCTGTAGAGCGCCTTGAGCTCGGGGCGCGCGAAGAAGTGGTCGAGCACCTGCGTCGCGCTCCAGGCCGACATGCGGCGCAGGGGCAGGAAAGTGAGCGCCAGGCGCAGTTGGGCCAGCAGCCGGCGCGGGCCGTGGGCCGCCTCCGCGCGCTTGGCGAGGGCCGCCAGGTCGAGCATGCGGTCGTAGAAGCGGTAGTAGGCGTCGATGCCGCCGGCTTCCTCGGGGAAGAGCGCCTTGAGCCGCTCGCGCCGCCAGTAGGGACCGGCATACACCTCGGGCTTCCAGAGGGCAAAGTCGGGAAAGACGATGCCGCGGTCGGCGCGCATGGTGCGCACGCGGCCGGCCAGGCCAAGCGCGCTGAGCACGCCTTGCACCGGCTCGCCCGGGCCGAACCCCTCCACGTTCAGGGGGCCCAGGTCCCAGCCAAAGCCGTCGCGGCGCAGGGTGGCCGCGACGCCGCCGATGTTGGCCCCTTGCTCAAAGACGGTGACGTGGTGCCCCGCCTGCGCCAGGCTGCAGGCAGCGGTGAGCCCCGAGAGGCCGGAGCCGATGACGACGGTTTCCATAATCACCTCCTCCGCATTAGGTTGGGTTTTTGGAGGTTGTCCGGCGCCGCCGGCCCGCCCGCGGGCGGGCCGGCGGCGCCGGACAACCTCCAAAAACCCCAAAACAAGTACCCCTCTAGAAATAGGCGCAGCTCAAGGCCACCAGCAACTGCCCCCCAGCATAGAGGATCGGGCCGACGCTGTACTTGATCGGCCGGCGGAAGCGATGGATACCGTACTCGATATCGCCCAGGTAGAGCATCGACGTGCCGGCGGTCAGCAGGATCGCCTGCGTGGTCGAGAAGGTGCTGCCGAAGAACGTCGAGATGGCCCGGTTGACCATGAGCGGCATGATCAGCCCATAGATGAGGATCGGGATGCGAAAGCTCCCCAGGCCCGGCCAGAGGTAGCGCACCAGCGCCAGGTACACCAGGAACAGCAAGAGGCCGCTGACCAGGTCCTGGCGCTGAAAGCCGCTAAAGACCGTCAGGCCGATGCCGTAGGTGAGATAGGCCAGCACAAAGATGACCAGCGCCGCCATGACGGTCTTGTCGCTGGTCATGTCGATGTTAAAGATGTCGGCGGCGAAGGCCAGGATCAGGCCGGCGAGGATCCAGCCGGTGTAGGCCGGGTTGGCGCGGGGGCCCAGCAGGCTCAGCGCGGCCACGGCAATCGACAGCAGGGTGAGCAGGGGCTGGATGACGGCCACCCGTTTCAGGTCGTTCCTGTTCCGTGCGATCAGGTACCAGGCGATGCCGGCGATGCTCAAGGGGACGGGCAGCAGATGGTAGGCCATGGCGGCTCCTCTTGCGTGGCGCCGGCGGCCTGGGCGCGCGGCGAGGACGTGGTTGGCCAGGCAGTGTATTGTGCCCAATCTCCTGCAATCTGTCAAAGGACGATGACAGCCAGCATCGCCCCATTTGTTCGCGCCTTGCCCACTTTTGTGCTATCCTGCATTGCGTCCGCGCCGCCGTGCGGGCGTAGGCGCAGGCCGCGTTCCAGTAGGCCCAGCCCTTGGCCTCACCGTGGAAAGAGGCCCGCCGGTACCACTCGACAGCCGCGCGAGGGTCGCCGTCGCGCAGGCGGATGTTGCCGTTGACCGCCAGATTGTCCACTTCATCGAACCAGGCGAAGTAGGCGTAGTTATCCTAGATCTTCTGGAAGCCGGCCTTGCGCGCGGTGTCGCCCGAGGCGCCTGCGGCGCGCTGCGCATCCGCTCGGCGCCATGACTTCCAGGGGCTTGGCCAGAGATGCTCGGGTGCCTGCCCTGCACGGGCGCGTAGCGCCCCCTGGGCTGAGAGGCCGTCATCGAGGGCATCTACGCAGAGGTGCCCGGCCGGAAAAAGTCCTGGTGGATGGAGGGCGGGCTCACGCGCGTCGACGGCTACTACGATGTGGGCGCATACGGGCTGGGTGCGTGTCGGCCCGTTTGCGGAAGGTGGACTGATGTGGCAGGCTTCGGGGCGGCTTCACCGGCCCCGAGCGAGGCCCAGGAGAGTGTATGGCCGGGCAGCCCGTGGAACCGCTCATTCAGACCAAGCTATTCATCCCACAGGCGCGTCACGAGGTGGTGGAGCGGCCGCGACTGGCGGCGCGACTTGACGAAGGCCTGCGTTGCGCATTGACCCTCGTTTCGGCGCCCGCCGGCTCGGGCAAGACAACGGCCCTGGCCGCGTGGGCGGCCAAGCTCGGCATGCCGGTGGCCTGGCTTTCGCTCGACAAGGATGATAACGACCCGACCCGCTTCTTCGCCTATCTCGGCGCGGCGCTGCGTGTTGTGCGACCCCATGCGGGCGAGGCAGTCGCCGCAGCGTTCCAATCTCCCCACCCCCCGGAAAGCGAGGCCGTCTTGGCGGCGCTGGTCAACGAAATCGCTGCCGATGCGAGCCCCTTCGTCCTTGTGCTCGACGACTATCACGCGATCAAAGGCCATGCGATCCACAGCGCCATCGCCTTCTTGGTCGAGCATATGCCGGCGCCGCTGCACCTGGTGGTTGCCACGCGCAGCGACCCACCCCTGCCTCTGGGGCGGCTGCGGGGGCAAATGCAGTTGATCGAACTGCGCGCAGCCGACCTGCGCTTCACGGCGCAAGAGGCTGCCATCTTCCTCAGCCGGGTGATGGGGCTGACCCTGGCGGGCGAGAAGGTGGCGGCGCTGGAGGCGCGCACCGAGGGCTGGATCGTGGGGCTGCAGCTCGCTGCGCTCTCGATGCGGGGCCGGGAGGACGTGGCCGGCTTTATCGCCGCCTTCACCGGCAGCCACCACTACATCCTTGACTATTTGATAGAAGAAGTACTGCAGCGCCAGCCCACAGCGGTGCAGACCTTCCTCCTGCACACCTCGATCCTCGACCGGCTCTGTGGGCCGCTGTGCGACGCGGTGCTGGGCAGCGGGGAAGGGGATGGCCCGCGTTCGCAGCAGATGCTCGAGCACCTTGAACGCAACAATCTCTTTATCGTGCCGCTCGACAACGAGCGGCGTTGGTATCGCTACCATCACCTCTTTGCCGATCTGCTGCGCCAGCAACTGGGGCGGCTGCACGCTGGGTTGGTGCCAGAGTTGCACCGGCGCGCGGGCCTTTGGCACCAAGGCAACGGCCTGACCTCCGAGGCGATTGGGCATCTGCTGCGAGCGGGCGAGCACGATACGGCGGCGGCACTGGTGGAGCAGGAGGCTCTGTCGCTGTTGCGCCGCGGCGAGCTGACGACACTCTCTGGCTGGCTCGAGGCCCTGCCTACGGTGTGGGTGCGTGGCCGGCCCCACCTGTGCCTCTACCAGGCCTGGACGTTGGCCATGACCGGCCGGCTGGACGAGGCAGAGCTCTTGCTGGAGGACGTCGAAAGACATCAGGCGTTGCAGCCCGGTGGAGTCGAGAGCCTGCACGGCCAAGTAGCCGCTGTGCGGGCCTGGACGGCCTCCCTGAAGGGCGAGGCTGTGCGCGCCCTCGCGCTGGCGCGAGAGGCGCTGCAGCAGCTACCGGAAAGCGATCTGCTCATGCGCAGCATGGTGCACTTTTCGCTCAACATGGTCTGCCTGTCGACCGGCAACCTCGGCGGCGCCTACCAGGCGTTGACTGAAGGAGTGCGCATGGCGCGGGCCGCAGGCAATCGCCACGCGGCGGTATCGGCCATCGGTTCGCTGGGTGGGTACGAGCTGGTGCTGGGCCGGCTGCACCAGGCGGCCGAGACCTTCCAGACGGCACTACGGCTGGGAACCGGGCCGGACGGCAGGCTGTTGCCGATCGCGGCCAGGGCCTGCCATGGGTTGAGCGAGCTGCACTATGAGTGGAACGACCTCGACGCTGCGGTCCGCTTCGCCAGGGAGGGCATCGACTTGGCGCAGCAGTGGGGCAATGCGGAGGCCATCAGCCGGGGGCCGCTGGCGCTGGCACGGGCGCTGCAGGGTTCGGGCGACCTCGACGGTGCGCGGGCGGCGCTGGAGAGGGCGGAACAGGCTGTGCGCCAACACGAGCTCTCGCCCTGGGTGCCTGCGCAGCTTGCGGCCTGCCGGGTGCGGATGTGGCTGGCGCCGCGAGGGGGCGGCCTGGAGGCGCTCGCGCGCTGGGTCGAGGCGTGCAGGGGAGCACTGGCGGCCGGCGCGCAACTCGATTACGCGCGGGAGGCAGAGTACCTGGCGCTGGCCCGAGCGCTGATTGCGCTGCGCAGGAATGGCGAGGCTATGGCGCTCCTGGGGCGCCTGCGAACAGGGGCCGAGGCGGGCGTCCGGCTGGGTGAGGTGATCGAGATACGGGTGCTCGAGGCCGTTGCCCTGCGAGCGGGCGGCGAGCTGGGCGCGGCCCTCGCATCGCTGGAGCGGGCGCTGGCACCGGCGGAGCCGGAAGGCTATGTGCGGAGCTTTGTCGACGGGGGCGCGCCCGTGGCGGCCCTGCTGGCAGACCTGGCGGCAGACCGCCGCTCGTCGCATGCGGCCTATGTGCGCCGGCTATTGGCTGCGTTCGGGCTGGAGACGGGAGGCCAAACCGAAGCGCTGGCGGGCCTGGCCGAGACACTGAGCGAACGCGAGCTGGAGGTGCTGCGTTGCATGGCCGCCGGCCTGACGAACGGCGAGATCGCCGCACGGCTCGTGGTCGCGTTGAGCACAGTCAAGACGCACATCAACCACATATTTGCCAAGCTCGATGTCACGACGCGCACCCAGGCTCTGGTGAAAGCGAGCGAGCTTGGGCTTCTGAAGACCTCATCTCCACCCATGAAACCACCCCAGGGTTGATGATTCTCCACCCACCTCCATTGTATACTGCCTCAGAATGAAGGCAGGAACGCTGCAGTTGGGCTGGCCAGCCGCAGCCGTATGCCACTCTGGAGGAGGGTCAGATGGAGAAGCGAGTGCTGGTGGTATGCGCGACCAAGTCGGGCTCGACAGCCGAGGTCGCGCAGGCGATTGGGCAGGAGCTGGGCCGCGGCGGGGCGCGTGTGGACGTGCGTCTTCTGCAGGAGGCCGGCGATCTGGGCACGTATGACGCCGTGGTGGTCGGCGCGCCGATGATCATGGGCTGGCACCGCGAGGCGGTAGAGTTCGTGTGCCGGCAGCGCGAGGCGCTGAGTCGCGTGCCGGTGGCCTACTTCCTGACGGCACTGAGCCTGACGCAGAGCGGCGAAGGTCGGCTCGACGGGGTGCCGGTCTACCAGGACCCGGCGCTGACCAAGCCGCCCAGGAATCCGACGCGGCTGAGCCTGAAGGAGGGCTATGCCACTGTGGCCAACTACCTGGGCCCTGCGCTGCGCAAGGCGCCCGACGTCAGGCCGGTGAGCGCCGGATTCTTCGCCGGCAAGCTCGACCTGGCGCGGCTGGACCTGCTGAGCCGGTTGGTCGTGCAGCTTATTGGGGCGCGCAGCGGCGACCAACGCAACTGGGAGGCCATTCGCACCTGGGCCACCGGCCTGCGGCCGGCGCTGCTGGGCGACTGAGCCGGCATGGCGAGCCTGCGCAGGGACGGCGACCGGCCGGCGATCTACGAGATTCGGCTGCGGGGGCATCTGCCCGCCCATTGGGCGAGCTGGTTCGAAGGCATGGCCGTCGACCACGACGATGAGGGCAACACCCTGCTCACCGGCCCTATGGTCGACCAGGCGGCGCTCTATGGCCTGCTGGATAGGGCGCGTGACCTGGGCCTGGCGCTGCTGCAAGTCAGGCAGATCGGCTAGGTCGCGTACGCAAACGGGCAGGGGCGGCTCCCACGCCGCCGGGCCTGCGGCTTGGGCGACGTCGCCGGGCGCCTGCGCCATCTTGGTGAGCCACATGCGCGCCTGGCCCGAGTTGGCTATATCGCACGGCGAGCCTCCGGCGGCGTGGGAGCCGCGCCTCTGCTGAGTCTGAGAATACGACTTGGCGGCCGCTTGACAGGACACGCCTTCTCGAGTACACAATGGGCGCAGAAGGCGGAAGCGGTAGGGGAAACCGTATGGAGTCCTTCGAGCAGAGAGTCAGACGCGCTGTCGAGCAGTTGCAGTGCGCGAGCTACGAGACCATGGCCACGCAGATTGCGCAGCGGCGGCTGGCCTGGCTGGACCGGGTGCTGCCGGGCCTGCCGGGCTATCGCGAGCTTGAGACCCCCGGGCGGTGTACGAGCTGCTCTTCTTTGCGCACATGGGCCTCGAGCCCAGCGACCTGCCGGTGGTAAGCGAGTCGGCCGACGAGTTCGTCTGGCTGTCGCGCAATCCGTGCACGCTGCTCGAGGCCTGCCTGGCGTTGGGGCTCGACACGCGACGGGTGTGCCGGCCCGTGAACGAAAAGGCGACCCAGGCCTTCGTCTCGCGCATCAACCCGCAGTTGCGCTTCCACCGCGCCTATGAGGAGATCCGGCCGCACGCGCCCCACTGCCGCGAGTGGCTCGTGCGCGTCGATTTCGCACGTACCATGCGCCTCGCCGCCGCCGAGGCACGCCGTGCTGCGGCTGCAGGTAGCGCGGTGTGCGGCGCTGTGGTCGAGTACGCAGGCCACGTGATCGGCCGTGGGCGCGGCACGGGCCAACACGCGGCGGCGCAGGCTATCCGGCAGGCGGCGGCCCCGGGCGACCCTGACCTGTGTGGCGCCATTCTGTTCACGACCTGCGCGCCCAGCCCGGCGTGCCTATCGCTGGCGCTGCAGGCCAACCTGACGACCATGGTCTATCGAAATGCGGGGCACGAGGTGGCGCATATGGGCCAGGCGGCGAGCGGCGCCGGCTTGCGCCAGGCCGCTGCCTGCTCTGCGTGGCCCCTGGAGGTCATCGCGCTGGAGGACAAGGACTGATCATGCGTGAGCCACCCAACCTGGCAGAGTCGGACATCGTGGCGGTGCTGCAGGCGCACTATGGCCTGGCGGTGAGGGCGCTGGCCTTTCTGCCGCTGGGCGCCGACTCGGCGTCGGCGGTGTATCGCCTCGACGCGGCGGGTGGCGATAGGTACTTGCTCAAAGTGCGCAGCGGCGCCGGGTTCAGCCTGCCGAGCCTG
>ERZ795058.3196-NODE-3196-length-17648-cov-6.400728_pt1 | contig 17648 bp, 16 predicted proteins | sample MGYA00375142_ERZ795058 | MGnify/ENA primary metagenome ERZ795058 (study PRJEB30187, sample SAMN05720210) | activated sludge metagenome | isolation source: anaerobic digester from wastewater treatment plant | place: Japan | collected 2015-04-20 ... | reverse complement strand
GAGGAAAACATTTGGCCAGGTGCTGAGAGCCCGTCCCTGCCTGCGGTTCTTCTGGTTGAACCTGCGGATGTATTCATCACAATCCGCGTGATAGCCCTCTGATAGCTTGATCCGCCTGGCAAGAGCGAAGATTTCTTTCATGTCCTTGTTGGAGGGAACAAAGCTTGGCATTACCTTGCGCCTGGCAATGTATTTGTTCAGCTTTGCGTTGTAATAGATCACCACATCGTCCATATTGCCGGTGAAACCGGGTAGAAGAACTTTAAGTTTGGCTTTCATTTTTAACAGTCCACAGCCAACACAAATCAACAATAACAGAAGCAATCAAATTGCTTGGCATTATTGTAGTGCTGGCTCTTTTCGTTGATTGGGCTTGCGCTGGCGAAAACTCCAAGCAAGTCCCCAGCCCAAGCTGAAAAAATAAATCTCGTTCGTAACAATTCGCATGACTCAAGGATGCTCATGGTTTGTTCCTTAGCTATATATGGTGATGATATGGTGGCAATGCCCCGCAAAATGCGGAGGGAGACCACGGCATCGCAACCGGAAGTATATAAGGGAGAAGCAGGAGCGATGGCACGACCCTTGGTTACATAAAAAAGCTGGGTAACATATATTGCTTATGCCGTGCTGCGATTCCATCTGAGTGTATCTGCAGCAATATTAACAGGATTCTCGGCGGCACTATGCGGCGCCTTTGGGGTGCAGCTTGCCCAATTGTAGCCTTATCAGCCGCATCAAGTCATCAAACGTTTTCCGCTCAAGCAAATAAATCTCGACAGCGAAAACTACCATGAACAAAAGGCTTCCCAAGGTTATCTGCAGGATGGGCACCAAACCAGAAAACCAGATCAGCAAGTAGGATATGAAACCGGCCACGGAGCTATATATGAAATAGGGCAGGTAAACCTTCAACTGCGCTCTCAAGCCCACCTTGTAATACTTTCTGGCGACAAGGGAGTTCAAAACCATCTGGAGCGCGGAAAACACTGTTTGGCTGGCGATGAAAACGTACAGACCAAAACGCAAGGCCACCAAAGTTACCAGCAGCAACAGCACCTTCAAGAGAGAATCATACCTGAAGTAAAACTTGCTGTCGCCCATAACCGCTGGAGAGAGCCCGTTGATGATGATAAAGGGCAGGAAAATCCCGCCAATGATGATTATACGGAATATCGGCACAGAATCCAGCCATCTACTGCTAAACAATAATACGATTAAGTCCTGTCCCAGAACAAAAAGGAGTACAACCAAGGGAACTATGGTGACCGCCATGATCCGCATGATGTGAAAATAGGTTCTGTGCAGTTCCTCAAAATCATCCTGATACTTGGCTATCAGGGGGGAAGCAGTCTTGGTGATGATTCCAGAGGCCGAATTGATGGGTACATTTTTCAGCTTCAAAGCTTGGTAATAGTAGCCCAAGTCCGCTTTGGAGTAGTATTTTCCAATCAAAAGATTATTGAGATTGTTAAACAGCACCCCCGTGATGTTGGTCAGCATCATTCGAGATCCAAAACTGAAGTTCTTTTTAAAGGAATCAAACGAGAATTTCAGGCTGATTTTCCAGACCCTCGTGAGCCAGAGATATACGTTGATGACCAAGGCGCGCGAAATGGTTAGGGCCACCAAGCTCCAAACCCCGAAACCCAAGTATGCCAATGTGATTGATACAAGCCCGGAAATGAAAGATGCTGTGATGTTACGCTTGGCCAATATCTTGAACTGCATTTGTTTTTGGAGCAGGGCATCCTGCACAAAGTAGCCGGCATGGATGATATTCACCAAACTCAGCACTCTCACAAGTTTGATCAGCTTGGGTTCTTTATAGAAGCTCGCTATCAATGGGGCGGAAAAGAACAGCCCCAGATATAGCAACACTGCCACTGCCAGGTTGTAGATGAATGCGGTAGAGTAGTCTATGTCCTTCAGGTTGGGACGCATGATGATGGTGGCCCGGAATCCGCCTTGGGCAATGGTGTCTGCTACTGTTATGAATACCGACATCAGGGCGATAAGCCCAAAATCAACCGCCGTGAGCATGCGAGCCAACACCATGGAAACGCCAAGCTGGATCAACTGCAGAAAGAAGCTCTCCGCACCGTTCCAGAATAGGCCGCTTAATGTTTTCCCAGTTTTCACTCAAGCTCTCATCATCTTTTGCAGCTTCTATTTCTTGCAGCTGGTTTCAATTATAGCGTGCCGCTCGCCTAAGCCTCCACAAGCTCAACCATGAGATCATTTTTTCCCTGATCCACATGGCTCCCAATACGGTAAAAGTTACGAAATAAGGATAGATTGGCAATAGCCTTCTGCCCGATAGGGTGACTATGGAAGCAAACATAAATAAATAAACGGTCATCACTGGCAGCAGCTTCTTTGTATGTGATATAATTCCTGCGAGATATGCGAATCCCATGATAAACGACAAGATGTACAAAATGATCTTCAGGCTCTTTGCAACCATTGGCCGCCTTACGAAACTCAGTAGATATCCGGAAGTGAAAACATGCCTGCCATACTTCTTACCATACTGCTTCAAGCGCGTGAAAACAGATCCTTTCTTTAAACCGCGAGAGGCAATCAGGGTATAGTTGGAGTCCGCCATTGCATCATATTTGCCGCTGAACGTATCCTCGAATCCCTTGAGCCCGTTATCATAGGTCTGGTATTCAATAGCCGTCAGTTCGCTCTGGGTGATGATCCCATGCCTTCTCAACGCTCTGAGGCTATTGATATACTTCATCTTATCATAAGTTAGGTTGGTTCCGATGTTGTGTGCTACCCGAATATCCGGATAATATGAATATGTTCTTAACACCCAAGGGGTTAAAGTCAACAGAACTGATGCCAGAAAGACAATCCAACCGAGCAGAATGGCCTTCAACTTCCTAGGGTTGGCATAAACGATGAATGCCAAAACGAAAACAACGCTGAATACCATCACTTGTAGTGAAAGCGCCGCAAGGCCTCCAAACACTCCAGCCAAAACCAGGTTTATTATCTTGTGTTCAAAGTAATACCTGACGATAAAGAAATTCATCGCCATCATAAACAATGTGAGCACCAATTCCCGCATCATATAGGTCGTGTATATGGCCAAAGGCATAAACAAACTTGTTGCGAGGGCGATTATGGCCGCCGTTTTCGGATTCAGAACATAGCGTAGTGTGGCATATTGCAGCAAGCAAATCAGAGCAAACACCAGCACTTGAAAATATTTGACCCATTCAACCGATTCAACCACGACTGAGCGTTGATGAATGTCCGGCGACTGCTCAATATACTCGAGATCATTGAACACACTGTAAGCGCCAAGCGGAACCAACAGCGACGCCACATAGCCCGGTTCCCGGTAAAATGTTGGCTCATAAGGGGCCTGACTATCCAAGCTGTATCCATTGCCTTCCAGCAGGTTTATGGCTAGGGTATGGTATTCTGAAGCGTCCACAAGTACCACATCCCGGTTGAACGCACAAACAGAAAAAATGCCGGTGAACATGGCCACCAGCATGATCAGGATACCAATCTTCCTGCCGGGCTTGCTATTATCATTATCAGGATTGTGGAAAGAGTCTTTCATTCAGTGTCCTAATGTTATCCTTGCGTTCATTTTATTCCCGTTAGCGACATACATATTTTATCACAAAATGCCTGACCCATATCCAAACCCTTATAAAGGGGCAATCTGATCAGCATTTCTGAGTATATTTCTGCTTGTGGGCAGGAAATCCCTTGTGATAGTCCACGCATATACTCTGAATTGTGCAGACCCTGATAATGGAAAACCGCATGAATTCCATTGTTTTTTAGCTTGCGTAACGCCTCATCCTTATTATCAGCGCCTGCAAAGACCATATAGAACATATGCGCGTTGTTGGTGGCGTAATCGGGAATGAACGGCAGCCTGATTCCACTTGCTGAGTGGACTGGGAGCAGGATCTGATAATACCTGTTCCATATCTCCAAGCGCCCGGCTTGGATCTCGTCCAGATGCTCGAGCTGGGCAAAGAGAAAGGCGGCGATCATGTCCGAGGGCAAAAACGAGGAGCCGATGTCCACCCAGCCGTATTTGTCGATCTCGCCCCGGAAAAAGGCCTGGCGGTTGGTGCCCTTTTCCCAGATTATCTCGGCCCGCTTCTCAAACCGGTCGTCATTGATCACCAGCATCCCCCCCTCTCCAGAGGAAATGTTTTTGGTCTCGTGAAAGGAAAAACAGCCCATATGCCCGATACCGCCCATCGGCCTGCCTTTGTAATAACTATCCACAGCCTGGGCGGCGTCCTCCACCACTAACAGATTGTATTTTTCGGCCAGGGCCATAATCTTGTCCATGTCGCAGGCCACTCCGGCGTAATGCACCGGTACGATGGCTTTCGTCCTGGGCGTGATCAAAGCTTCTATCAGGTCCTCATCCATACCCGGATGGTCAGCGCGGCTGTCGCAGAAAACGATCTTCGCGCCCCGCAGCACAAAGGCGTTGGCCGTGGAAACGAAAGTGAAGGACGGCATGATGACCTCATCCCCGGGCCGGATGTCGATCAGGATGGCGGCCATCTCAAGCGCGGCAGTACCGGAAGTTGTTAGCAGGCATTTCTTAAAACCGTATCTACCCTGGAAGAACTCATGGCACTTCTTTGTATAGTATCCGTTTCCGGAAATATGGCCCCGGTTTATGGCGTCCTGGATATACTCAAGTTCTTTGCCAGATACATAAGGCTGGTTAAAGGGTATCAAAAGTCTACGCTCCTTGACCTTCTTCCTTGGTGAAGATATAAATACTCTTACCCAACAATGGATGTTTTAAGCAAAACAGACAACGCATATTCACGTCTTCAACTGCCTGCTGCCGTGATCCTTTTCTCATCCTATCATTATGCAATGCAGGATTCAACCCGGTTCACAATCTCTTTAAGCAATTGTCTGGCTTCTTCGCTGGTTGAAGCCTGCACGATCACATGGCCGATCCTGTCCGTCTTGTTTCGGAAAACCGGAAGCTTGTCACCCGGTTTGTAGTCGAATGAGAGGTCCACAAGACCTGGCAGGTCAAAAATATCCGGCGCCACTTGGCCCATAACCCCTCCCCGCCTTGAGATCAGGAATTGGCAGGCATTGGGGGATGGATCTTTGACACAGAGCCGAATGTGGTTTCCAAGGGCAGCATTGATAATGTTGGCATAGTGATCAAAACCGTAATATATTGATACCGATTCCGGAAGGCAGGCCCCTCCGCCGGCTCGGGCTCCCATCTCAATGAGATAGGCCTTGCTGTCCCGCAGCATGATGTCGACGTTTACAGCGCAATTGTCCAAGCCAAGCGCCCTGATCCCCCGGCAGACCTGTGTTTCAATATCCCCAAGAGTTTCCACGGAAAAATCAACCGGTACATATTGGCCTATCGGCACCGGCGCATCCGTTTCCACAATTTCTTTGCCATGGGGTAGCACGAAAAGGACCTTTCCATTTTGGATAAAGGCCTCCGCGCCGATTTCCTGGCCAGCCATGAATTCTTCCACCAAGATATAGTCGCAACGGGTATGACGCATGCATTCGGTTAAGGCTTCCTGTATATGGTCTTGATCATCGACATGGATGATCCCCCGGTTGCCGGAACTATCCACTGTTTTAAACACAGTATTCCCATTAAGCGTCAAGAAGGCTACCCGGGCTTCGGAAATGTTGAAAACCCGCATTGCCTTGGGAACTCTAACCTTATGAGCGGCAAAACGTTGCTTCATCTCAAACTTGTTGTTGGCCAGCGCCGCGGATTCATAGGATACTCCGCATAACCCCAGGGCATCATTGACGAAACCCATGGTCCGCACGCCTACGTCGCTGCCTGTGGTGCAAATGCCGGAGATACTGTATTTTCTGGCGACAACCAGGACTTTTTCCGCGTTCCTGATATCCACAAATTCAGTAACATCGGCGAGTTTGAATCCCGGATATTGCCCCGGGATACTCACCACAATCGTCTTCAAGCCCAGTTCCCTGGCTTTATTGATCAGCGGAACCTGATACACCCCAGCGCCAAGGATCATCAACTTGTTCCCATTCATCAGAGGAACTTCTCCCTTTCAAAGTAGACAGGGTTTTTTTTCGCTTCCATCAGGATACGGATAAGATATTCCCCAATGATGCCCAAACTGAACAAGATGAAACCTGAGAAGAAGCTTATGGCAACCATCATAGAAGTCCAGCCAGCCACTGAAGACCCGTGGATGAAATGCCGGATAACCAGCACCACCGCCGACAGCATGCTGAGAACCGCCACAATCAGCCCGAAAGTGCTGATGAGCTTCAGCGGCAAGGTCGAACTGCCAATGATGATGGAAAGGAAATCCCTGTATAGTCTGGAGAAGCTGTAACCGCTTTTACCGTATTGCCGGGGATGGTGCTCCACTGGTGTAGTTCCGATCCTGTTGGTACACTGCATGATCAGCCCACCGATGCGGGGTCTGTAGACCTGAATCGTTGCCATGTCCCGCGCCACCTTGGCCTTAATAATCCTGAAACTGGTGAACTTGATCCTGGGATCGCGCTTGGCAATGGATGCCCCCACCCTGCCTATGAGCTGCGAACCTGCCCGTCTGACCAAATTGTGTTTTTTGCTGTTGTAGCTGCCAAATACCACGTCAAGCTCTGTATCGCTTGCCATGGCTTGGATGAGCTTGGGAATTTCCTCTGGTGGATTCTGCAGGTCGTCATCCATCAGGATCACATAGTCGCCGCGGAAATGCTGCAACCCGCAGTAGATGGCAGAGTGCTGGCCATAGTTCCTGGCCAGGTTGATGATTTTTATTCGATTGTCTTCCTGGTGCAGCCGCCGCATTACACCCCATGACGTATCCCGCGAAGAATCATTGACCAATATGATCTCAAATTCATGCTTGAGCGTTTCGGTGAAGACAGCCTTGATTCTGGAACACAGCTCCGCCAGCGTCTGCTGCGCGTTGTAAACCGGAACTATTATTGAAAATAGCATTTGGCTACAACCTTCCTGCCAGCTTTTGGATCTTGGCGAGGTACTCATCATACCTGGGTATATTGGCAAAAAATTCCTCCCGCAGAATGGATAACAGATGAAAACTGATGAATTTCTCGCCATCCCAATAATCCTGCCGGATCAAACCATCATGTTTGTAGCCCAATTTCAAGTTCATGCCAAGTATCTGTTGCTCGCTTTCCCGCACCTTCGCGTAGATCTTGTTAAGCTTCAGTTCATTGAAGGCATACATGAAACGATTGTAAAAAATTTCAAATGCATATATTCGGTATTCGGGAAGTATGATTGAGTGGCCAGCTTCTGCCTTGCTCGAGCGCCAGTCTATGTTGAACAAGGCACCAGCCCCAATGCGTTTTCCGGATGATTTTTCAATGTTTACCCAGTAAATATCATCATCCCGATCGAGGTAATCCTTATACCAGTTAAGATGGATATCCCTATTGATCCTGTTTTTGGACAAGGCATTGAGGTCTTCCCTGCTCCTCAACTCAACGATAAAATCAGTGTCGCTTTCATCCAGGCACTTCTGGTATATGTTGGCGCTCTCGATATTCTGTCTTAGTTTCATTTAAACACCCGGCCAGAATCTCTGTTGGTTTTTATCTCCTGGGGATACACTTGAATACTACCGTACGCTCACCCCTCCGTCCACAACAAGATTGATGCCGGTTACCCAGCGGGAGGCATCGGACAGCAGGTAAACACAGGCATTGGCTATATCCTGTGTCTGACCCAAGCCAAGTAGATACCTGGCTTTGCGCCTTTGTATCTGCTCCTCATCGAGTTGAGATAGAACGCTTTGCACCAATTCCGTCATGATCAGACCAGGAGAAATGCAATTGACCCTGATTTTTTTTGGCGCCAGCTCCACTGCCAGTGACCGGGCAGCTGAGACCAGTGCTCCCTTTGATGCGGAATAACCAGCCACTGCTGACCCGCCAAGGATGGCAAACACAGCCGCAACAAACACCAAACTGGCACCACTCTCGGGAAGATACTTCTTTTTGGTCACCAGTTTGGACAGCTCCATTGCTGCATGATAATTGAGGTTGAACATGGCTTCCTGTTTCTCCAATTTCATCTGAGCCAGCGGAGCAGTCACCTGCGTACCTGCTGAGTGCACCAGGCCATGGATCTTGCCGAATGATTCCATGACTGGGGTCAGTTTTCCTTCAATCTTATCAAGTAGTGAAAGGTCGAGTGTCACCAGACTGTGCCCTTCGCCATTCATCTTCTCCAGCGTCTCCTGCAGATTTTTCTCGTTGCGGGCCACCAGAATGAGCCTGGCTCCCCTTTTACTGCATTCGATGGCACATTGCCTGCCTATACCTGAAGAGGCGCCAGTTATGACGATGTTCCTGCCATCCAGCCTGAATTGATCCTCACGCACATTATCTCCTATATTTCCACTATCGGCACTATCACAGGATGATCCAGCGTGATCACCGCGCTGCCCCAGGACAGCCCCACCCCAAAAGCGCTAAGAAGCAAGGTCTTTTTCAGTCCATTGAGTGATTCCGCAAGCTCCGATACGATGGTCAGGGGCAGGGAAACGGAACTCAGGTTTCCGTATTTGTCCAGAGAAACCGGGATCTTGTCCATGGGGACCTTAAGTTTTCTGCCAATATGCTTCATGATAAACAGATTTGCCTGATGCAACACAAAGTGGTCAATTTCATCAACGCTCTTGCCCGCGAAAGCCATTAGGTTACTGATATCTTTGGGTACTTCGGTTATGGTGAAATCAAAGATGGCCGGACCGTCCATGCTGGCTTGCTCGTCATTTCTGATGCTTCCATCAGATCTAACTTTATCTCTGAGGGTTTCAGCTGAGGTTGGATTCCTGTAAGCCCCGCCAGGTTTGATAATGAACTCGTAGCCGGCTCCATCGGTATGAGCACTTAAATAGGATGTTCCGGCACTCGTGTCTCCATCGCGCTTCTCGATCATGGTGGCAGTGGCTCCGTCTCCAAACAGCAGGGATGTCGCCCTGTCTTTTTTCGCAATTTCATTCATGATAATGTGGGAATTGACGAGCATGATCCGCTTCAGGTCTGTACTGCTAAGAATCGAATAGGCCAGGTTGAGAGCATAGACAAATCCGCTGCAGCCCATATTCAGATCGAAGCATAAGGTGCTTCTTCCCAAACCCATTCTGTCCTGCAGGATGAATGAGGTGGCTGGCATGCGATAATCGGGTGTTACGCTGCAGAAGATCAGGCCATCAACTTCTGCCGGTTTCACCTCCATCGCATCCATCAGTGTCTGCCCAGCATTATAGCCAAGATCGGAAGCGGCCAGGCTGCTGTCTGCCCACCTTCTGTGACTGATCCCTGTCATCTGAACCACTTTGGTCACATCCTCATCGGAGAAGAAATCAGAGAAAAACCTGTTGTCGACCACCCTCGCGGGCACGCAGGCACTCATCCCGGTGATGCTGATATCGTTGTAAGTGAAAATTGCCATAATTATCTCATTTACCGAGCGGTGTATCCGCCGTCAACCTTTAGATCGGTGCCTGTGATGAAACTGCCTGCCGATGATAGCAGATAAATACAGCTATGGGCCACATTTTCCGGCATGCCCATCCCCAACACCTGGTTTTTTAGTATTGAATCCAAGGCGTCGCCAGGTGCTTTCTGGTAGTTCTTATCCACCAGTTCTGTGGCAATGACCCCCGGCGACACGGTGTTTACGCGAATGTTCTTCATGGCCAGCTCCAGGGCCATGGCTTTCATACCTGCCACCAAAGCGCCTTTGCTGCTGCAATAGCCAACCTTCAGCGCAACCCCCACTGAGGCCATCACAGAAGCTATGAACACAAAGCTGGATCCATCAGCACAGTGATTCCCCCTGGCTGCGATCTGCCGGGCAAATTCAAAGGCCGCAATTACATTGACAGCGTAAGTCCTTTCAAAATCCTTCGGGGTCATCAAATGCAAAGGCTTATGGTAGGATATGCCCGCTGAATGAATGAATCCATGCAGAGAGCCCAGGGTCGAAACAGACTCGGCCACGACCTCCCTGATGTTCTCATAATCAGTTACATCGCGCGCAAAGGTCAAATGCTGCCCTGTACTAAGTTTGCCCTTCGTCTCCTCCAGCCTGCCCTGGTCACGCCCAACCAATACCAGATTTGCTCCAAATCTGCTGCAGTGGATGGCGCATGCCCGGCCTATGCCTGAGGAAGCACCGGTGATGATGATGTTTTTCCTCTGCAGGCTAAAAGCTTCCGCGTCTAAGCTCATATTTCCTCCAGATCGCTGATCGTCAATCCAGGCGTATCAAGCAGGGCGGTCGCCACCGACAGGCCCACACCAAACCCGGTTAGCATCAGAGACTTGGGTTTGCGAAGTTCAGCTTGAAGTTCCGTAACCATGGTCAGAGGTATGGAAACCGAACTGGTATTGCCAAATCTATCCAAGGAAACAGGAGCCTTTTCGGGGGGAACTTTCATTTTTTTTATAAGGTGGCTGTTCATGAAAGCGTTGGCCTGATGCAGGACCACATGATCGATGCTCTCCATGTCCCTCTTCGTGACCTTCAGCATCTGCCTCACCTGTCGCGGTACTTCTGTAATGGCAAACTCGAAGACCGCGTTGCCGTCCATAACCCCCTTTTCGTCAGTTCTAATGCTGCCGTCCGGATAAGTTTTTTCCTTTATCGTTTCAAGGCTGCTGGGGTACCTTGATCCTCCTGCTTTTATCATGATATATTCATGCATGGAACCGAAGGATTCCAAGAGAAAATGCGACTCTCCAAAATCCTTCCCCTTGCTGATCAGACAGGCAGATCCCGCATCGGCAAAGAGGAATCCGGTCTTGCGGTCTTTGAAGGAATAGGCTTTGGACCTGGTTTCGCCGTTAAGCAGAAGCACCTTGCGCACTCCATCCTGTTTGGCCAGCCCAAAGGACAGGCTGAGTCCGTAGATGAATCCCGAACAACCCAGGTTGATGTCATAAGCGGCGCAGGACTTTGGCAAGCCCAGCCTATCCTGCAAAATGATCCCCGATCCCGGTGTCCGGTAGTCCGGAGTTTGGGAAATAAAGATCAGAACGTCAATTTCTTGTTTATCCGCCTTGATATTCGAGAGCAACCGTTCTGCCGCTGCAGCGCAAAGATCTGAGGCACATATATCAGTTGAGGCAACCCGGCGTTCCACTATCCCTGTTTTCTCCACGATCGCCCGCGCGTCTTCCGGGTTGAAATACTCGTTATCGGTTAGATTATGATAAACATTCTTGGGAACGGCTGCCGCCATTCCCAGGATACCCACTCTTTCATACTTCAGATATGACATTGATCTCTTATTGTTGGGAATTGCTGGTGATGTATTGATAAACCTCGGCCAGGGTCTGCATCTTGCCAAACTCATCCCGGGGGATCACCATGCCGTATTCCTCGTCAATCAAAGATATGACTGTGAGGTGGGCGAGGGAATCCCACTCGGGGTATTCGCGGAAAAGGTCTTCACCTTTAACGGTTCCAGTATCCCTTTCCAAGGCTTCACTCATTAGTTCCAAGAACTTGTCCATTGTTACTTTTCTCCTTTAACTAGTAGGTCTTACAAGCTCCTTCATTCGCAGATACGGAGCTTGAGAAGTATTATTCTTATTGGGGCAGGTATCAGACTGGTTTCAAAGCTGTTGAAACTGAACCTGATAACGCATAATATATATACAAGTGAAAACATCATAACCCCCCCCCCCAGTTTTAGCCAGGAATCGATGTCGGCGACGTTTGATATGATCACTCCAAGGATTATCGCCGGAAGCAACGCTGGCAATATCCGTACTATCTGTTTCCAGAATTCCACCATCCTGAGACCTATTTTCAGGCCATAGAAAACGTTCATTATCAATCCGTACCCAATCAGCCAGGTCACGCCCAGGGAGGTGGCCGCGCCTATAGCGCCCCACAGACCTGAAAGCCAGAAGCTGATGGCGATACTGATGAGGCTCGCTGCCAGAAAAAGCATCGAACTGAACTGATGTTTGTTCAAGGCCTGCAGCACTGATTGGCCTGCTGTCTGAACCAGATATACACTTAATGATGATATCAGGATCAGGCAGACATAATATGAGTTCTCAAACCCGGGGCCTGCCCACAGAGTGATGAAACTCCTGCCAAAAAAGACAAATCCCATATAGAACAAGGCCAGCACATAAAACTGCAGACGGCCTATGGATGTGAAATATTTATTGTAGAGAGCGGTCTCATTGCCGTCCCGGGGTATCCTGGTGAAGGCCGGCAAAAAAACACCGGAGATAGCCTTGGCCAGGATCATGAAATAGATCACAAGGTTGTAGGCCAGGGCGTAGACAGACACCTGCCTGGCACCGGCAACGATCCCCAGAATGAACTGATTTGAGCTGTTGTTCACATGATAGGCCAGCACTCCTAAAAAGACAAACAGCGAGTAGGCCATGATTTCTTTGAGGATCCCCCAGTCCGGGTTTCTGAAGGAAAGCTTCACCCTGAGGGAGGAAAAACAATATATAGTGTTTACGATCAACAGGACCACATTCACGATCGAGATCACCGCGATGACCCCCACGGAGCGGTATCCGGCATAGAGCAAGGCCACTGATGCCAAAGGCACCAGCAATATCCTGACCAGGGCCACCAGCTTGAAAAAGACGAAACGTTCATAGCCCTGGATGATAAATCCAAAAACGCTCAGTGGAAATGACAGTGAGAGTGAAGCCACCACAAAGGTGAGCATGGTTCTTAATCTGGTAACCTCATCCAAACTCATGTTACTGTCAAAGATATGGCTCACTTGGGAGCAGAACCACATGCCCAGGCTAAAACCAATGATCCCGATCAGGGAATAGATGATGAAGAACATCCCGTGCAACCGGCTTTCCTTCTGCTTCTCTCCCGAAGCCCGATACAGAGCTGTATAGCGAATATTGGCATTGCCCAAGCCCAGGTCCAGAATGGAGAATAGACCTATCGCGGAAAACGCGATCTGAAACAGGCCATATTCCTTCTGCCCCAGCATCCTGATCAGGATAGGCGTGTACAAAAGGGAGACGATTATCTGCGCGCCGATGTTTACGTAGGAAAAAATTACTCCCTGTTTGATCTGGGGTCTTGCTGTCACCTCCATATCAGCCTACTTGTGAACACACAGAACCGGAACCTAACGAGTCAGCTCCAAGGACACGGATGTCGGCCATGCTGCGGGCCCGCCTCAGATCCTCCGGATCATCTATCTCACACCATTTTGCTGAGTCGATCTGGATCAGACGAATGTCGTCATTGCCAAAATAGATCAACGAGCCCAACACCAGTTCATAATAGCTCTGGTCGCTTTGGGTTCGAACATACAAGTCGATGGCAGGAAGAAACTTGTTCACGATGAAATCTTTCCGGAATTTATAGACGTTCACTGTTTTCAGCATGCAGGAGTAATCCAGTTCGGGTTTTTGGTCCCGTTTTATGATCAGGGCCTGCGCGCGTCCTTCGTCATTGGCCGCAATGATGGTGCCGCTCATGGTGTGCTTGTCGTAGGGGCTGGCCAGGATATTGGCTTCGCCTTCTCCGGCCAGGATGGTATCGATCAGCTCGCGCTGGTAATAAAGGTCGCATTCCAGAAGGATGGTGTCCTGATTTATGTATTCCCGGGCTAGCCACAGGGAATAGACATTGTTCGTTTTATCATAGACCGGATTTTCTACATAGATGATCCTCATGCCCCTTTGTGATTGACCCAGGGCATTGATGATCTGTTCCTTTTTATCACCCACCACGATCACGACTTCCTCAATGTCTCTGCCGGAGAGATGATCCAAAGCGTTATCCAATAGGGATCTGCCATTCACCTCGATCAGGGCTTTGGGTTTATGGTTCGTGAGAGGCTGCAGCCTTTTACCGACCCCGGCTGCCAGAATTATCGCCTGCATCAGGCTTTATTTCCAAAAGAAGAATTATGACCATCCATTGCGGCGAATAATCCGTTATTATGGATGGTCACAATGCTGTCTGCCAGAAGGGAGAGGGAATCGAGCGCCTGGTCACAGGGAAAATCAACGCTGATATCTGTGCAGCCGGCTATGATCATCTCAGAACCACTGTCAAACAAATGGTCATAAACTCTTTGAAAAATGTTCCTGGGCCGGTCCGGATGATCCGAGGGAAGGAACCGGCAGGAATTTTTAACGTTGCAGATTCCGCGGTTGATCTCATCCTGGAAGTCCCGCTCGGGATAGATCAATCTGGCTGCGGGAAAAAGCTCAGCGAAGTATTGGTCATAGATCCCGAATTTCCTGCTGCCCTCGGTAACCATCATGCCAAACGTGTTTGCTCCCGAATCCCGGGCGCTTCTGATCACCAGTTCGATCACATTAATAAAGGGCAGACCTACTTCCGTCTCGATCTCATTTATGGCATAATGCGAGGTATTGCAGCAGAGTGCCAAAATCTCAGCACCCGCATCCCTTAACATTCGCCCGATACTTATGTAATCCGGCACAAAGCTGGGGCCACGACCTTCCAGATACATGCTTCTGGAAGGGACCTGGGTAGCCTGATGGATGATCATCTGAGGGTGATGCGCGTCCCTGGTTGCCCCGCTTTTGGTAATCCTTTGCTCAATCAGCTCGCAGAGTCTGTTGGTGGCCGCCACGCCGTTTCCGCCAATAATGCCGATGATATGGCCCATATTTCTAACTTATGCCTGGCTAACTGATCTCAATGCTCTTGAAGTGGGCTCGTCTCTTATTTAATGGAGGCAACTTCATATAATTACCATACCAATCTGTTAAAATCTGATGATGATTATTGGGGGCAGGATACAACCTTTGGTCGAACTCCAAATCCGTCAGGGGAAGCACATCTTCGTCCGGATAACACTTGCCTACTTCCTTCCATCCAGGAAATGCCCTGAATCTTCGTCCCGGCATGGCATCAACCAAACGATACGCACCCCGGAAGAATGGCAACATGACAATTGCTATTGTTTTCATGATGCTGCTCCGAATGGAACTTTGCCGGCCATAAAACTCCCGTGCCGCAACCAGGTCACGAACAGCGATCCAAAGCCTCAGATTCCCCTTCTTAACTGCGGGCGCCGGGAACAGACTGACCAGCAACCCCCTGTGTTGAAAGGGCAAAACTTTCTTTGACATACCCTCAACTTTTGATTGTAAATGACGCACGTTGACATAAGCATGCCAGAACATTGGATCGGTCTCATTGCTTTGCAGGGCATAATTGCTATGCCCCGTCAGTTCCTCTTCCAGGATTCTGACGGCAGCAGGAAAATCCTCCTCAAACACAAACAGGTCTATATCATCATCCCAAGGTATGAATCCTTTGTGCCTAACGGCCCCCAATAAAGTGCCGAAACCAAGAATATACCGCACCTTGGCTTTCTTCAAAATCGTGTCAACTGATCCGAGCATCTCACTCATGATGGCATGTGCCTGTTTCAAGCAATTGGTATCTTGCATGGCGTCTGTCTCGTTCATAGTTCATCCACTCCTAAGGGCGTACACCCGTGTTTCCTATTCTGTAGCTTGCATAAGGCTGATAAGCCACATTGGCGGATCCGCCCGGATCGTTCGAGTCGTAGATCAATTGCTGGATAGCAGATTGGTTTGATGTGCCCCAGTAATTGTTGGTGCAATCGATGTCGTAGCCTCCACCAATCACGAATTTTGAATAAACTGCCCAGTTATTGCAGAACAGATTATTGCTATTGGCTGTAAGGTGCGTAAAGCCCGCTGCCGCACTATATACAGACGTTCTTTCGTTTCTAATTCCAATATTTGCATAAATGTCATTGTAGTAAATATACATCAAGGCCCGGTTAGAGTTTTGGATTGCGCTGTCGCAATTGGTGAAAGTGTTGTTGGTGGCAGTAGTGTGGCCGTCCATAGTATTTGAGATTCCCTTGGAGGAATTTGCGAAGTAATTGTTGGATATCTCCACATTTGCGCTATTACAAATCAAGACTCCCAAGCTGTTGTTAACAAAGATGTTGCTACTGAAAGTGGCTGATGGGCTTCCTTCGTTCATAGCAGAGCCATAGTTTGAATACTTACCATCGCAAAGCACGCAATTCTCTATCTGGTTGTCGAGCGTGTTGTATATAGACACCGCGGTTTGCCGCGAGGAGATGAAACAATGGGAGACAGTGAGTCCGGAGGAGTTTGAAACCACTCCGTTGAAGGAGTCCCGAATGATCGCGTTCCTGAAAACCTGGGGCTGAGGCGTGACCAGCTCCGGAATCCTGATCCTTTGAAAAGGTATCAAAGTGTCTGCAACAGCCATTTGGTCATTTGAGACCACGCGGAAGAAGCCTTCTCCCGGAGCGGGACACTCCAAGTTGGCGTAGAGAACCAGCTCTTTGTGAGGGTTGATGCGAATAGTGGTGTTGGGCTCGAATTCTACCTGCGTTCCCGGCATAATGGAAAAATCGTCGGTCACCACATAATGACGACCGGCTTGGAAAACCAGATCCGAAGTACCAAACCCGGAGAGCTGTCTTTCGGGATAAAGGGTAATGGTTTCTTTTCCCGAATCGCTCTTGGTTCTTGCTAACCCTTTGGGAATTTTTTCATTGCAAGTATCTTTACCGAGAGTGTTTGCTCCTTCCGATATATCCAGTGCGTAGAGGTAGGCATAGCCCCAGCCGTCCTTTTTGGCAACCAGATTGTAGCTGCCGGGATTAATCTTGACCAACTTGAAGCTTCCGTCCGGTTCGCTGCTTACGCTTAAAACGGGTTGCTGGTACCTGTGGTCGAAGTACATTTCCTGTTGGACGATCACACCTAAATAGGGATGTTGCTGATTGATCCTCACTACAGCGGTATCAGGCTCCGCCAACTTATAAAGGGATATGGTGACACCCGCATAATCTATTGGATCAAATTGAGAGTTACCTGTATCATTGTTCAATACCACATTGCCGCTGAGGGTTCCGAGCTTGTCCTCCTTATTGCAGCAAGCAGATACAAGTAACATGGCTGACAACACAGCCAAAACAAGGATAGTCGCCAGCACTTTGCGGAACGATTTGTCTTTCATTCGCTCTTCATCGATCTTGTTTACACATACTATGCACATAATGTCAACTCCTCTGGATTTGGCCAATTTTGGTCTGTCTGTATCATTTTTTCCGAGCTTTTTTGCCTGTCAATGTGTTTTCAGAGCAAAAGGCTGAGTAAAAGCCATGCTCCCGTCTGAGCCTGTCAACTCAGCCCGAATGTATTTGAGGTGAGCGTATTTACTCGTATCAAAAGATGGTCCCGTATGGATCAGGGCCTGGTTGTTGATCCAGTTTATCGAACTGGTGTTATTGGCAGAGATGGAGATGACACTATCCTGACAAGTAATGCTGTTGATGGTGGGAAAAGCAGGTGGGTTGGATGTATGCCTGGCCAGCGTTGAGCCCTGAGGATCGTATACTCCATAGAAGCTTCCACTTTCCAATGCTTGTGTTATTTCCGCCGGTGTGGCTTGGTTAACAAACAGCATGTTCATCAGCTTGCCCACGTCTGTGGTTACGTTATGCGCGTCGCTATTTGCAAACCCCCAGATTGGCCTGTCTGGCATTGTATTGTTTAGGATCCTGTCCCACCATTCCTTGTGGTCACGGATAACTCCATTCCATCTGATGTTGAATGCCTCC
>ERZ795058.3185-NODE-3185-length-17686-cov-5.121604_pt1 | contig 17686 bp, 12 predicted proteins | sample MGYA00375142_ERZ795058 | MGnify/ENA primary metagenome ERZ795058 (study PRJEB30187, sample SAMN05720210) | activated sludge metagenome | isolation source: anaerobic digester from wastewater treatment plant | place: Japan | collected 2015-04-20 ... | reverse complement strand
GCTCGCGACAACCCGCCATAATTTTCCGTTCTGACCCGCCGATCGATCATGAGAGATGTCGAGCGCCCCGCCCCCCCGGTGTGGAACCCGCACTCCCACCCATCCCCCATCCCGAAGGGATGATTGAGGGTACCCGGTGGTTGAGTACAGCGACACCACCGGTCCCCCAGCCATTCCATCCCCCCGCATCCCGGCAGGGATGCCAGGTGCCGCCTCGAAGAAGCGCTGTTTAAACACCTGGTGGCGCGCAGCGCATCCTGGGGCCACCGCATTCCACACCATCCCCGTCCCCGCAGGGGGCGAATGCCTCAGTCCGCGCAGCCGACGACCGGATTAAAGCGCAGGGTGACGGCCGCAGTCCGGAACCCTGCGTCACGCCCCAACGCCCCAAACTCCCGTAAGAGGAGGCCGGCGACGCCGGCGCCTCCCGCGCTCGCCTGAATCATGGGGTGAAAACAGTAAATGCCAATGGAAAATGCCAACGCAGTCCCGTCAGGGACGTCAGAACCCGGCTACCCCAACCTCAACCCCCACCGCGGCCCCAAATCCCAACTGCCCCCCCCCGCGAACGACCGCCGAAAATCGTCCCCCCCTCATTCCCCGGCGGTCGTCAGATCCTCCCGCAGGTGCGTCAGCGGCCCGTCGCCCGGCACCAGCCGCAGGCCCCATTCAATCGTCGCCAGCGCGGCCGGGATATCGTTCAACTTGCGTGCCTGAATCATCGCGATATACCGCACGGCCATCTCGAAGTCCTCCTCCTCCGACAGCGTCCAGACCGGCGGCTCCTCGACTCCGCCTTCGGGGCGCAGCTTCAACCCCACCTCGACCGCCCGCCGGAACGCGCCGATCGCGCCGTCCCATTCCTCGAGCCGCGTCAGCACGCGGCCGTGCATCAGGTGCAGTTGGAACACGTCGGGGTTGTGACGGATCCCCTCCTCGATGAAGCTCCGCGCCTCGGCCAGCGACACGGCGCCCTCCTCGCGCTGCTGCATCAGCCACCACGCCCCGATCATGAACCCCCGCCAGTGATGCGGATCGCTGAGCGTCAGCAACCGGTACCACGGCAGAAGCTGCTCGCCGCCCGAATGCTCATGCGGTTGATCCCCTCCCTCCCACGGCTGCACCTCGCGATGCAGCACGCCGATGAAACCGCGATAGTCCGACTCGCGATCGGGGATCAGCGCCACCTCTGCCCCGTGGCCCGCATCTGCGCCGGCCCCGTCCGCATCGGCTTCATGGTCGCAATGTTCGTCATGGACATGCTCCGCGCCGGCGGAGCGGCTCTCTTCTGCCCGATTGACCGTCTCGCCCGTCCGCGCCAGGTTGTCGGCATTCAGGTGCGGCGCGTAGGCCACCCCGCGGTGCAGGTAGCGCTCCGTCTTGACCCACATCAGGTCGGCCGCGGACGCGCGGATTTCCCCCAGAATCAGGGCAAACGGGCTGGTGTTGACCTGCTCGGCGACCGCCTCGGTCATCACGAAGGCCGGCTGCCACGCCTTCGCCGGCTCGAGCGCCGGCCGCAACAGCCCGATCGCGCCGAGACCGGCAAGCAGCGTCAGCGTGCCGAGCATCGAATATCCGCCGCCCGGCCGCGGTGCCTGGTTCAACCGCTCCATGAGACGCACTCCTACAAGGCCATCCGGCGGAAGGTCGTTCCCGCGAGCACCGAAAAGAGGAACGTCCACAGCGCCGCGTAGAGCAGCAGCCCCGCGATTTCGGCGAGGCTCAGCGGCCGTCCGCCGTCGACATAGCGCTGAAACTGATCCAGCAGCGAGAAGTCGGGAATGAACCGGGCCGCCAGCGCCCCCAGGCGCCCGCCCGCCTGCGCCGCGAAATTGCCCGCCATCCCGCCGAAGAACGCCGCCGCCGCCGTCGCCAGCATCGCCACCGCCATCGGCAGCCGCAGCGACAGCCACATCGCCAGCGCCCCCGCCATCGCCAGCCCTCCCGCGCGCAGCACCAACGCCTCCGCCAGCACGACCGGGTGCTGAATCGGCAGCCGCGGCGTGATCAGCAGCGTCACCCCCACGAACAGCCCGAGGGCGGCGACGCCGGCCAGCCAGATCGGCAGCGCCTTGCCCAGCAGAAGCTGCATCCGCGAGACCGGCTTGGCCAGCATCGGATAAATTGTCCGCTGGTCGATTTCGGTCGGCACCTGCCGGCCGATCAGGATGATGACGAGCAGCATCGCCAGGCAACTGCCCAGTTGCAGCCCCAGCCCGGCGATGAATCGCGCCGTCTGCGCCGACTCAATCCCGATCAGCCGCAAAATCAGCGCGGCGAGGCCGTAGAGCCCCAGCAGAATCAGCAGCACGTGGATCTCGCTGCGCCGCACGGCCTGAATCCAGGCGGCGCGCGCCAGCGGCCCCCACGGGCGCGGCCCCCGCGGCGTTTCCATGGAAAGCAGGGTTTCCTGGGCGGCCAGACTCATGATGCTTCCCCTTTCCTCGGATTTACAGCGCGCGGCGGCGGAACAGCGCGTAGCTTAGCCCCAGATACGGGATCACGAACATCAGGCAGTAGAGCGTGGCCAGCCCCAACACCCACGCCGGCACCGGCGGCCACTCATGCACCACCTTCGCCGACAAATCGAACAGCGCCGGCTGCGGCACCAGGTAGTTGAGCGTGATCAGCACCGCGCGCCCCGCCGCCCCGGTAAACTCGTATACCACCGTCATCGCGTTGGTCATCACCTGCCCCAGCAGGTAGATCAGCATCGCCGTGACGATCGCGGCATCCAGCCCCATCAGCATCGAAAGCAGAAACGAGAGCGCGGCCAGGCACCCGATCGCCAGCCCCTGCATGAACAGGAACTGGCCGAACAGCCGCCAGTCCAGCGGCGCCTGCGTGAACAGCCGCCCCAGGCAGAACACCCCCATGAACAGCCCGAGGCAGAACAGCCCCGCCAGGACGACGCCGACGTATTTGCCCAGCAGGAATTCCCACCGCGCGATCGGCTTGGCCAGCAGCGTGTAGATCGTCCGCCGTTCGAACTCGCGCGGAAGCTGCCGCGCCGCCAGCACGATCACCGTCAGCACCGTCGCCGTCGTCATCACCTTCAGCGATACTTCGTGATAGAACTTGTGCAGTCCCTGCAGGTCGAAGAAGCGCAGCAGCGAGGCCAGCAGCAGCATCCCGGCAGTGATCAGCACGATGGCGTAGATCTCGCGCCGGCGCAGCGCTTCCACGAATATCGTGCGGGCAATCAACCACTGGCGGCGCAACATCACGCGGCCTCCGCGGGACGGATCAGCCCCATGAAGAACTCCTCCAGCGACTGCCCCCTGCCGCCGTTGCCCGCCTTGAGCTGCTCCATCAGCTCCGGCACGGCCGCGTCGGCGACCTTCCGCCCGCCGTGGATCATGATCACCCGGTCGCACAGCGACTCGACTTCGTACAGCTCGTGCGACGAGAAGAAAATCGTCCGGTTACGCCGCTTCAATTCGAGCAGCACCTCGCGCAGATCATACCGGCCCACCGGGTCCAGCCCCGACGAAAGCTCATCGAAGATCAACAGATCCGGGTCGGCGATGATCGCCTGGGCGATCCCCACCCGTTGCTGCATCCCCTTGCTGAAATGCTTCAGTAGCGTCTCCCCCTTGCCCGCCAGGCCAACCCGCTCGAGCAACTCGGGAATCCGCCGCTTGAGCGTCGCGCGGTCCAGCCCCTGCAGCCCGCCGTAGAGCTCAAGCACCTCGCGCGCCTTCATGAACGGATAGTACAGCGAAACCTCGGGCAGATACCCGATCCGCCGCCGCGCCGCGATGCTCCCGGCTTGCTCCCCGAACAGCCGCACCGTGCCCTCGGTCGGATACTGAAAGCCCATCAGCGTCTTGATCGTGGAGCTCTTCCCCGCGCCGTTGGGGCCGATGAATCCCACCGTCTCGCCCGGTTCGACCTGAAACGTGAGCCCCGCGACGGCCAGGTGACGCCTGGCCCCCCGGCCATATCGAATGTGAAGTTGATTGACTTCGATCGCTGCGTGGTTGCCCATCCTGAACCATCCCTGTTCACGATCAGGAGGACGTAGCGCAACCCACGGCCGGAGTCGCGCCATTTGCAACGCCTCCACTGGCCTTATCGGCACGCAGACCCGTCCGCCTTAGCCCCCGCCCCGGCTGATTCGCGAATTGACACGGCCCCGCCGCGCCGCCGGCGCCAAGCCTTCCGGTTCTTCTTCGCGTCTTTGTGCTTTGCGTTGAATTTCCGTTGGTCGCGGCCGCCGCGCGGGGCCTGGCGCGCCGCTCACCCCGTGCCGGGCCTCATCCCGCCTCGGGCCGCAACACCGCCATGGTCGGCTCCACCCACCACTTGCGCGCCGCCTCGCGCACCTGGGCGGCCGTCACCCCCCTCAGCCGCTCCGGATACCGCCACCCCTCGGCGGCGTCGCCCGCGGCGTCTTCCCACCACGCCAGGTGGCTGACCCGCTGGGCGTGGGACTGCTGCCCCATCACGAATTTCCCCAGCACATACTCGCGGGCGCGGTTCAGCTCCTCGTCGCTCAGCAGGTTGTGCTTCAAATAGTCCGCCTCGCGCAGCAGGCCCGCGCGCGCCTCTTCGATCGATTCAGGCTTCGTCCCGATGTAGAGTACCTGATGCCCCGTCAGCCGATAGGAACGCAGCGTCGCCCCCAGCGCATAGGCCAGCGAGCGCTTCTCCCGCAGCTCCGTGAAAATCCGCCCCGCGAACCCTTCGCCAAGCGCGGCCGACCCCAGCCGCAGCGCCGCATAATCCGGATCGGTGATCGGCGGCGTCCGGAACCCGCCGACGATGAAGCCCTGGTTCAGCTCCGGCTTGCGCAGTTCCAGCTCGCGCGGGTGGTCGGCCGGCGGCTGCGTCGCGATCCGCGGCCGCACCGGCCCGTCGTTCACCGGCCAGTCGGCGAGCAACCCCGCCAACTGATCGCGCAGCGCCCCCACCTCAAAATCCCCCACCGCCGCGATCAGCAGTGTCTCCGGCCGGATCATCTCCGCATGCCAGCGCCGGCAGTCCGCCGGCGTGATCCGCTCGGCATCGGCCAGTTCGCCCTCGCTGGCGTGGCCGTATCCGTGCCCCGTGAACATCGCCTTGACGTATTCGCGATAGGTATAGCTGAATTTCTCATCCTCGATCATCCGCAGGTGCGCGAGCAACTCCTGCCGATGCACCTCGTGTTCCCGCGCGTCGAACGCCGGCTCCCGCAGCGACTCGAACAGGATCTCCAGCGCGCGCGGCGCCGCCTCCGTGCTGCAGCGCACGTTCAGGCTGCACGTGTCCATCCCGTCCCCTTCGCCCGCGATCGCGCCGAGCGACTCCAGATCGAACGCGATCTGTTCCGAACTGCGCCGCTGCGTCCCGCGCAGCAGCATCGACGCGGTGAACGACGCCAGCCCGTGTTCCCCCTCGCGCTCATCGGCCGAACCCCGCCGGATGATCGCCGCCAGCGCCAGCAGGCCCGTCCCCGGCCGCGGCGCCAGCAGCGCGTCGGCCCCGACGATCTTCATCCGTTCGAACCGCACCGGACCCGACGACCCCCCGTGCGCCGCTTCCATCAGCCTTCCCCCTTCAGCTCGCCGTTGGGACCGACGGAAATCTCCACCAGGCTCTCCTCCAGCCGCTCGGGATGGATCACCCGCGCCGTCGCCGCACTGACCTGCTCCGCCGTCAACGCCTCCAGCTTCTCCAGATACGAATCGAAAAACTCGGTCGAACCGCTCAGCGTGTAGTAATAGCCGATGTTGCTCGCGGCGCCGCTGCTCGTTTCCATCGAGAACAGGTGCGAGCTGGCCAGCAGCCGCCGCGCCCGTTTCATCGCCGGCGGCGGCGTCGGCTCCGCCGCGAATCGCCGCAGTTCCTCCAGCAGCGCCCCCCGCAGCCCCTCCCGCTGGCCCGGCTGGCACGTCGCCACAAATACGAACAGCGAATCGTGCGCATGCGTCGGATAATACGAATTGATCGACGAGCAGAGCCCGCGCTTCTCCTTGAGCTCCTGGTGCAGCCGCGCGGCGCGCCCGCTCCCCAGGATGAACTGCGCCATGTCGAGCGGCAGCACCTCCTCGGTCGCCTGCATCCCCGGCGCCGGGAAGGCATACGCCACATACACCTCGCCCCCCGTCGGTTTGCGCTCATGCACCCGCTTGCCCCGCCCGTAGCGCACCGGAGCCCGGCGCGTCAGTTCCTCGCGGCGGCGGTCGAACCCGGCAAACGCGGCCTCCGCCCACTCGATCGCCCGCTCCGGTTCGATGTCCCCGGCCACGACCAGCACCGCCCCCTCCGGCCCGTAGCGCCGGTGATAGTAGTCCAGCATCGCCGGCCGGTCGATCGCGCGGATCGTTTCCTCGCTGCCGATCACCGGCAGATGATACGGCCCCGCCTCGAACAGTTCCCCATAGAGCAGCTCATACAGCACGCCGATCGGGTTGTCCTGCTTGCGCCGATACTCCTCCAGAATCACCAGACGCTCCTTCTCCAGTTCCGCCGCGTCCAGCGTGGAGTGGCGCACCATCTCGGCCAGCATCTCGATCCCCGTCCGGATCCGCGCGGCCGGCAGCGTCACGTAATAGTGCGTGAAATCGTAGCTCGTCCCGGCGTTGCTCACGCCCCCCACCGATTCGATCGCCCGCTCGATCTCCCCCAGCCCCCACTTCTCGGTCCCCTTGAACAGCATGTGCTCCAGGAAATGCGAAATGCCGCTTAAATCCTCCGGCTCATCCGCCGCCCCGGTCCGCACCCAGATGTCGGCCGTCGCCACCGCCGCCTCGTGATTCTCCAGCAGGAGCAGCGGCATGCCGCAGCCCAGCGTGTGCCGGTGGGTCGTGTGATGCTGCCGTATCATGCTCGGGCCACGCCGCCGCGCGCCTCACTTCCTGTTGTGTTCTGGGGGCTTCCAGTCGTATGGTGGGCCGCTGAACGCCCCCGCCCGCGGCGCCCCGTTGGCCTGTTCGGTCGATCATCCGCGGAACACGGATCGTCCAGTTTAAGTCCGCCGCCGGAAGATGTAAAAAGGATTCCGGGAACGAACCTCAAACCCGCGGGATTCCAACTGCTCCCATCTGTCCCGGAAAACCACCGACCATGCCCCATTCTACCGCCCCATGACGCACCCCCCGCGCCGACTCCTCCTGCTGGGGGCCGGACCGGTTCCGGACGGCGGCTCGCTGCACGCTCCCGGCGTCGCCAATCGCTTGCTCCACTTCCTCCTGCCGGCCCTCAAGGCCGGCCACGAAGCGCTCGTCCTGACGATCGAACCGGACGCCACGGCGCTCGATCGCGACGAGCCGCGGCCCGAGGAACGATCGCGCGGCGCGCTGCGCTGGCGCCACCTCGCCCTTACGGTCGAGGATCTCAAGTCTCATCCGGCGATCCCCAGCCTCGTCGCGGCCTGGGCGCCCGAGCGCGTCGTCGGCGCCGGCACGCTGCAAGCCGCCGCGCGCGCCTGCGCCCTGGCTGCCGACGCCCCCGTCTGGGCCGATTTCTTCGGCGACCCCCTCGCCGAAATCCACGCCCGCAACGAGTTCCTCCCCCCCGGCCCGGAGCGGCTCGATTCGACCCTGCTCGTCTGGGAGCTGATGCTCCGGACCCTGTTGCGCGCCGATGCCTTCTCCGTCGTCTCGCGCCGCCAGCGCGACGCGCTCCTCGGCCAGCTCGCGCTCGCCGGCCGCCTCGCCGCGGCGCCGGAGGCCCGGCATCCGGCGGGCCCGCCCATTGAACCGATGCCCTGCTGCCTGGAGTCGCTCGACGACCGGCCGCCGCCGTCCGCCGACGAGCGCGCCCGCGCCTTTGCGTCCGCCGGCTTGCCCCCCGCAGCCCGGGTCGCCCTCTGGTCGGGCGGCTTCAATGCCTGGGCCGATCCGGCCACCCTCGTCGCCGGCATCGAGCGCGCGATGGCGCGCCGGCCCGATCTGCACCTGGTCGCCACCGGCGGCGCCCTGCCCGGCTACCTCGCGCGGCTCTTCGAACTCTTCCGCGAGCGCGTCGACGCCTCCCCCCATCGCGATCGCTTCCACGCCCTCGGCTGGCTTCCGCTCGCCGAGGCCAACCGCTGGCTGGCGCTCGCCGACGTGGCCCTGCTCACCGACCGCCCCTGCGCCGAAACCCACCTCGGCGCGCGCAACCGGCTGCTCTATCACGCGGCGGTCGGCTGCCCCGTCGTCGCTTCGACCGGCTCCGAGGTCGTCGCGGAGATGGCCGCCGCCGGCGCGCTTGCCCCGTTCCCCTCCGCCAATCCCGACGCGCTGGCCGGCGAAGTCCTCCGCCTGCTCGAGAACGACGCCGAGCGTCGCCGGCTGGGCGAGGCCGGCCGTCAGTTCTGCCGCCGCCAGTATCTCTTCGAGCACACCTGCGCCGGGTTTCTTGACTGGGTGGCGCGGGCATCCCCCGCCGCCCCCCCGGCCCCCGACCCCAGCGATCCGCGCCAGTGGATCGCCCGCTACCTCACCGCCTGGGCCCAGCCGGGCGAAGCTGACGGCGGCGCGCGGCGCCCCCGCCTGCTCGGTCGATTGCTCGCGCGCTTGCGCGCCCCCAATCCCCGATCCCCCGCGGAGCCCCCCTCGCACCCATGAGCGCATCGCAACTCACCAAGCCCGGGCAAGCGCCGGCGCGCCTGCCCGCCGTGGAGCCCTGGCATCCCGGCCTGCGCGGTTTCTACCGGTTCACCCACTTCGTGATGTCCACCGTCGCCCGGCTCTATTGCCGGCGCGAGGTCATCGGCCTGGAGCACTTCCCCCCCAGCGGCCCGGCGCTGATCCTGCCGACCCATTCCAGCTTCATCGATCCGCCGATGGTGGGCGCCGCGCTCAACCGCGAGATCTACGCCCTCTCGCGCGCCGAAATCCTCGAGGTCCCCCTGCTCGGCTGGCTCTGCCGCCGCTTCTACCATGGCGTGCCGATCCGGCGCGGCGGCGGCGACCGCGAGGCGCTCCGCCTCTGCCGACGGATCCTGCGCGCCGGCTGGCCCCTGCTCTACTTTCCCGAGGGCCAGCGCACCCCCACCGGGACCATGCAGCCCCTTCAGCGCGGGTGGATCCTCATCCTCGATGACCTCCCCGGCGTCCCCTGGATTCCCGTCCAGATGCAGTCGACCTATCACATCATGCGCCGCGGACAGCTCTTTCCCCGGCCGCGCAAGCTGCGGATCGTCTTCGGCAAGCCCCGCCCCCTCCCCGAGCGGCGGCCCGGCGAAAACTCCCGCCAGTGGCACGCCCGCTGCAACGCGGAACTCGAACAGGCCCTGCGCGACCTCGGCGCCGTCTGAGTCCCCCTCAACACAGCTCGTCCGTCCTCCTCGTCATCGCCCCCAACGGCCTACCCGGAATTCGGCTCCCGGCTCTCGTCTCTCGTCCTCGGCTCTCGAAATCTTCTCCCCTCCATCCCAAAATTTTCCCCCATCATTCGCCACCCCCAAACCCTTCCATCACCCCCCACCCGAACCCTTGAGTTCACGGGGGATACACCCCTCCGCGCCCCGACCCCCGCGCACTTCAAGCCCCCGCCGACGCTGCGTTATAAAATCATAAATTCAATAAAACCAATACTTAACAAGTCAAGGCCCCCGCCCCCTCTTCCCCTTGACACCCCGCCCGCCAACCGGCTTTCATAGGTCCAGCAGCCCGCCGCGGCGATCCGGAGCGCCCTCACCATGGCCGACCTGGGACCCTTCGTCCACCTGCACGTCCACAGCCATTACAGCACCCTCGACGGCGCCAACAGTCTCAAGGGCCTCATCGAGCAGACGAAGCAGTTGGGCATGGGCGCCGTCGCCCTGACCGATCACGGCAACCTCTTCGGCGCCTACGCCTTCCAGAAGGCCGCCCAGGAGGGCGGCGTTAAGCCGATCATCGGCTGCGAGGCCTACTTCAGTCCCACCTCCCACACCGACCGCACCTCCAACAAGGCCCGCACCCGCTATCATTTCCTCCTCCTCTGCGAGTCGGTCGAGGGTTACCGCAACCTCTCCCGCCTCAGTTCGCTCGGCTTCCTCAAGGGCTACTACTACAAGCCGCGGATCGATCTGGAGCTCCTCGAGCGCTATCACGACGGCCTGATCGGCACGACCACCTGCATTCAGGGGCCCGTCTGCCAGGCGATTCTCAACGGCGACCTGCGCGAGGCCCAGCGCCAGATCGACGTCTTCGCCCAGATCTTCGGCCGCGGCCATTTCTTCGTCGAACTGATGGACCACGGCATGCCCGACCAGAAGACCGTCAACAACGGCCTGCTGGAGCTGGCCAAAAAGAACGACCTGCCGCTGATCGCCACCAACGACTGTCACTACCTGACCGCCGCGGCGCACGACTCGCAGGACGTGCTGATGTGCATCTCGATGGGCAAGACGCTCAACGATCCCCAGCGGATGCGGTTCGAGCAGAATGAGTTCTACCTCAAATCGCCCGACCAGATGCGTTCGCTTTTCGGCCACCTCAATGGCGCGATCGAAAACACCGTCGCCATCGCCGAGCGCTGCAACTGTGTCATCCCCACCAACCAGAAGCTCCTGCCCCGCTACCGCACCCCCGACGGCATGGACGGCCCGACCTACCTGCGCCTGCTCGTCCAGCGCGGACTCGACAAGCGCTACGGCGGCCGCCCCGAGGAACGCCACCGCCGCCAGGCCGACTTCGAACTCGGCGTCATCGAAAAGATGGGCTTCGTCGATTACTTCCTCGTCGTCTGGGATTTCATCCGCTGGGCCAAGGATCAGGGAATTCCTGTCGGCCCCGGCCGCGGCTCGGGCGCCGGCTCCATCGTCGCCTACGCCCTCGAGATCACCGATCTCGATCCCCTCGAGCACGGCCTCCTCTTCGAGCGCTTCCTCAACCCCGAACGGGTCTCGATGCCCGACTTCGACATCGACTTCTGCTTCGAACGCCGCGGCGAGGTCATCGATTACGTCCGCCGCACCTATGGCCAGGATTGCGTCGCCCAGATCATCACCTTCGGCACGATCAAGGCCCGCAACGCGGTGCGCGACGTCGGCCGCGTCATGGGCGTCGCCCTGCCCAAGGTCGACCAGGTGGCCAAGCTCATCCCCGGCGGGCCGAAGGTCACCATCGACGCCGCGCTGGGCAAGGACTCCAGGCATCCCGAGCTGGCTTCGCCCGAGCTCCAGACGCTCTACAACGACGACCCCGAGGTGCGTGAGCTGCTCGACCGCGCCCGCGGCATCGAGGGCGCGATCCGCCAGCCCGGCACCCACGCCGCCGGCGTCGTCATCTGCGACCAGCCGCTCATCGACCTGATTCCCCTTTACCGCCCGTCGGATAACGACCCCGACGCCATGGCCGTCACCCAGTTCACCATGACCGAGGTCGAGGAAATCGGCCTGCTCAAGATGGACTTCCTCGGCCTGAAAAACCTGACGATCATCGACCGCTGCCTCAAGGGAATCAGCACCCGTCTCGGCCGGACCATCACCGCCGCCGACATCCCGCTCGACGACGAGGCCACCTACCGTCTCCTCCAGCAGGGCAAGGGCCTGGGCGTCTTCCAGCTTGAATCGAGCGGCATGCGCGACCTCCTCCTCAATTTCAAACCGACCCGCTTCTCCGACCTCGTCGCCCTCATCTCGCTCTATCGCCCCGGCCCGATGGACAACATCCCCGAATTCATCGCCCGCAAGGAGGGCCGCCGCGAGATCACCTACGATCACCCCGACATGGAGCCGATCCTCAAGGAAACCTATGGCCTGTTCGTCTACCAGGAGCAGGTCATGCAGGTCGCGCAGGTCCTTGCCGGCTACTCGCTCGGCGGCGCCGACCTCCTCCGCCGCGCCATGGGCAAGAAAAAAAAGGAGGAGATGGCCAAGCAGCGCCGGACCTTCATCGACGGCGCCCGCAGCCGCGGCATCGACGAGCCGACCGCCGAGCGGATCTTCTCCACCATGGAGAAATTCGCCGAATACGGCTTCAACAAGAGCCACGCCGCCGCCTACGCCGTCATCACCGTCCAGACCGCCTGGCTCAAGGCGCACTACCCCGTCGACTTCTACGCCGCGCTGATGACCAATGAAGTCGGCGGCGACGACGCCAAGCTCGGCATGTACTTCGAGGAGGCACGCGACGAAGGCATCCGCATCCTCCCCCCCGACATCAACAGCTCCGGCGTGCACTTCACCCCCGACGGCGGCAACATCCGCTTCGGCCTGGCCGCGATCAAGGGCGTCGGCGAATCCGCCGTCCGCGCCATGATCGAGGAGCGCTCTGCCAACGGACCCTTCACTTCGCTCCAGGATTTCATCACCCGCGTCGATAAGCGCCTGATCAACTCGCGCGTCGTCGAGGCCCTCATCAGTTGCGGCGCCTTCGATGCCTTCGGCCACAACCGCCCCAGCCTGCTCGCCGTCCTGCCCCGGCTGATGGAAGTCGCCGGTACCGCCCGCCGCGATGCCGATGATCCGCAAACCTCGATCTTCGACATGATGACCGAGGAACACACCGCCGGCCTGCGCGCCGAATTGCCGATCCCGCGCCTGCCCGACTGGGGCGACAAGGAACGGCTCGAAACCGAGAAGGAACTCGTCGGCTTCTACTTGACCGGCCATCCGCTCGAGCGCTTCGCCCCCGATTTCGCCGCCTTCTCCACCGCCTCCGCCCGCGAGATCCTCGCGATGAAACCCGGCGACGACGTCGAGTGGGTCGGCCTGATCAAGCGCATCGTGACCCGCATGGACAAGAACGGCCGCCAGATGGCCTTCGTCGAATGCGAGGACATGACCGGCCCGATGGAATGCACCTTCTTCGCCGACGCGTTCGACGCCTGCCGCGAGGCAATCCGCGAGGGCGAGGTCATCTGGGTCCGCGGCAAGGTCGATTCCTGGCGCGACAACATCAAGATCCGCGTCCACGCCGGCAAGCCCATCGATCAGCTCCGCGCCGAGCGCATCCGCACGCTCGAGGTCCAGCTCACCTGGCAGCAGGTGACCGAAGCCAACCTGACCCGCCTGAGCGAAATCGCCGCCCGGCACCGCGGACGGCGCAAGCTGTGGTTCGTCATCGGCGACAACGGCGACGAGGTCCGCGTCGAGGCCGGACCCGGTTTCGGCATCGCCCCCTGCACCGCCCTGATCCACGACCTGCAGGATACCCACCTCCTCCAGGGCCTCCGCTACATCGCCAACGGCAACGGCTCCTCCTGAGTTCGGCTCCCGGCTCGCGTCCCTCGTCCTCGGCTCTCGAAATCCCCGCCGTTTTGTTCCTTCACTGTGAACCACAGCCGCCACCGCCGGGCACCGCCGGCATCCTTCCCGGCACGCGGTTGCTCCCGGTTCTCCACCTCCAATCCTTTCATTCCCCAACTCGTTCCACTCAAGGATTCCAAATCCAATGCAGGCGGCTTCGACTCGGTTGCCGGCTAAGTCCGCGCTGCGGACGACCGGAGTCAAGCGCAGGGTGACGGCCGCAGGCCGGAACCCTGCGTTGCCACCCCCGCAAAACCAAACCCCTGCAAGGGATGGCCGGCGAGGCGCCCCCGCTTCTGACCATCGCGCGGCTCACCCCTCCCTTTCGTCCTGATACGGTATCGCTATCGCTATCGCCATCGCTTGCGCCATCGGACACAATCGGACACAACCGTATCGTCCTCCCCGCGCAAGGGGCCCACCGGCCATTCAGGCGTTGTGAAACAAAACCCCCCTGTATTAGTCTTGTGGAAGGGAAACGCCCGGCGCGACGCGCGCGGTCCCCGCGGCGCCGGCCTCCCACAAGATTTCCGAGGGAATTGCGCCTTACGATGAAGAAAGTCCGTGCGTGCTGGCTGATGGCCGGCTTTCTGTTCCTGATCCCCGTCTTCGCCGGCGCCCAGCAGGGGGCCCTGGTGAAGGCCGACACCCTGACCCTGCGCGGTTCCGCCTCCACGTCGGCGCGCAGCATCGCCAAGCTCAACAAATACCAGCCGGTCAAGGTCCTCGAGCGCAAGAACGAATGGGCCCGCGTCCGCGCCGACGGCAACGAGGGATGGGTCCTCGCCGAATATCTGACCCGGACCGGCTTCGTCTGGATCGATCACGACAAGCTCAACGTCCGCCGCGGGCCGGGCACCGAATACGCCGTGATCATGAACTACGGCCGCCATTTCCCGGTCTGGGTCGTCGACCTGGCCCGCAACGGCTGGATCCTCGTCCAGGACTACGAAGGCGACAAGGGCTGGGTCCACCCCAATCTGGTCGAGCTGGAGCCGCCCTACGTCATCACCAAGCTGGGCAAGTGCAACGTCCGCACCGGCGTCGGCACGGAGGCCGCCATCGCCTTCACCGCCGAACGCGGCGTGATTTTCCAGGTCCTCGAGGAAAAGGATGGCTGGCTCCACGTGCGCCACGCCGATGGCGACGAGGGCTGGATGTCCGCCAAGATCGTCTTCGGCTGGCTGGACGCCGACGCCCAATCCACCCAGTCCGGGTCCGGTTGAGCCCGTTCGCCGTCCAATCGGCACAAAGTTTGTTCACACACAGCGTGTCTCGCGAGCCGCTGGCACGGCGCGCGCCCCGGTGGCCGCGCATCAACTTGGCGCAACTTGACTTGTCTCTCCACGGGCTCGCCCGCGCGTTGTAAACACCGCGCCGCCCGCAGGCGGCTGGAAAGGGTTACCGACCATGCCTGAGAAGAAGGCCACTCAGCAGCAGATCGTTGCCGAGCTCAAGAAGTCCTATTTCATGGAGATTGAAACGGTCATTAATTACCTGGCCAATTCAATCCACCTCGACGGCATCCGCGCCGAGGAGATCCGCAAGGCCCTCGCCGCCGACGTCCAGGAGGAACTGACCCACGCCCAGACCCTCGCCAGGCGCATCAAGGTCCTCGGCTCGGGCATCCCCGGCTCCCTCGACCTGACGATGGAGCAGAAATCCCTCCAGCCCCCCAGGGATCTGACCGACGTCGTCTCGGTCATCAAGGGCGTCATGGAGGCCGAACAGGGCGCCATCGAGCAGTACACGAAGCTCATCGAAATGTGCGACGGCATCGACTGGGTCACCCAGGACATCTGCATCCAGTTGATGGGCGACGAGCAGGAACACCTCCGCCTGTTCAAGGGCTATCTGACCGAGTACTCTAAGAAGGAAGTCAAAGCCTGATCGCCGAAGCGTCTCCCGGGTCCGCGGCATGCACCTTGTCTATCACCCGCGTTACCTGGACCATCTGCAGGGAGGCGCCGGCCATCCCGAACGGCCCGAGCGGCTGGCGGCCATCGAGGCTCGCCTGCGCGCGGCCGGCTTCTGGCGCGACCTGTTGGAACCGGGGCCGGTGGACGACGCCGACGTGCTGCGCGTTCACCGGCCCGCCTATCTGCGCCGCCTGGCCGCCTTCGGCGAGGGCGACTGGGATGCCGATACCTACGTCCGCCCGGAGACCCCCGCGATCGCCCGGCTCGCCGCCGGCGGCGCCCTCCTCGCCGTCGACACCGCCTGGCGCGACGCCGTCCCCGCCCTCGCCCTGCTGCGCCCCCCCGGCCACCATGCCACGCCCGATACCGCGATGGGCTTCTGCTACCTGAACAATGCGGCCATCGCCGCGGCCTGCCTGTTCGCCCGCGAGCGCCGGCCCCTCGCGATCGTCGATCTCGATGTCCATCACGGCAACGGCACCCAGGACATCTTCATTACCAGCCGCGACATCCTGTTCATCTCAACCCATCAATACCCGCATTACCCCGGCACCGGCCCGGCCACCGAAACCGGCGCGGGCGACGGCGCCGGCCATACCGTCAATCTGGCCTTGCCCGCCGGCAGCGGCGACGGAACCTTCCACCTGGCGTTCGATCGCGTCATCGAACCCATCCTGCGCCAGTTCCGCCCCGCGATGCTCCTCGTCTCGCTCGGGACCGACGCTCACGCGCGCGACCCCCTGGGCGACCTGACCCTCTCCAGCGCGGGCTACCTCCACCTCGGCCGCCGGCTCAATGCCCTGGCCGCGGAGCTCTGCGGCGGCCGCATCGCCTACCTGCTTGAGGGGGGTTACGACCTGGAGGCGCTGGCCGACGTAATCACGGGCCTGGTCGCCCTCGCCCGCGGCGAACCCTTTCAGCCGGATTTCTCAATCCCCACGGATCCGCACTGCGTCGGCCGGCGCGCGATCGAGGCCACCGTGCAATATCAGGCCCCCTTCTGGCAACTCGACCCGGCGCCCCAGCCGCCGGAATAATTCTTCGTCGCGCCCCGCTCAGCCGCGCACCGGCTCCTCCGCGCCGCGCCCCCCCTGCCGCCGGCACAGCGTCCAGGCCGCCGTCACCATCACCAGGCAGCCCAGCGGCACGAACCACGGCCACCCCAGTCGGATGAACGCCGCCGCCTCGCCCGCCCCGTCCGCGCCATACGGCCAGGCGAACCGCAGGCCGTCCGTCTGCACGCGGTTCAGCAGCAGAATCCCCGCGATGAACGGCAGCAGCTTCAGCGTGAACGCGGCGCGCCGCTCGGGCAGCAACCCCAACGCCGCCGCGATCAGCGCCGCGCCGGCCGCCAGCAGCGCCGTGAACGCCCAACCGGCATGCTGCGTGATCGCGAAGATCGTCATCACGCTCAGTGCCGCGGCCCACTCCAGTCCGCGCCCCTCGACCCGCCACGACGGCACCAGCGCCAGCAGGAAGAACCCCAGAATCCCGCCGCTGGTGTAACCCACCACCGCCAGCGCCAGTTCGATCAGCAGCCCCGAGCCGAACGTCCCGCTCGCTTCCGCGCTGCTCAGCTCGCGCACGATCAGCATCTGGAACACCGTCGCCATCCCGCACAGCACGATCGCCCACAGGATGACATAGAGCCGGCTCAGGGCGATCTCCCGTACGTCGCCCTGCTGCTCGCCTCGCCGGCCCCGCGTCCACGCCAGCGTCTGCTGCGCCAGCGCCGCCAGAATCGAGTCGAGCGAACTGATCGCCGCCGCGAAGATCCCCGCCACCATGATGCCCCCCAGATACCACGGCATCCGAAACTTGATGAACACCGGCACCAGCCGGTTCGTGTTCTCCGCGATCTGCGTCGCCTCCCACGCGTTGGGCGTGTCGGGCAGCCCGCTGCGCTGGTAATACGCCCACAGCCCCACCCCCGTCAGCAGGCAGATCACCATCATGATCTGGCCCGCGCTCGACCAGATGATCGCCTTGCGCGCCTCGCGCGGGTCGCGGCAGCAGAACAACCGCTGCACCAGCATCTGATCGGTCCCGTAGGCCGCCAGCCCGCCGATCGTCGAGGCGATCAGCCCCGCCCACACCGTATAGCTCTGCGTCAGGTCAAATTCGAAATTCAGCCAGTGGAATTTGCCTTCCTCCCAGGCCAGGTTGAACACGAGGCCCGGGCTGACCACGCCGGTCGGCGGAAACTCCCACAGCACGATCAGCATCATCAACAGCGACGAAAACAGAAACACCACGAACTGGATCACGTCGGTCCAGATCACCGTCGTAATCCCTCCCATCCACGTCCACAGCACGGCCACCAGCCCGACGATCCAGATCGACCAGAAGATCGAGATCCCCGTCACGACCTGCAACACCACCGCCGTCAGCAGCACGCGCGTCCCCTGGCCCAGCACCCCCCCGAGCATGAACAGCAGGCTCGTCGTGCGGCCGGCGCGCTCCCCCAGCCGGTTGCCGATGTATTCGTAGGGCGAGTAGATCTCCTCGGAATAGTAATGCGGCACGAACCAGTAGCCGACGACGATCCGGGCAAGGATTGTCCCCACCCCGAGCACCGCATACGACATGTCGCCGGTCGCCGACCACAGGAACG
>ERZ795058.3175-NODE-3175-length-17729-cov-16.663291_pt1 | contig 17729 bp, 10 predicted proteins | sample MGYA00375142_ERZ795058 | MGnify/ENA primary metagenome ERZ795058 (study PRJEB30187, sample SAMN05720210) | activated sludge metagenome | isolation source: anaerobic digester from wastewater treatment plant | place: Japan | collected 2015-04-20 ... | reverse complement strand
GCACATTGAAAAACGGTTTCGTTCCGCGCGGCGTAGGATCGGTGAAGCGGTCGATACGCACGTCGACTTTGCGTTCAGCCAGACGGTCATGGATCCAGCGCGCGGCCTTCTCCGCGCCGGGCGTGCCTGCGTCACGCGACGTACACGCTTCGACGAGTCCGGTGACGTGCGCGAGGGCATTGCTGGCTTGCGCCGCGGTAAAGGTGAGGGCGGGACGCGGCGGCGCGGTCTCAGCAGCGGGCGGCCTGTCGCCGCACCCCACGAGCGCGAGCGACAACACGCCGCATATCCACTGTGTTGTTCTCATTGTCCTGACACGGGCGGAGCCCACAACCCAACAGTTCATTAGTTCATTAGTGCGTTAGTGCATTAGTGCGTCTGGGAGCGCACCGCTCCCCAAGAACCTCTGTGGCATGGGCGTCCCGCCCACGAAACACGGGCAAGATGCCCGTGCCACACCTCTGCGTTAAAAAAATCTGCGTCATCTGTGCCATCTGTGGATAAAAAACCGAGCACTGCCAAAAAACTAATGCACTCATGCACTAATTAACTCATGCACTAAAACCCCCGCCTGCGGTCAGTCCAACGAGATGCCGAGCAAGTGCAGGAGGCGGTCGAGATCGTCGTTGTCGTAGAAGTCGATCTCCAGCACGCCCTTGGTGTGCTTGCCGTTGGCATGCGTGACGCCAGGCGTGAGACGTACGGCGGTGCCGAAATGCTTGTGCAGGCGGTCGGTCAGATCGCGCACGTAGCTTTCGGGCAGGTCGGGCTTGCCGGGGCGGCGCGTCTCCGCGCCTTCAAGACTGGCCTTGCGGCGACGGATCAGCTTTTCCAGACTGCGGACGGTCATTTCCTCGGTGACGCACTTGCGCCCGAGCAGGGTCTGCTCGGTGGCGTCGGTCAGCCCCAACAGCACCTTGGCGTGCCCGGTGGAGAGCAGACCGCTGCCGACAAGTTGCTTGACCTCGTCGGGCAGATCAAGCAGGCGCAGGGAGTTGGCGACGCTGGCGCGCGCCTTGCCGACGCGGTCGGCGACTTCCTGCTGGGTGAGATTGAAGGTGTCGGCGAGTGTGCGATAGCCTTCGGCCTCTTCGATGACGTTCAGGTCTTGGCGCTGGATATTTTCGATGATCGCCATTTCGGCGGCACGCCGGTCTTCGGCATCCACGAGGATGATCGGCACTTTGTCGAGGCCGGCCTCGATCGCGGCGCGCAGACGCCGTTCGCCTGCGATCAACTCGAAGCGGTTATCGCTATTCTTGCGGCAGATCAACGGCTGGATCACGCCGTTGGCGCGGATCGATTCCGCAAGTTCGCGCATCGCATCTTCATCGAAGGTCTGTCGCGGCTGCCAAGGCGAGCGCATGATCTCGCCGACGGGAATTTCGTGTACCCACTGCTGCGATTGCGCGTCGGCGGGTACGGCGGCCGCCGACGCAGCGGGCGCGGCGGTGCCGGCGGGCGCGTGTGCGGGCGGTGTCGCCGGAGCTGCGAGCGGAGCCGAAGTCGCCGGGGGCGGGGTCACGGCCGGAATGTGGCTGATCAACGCACCCAGACCGCGCCCGAGCCCTGGCTTGGGATGCCGGTGGGGGGCGGGCGACGCGGCGGGACGGACCGTCGCGGCAGGCTTGTTTGTTTTGGCCGTTTTGGTTGCTTTGGCCGTTTTCTTTGAAGCCGTTTTTTTCGGTGTGCTCATGGATAGATCCCCGGACGGTTGAGACCTGCGGTCTCGGGCAGACCGAACATGAGGTTCATGTTCTGGAGCGCCGAGCCGGCTTGGCCTTTCATCAGGTTGTCAATATGGGCGACAATGCGCAGGCGGTTGACGCGGCTGTCCACGCTAACCACCAGGTTACAGAAATTGGTGCCGCGCACGTGGAGCGTGCCGATGGCGGCCCGGCTGTCGTAGATGCGTATAAAGGGGCTGTCTTTGAAGAAGTCACGGTAAAGCGCCACCAGATCCGCTTCGCTCATGGGACGGCAGAGTGTGCCGTAGAGCGTCGAGAGAATGCCGCGACAGGTCGGCACGACTTGGGCGGTGAAGGTGATCTTGACCTCGTCCCCGGCGAGCAGGCCCAATTCGCGCTCGACCTCACAGACATGCTGGTGCCCGGCCAGTTTGTAGGCGTTCATCTGTTCGTAACGCGCCGGAAAATGGAAGGTAGGGCTTACCTTTTTGCCGGCACCGGAGACACCGGTCTTGCAGTCGCAGATGATGCTGTTCGGTTCGAGCAGGTCGTGTTTCACGGCCGGCGCGAGTCCCAAGATGCAACTGCATGCGAAGCAGCCGGGGTTTCCTACGATATCAGCCTTGAGGATCGCGTCGCGGTGCAACTCGGCCAGCCCGTAGGCGCTGCGCGTCAGCAGTTCGGGGGCGGCGTGCGTGGGATCCTTGCCGATGCGCGTGGCGTAATCAGCATAAGCGTCGACGGTCGTGAAGCGGAAATCGCCGCTGTAGTCGATGACCTTGGCACCGCGCGCCAACTCGCTGCCGGCGGCCGTCATGCCGACCTTGTCCGGCGTTGCAAAAAAGACGAGATCAGCCGGCACCGCCGCGCGTTCATCGTCCGCCGCCAGGACCGGCAGGTCGCAGAATCCTTCGAGATGCGGGTAAACGTCGGAGATCGGACACCCGACATCTTCGCGTGCGACCAAAGCGACCAGTTTGGCTTCAGGATGCTGAAGCAACAACTCGGTGATACCCACACCGCCATAGCCTGTAGCGCCCACCACTTTGACTCGAATCATAGAAAAAACCTTTCTCCAGCGAAATAGGGGCGAGCATGTTACCAAAAAAGTCAGGTATACAAAAGGTGTCTTTGCCGTGAAAACGCTCAACTCTCAACCCTCAACGCTCAAGTGCGGAGAGAGCATCGGGATCGCTATCGGTATCGGGATCGAACGGATCCGATAGCGATACCGATAGCGATACCGATACCGATTCTAGGAAAAGGCGCACTCACAAAACACGCGCTTGACCGCTCTCCAGTTATTAACTATTCGTTATTCACTATTCGCTCCCTCAGTGTTACGATACGCATCACTCATGAAAAGCGAGTATGTAGGCGGGGTAAGGTATGCGCATAGAATCATGTGATTACTTTGTAGTGGGCAGCGGCATCGCCGGATTGATGACCGCGCTCTATCTCGGGCGCAAGGGGCGCGTGCTGCTGGTGACCAAGAAGCGGCTTGACGACTGCAACACCAACCGCGCGCAGGGCGGCATCGCCTGCGTGATGGAGGCGGGCGACAGCTTCGAGCAGCATGTGGCGGACACCTTGGACGCGGGGGCGGGGCTCTGCCGTGAGGAGGTCGTGCGCGAGGTCGTGTCTGGCGGGCCGGCGCGTATTGCCGATCTAGAGACGCTGGGCGTGCGCTTCAACCCGCGCACCGATGGTGAGCCCGGTTACGATCTCGGGCGCGAGGGCGGCCACTCGCAACGCCGCGTGTTGCATGCCGGCGACATCACCGGCCAGCGCGTGGAATCGGTGCTGGTCGATCAGGTGCGTCGGCACCCCAACATCCAGACGCACGAGTACACGATGGTGATCGACCTGATCACCACGCGCTGGCTCAAGATGTCCGGCGACAACCGTTGCGTCGGCGCGTATGTGCTCGACCAGCCGACCGGCGAAATCTATGCGGTGCGCTCGCCCCACACGGTTTTGGCGACCGGCGGTTGCGGCAAGGTCTACCTGTATACCTGCAATCCCGACATCGCCACTGGCGACGGCATGGCGCTCGCTTGGCGCGCGGGCGCTGAAATCGCGAACATGGAGTTCATCCAGTTCCATCCCACCTGCCTCTACCATCCGCAGGCCAAGCGGTTCCTCATCAGCGAGGCGGTGCGCGGCGAGGGCGCGGAACTGACCGACGCCGAAGGACGCCCCTTCATGAAGAAGTACGATCCGCGCGGTGCGCTTGCCCCCCGCGACGTGGTGGCGCGCGCGATCGATGCCGAGATGAAGCGCACCGGCTCGCCCTACTGTTGCCTGGACATCCGCCATAAATCCGAGGCCTTCCTCAAGGAGCGTTTCCCCAACATCTACAAGACCTGCCTCGGCTTCGGGATCGACATGGCGCGCGACCTGATTCCGATCGTGCCCTCGGCCCACTACTGCTGCGGCGGCATCCGCGCCTCGGTCAGCGGCGAGACCTCGCTGCCCGGCCTCTATGCGGTCGGCGAGACCGCCTGCACCGGCCTGCACGGCGCCAACCGTTTGGCCAGCAACTCATTGCTGGAGGCATTGGTGTGCGCCTATCAGACAGCGGGCCGGATTATGGAACATCCGGAGCGCGTGCCCGATCCGCTGCGCATCCCCGACTGGGAATACGGCACGGCGGTAGCGAGTGACGAGGCGGTGATGGTGGCGCACAACTGGATGGAGGTGCGCACCTGCATGTGGGACTACGTGGGCATCGTGCGCACCAACAAGCGTCTGGAGCGCGCGCTGCGCCGCATCCGCAACCTGCGCCGCGAAATCCGCGAGTACTACTTCGATTATCTGGTCACGGCCGACACGCTGGAATTACGCAATCTCGCGCTCGTCGCTGAATTGATCGTGCGCAGCGCGATGCGCCGCAAAGAGAGCCGCGGCCTGCACTACACGCTCGACTATCCCGAAACACGCCGCATCGCGCGCGACACGGTTTTGCCCGGACGGGCGAAGTAATCGCGTTTAATTTAGGATTTGAGATTTAGGATTTAGGAGTTTTTCCACTTCTGAGTTCTGAGTTCGGCGTTCGACGTTCTGCGTTCAGAAGCGGCGGAGTGCCGCCGTTTTGTAAACACCGGATTCCGTCCGCGTTCGATCATGCAAGGTGCGGCGGGACGTCTCGGACCGCCGAGCGAGAGCCGGGTGTCAGGTCGGCAATGGGCGGTCCGAGACGTCCCGCCCTACTTTGCTGCTCGGCGGATAGAGCCAGAGATGGTGTGTGCCCCCAAAAAACCTTGGCGTTCTTGGCGTCTTGCGGTTCCAAAAACCCGAGCCATGCCACCAAAAAATCTGCGTAATCTGTGCCAATCTGTGGATAAAAAACCCGAGCAGCGTCCCCCCAAACCTCTGCGTCCCTGTATTAAAAAAGTTTCTTTATTCCGCCTTCCGTCTGACGATTATCGCGAGTGACCGCGTGAGGTTCACGAAAACATCATTCAATGGAATCGCTTGCAAACCGATGTTTCTTCCGGTAAACTAGCCTGCATGAAAGGGCAACGGTTGCCCTTCCGTGCAGATTGTTTTTAGGAGCCGACATGCCCCCTTCTCTCTTGGAACCTTGGATCGACCGGTTACAGGCCGGTGGCCGCTATACGTTCCTACGGCAGGAAGCGGCACGTGATAGTGGGCTGTCGCAGACATCGGTGGCCCGAGCCCTGCGCCAAGCGGTGCGGGATCAGCGCATCTTGCAGCTCAAAGAGTATCTTTTCGTCATTGTGCCGCACGGGGACATACTCACACAAAGGGCACCAAGGTCACAAAGGTTTTTAGATTACATGGTTGATTGTGTTGCGTGGAGGCTTTGTGTTCTCTGCGATCTTTGCGGCTATTCACCCACACGAAACAACATGAAACTTCATGAAAAACATGGCTCACCTTGGCGCTCTTGGCGTCTTGGCGGTTCCCAAAAATTCCTAACTCCTAACTCCTAATTCCTAACTCCTAACTTCAATCTCCGCGCTACGCGCGGAGATTGGCGAGCGCCGCGAGTGACCGCGTGAGGTTCACGATGGATTCGGCCTGGCAGGCGATGGTCACATCCTTCTGCCCGCAGGCGGGGCAATAGGCGGAACCGGGGGCACGGGACATGGCGTCTTGATCCGGGAGGGCAGCCGTCGCCGGAACGGCATCCTTGCTGTCGAGGCCGAGCAACCAGTCGGTGGAGACACCCAGGCGCGCCGCCAGCCTGACAAGCACCTCGATGTCCGGGATGCGCTCCCCCGACTCGTAGCGGCTGTATGTGTTCTGGGCGATACCGACTTTGCGTGCGAACTCCGCCTGTTTCAATTCGCCCCGCAACGTCTTCAATCTGTCGGAAAACACACTCAAAAAAAGCCCCCTGAAAAAATTTCCCAAATGGCATTGACTTGTTTTCCCAAATGGGATAACCTTGTGCCGTTCAATTGGAAAGTCTCGGCTTTATTTTAGGCCAACGTTCGGCCGTATGCAACAAAAAGGGACGGGAAGGGAAGATGCGCGAATGGCACTGAGTCAACGGATGGACATCAGGCAGGTTCTTGCCGCTGCGGTTTTCGCCGCAACGACCTCAATCGCGTCCCCCCTGTACCTTGCGGTCATCTCTGAACAAACCGCGTCCGATGCCGCAGATCGTATCAATCACTTCATCAGCGAAGGGAAAGCACAATGAACTCACACCAACCGAAGCAAGTAAACAACGGTATCTTCAAGCGTACCGCATTGATGTTACGGTCTTTTCAAGCCGTTCTAATTGGTTTTCTCGTTTTAGCAGTAGAGAAGATAAGTGCAGATACATGTACACTTTACCCGATAGCAGACACATATATTGATGAATCTTCGCCAGACAGCAACTATAGTAATACATATTTGTGTGCAGGAAATCAGGGGGGAACGGGGGGGTGGCCAGTGGACACTATGGCCTTTCTTGCCTTTAATACGATTGGCACAATTCCAGCGGGTGCAGTCATAACGAGAGTTCAATTAAAACTCTACGAGTCTATAGCCCCAGATGATCCCGGTTATAGTCTGTCGATCAGCTCGTCCCGTCCGTTCAGCGAGAACAGCCTTACTTGGAACACGAGGCCTTCGGCTCAACTACCTGACGGATCCGTCGGGTATCACGGTGATGTCGACAGACCCAGCAACGGACAGTGGGTGTTTGATTCCGTTGGAGCTATGGTGAGCTATCTCCAGAGAGACCTGAATAGCGGCTCCAAGACATATTACAAAATTGGCTCAGGAAATTCTTTCTACGGCATGCCTCCGTGGTTTTACTCACGCGAATGGCCTTCACAGGCGTATCAGCCGAAACTTGTTGTTACTTATACGCCCCCATCATTCCCCGATTTCATTGTTCAGTTGGTTTCCTTGAGCAATACGACCCCGTCTGAGGGAGAGAACGTCACAGCCACCGTCGTAGTGAAGAATCAGGGTAGCGTGGCGGGCGACGCCGGGTATCTCGATATCTGGTATGACAAGCCCTCTGCGGCCAGTGTCGGTGACGATGGCGACTGGTGGGCTGATGTGGGCGTGCTCGGGGCGGGAGAGGGCAAGGCTTACGAGCACACCTTCACTGCGTCGGGCTCCGGGACAAAAACATTCCGGGCCTTCATCGATAGTCAGGATGATACGAGCGAAAGCAATGAAAATAACAATCAGAGCACGAAGACCTACACGGTTGTATCGCCATCGCCCGAGATCGAGGTCCGCGGCAACAACGTGATCATCACGGACGGGGACACAACGCCTTCGACGACGGATCACACGGACTTCGGGACGACCTCGGTGGGCTCGCCGGTCAGCCGCACCTATACCGTGAAGAACATCGGTACGGCAACGTTGACCACCTCTGGTCTGTCGGTGCCGAGCGGATACACGGTAACTGAAGGACTCTCTTCGAGTATTCCGGCTGGCGGGCAGGATGCTTTCACGGTGCGCCTGAACGCGAACGCTGCGGGTACGTACTCGGGGGATGTCAGCTTTAGTAATAACGACTCCAATGAGAATCCGTTCAACTTCCGGATCACGGGCGCGGTCGGCGGCGGCGGAAGCGCTCAGCGCACGATTTCGGGAACCTATGTAACCGTTATGGTAACTCCGCTTGCATCCACAAGTTCCTATGCCGTGGAAGAAGTGTTGCCTGCTGGACTGACACCGCAGAATATCAATAACAGCGGGAGTTGGGATAGTGTCAACCGCAAGGTCAAGTGGGGGCCGTATTTCGACGCTACGCCACGCACCTTTACTTATACGGTCACTGGTCCCAATGGGGTTTATACGATTACGGGTACGGCCAGCTTCAACGGCTCCGGTCAGTCGACGACCGGGGATTCGACTGTCACGTTGCCGTCTGTACAATATCATCCTGCTGACACAGATCAAAACTGGATTCTCGGAATCAATGAGGTCACGGCATACGGTGCCGCATGGAAACAGGGTCAGCACCAGAACATCAACTATGTTACACGGGCCGGATACTTGTGGAAAAATGGTGAAAAATACCGTGACACCGGTTCGGGTGCTCTGAATCCAGACGCGGATGCGGCGCGCTGGGCTGCCGGGGCATCGCCGAACGCGATGCCGCTTAAGAGCATGGGATACCCAATCCTAAATGCTGGCGTATCCACGGCTGTCCGTTCTGTTGCCAATGACGCATCGTCCTCCCCTGACATCTCTGTCACGGTAACGCCGGATAGTACGGTAAGTTCGTATGCAGTGGAGGAACTTCTGCCTGCTGGCCTGACACCGCAGAACATCAACAACAGCGGAAGTTGGGACAGTGCCAACCGCAAGGTCAAGTGGGGGCCGTTTTTCGACACCACCGCACGAACTTTCAGTTACGAGGTGACGGGGGCGAATGGGCCTTATCAAATTAACGGGACAGCAAGTTTTGATGGTGTTGGGCGGGCGATTACAGGGACTGCTCAGATAAACATTGGAACGCCTTCTGCGCCAAAACTTGCCGTCACCCCTGCCAGCCGTTCGGTGACGAAGGACGCGGGTAGTACCACCTTCAGTGTGGCGAACACGGGTTCGGGCACCATGAACTGGACCGCAGCGGTAACCGTGGGCGGCACGTGGGCGCGGATCACCTCCGGCGCGAGCGGCAGCAATGCGGGTACGATCACGGTCGGGTTCGATGCAAATCCTGCGGGCGGTGTGCAGCGTACCGCGACGATCCGCGTGACGGCACTCGGCGCGACGGGAAGTCCGGTTGACGTGACGGTGGTGCAAGCGGCGAACCCTGTGGGCTCCCCGGCGGTCCGCACGGTCAGTGGTACGACGGTTATGATCGCGGTGACACCGCCTACATCTACGAGTTCCTACGCCGTGGAAGAAGTTTTGCCTGTCGGGCTGACACCGCAGAATATCAATAACAGCGGAAATTGGGACAGTGCTAACCGCAAGGTCAAGTGGGGGCCGTATTTTGATGCCACTACGCGGACTTTCAGTTATGAGGTGACCGGGGCGAATGGGACTTACTCAGTTAACGGGACAGCAAGTTTTGATGGTGTTGGGCAGGCGATTACAGGGACTGCTCAGGTAAATATTGGAACGCCTTCTGCGCCAAAACTTGCCGTCACTCCCGCCACCCGTCCTGTATCGAAAGGGGCGGGCAGTACCACCTTCAGTGTGGCGAACGTGGGATCGGGCACGATGGCCTGGACTGCCGAGGTGGCTTGCGCATGGGCACGGATCACCTCCGGCGCGAGCGGCGGCAATACGGGCACGATCACAGTCGGGTTCGACGCGAACCCTGCGGGCGGAGCGCAACGCACCGCGACGATCCGCGTGACGGCATTCGGAGCGACGGGAAGCCCGATGAATATGAATGTGACAGTGGTACAGGCACCGAATCCCGGCGGTGGTACCGGCGACGATCCCGACGACGCCGGCTACCTGTGCGATCCCGCGGGCGATGCAACGCTGATGACGATCGGCTCGTATGACGGTTACTTCTATGCTGCCGAGGCGTTCGGCGGTGCCGAAAAGGCCTCGGCGGTGCGCGGCACGCTGTCTTTGAAAGTGACTCATTTGGTGGGTAAACTGACCGCCAAGGCGATGCTGCAGGGCGGCAACGTGAGCTTCAAGGGCGAGGCTGCCTGGCGCATGGCCGACGGCACGCGGCGTGCGGAACTCACCGCCTCCGGCGGCGAGAAGCTCGACCTCTTCGTGCGCCAGAACCGCATCTGGGGCACGCTTACGGGCGGCAGAGCCGGCGCGGCGACGCTGATACTGGATGGCGCGCGTAACCGTTTCGCTGATCGGGGCGACGCCGAAGCGGCGGCGCGGCTGGAGGAGTTCAAGGGCTACTACACCGTGGCGTTGCCGGCTGCCGAGGACGGGGTGGATGCTGTGCCGCAGGGTGTGGGTTACCTGACGATAAGGATCGGGAACAAGGGCTCTGCTAAGATCGCGGGCGTGTTGGCGGACGGTACCAAGGTGTCGCGCTCCAGCCGCCTGATCCTCTTCGATGGTTGCGGGCCGGAGGCCTGTGTGCCGCTCTTTGTGCCGCTCTACATGAAAAAAGGATGGGTCGGCGGGTTGCTGTGGATCGACCCCGAAACGCGCACGGTGGGGACCGACCGCGACATCGGCTGGTTCATCCGTTGGGAGAATCCCGGCCGCGTCGGCCCGGACGGTTTCAGTCTGTCGCTGGACGCCTGCGGCGGCTTCTACGGCACGGGAGCCTCGCTGGCGGCGGCCTACCTGTTCGGCGCGGAGGTCGATGACACGGCGTACTTCGCGGCGGGCGAGGCGCAGGAGTGGGCAGTGTGGCCGGAGGGTGTGCCAGTGACGTCTTCAGGTAGCCGCCTGACGATTGCGAAGGGTGCTAAGCCGGAGAAGCGCAGTCATCCTACGTATCGGGATTGGGTCTGGTACTCGTACGACGAGGAGAACCCGGCGAACGCGACCTTCTCGTTTGCGTCGCGCACCGGAATCTTCAAGGGCAAGTTCAGCCTGTATTGTGACTACGAGGATGCCTCCGGCAAGCTGATCCACAAGGCGGTGTCCGTGCCCTACGCGGGCGTGTTGACGCCGCTGCGGAGCGAAGCGTTCGACGACCTGCCCGTCGGCTTGGGCTACTGCCTGGTTCCGGACAATGATCCGGCGGCCAGGGCCTTACGGATCAAGCGCTCGCGTCTGGTCTGGCTGGAAGAGCAGTGAGAGGGAAGTAATAGGTAAGAGGTAATAAGTAATAGGTAATTGTATTTAGGATTTGAGATTTAGGATTTAGGAGTTTTTCCACTTCTAAGTTCTGAGTTCGGCGTTCGACGTTCTGTGTTCAGAAGCGGCGGAGTGCCGCCATTTTGTAAACGCCGGTCTCCGTCCGCGTCTGGACGAATGAAGTAAGTAGGTAATAGGTAATGCGTAGGGTTTCAGGGTCTCATCCAAATCGGGATCGGTATTGGGATCGAAAAACGCTTAACTTTCAACGCTCAAATAAGGGATGGACGAGCGTCCGCTCGTCCGGGCAAGCAGACGCTTGCCTTCCCCAGCCTGAAACATCGCTATCAGGATCGTTTTCCCGTACCCGTTCACGTTGACTCCTCCGTGTCACTTACCCGGTGACGTGAACGTCGCCCGCAAAACTGGCCCCGCTTGCCGCCACAAAAAAAATTTTAAAAAATCAAAAAAAACCAGTTGCAACGGCGGGGGTGAAAGGGTATTATCCGTTTCTATTTAGAGAAACAACCGAAAGGTTTTACGATGAAACAACTCATAGCAGTATTGTTGGTCGGGTCTGGAATCGGACTCGCTGGTTGCGGTCGGCAGCCGGCCGGAGCGCCCACGAATGGAACGATCACGCTCAATTACGCGAACTTTCCCCCTTCCGCAACTTTCCCTTGCGTACAGATGGAACGCTGGAAAAAGGAGGTGGAGGAGCGCACCGGCGGTGCGGTTAAAATTAACACGTTCCCGGGCGGTACGCTGCTCGGTGCGAAGGACATCTTTGACGGCGTGATCGCGGGTACGGCTGACATCGGTAACTTTGCGATGAGCTATCAGCCGGGACGCTTCCCGGTCTCTGAAGCCATGGACCTGCCGCATTTCTTCCCTGACGCCAAGAGCGCCAGCCGGATTTTGGCTGGCTTGATCGAGCGTTTCAAACCTGCGGAGTTTAAGCAGGTGAAGGTGTTGGCGGTCTTCACCTGTCCGCCCGCGCTGGTGATGAGTTCTAAGGAGATCAAGACGCTGGAGGACCTCAAGAATCTGCCGCTGCGCTCTTCCGGTACCGGTGCCGAGGTGATGAAACGGCTGGGTGCCGCGCCGGTCGCGATGCCGCAGTCAGATGTGCCGGATGCCCTGCAAAAAGGCGTGGTGAAGGGCAATGTCTCCTCCGGCGAGGTGCTGAAAGACATGAACTACGCGGCCTACTGTCCGTTTGTCTATAAGGCCGATCTCTGCGTCATCAGTTTCGCGGTGGTGATGAACAAAGCGAAATACGAGGCGCTGCCTGAGGCGGTCAAACAGGTGCTCGACGGTCTCTATCATGAGCATGCCGAGTGGACGGGTGCCTATGTGGATCAGCATGTGCAAGCCGCGCTGGAGTGGTCGAAAGAGCAGCATGCGCTCGTCATCCATGAGCCCACGGAGGCGGACCGCGCCGCATTGCGTGCCACCGCACAGCCGATGTTTACCGATTATGTGTCCCGTATCGGCGCTAAGGGCATCGATGCCGAGGCGGTCCTTGCATATATCCGCAGTCAGTTGCCCTAGCCCGGGAATCCTCCCATGTTACAAATACTGATCAATATCGAAAAAAAGATCTGTGCCGCCGGGATGGCTGTGTCGAGTGTCCTTTTGGTCACCTTAGTCCTGCTCTCAGGCGCGAACGTGGCCTGCCGTCTGGCCGGACATCCCATCAGCGCAAGCTACGAGCTATCCGGATTCTTCGGTGCACTGCTCGTGGCGCTCGCGCTTGCCGATACACAACGCAAGCGCGGACATGTCGAACTGGACCTGTTCACGCGTTTGTACACGCCCAATGCCCGGCGCTGGGTCGGAACCTTCAATGTATTTGCGGGTGCTGTGCTGATGGCTGTCGTGGGTGGGCAACTGATCAATCGCGCCTGTGCGCTGCTGCGGGCGGGCGAGGTTTCCGAGACCCTGAAGCTGCCCTATCCGTGGCTGATGATCGGCGTAGCCGGCGGACTTTTCCTGCTGACGGCATCATTCCTGACCGACTTTGCAGTGCTTGCGTTCGGTCATCTCAAAAAGGACGCCTACGAACAGCAGCGCGCGCAGACGGTCAACCCGATCTGCGACGAAACTGAAACGGGACGGGCCAAAGAGCCGACGACCGAAATCTCGTCGCGGAAGTGGCTGGTGCTTGGGCCGGGGTTGCTGATCGTGGCGGGCGCGGCACTCTGGGCCGCCATCCATTTCAGCCTTGTCGCCGTCAGTCCTGCCATGATCGGGTATCTCGGGATCGGTATCATGCTGACCCTCATCCTGCTCGCCGGTATGTCGCCGGGCTTGGCGATGCTGCTCGCGGGTTTTATCGGACTGCTGGCGCTCAACCCACCCGCCACCGCAACCGCGCTGATGAACGGCACGGTCGGTGCGGAGGTCTGGTCGGTCTTTTCGAACTACGGCTTTACGGTGATTCCGCTCTTTGTGCTGTTGGGTGAGGTGATCTATCATGCGGGCTACAGCGACCGCCTGTTCCGTGCTGCCCAGGCGTGGTTCGGGCACACGCGCGGTGGACTCGCGGTGACCACGATCTTGGCGTGTGCGGGATTTTCGGCGATCTGTGGCTCAAACACCGCTACCGCCGCCACCATGAGTTCGGTCGCGCTCAAGCCCATGGGGCGCAACAACTATCACCCCGAACTGAAGTGCGGCAGCATCGCCGCCGGATCCACGCTGGGCTCGGTGATTCCACCGAGCATCGTGTTGGTGGTGTACGGTTTGTACACCGGACAGAGCATCGGCAAGCTCTTTGCGGGCAGCATCCTGCCCGGTATCATGCTGACGATGTTGTTCGTGCTGACGGTGAAGGTCATTCTGTGGCGTCATCCCGACTGGGCGCGGACCGGTACGCGAGGTTCACACCGTCGGCGTTTCGCGTTGTTGCCGCAGGTGCTTGAAGTCGCGGTGCTCTTCGCCGTGATCATGGTCTCGATGTTCTCGGGATGGGTGACGCCCACTGAAGCGGCCGGACTCGGCGCGCTGCTTGGAATCGTTGGTTGTCTGGTACGCGGGCGACTCTCGGGCCGGCAATTCATAAATGCTACGGTGGCGACCCTGCGCATCACCGCGATGGTCTTTCTGATCCTGGCCGGTGCCACAGTGTTCGGGCGCTTTCTGGTGCTGACGCGTCTGCCTTTCGAGTTGACCGACTGGGTCGCGCAGATGAATCTGGCGCCGACATTGATCCTGCTCTTTATGGTGGGATGCTATCTGGTCGGTGGCTGCATCATGGACGCGCTGGCGTTCTTGTTGATTTCGCTGCCGCTCTTCCAGCCGCTGGTGACGCGCATGGGATATGACCTGATTTGGTTTGGACAGGTGGTCTGTCTGGTTACCACGCTCGGCGCGATCACGCCGCCGGTCGGTGTCTCCTGCTTTGTTGTCGCGGGAATGTCACCGGACGCCAACGCCGCGCAGGTCTTTCGCGGCGCGATGCGCTTTCTGCCCGCCTACCTGATCGTCTTTATCCTGTTGTTGCTCGTTCCGGATCTCATGGTCGGCTGGCTGGCCGGGCAGGTCAAGTAATAGGCAGGGGTATGCGATGCCATGCGTTTTTAAGTTGAAGCGACATGGGAGAAGGGGGATACTGTGGGCCGAACATGCGTGTAGTCTTTACATCTCACGGGAATGGCGGGGCGGGGGAGGTACTTGATTTCTTGGCATCGGCCGTTCGGGAGGGGAATGACGCGGTGGTGCCGGCCGCGTGCGTGCCTGTGTTGGTGTGGGAGGGGCGCTGTCGGCCGAATCGCGAAGGGATGTTTGAGTTCCGGCTGAACGCCCAACCGCAACGCTGCGGGATGGCGGAGCGTGCACTGGCGGTGTGTCTGATGGTTGTCTGTTCGCCGGTGATGCTGTTGACGGCGCTGCTGATCTGGATGTGCGACGGACGGCCGGTGATTTTCAGGCAGATGCGCTATGGGTATCGGGGCGCGCCTTTCACCGTGTTCAAGTTCAGAACCATGACGCGGCATGCGGAACGGCTGCATGCCGACTTGCAGCGGGAGGACGGACAACCGGAGCGGCTTTTCAAACTTGAGCATGATCCGCGCGCGACCCGGCTCGGGAACGTTCTGCGGCACATGTTCGTTGACGAGTGGCCGCAACTGATCAATGTCGTGCGGGGAGAGATGCGTCTGGTTGGGCCGCGCCCGTTGCCGGAGAGCGACCAAGGGCATTACACGCGGCCGGGGCATGCGCTGCGGCTGGAGGGCTTGCCGGGAATGACGGGGCTGTGGCAGGTGTCAGGCCGCAATCGACTTACGTTTGACGAGATGTGTCTGCTCGATGTCTACTATCTGTGTCATCGTTCAGTGCGGTTTGATCTTACGCTGGCGGCGCGGACGCTCGGGGTGGTGCTCCAGCAGATAGGCTTGGCCCGCAAAGCCGAGCGCGGCTGCGAGCAGGCTGGGGATGTCGAATGCGCAGGCGGCGGCGACGATTAATAGGATGGCGACCCAGCCGTTATGGGTGACAAAGGCGGTGTCGCCACATGTCACGCGCAGGCGTTCTCGCGCGGCCGGTGTGAGGTGCAGGGTGATGCTACGCATGTGAGGAATGCAGAGGGGCAGCGGGTGGTCGGCGATCCAGAGGCCGGGATGACCGAGTGCGCACGGACGTTTCCTGTCGCACAGAACTTCAAGATCACCGTCGCGGGTCAGGCTGAGGCTGATGCGCGGATGCGGGGAGGCGCGCAGTGCGGCGATGCGGAGCGTGACCGGGCTTTGTTTGTGTTGCAACCGGCGCACGGCTGTGCGGAGCGCCTCAGCCAACATGCCGCTGTCCGGTGCGTCTGGGTCCAGTGTGACGCAGAGGTAGAAGTCGCCCGAGTGTCTCAGGCGGGCAAGCCAGACCGCTGCAGCGGCACCCAGCGCCGCCGAGGCAAAGGCGGGGAATCCGGCCCCGGCCAGTATGCCGGCTGCGGCCGTGATCATCGGCAAGATCAGATAAGCAGGCATGTCATCAGCATAATCGCGGGGGCTTCTTTTGGCAATAGCGCGTTGTGGGGTTAGCAGTTAGCTGATCTCGGAGTTGTAAGGAATTCTATGTCTCTATACCTTGTACAGGGTGCGGTTTACGGTTTTGCGGCTGCGGTGCAGCCCGGTCCATTTCTGGCCTATCTGGTTTCTCTGGCGTTGCGCAGCGGTTGGCGGCGGGCATTGCCTGCCGTGCTGGCACCGCTGCTGAGCGATGGTCCGATCATCGTGCTGGTGCTGATCGTGCTGAGCAGCGTCCCGCCGTGGTGGATACAACTGTTACGGTTTGCTGGCGGTTTCTTCATTCTCTATCTTGCTGCGGGGGCGTTGCGTTCCTGGCGACACCCTGAGACGGTCGCGTTGTCAGACCACCCTGATCGGAAAGGCGTGTTCCGTGCCGTGCTTCTGAACCTGTTAAATCCATCTCCCTATGTGTATTGGGGTTTGGTGGGCGGGCCGCTGCTGCTGTCGGGATGGCGTGAAACGCCTGTTAACGGGATCGGTTTTCTGGCGGGATTTTACGGCACGATGCTGACGAGCATGGCGGGGATCGTCCTGCTGTGCGCATGCGCCGGGAAAAGGGACGAGCGGCTGAACCGGCTTCTGTCCGGCGTCTCGGGTATCGCGCTGGCCGGTTTCGGGCTGTATCAAATCGCGCTGGGGATAGTTCGTTATTCTCTCTCTCCGGCGGATGTGCTACCATAGCACCCATTTTTCAACCCGAAAAAGGATAGACTGAGATGAACAAAAAGACTTTGCGTGATGTAGACTTGAAGGGCAAGCGTGTCGTGATGCGCGTTGATTTCAACGTGCCGATCAAGGATGGCGTGATCAAGGACGACACCCGTATTAAGGGGGCGCTGGCCTCGATTAAGTATGTGCTGGATAACGGCGGTAGCCTGGTACTGATGAGCCACCTCGGCCGTCCGTCGGGCAAGGGCTATGAGGCGGAGTTCTCGCTGAAGCCGGTGGCCGAATATCTCTCCAACCTGCTGGGCAAGCCGGTCGTTTTCGCACCGGATTGCGCGAAGGCCGCCGCCGAAGCTGCGGCGCTCCAGCCGGGCGGCATCGTGATGCTTGAGAACACCCGCTTCTACAAGGCCGAGGACGGCAAGGTCAAGCCGGCCGAGGGCATGAGCGATGAGGAGCTGGCGGCCAAGAAGGCGGAGCTGAAGGCGAAGCGCGAAGAGTTGGCCAAGACGTTCGCCTCCTACGGCGACATCTATTGCAACGACGCTTTCGGTTCCGCGCACCGCGCCCACGCTTCCACGGCGGTGGTCTGCAAGTTCGCCAAGGAGAGCGTCGCGGGCTTCCTGATGGAGAAAGAGATCGAGTATCTGGGCAACGCGGTCGAGAAGCCGACCCGCCCGTTCGTGGCGATCCTCGGCGGCGCCAAGGTGTCGGACAAGCTGGCGGTCGTCAAGAACCTGCTGGACAAGGTGGATACGCTGATCATCGGCGGCGGCATGGCCTACACCTTCCTCAAGGCGCAGGGGCACGATGTCGGCAACTCGCTGTGCGAGGCGGATCAGCTCGACTACGCCCGCGACATGATCGAGAAGGCCAAGGCCAGCGGCAAGCGGCTCTTGTTGCCCATCGACAACGTCGCGGCCGACAAGTTTGCCCCCGACGCCAACACGCAGATTGTCGGCAACGACATCCCGGCGGGCTGGATGGCGCTGGACATCGGCCCCAAGACCACCGAGCTGTACGCGGCCGCGATCAAGGAAGCGAAGACGGTGGTGTGGAACGGGCCGATGGGGTGCTTCGAGATGCCGAAGTTCGCGGGCGGCACCACGGGCGTCTGCGAGGCCGTGGCCGAGAGCGGCGCGGTGTCGATCATCGGCGGCGGCGACAGCGTGAG
>ERZ795058.3168-NODE-3168-length-17749-cov-5.575788_pt1 | contig 17749 bp, 15 predicted proteins | sample MGYA00375142_ERZ795058 | MGnify/ENA primary metagenome ERZ795058 (study PRJEB30187, sample SAMN05720210) | activated sludge metagenome | isolation source: anaerobic digester from wastewater treatment plant | place: Japan | collected 2015-04-20 ... | reverse complement strand
TTTATTCTCGGCTATACCCTCAATTACGAACCCTTACCGGCTGCGGAGGAGCCGACTGCCGAAAAAGATATTGAAATAGCACACATTGCCCCGGAACCTGAGATTGCAGAAGCTCCAACTCCCGAACCTGCCATAGAAATAATTAAAGAAGCTAATCGTGAAATATCGAAAGCGACAAAAAGGAAAAAAGAATTGGAAAAGCTTAGTAAGGAAGCTATGGAGAATTATCGGCAGCATGAATATGAAAAGGCAATCAAGGTTTATTCGGAGCTCATTAAGGCAGATGCTTCATACAACAACGCAGAATATGCAGATTCATTCCTGCAGCTTGCCGCAGGGCATAATCTGGCGGGGGTGAAGGAATACAGCAAAGGCAGATTTGAACAGGCAGCGAAAGAATTTGAAAAAGCCATGGGCTGGCTTGACACTATGAAAAAAAGTACAGGCAATTATGACGAGCAGCGCTGTTCAGGGCTAAAGGCCATTTATGAAGAAAACAAAAATAGAACATTTGAAAAAAAAGAAAAGATTGATGAATTCTTAAAGCTGGCTGCCGAATGTAATGCAGCCGGAGTAAAGCTTTATAATGAGGGTTATTTTGGAAAATCAAAGCAGGAATTTGAAAAAGCCTTAAGCTACCTGGGGGAAATAAGGATTTTGGTGCCGGAATACTCAGCCAATGGTTACGAGGGCTTGATAGAAATTTACAAAGGGAACTTAAGCCGGGCAGAAAAGAGGTAATAATTATTGCTCAACAAAAATCAACTTATCCATTAATAACGTGTTGACATCATTAAAATTCTTTTGTATAATTAAAAAGTCAGTTGACCGGACTGCACAAAGCAAACATGCGCCATTAGCTCAGTTGGTAGAGCAATTGACTCTTAATCAATGGGTCCTGGGTTCGAGTCCCCGATGGCGCACCATTTTATTTTTTGGGTATAAAACCTTGCAATTGCAGGGTTTTAATTTTTTGCGTTTAAGTCGAAAACAGCAAATCATTAAGGATACTATTTATAAACTCTTTATTAAATTATAGTTACTCTGGCCGTAGGCTCAGATGCTCTTTGCTGAGTACCGATAACTTTCAATATATTTCCTAATACAGACAGTACACTCCCGGTAGTCATATTTATATTTGGTATTATTGAACCGGTTGTAATTCCAGCTTGTAGGTTTATTTCCCTTTCTCTCAGCCGTGCAGCTGCAACTTGAGCAAATATTACGCTTGCGGCCATAAAGAATAAAGTTGCAGTTGCAGCTGTTCTAGGAGCCGGTGAAGGTTCGTCGGGCGTTTCTGTTCTGTTTTGACTTTGCAATATTTCGTTAATATTCTGTTTGGCTGAGATAATGAGAATTATATAACCAATTATATCAACAATTGCCCCTAATATTTCTTTTAATGTTAAATTCAGTTCAAAAGAGGCTTTATCTGATAGCATTGATGGATTACTCTGCTCCATGCCAGTATTCACCTTCATCTATTTGACAGATAATTATTATATATTTTGTATTAGTATATGTGAGTTTGTACACAAATTGCAGGTTTTATTATTATATAGTATAAGAAAGCGATTGATGATAATCTGTTGATAATCAATTACTTTACTCATTATTCCAAATATCAGGATAAGTGCAATGAAATGCAATAATACGCCAGTTAACGGGAATATTCGACAAATGGTATAAAAAGGATATTTGCAGCAGCGATATATGATATAATTACAGGGAATAAATAGATTCCGGTAAATATGAGGTATATATTCATGAGAATTATTCCGGATAAAATATTAAAAGAGATGGAAAAGAATATATACAGCGGCATAAACGTGCGGAATGCGTCAATAGTTCTTTTGTGGGTGCTGTTGTGTCTTTTTTTCGTTAACAGTGGGACAAGCTTTTTATTCACCTATATTTCCGGAGGGCTGTTTTATATTATCCTGCCGGTTTTGTGCTTTGTGCTTTTCAAGGATATTAAGAGATATTTGAACTTTCCTGAGGAGAATAAAAAAATGCCTGTTTTTATAGGACATAAACCGGATACAATATTTGTCTATCCAATATTATTAATGTCGCTTATAGGGATAATCAGCAGTTTGCTCGCCATATCGGGATTTCTTCCCGCTGCTCTCCGGCAGGCGGACACAGGAGCTACCGGAACTGTTGAATTTGTGGCAAGAATAGTGTTTTTGCCTTTGGCGGCATTTGCAGAAGAGATTCTCAATTTGCTGACGGTTTCATTTTTATATAAAAAAATGAAGAAACTTAAGAAATTCAGACTTGTTGGCAGCATTATTTCTGCTTCCATAGTTTTCGGCATTTTCCATTCCTTTGGCTGGGGGCTGGATGCGGCAATTCTTATAGGCATATCGTATATGCCGGTGTTCCTGGCCACATTATATACCGGAAACATCTGGGTAAGCTTTTTAGCACATTTATATAACGATTTGATTGCCTTTACAAAAGCTTATTACAGCGGCTTCCACTTTATTGTAATTGCTGCCGTCACGGTAATACCCGCCCTATGGGCAATCATGGCTATGGTCAGGAAGACGCGCTGACGGCACCAAGGCCTTTTACAAAATCATAAAAATCTTCATAATACCCTTCATAAGTGCTGTTTATTCTCTCTTTCGTACTATTGATCATATGATTTCTTATAAGAAAGGTTTTCATCCCAAGATTAAGAGCAGCAAGATCCTCCTGGACATCATTGCCTACCATCATGCACTGCCCGGGCATCTTGCCTATGATATCAAGCACTTCACTGAAAAATTGCAGCTGGGGTTTGCAGTAATGACTGTCCTCAAACGAAGTTATATATGCAAAATCGTTTAAATCAAGCCCCGCCCATTGAATCCTGTGATTTACCGCTTTACGAGGAAATATAGGATTTGTAGCTATAACAAGCTTATAGTTTTTCTTTTTTAGTATAGCAATGCTTTCTACTATGTATGATTGACTCTGTACAGCTTCTCTTGTTTTGTGAAAAAGGGTATCATAGAAGCTGTCAAACCTTTCAATATATTTGTTTATATCACCTTCAACAAGCTTGGAAAACTTATCCATAAAGGCTTGCTCATTGGTTTTGCACCCAGTGTTTTCGGCCATCTCCCGGGTAGCAGCCCATATGTATTTTATAAGCAGACCAGGCTCAATCATATCCTTAAACATATGTCCCATTTCATGGAAGTAAATTTCAGTAAACTTATTCGCATCCATGGGCAGCAGTGTTCCGTCCAAATCAAAAAGAATAGTATCTATCACAGCATTTTCTCCTTAATCTATTCGATGCAATAATGCTCTATAGAATAATATACATCATCAGTAGGGGATGTCAATCCCCACTGATGATATAGCCTCCGGCGGATGCACACGATTTCGTATCTCACTGAATGAGATACGAAATCGGCGCACAAGTACGCTGGAAGCGTACTTGAAAATTACCAGGAGAATGTAAATAATAGTAACAAATTAAAAAAATAATATGCGACATTTATAATTTCTTATAAATGTCGCATTCTTTAAAATGAGGGGGAGGAATAAAGAGTAATAGCACTAATCACTTCTTATCCTTATTATATAGTAACGTAAAACATAAGGAAATGGCTTAAAGCCAGTTGTTACAAATTGTTTACATCTTTGGCAGTGCTTTTTTGTGTAATTAATACTTATTCCCGCCCAATTCTCCAAGCAGGCTTCCAAGGCCGCCAAGCATTTTTCCGCTGCTCCTGTCCTCAGGAGAGGATTTGGTTGCATTCCTGAAAAGTGTTCTGGATAGAGAAGTGATGTTCATGCTTTGGAGGATTACCTTACCATTTCCGGATAGATTGGCAAGGAAAAGCCCTTCTCCTCCAAACAAAAGATTTTTTGCTACATCGCCTACACTTTTGCCAACCCATTCAATGTCATAATCTATATTTTTGTCAAAGGCAACCAGAGCGCCGGTGTCTATCTGAATTTTTCCGCCGTAATCAACCGGATTAAGCTCAATAAAATTACCGCAGGCACCTATGAAAAGAGTACCTTTGTCGCTGAATTTCTCCAGAATAAAGCCTTCGCCGCCGAACATCCCGGCACCGACTTTCTTTGTAAGGGCAATGTCAAAGTCTACAGTATTTTCTGCTGCAAGAAAGCCGTCCTTCTGCACATAAAGCACTCCAAAATCCTCCACATTTAGTGCAGCAATTTCGCCGGGAATTGTCTGGGCAAAAGTGACCAGCCCGTTTTGACCTGATGTAATGCTGAACACCTGGAACGCCGCAGACTCTCCCGCAAGCTTTCTCTTGCCTACGCTTACAGCGGTATCCATAAATTTTCCAAAAGCCCCTCCTCCGCTTTTCTCTTCAAAATGGCCTTTTTTGTCGCTTACATTGAAGGAAGTTTCAAACTTGATATTGTCCGTTTTCCATAGGAATTTTCCAGCCTCACTATACATGATCTGGCCTGCATTCAGCTCGACGACGACTTGTTGCATTGCATTGCCGACAATTTTGTAATTTAGCATACATACCCGCCTTTCATTTAAATAATTTTTTATTGTATAGGAAAGTATAACTTTCCTATACAATAAAAACCCTTAATTTAAGTGCCCGCGCCAGAATTTTCTCGCACACTCGAAAAAGGCGCATGGGCAGCAAATGCGGCGAAGCCGCCTTTGTTCTTTCGAATTGTATTTATGACAGTAAAATGAATTATATGAATTATATATATTCTATTACAAAATATTAGTAATTTAAATATGAAATAACAATATTTCAGCAAAGATTATAATAATAAGTTATAATAGTGTATAAAGATTGGAGGTTTAGGTTATGCAGGAAACGGTAATATTGACTTTTCCCAACAATATTAAAAAAGAATACTTAAAGGGCTCAAAGCTTCAGGACATAGCAAAAGAGTTTCAGCAGGATTATAAATCAGATATAGTCGGTGCTATTGTAAATAATGAACTTAAGGAATTATGGGTCAGGATTCAACATGACTGCAGCTTGAAGTTTATAGACAGAACTACTGTCTATGGAAATAGGTTTTATTCCAGGAGTCTGGCTTTTCTGTTTATAATAGCTGCAAAAGAGGTTTTCGAGGGATGCAGGGTCACAGTAGAGCATTCCCTGTGCAAAGGATTTTACTGTGAGGTTCATAAGGATAAGCCTCTGACTGAGGAAGATATTGCAAAGATAGAGAATAAGATGAGGGAGCTTCAAAAGATGGATATCCCCTTCGAAAAAAGAAAGATAGCCAGCGAAGAGGCCATTGAGCTTTTTACAAGAACCCAACAGCCTGACAAAGTAAACCTGATAAAATACCGGAAGAAAAAATATATAAATATATACAGTTGTCATGGGTACCACGACTATTTCTACGGATACATGGTGCCTTCAACAGGGTATCTTAAGGTTTTCGAATTAAAATCAAATGAACCGGGGCTTATCTTGAGATTTCCGGATAGGTCCAATCCCAATGAGCTTCCCGAATGCAAGGAGCAGAGAAAGCTTTTCGCCATATTCAGAGAATTTGAAAAATGGGGGAAGATATTGGAACTGGAGAATATCAGCCATCTGAATGATGCAATTAAAGGCGGCAGAATCAATGAGGTCATACAGGTTGCGGAAGGGCTCCATGAGAAAAAGATTGCACAGATCGCAGATATGATTACCGACTCTGGAAACAAGAGGCTTGTGCTTATATCAGGCCCATCCTCCTCAGGCAAAACAACCTTTGCGGAACGCCTTTCAGTTCAGTTGAGAGTCAATGGTTTAAAGCCTGTGCCAATATCAATAGACAATTTTTTCAAGAATAGGGCAGATACTCCTATAGGCAAAGATGGAGAATATGATTTTGAAACGATAGATGCAATTGATATAGCTACATTTAACGACGTCATCAAAAGGCTGATTAATGGCGAAGAGGTTGAAATGCCTATATTCAACTTCCATACCGGGAACAGGGAATGGAAAGGCAAAAAAATGAAAATCGATAAAGAACAGGTGCTGGTTGTTGAGGGTATACACGGACTGAATGAGATTCTTACGAGGTTTATTCCCAGGGAGCAGAAGTTCAAGATTTATATAAGCGCATTGACACATCTTAGCATTGATGACCATAACAGAATCCCCACATCGGATTTAAGGCTTATCAGGCGTATTGTAAGAGATTATCAGTTCAGATCTGCTGACGCACTGTCGACAATAAAACGATGGGATTCTGTAAGAAGAGGCGAGGATAAATATATTTATCCTTTTCAGGAAGAAGCCGATATAATGTTCAACTCATCCCTGGTATATGAGCTGGCTATGCTAAACCAGGTTGCATTACCGCTTTTGGAGAAAATTGATAACAAGGTCCCTGAATATATTGAGGCTAAAAGAATCAAGAAATTTTTACAGTATCTTCTGGAAGCAGATATAAATGCAATTCCTTCCAATTCGATACTGCGGGAGTTTGTCGGCAAAAGCTGCTTTCTTGAAAAAAATTGATAAAGGACTATAAGCTGCAAATAAATGCAGCTTTTTTTTTAATAAATTAATTATTAAAGCAAAAAATATTAGTGCAAAACCAAAAATAAAAAATATGGAGGAAAGATAGCCTATGAGAAGAAAAACAGTCGTAATATCAGCTTTAATATTGGTTTTTGCACTAATGCTTACTGCCTGCGCAGTTAGAAGGCCTCTTCAGACACCGTTGCAGCCGGGGCGGAATACCGGCTTGAATTACAATTACAATGGCACGGGTACAGGAACAGGCATAGATACGGGAATCGGACCTTTCTCCCCTTATCCCAACAACAGGGGCTTTGGTATAAATGGTACAGGTAACCCAACAAATTTTGGCGGTTTCGGGGGAAGCAATTTTGGCATAGGTGGAAACAACTTCAGAAATATCGGAGGTACCAGCAATTCTCCGAATTATGGCGTAGGAACCGGTACAGCCCAATTTGACGGGCTTGCAAGAGCTTGTGAAGCAATACCCGGTGTTGACCGGGCAACTGTTGTGATTTCAGGAAATACGGCTTATGTAGGGGTAAATAGTAACGGAGGCGTTACAGGAAGGAATGTTGCCAATAGAACAGCAAATGACCTTACGGGTATAAGAAGACAGTGTGCCCAGAAAATAAGAGCTGCCGATCCCCGGATAAATACTGTATATGTCAGTGAAGATGCTAACTTTTTTGAAAGACTCAGAAGGGTAGAGAGTGGAATGAGAAATGGAACCTCTATTGATAGCTTCAGAAATGAGCTTAACGGGCTGGTAAGAAGTTTAACCCCGGAAAGGCTGTAACAATGCCTTGAGTTCAGGCAGCGTTCCGCACATTTGCGGAACGCTGTTTTTATAGTATAGGAAAGCTTACTTTCCTATACTATAAAAACCCTTGATTTGAGTGCCCGTGCCATTATTTCCTCATTCTTCGGAAAAGGCACATGGGCAGCAAATGCGGCAAAGCCGCTTTTATTTTGATCAAACACATATTTACAGCTGATTAATAAACATATAATATAAGAATTGTCAGGGTAATTATATGTTTTGTGCTAAACAAATTACATTAAATTCAAATGGCGCGAAACATTTTTCACGACATATATAGGAAGAGTTTTTACAAATTTATTGTGATGGGGTGTTACAATGAAGGCAAAAAGGCTGAAAATTGGAGATACAATAGGAATGGTAGCCCCCGCCAGTCCATCCGATTCTTCAAAGGTTGAAAAAGCTGTAAAGTATTTAAACAATTTGGGGTATATAGTTAAGGCAGGCAAATCAGTATTCAGCAGCAGAGGATACCTGGCGGGCGGGGATGAATTGAGAGCCTTTGATATTAACAATATGTTCGAAGATGATGAGGTAAATGCTGTATTTTGTTTAAGAGGGGGCTACGGTTCGCAACGCATTTTGGACCTGATAGACTTTCAGCTTATCAGAAAAAATCCGAAAATATTTATGGGTTATAGCGATATTACCGCTTTATTGAACGCTATTTACCAAAAATGCGGCCTTATAACTTTTCATGGCCCCATGGGAGGAGACTTTGCGGGGGGCTTAGGAAAACAGACAAAAAGAGCAATGAAAAATGCGTTGGAAAGCACAGAGCCCATAGGAGAAATACCCAACCCTGAAATACCCGAAATTGTTGCAGAGGGCAAAGGAAAGGGAGCATTGGTAGGCGGTAATCTTTCCATAGTCGCAGCTTCTTTGGGTACTCCATACGAAATTAACACTCAGGGATGTGTTTTATTGCTGGAAGATGTATTTGAGGAGCCTTACAGCGTCGATAGGATGCTGACTCAACTCAGACTGGCAGGGAAGTTTAAGGACGTATCGGGGATAATATTAGGTGACTGGGGAAACTTGGAACCTGAAGAGCCGGAGAAAAGCCTCAGTTTTGAAGAGGTTTTCAAAGATATTTTCGAAGATATAGGCAAACCCGTTATAAAAGGGTTGAAAATAGGGCATTGCAAGCCTAATATTACAGTCCCTATTGGTGCTGAGGTATCAATAGATACGGACACTGTGACTTTATGTGTACTTGAGTCGGCGGTAAAGTAACGGAAAGGTTGAAAAAATGTTGATTAAGGTAACAGGTATGTTATAATATAAAGGATTATGAGAATACCTATTATATTTACATATAAAATAGTGCAAGTCGGGAAAATGTATTATTACACAATTAAGGAGGAAACACATGTACTCAAAATTAGAAAAAGTTGAAGACAATATTGCCACATTGGAAATATCTGTTTCATCGGAAAAACTCGAAGAGGGCTTAATGAAGTCATACTTAAAGAACGTTAAGAAGTTCAACATAGCCGGATTCAGAAAAGGAAAAGCACCGAGAAAGATAATAGAGAGGCATTATGGAGAAGCTGTATTTTATGAGGATGCAATAAATATAGTCTGTCCTGAGTTATACGATGAGGCGGTCAAGGAACATAACCTAAAGCCCGTTGACCGGCCGGACATAGATATAGTTGAAATTGAAAGCGGTAAAGGTATGGTTTTCAAAGCTGTTGTTACGGTTAAACCTGAAGTTGTGCTGGGACAGTACAAAGGAATAGAAGCAGAAAAAAAGGAGTATAATGTAACTGATGAAGATGTAAACAAAGAAATAGAGGTAATGAGGGAACAGAACGCCAGATTGATTGAAGTGACTGACAGACCGGTAAAAAACGGGGATATAACAATAATCGACTTTAAAGGTTTTGTTGACGGCAACCAGTTTGAGGGAGGCACAGCTGAGAACTACAGGCTTGAAATAGGTTCAGGGCAGTTTATACCGGGCTTTGAAGATCAGCTTATAGGGGCAGAGCTTGGCAAAGAAATAGACATCGATGTGAAATTCCCCGAGGAATATAAAAATAAAGAATTGGCGGGAAAGCCTGCGTTATTTAAAGTAACAGTCAAGGAAGTAAAGGAAAAGCAATTAACAGAAATCGATGATGAATTTGCCAAAGATGTAAGTGAATTTGACACTCTTGAGGAGCTTAAGGCAGAAATAAGAAAAAAGGGAGAGGAACATGCCAAGAGACTTGAAAATCAGCAATATGAGGATAAAATAATCAATAAAGTTGTTGAAAATGCAACCGTTGATATTCCTGAGGTGATGATTAATACTCAGGTGAATATAATGCTGAGGGATTTTGATTACCAGCTTAGATATCAGGGTTTAAACCTTGAGGCTTATCTTGAATATGCAAAAATGGATATTGATAAGCTTAAAGAAACATATTGGGATACGGCAAAGGGCAGAGTCAAAAGTCAGCTAGTGCTTGAAAAGATTGCCGAAAACGAGGGGATTGCAGCTACAGAAGAAGATTTGAATACTGAAATCGAAAAGACAGCTAAGCGTTACGAGCAGGATTTGGAAAAATTCAAGAAAACCCTAAAAGAAGACGAAGTAACTTATATAAAAGATGGTATAATGATCCAGAAGGCAATTGACTTCCTTGTAGAAAACAGCGTGGCAAAATAACTTATTTTCATTGAAAGGGAGGATTTTATGAGTTTGGTGCCTATTGTTGTTGAGCAGACCAACAGGGGAGAACGCTCTTACGATATCTATTCAAGACTTTTGAAGGACAGGATAGTCTTCCTGGGTGACGAAGTCAATGATATTACCGCAAGTCTGATTGTTGCACAGCTTTTGTTTCTTGAAGCTGATGATCCGGACAAGGACATAAGCTTTTATATTAACAGTCCGGGGGGATCAATCACGTCAGGCCTGGCTATATATGACACAATGCAATATATTAAACCGGATGTTTCTACTATATGTATAGGGATGGCGGCAAGTATGGGAGCATTCCTGCTTGCAGCCGGGACAAAAGGAAAGAGATTTTGTCTTCCGAACAGTGAGGTTATGATTCACCAGCCCTCAGGGGGAGCACAAGGTAAAGCGACCGATGTCGGCATATATGCTGAAAGGCTTATAAGGACCAGGAAAAGGTTAAACGAGATACTTAGCGATAAAACAGGACAACCGATAGAAAAAATCGAAAAAGATGTTGAAAGGGATTATTTCATGTCAGCAGAGGAAGCAAAGGAATATGGACTTGTAGATGATATTCTTGTTAAAAGAAGGTAAAGTGGGGTGAAAAAATGGCTAAATTCGATGACAAGAAACAGTTAAAATGTTCTTTCTGCGGAAAAAACCAGGAGCAGGTAAGAAGGTTGATAGCAGGCCCCGGTGTATATATTTGTGATGAATGTATTGAGCTTTGCCAGGAAATCATTGACGAGGAATTTTTCGAGGAGCTGGATACAGAACTGCAGGATGTTCCGAAGCCGGCACAGATCAAAGAATATCTGGACCAATATGTAATTGGCCAGGAAGAGGCCAAAAAGGCATTATCGGTTGCTGTGTACAACCACTATAAAAGAATTAATTCGGATTATAAATTGGATGATGTGGAATTGCAGAAAAGTAATATTGTGCTTATCGGCCCGACTGGCACAGGTAAGACATTGCTTGCTCAGACCCTGGCTAAGATGCTTAATGTACCTTTTGCAATTGCAGATGCAACTTCCCTGACAGAAGCCGGTTATGTGGGAGAAGACGTAGAAAACATTTTGCTGAAGCTTATTCAGAATGCAGACTATGATGTTGAAAGGGCACAAAATGGTATTGTGTATATTGATGAAATTGACAAAATAGCAAGAAAGTCCGAAAATCCTTCGATAACCAGAGATGTGTCGGGTGAAGGTGTGCAGCAGGCTCTTCTTAAAATTCTTGAAGGAACAGTAGCAAGCGTTCCCCCCCAGGGAGGAAGAAAACACCCTCATCAGGAATTCATACAAATTGACACTACCAATATTTTATTTATCTGCGGAGGAGCCTTTGACGGTCTTGAGAAAATAATAATGAACAGAACGGGAAAGAAATCAATGGGCTTTATTGCCGATATCTATTCCAGAGATAATCAGGATATTGGGCAGATTCTAAAGAAGATAATGCCTGAAGACCTTTTAAAATTCGGTTTGATACCCGAATTTGTCGGAAGGATTCCGATAATAGTTACTTTGAACCCTCTTGACAGAAAAGCCCTGGTGCAGATACTTACCGAACCGAAAAATGCTCTCGTCAAGCAGTATCAGAAGCTTTTCGAGCTTGATAATGTAGACCTTGAATTTGAAGATGGAGCTATTGAGGAGATTGCACAGAAAGCTTTGGACAGAAAGACGGGAGCCAGAGGATTGAGGGCTATATTTGAGGAAAATATGCTTAATGTAATGTACGAGATTCCCTCAAGGGACGATATAGACAAGTGCATTGTAACAAAGGATACCATATCGGAGCACAAGGAGCCTGATATAGTATATCTTGAGCCAGGTGCAAAGAAGACAGTGAAGAAACAGCCCAGAAAGGGGCATAGGGCTCGAAAAGGAACAGCATAAAAATCAATTATAAAACCGGTTGAGGAAATAACCCCAACCGGTTTTTCTTAGCAAAGTGAATTAGTATCATCAATTTCTATATACGCATGTGTGACTATACACAGGCTGCTTTAACATGTTCGCACTTGTTGCAGAATGGTGCCCCGGATGAATACTTTAAAGCTTCAAATATAATAATATTATTGATGCTTCACATTACAAGGGAGGAAGGCACTATGTCACAATTGTTAATAATTATTCAGCTTTTTTTTGCTGTTGTAATAGGGATGTATTTTTTGAACATGTTGAGGAGCCAGCAAGGGAGCAAGATTGCTGTAGAAAAGGAATCAAAAAAAGAAATGGAGAAGTTGCAGCGCATGAGGGGCATTCACCTTACAAAGCCACTGTCAGAGGTTACAAGGCCCTCCGATTTCAGGGAGATAATCGGACAGAAGAATGGTATTAGGGCCCTGAGAGCTGCAATATGCAGCCCAAATCCGCAGCATGTTATTATTTATGGTCCTCCCGGGGTCGGGAAGACAGCAGCGGCCCGCCTGATATTGGAGGACGCAAAACGAATGTTCAATAGCCCCTTCAGGCAGGATGCAAAGTTTGTTGAAGTTGATGCAACTACTGTGAGATTTGATGAAAGGGGTATTGCAGACCCTCTTATTGGCTCTGTTCATGATCCAATTTATCAAGGTGCGGGAGCAATGGGAATTGCAGGAATACCGCAGCCCAAAATGGGTGCTGTAACTAAAGCTCACGGCGGGATACTTTTCATAGATGAGATTGGGGAGCTGCATCCCATTCAAATGAATAAACTGCTGAAAATACTGGAAGACCGGACGGTATTTCTGGAAAGCGCATATTATAGTTCGGATGATACCAACATACCTTTCCATATTCATGATATTTTTCAGAATGGACTTCCGGCAGACTTCAGACTTATCGGCGCCACTACAAGAGATCCGGAATCAATTCCCCCTGCACTGCGTTCAAGATGTTTGGAGATATACTTCAAGCCATTGATTCCTGACGAAATAAAAGTGGTCACAAGGAATGCTCTCAGGAAAATTAGTTTTGAAAGCGAAGAAGGAGTTTTTGATCTTATAGGAAAATATGCAACAAATGGGAGAGAGGCCGTTAATATTATACAAACGGCAGTTGGTGTGAATATCAATGAAAACAGGGATAAGGTCACCGTCAGCGATATAGAATGGGTGATAAACAATGGGCAGTACAGCCCGAGGCCGGAAAGGAAAATTTATAATGAGCCCCAGATAGGCTATGTAAACGGACTTGCAGTATACGGACCCAATATGGGTACCCTGATGGAAATTGAGGCAACTGCGATAAATGTCCGGAGAGGAACAGGCAGATTGATAGTTACCGGGATAGCTGAGGAAGAAGAGCTAAGATCCAGAGATGGAAGAACTATAAAGAGAAAAAGTATGGCAAAGGCTTCAGTTGATAATGTGATTACAGTTATCAAAAAATTTTTTGGAATAGACACAAGCGAATATGATATTCATTTGAATTTTCCGGGGGGCACTCCTGTAGATGGGCCTTCGGCAGGTGTTACTATAGCAGTTGCCATATATTCAGCCATAACAAACAGCTATATTGATAACAAGATAGCGATGACAGGAGAAATATCAATAAGAGGGAAAATAAAGGCAGTGGGAGGGATCATACCAAAGGTTGAAGCTGCAATTCATGCCGGGGTAAAAAAGGTGCTGATACCTGAAAATAACTGGCAAGAAATCTTTAAGACTTTCGATATTGAAGTAATACGGATGAGTAATATAGTTGAGGCGATCAATCTGGCCACCGTAAGGCAATCTGATGTGAAAACGATGATAACCCCCCAGCCTGCAGAAACAAATATATTGACTGCAGCTTCGATATGCGGCACCCCTGCAATTCAGGCTATGGGAGATAAGAATATTCCGCTTTAAATATGTTGATAATTTTTTTCTATAAAGATATAATGTATAAGACTATACATGCCATGAAAATGTTTATGCAGAGCACATGATTATTGTTGATTAATCCTACATTTATTTACAGTATTACAGGAGTTGATGATATGAGGAGAAGAAAAGAGAGTATTAAGAGATTACCTTTGCTGCCCCTAAGAGGTCTAAATATTTTCCCATACATGGTTTTACACTTTGATGTGGGAAGAGAAAAATCAGTAAGGGCATTGGAAGAGGCTATGATAAATGACCAGTTTATATTTCTCGTAACCCAGAAGGATGCCCGCACCGACCTGCCTGATGCGAAGGATTTTTATGAGGTAGGTACGATTTCAAAGATTAAGCAGCTTCTTAAGCTTCCCGGGGATACCATAAGGGTGCTTGTTGAGGGAATTTCCAGAGCCGAGATAAAGGAGATAATTTCCGAGGAAACTTTTTTCCTTGTTGATGTGGAGGAGCGACTGGAGATTCAGGGGGCTGGAGATCTGGAAATGGAAGCTCTAAGGAGAAGCGTATTGGAAGTGTTCGACGAATATATTAAGGCGAACCCCAAGGTTGCTCCCGAAACTCTTATTACAGTATCAGAAATGGATGACATATCCAGGTTCGCAGACGTGGTAGCATCTAATCTTACAATTAAGATAGAAGAGAAACAGGAGATATTATCCTTGTTTGAAATAAAGGAGAGGATGGAGAAAATTTATGAAATACTCTCCAGGGAGCTTGAAATACTTGAAATAGAAAGAAAGATAAACTTCAGAGTAAGGAAGCAAATAGATAAATCACAGAAAGAGTATTATCTGAGGGAGCAGCTTAAGGCAATACAGCGGGAGCTGGGAGAAAAAGAGGGGTATGCGGAAGAGATAGAGCAGTATACGGATAAGTTGTCAAAGCTTGAAGTGCCCGAAGAGGTAAAGAAAAAGGTTGAGAAGGAGCTGGATAGACTGTCCAAAATGTCTCCCGGTTCCCCTGAAGTAGGTGTGACAAGGACTTATCTTGATTGGATTTTTGATTTGCCGTGGAACACATTGACTGAAGACAACCTTGATATAAAAAATGCCAGGAAGATTCTTAACGAAGATCATTATGGGCTTAAGAAGGTTAAGGAAAGAGTTCTTGAGTACATGGCTATCAGGCAGCTTTCCAACAACATGAAAGGTCCGATACTATGTTTGGTTGGGCCTCCCGGGGTAGGGAAGACCTCAATAGCAAAATCTATTGCAAGAGCCATGGAAAGAAAGTTTGTAAGGATGTCTCTGGGCGGAGTGCGGGATGAGGCCGAGATCAGGGGTCATAGGAGGACGTACATCGGGGCTATACCCGGCAGGATAATATACTCAATCAAGCAGGCAGGATCAAGGAATCCCTTATTTCTATTTGATGAAATTGATAAGCTTGCCAGCGACTTTAGAGGGGACCCGGCTTCTGCATTGCTGGAAGTACTTGATGCAGAACAAAATAAGGAATTTAGGGATCATTATCTGGAACTGCCCTTCGATCTCTCCAGAGTTATGTTCTTAACGACGGCAAACTCCGTGGATACTATACCTGCGGCCTTGTTGGACAGGATGGAGGTAATACCTGTTTCAGGCTATACAGAAGAGGAAAAGCTTCATATAGCAGCGGATTATCTTGTACCCAAACAGATAAAAGAACATTCGCTAAGTATGGAAAATGTGATTATTTCAGAAGCAACTATCAAAGATGTTATAAACAACTTTACAAGGGAAGCTGGAGTAAGGAATCTGGAGCGTGAGCTTGCAAATATTATAAGAAAATGTGCAACTCAAATTGTGGAAAACAATAAGAAAAGGGTCAGAGTTACTCCTGCCAATCTCAAAAAATATCTTGGAATCCCTAAATACAAATATGATTTAATAAACCAGAAGAATGAGATAGGAGTGGTTACGGGACTGGCTTGGACAGCTGTAGGAGGAGAGACGCTGTTTATTGAGGTCTCTGTAATGCCCGGCACAGGCAAACTTGAGCTTACGGGCCATCTTGGAGATGTGATGAAGGAGTCCGCAAGGGCAGGCTTGAGCTATATCCGCTCCAGGTCTGACGAATTCGGTATTGATAAGGAATTTGCAAAAAATATGGATATTCATATACATGTTCCTGAGGGTGCCACTCCCAAGGACGGACCTTCTGCGGGAATAACCATGACTACAGCTTTGATATCGGCTCTCCTGAAGAAACCGGTGTATAGAGAGGTGGCAATGACCGGAGAAGTTACCCTTAGGGGAAGGGTGCTTCCAATAGGCGGATTGAAGGAAAAAGTACTTGCTGCCAAACGTGCAGGTATAAAAAAGGTTATTCTGCCCTATGAGAATGAAAAAGATATTGAGGAAATTCCGGAAGCAGTAAAGAAAAACATGGAATTTGTGCTTGCAGCTAATATGGATGAAGTCTTGTCACATGCTTTGGTAAAGGAAGAGAGACATGATAATTAAGGAGTGCCGATTTCTAAAAAGTGCAGTTTCACAAAATCAGTATCCAGACTCTAATCTGCCGGAAATAGCTTTTTCCGGCAGGTCCAATGTTGGGAAATCTTCACTGATAAATTCACTTCTTAATAGAAAGAAGCTGGTCAAGATAAGCTCAATTCCAGGGAAAACAAGACTAATCAACTTCTTTCTTGTTAATGAAAAGCTCATGATGGTAGACCTGCCGGGATACGGCTATGCATCCGTGTCCAAAAGCGAAAAGCAAGCCTGGGGTAAAATGATAGAAGGCTATTTGAAGAACAGAGAAAACCTGAAAAATGTAATTTTACTCGTAGATATAAGGCATAAGCCGACTGCCGATGATAAGCTTATGTATGATTTTATAAAGTACTATAGAAAATCAGTGATTATCATTGCGACAAAATCAGATAAGATAGCCAAATCATCGGTTAATGGGAATTTGAATATAATCAAACAAACACTTGGGATAGATTCAAATGATATTGTGATGCCGTATTCCTCCAAAACCCACGCGGGAAGGGAAGAGCTTTGGAAAGTATTGCTTGGGGAGTAATATTTAATATTGAGGGGGGTCCCAATTGGTATTTTATGAGTCGTTTATTCTTATTTTTACTTTTTTGTTGCTTAATGTTCCGATTTTCATTTCATTATATAGATATGTATTCAGAGATCTGAATCCATTGATAAAGGTTGCCGCGAGCGCCTCTTATTGGCTGCTTGCCTTTAGTATCGATGAATTGGCGCCATTTATTGGGGTTCTTATATTGCTTTATAAAGTGCATGGGAAAACAGAAGATAAGATTCAGCTAAGGGATATAAATATATGGACCATTAGATATCCGGACATATTGCCCATTGCAGGTACTACCCTGGTATTTAAAATAGTAATAAACCAGGTTAACAGGTTATATGTGAATGTTTTAAGCAATTATTTCGAAATGGAGGCCAAACCGCAGGAAATTATAGGGGAATTTACTGCAGGAGGAATGTATCACAAGATATTGCTTTTTATTCTCGTAGTAGTGCTGGCGCCTTTTGTAGAGGAATATATTTTTCGATATTACCTTTATGACAATCTTTTGCTTCCAAGGATGCCTTCTGCAGCAGCTGCGATTATTTCAACGGCCCTTTTTACCCTTCTGCATTTTAATATATCGGGTATTCCAACCTTTTTCGGACTGGGGCTTTACTGCACCTTCGTATATGAGAAGAAGGGTTTTTACGGAGCTGTAATAACCCACATGGTGTCCAATCTTGTTACTGCAATATTCTTAATATAAATCCCGAATACGAATTAATAATATATTTATAAATAAGTGAAATAATAAGGCATAGAGCCTTATTTTTTTCTGTATATAAGGGTGGATTAGTGAACATTTGGAGAAAAATGCGACATAGTTTGTGAATTACTCCGGCTGTAGGGGAAGTATGTTC
>ERZ795058.3141-NODE-3141-length-17869-cov-5.316942_pt1 | contig 17869 bp, 12 predicted proteins | sample MGYA00375142_ERZ795058 | MGnify/ENA primary metagenome ERZ795058 (study PRJEB30187, sample SAMN05720210) | activated sludge metagenome | isolation source: anaerobic digester from wastewater treatment plant | place: Japan | collected 2015-04-20 ... | reverse complement strand
CCGGGGGGCGGATTTCCGGGCCCCCCTTGCAAGGGTTTGGGCGTTGGGGGGGGGCGGCACAGGGTTTCGGCCCGCGGCCGTCACCCTGTGCTTTATTCCGGTCGTCGGCTCCGCGGACTGGTGGGGCGGGCGTCCGGCATCCCCGCGGGATGCGGAGGAAGGGGTGACCGAGGCGACCGGTGGTATTGCTGCACTCAACCACCGGCTACGGTCCGGCATCCCCGCGGGATGCGGGGCGGGTGACCGCGCGGGCGCCGGTCCCACACAGGCTTTAACGACACCGGGCAATCGCTGCGGGATGCAGAGGCGGTGCGCTTCGGGCGGAGGCATTTCAGACGCGGCGGAAATTCAGGGGCGGGGGAGGAGTTGGACCAGCGGGTGGAGGGCGCTGGCGGGGCGATCGAGGAGGAACGGCTCGCCGTGGGCGACGCCGATGCGGTGCCCCCAGAGGCGCGAGCGGCGTTCGATGGCGTCCCAGAATTCGGGCGAGGCGATATAAGTGGCGCGGTCGGGTTGCGCGGGGTCGGCAAGGAACTGCGAGGCATAGGCGCGCAGGGCCTGCATCTTGATTTCATAGGTTGCCGAAATATCGACGACCCAATCGGCGCGGGCCTCGGGTTGGAACGAGTTGCCGAGATAGAAGGCGAGGCCGGCGGGGCGCCAGCGTTCGCCGTCGGCGGGGAATTCGCCGACGTAAGCGAAGAAGGCGGCGTCGCGGACCAGGTCGTGGGCGGCGCGGTGGTCGGGATGGCGGTCCTCGCGCCCGTGGGTGAGGACGAGCGTGGGGCGGAGGCGGCGGATGACGGAGGCGACCAAGACGCGGGAAGCGTGGTCGTTGGTGAGGCGGCCGTCGCCGAGGTCGAGCGTTTCGCGGTGGGTGAGGGCGAGGATGCCGGCGGCGGCCTGGGCTTCGCGCCGGCGCGTTTCGGGGGTGCCGCGGGTGGCCATTTCGCCGCGGGTGAGGTCGACGATGGCGGTGGAGCGGCCGCGGCGGGCGGCGAGGGCGAGCGTGCCGGCGGCGAAAAGCTCGGCGTCGTCGGCGTGGGCGCCGAAGGCGACGATGTCGATCATGGGAGAGAATCCATATCAGCGTGAATGGAAAATTCGAAATCCGAAATTCGAAAATCGAAACAAATTCGACTCGACAGGTTCAAGAGAGCGTTAATGATCCTCCTCAGCCCTTGAGCAGCGGCAGGAGCTGTTTGAACGGGTCGGTGCCGGCGACGCGCAGGGCTTCCATGACGAGCATCTCGCTGGTGGCGGGGACGCAGCCGGCCTGGGCCATGCGGCGCAGCGCGGCGTCGCGGTCCGACGGGCGGCGGCTGCCGATGGCGTCCTCGGCAAGGAAGACGGTCAGCCCGCGTTCGCGGGCGGCCAGGGCGGTTTGCAGGACGCAGACGTGGGCCTCGATGCCGCAGAGGATGAGCTGATCGCGGCCGGCGGACTCGACCGCGCGGGCGACGGCGTCGTCGCACAGGCACCCGAAGGCCATCTTTTCCATCGGGCGGGCGGCGTCGCCGATGGCCTCGGCGACCGGCGGGACGGTGGGACCGAGGCCCTTGCGATACTGCTCGGTCCAGACGATCGGGAGGCCGAGGATGCGGGCGGCGCGGATCAGGAAGACGGAGCGGTCGCGGACGGCCTGATGGTCGTGGATCGCCGGAAGGAGACGTTCCTGGAGGTCAATGACCATCAGGAAGGAGCGGTCGCGGGAGAGTTGAGCCATCCTGGATGCGCCTCTGCGGAAAGGTTCTGATTCTGAATGCCGGAACCGGTTCCCGCCACTGAAATGCCTGTCATTCCCCAAATTCAGATCGGTTCCGGCCGCCCCGTTCAGGGGCTTGGATTGTCGGGGGCGGCGACGCAGGGTTCCGGCCTGCGGCCGTCACCCTGCGCTCTATTCCGGTCGTCCGCCTCGCGGACTGTACCAGCTGATAAGGCTGAAACTCTAGCGTTGGCATTGGAAGCTGGTCCGTGATGAATCATCCTTGAAGGGACATGAGGGACACAAGAGACATAGGGGAGAGGCGGAACCGGGCCAGCGAGGAACCATCGTCGAGCACAGATGAGCAGGGGTAGGCACGCGCGGTCAAGGCGCCACCGTGGAGACCTGCTACTTCTCCTTTCGGGCGGTGGAGCGGATGGAGAGCTCGCGGAGCTGGGCCTCGTCGACCTCGGCCGGCGCGCTGGTCATCAGGCAGGCGCCGGTCTGGGTTTTGGGGAAGGCGATGACGTCGCGGATCGAATCGAGGCCGAGCAGGAGCATCATCAGGCGGTCCATGCCGAAGGCGATGCCGCCGTGGGGCGGGGCGCCGTACTGGAAGGCATCCATTAGGAAGCCGAATTTCATCCGGGCTTCGTCCTCGCCGATGCCGAGGGCGCGGAAGGCGCGTTCCTGCAGGTCGCGGCGATGGATACGGATCGAGCCGCCGCCGAGCTCCTCGCCGTTGAGCGCGAGGTCGTAGGCGAGCGACCGGACCGCGCCGGGGTCGCTTTCGAGTTTGTCCCAGTCCTCGGGGTGGGGCATCGTGAACGGGTGGTGCATGGAGAACCAGCGTTTTTCGTCGGCGTTCCACTCCAGCAGCGGGAAATCGGTGATCCAGCAGAAATTGAACTCGTCGTTGGGGATCAGACCGAGGTCGCGGCCGAGCTTGAGGCGCAACTGGCCGAGGGCCTGGGCCGAGGCGATGGGCTGGTCGGCGACGATGAGGATCAGATCGCCGGCGCCGGCGCCGGTGGCCTCGATGATGCGGGCCTGGCAGGCGGCGTCGAAGAACTTGGAGATGGAGGACTCGAGGCGGACGGCGCTGTCGTCCTGGACGGTGCGGAACCAGGCCAGGCCCCGGGCGCCGTGGCGTTCGGCGAAGGTGGGGAGCTCGCCGCCCGGCTTGAGCTGCGTGTTGGAGAACTTCTCGCCGCCGCCGGGGACGACGAGCGCGCGCAGGACGCCCCCCTGGCCGAGCAGATCGACGAAGACCTTGAACTCGCAGCCGCCGGCGCGGACGGCCGCGGTGATGTCGTGCAGTTCGAGCTTGAAGCGGCGGTCGGGCTTGTCGCTGCCGTAGCGGTTCATCGCCTCGGCGTAGGTCATGCGGTCGAAGGGGGTTTTCAGGTCAATGCCCTTCACGTCGCGGAAGACGGCCGTCAGCATGCGCTCCATGATTTCGAACAGCTCATCGGGGGTGACGAAGGCCATTTCGATATCGAGCTGGGTGAATTCGGGCTGACGATTGGCGCGCAGGTCCTCGTCGCGGAAGCAGCGGACGATCTGGTAATAGCGGTCCATGCCGGCGACCATCAGGAGCTGCTTGAAGAGCGGGGGGGACTGGGGGAGGGCGTAGAACGTGCCGGGGTTGAGGCGGCTGGGGACGAGGAAATCGCGGGCGCCCTCGGGGGTGGAGCGGGTCAGGACGGGGGTTTCGATTTCGATGAAGCCCTCGGCGTCGAGGGCGCGGCGGATGATGCCGTTGACGCGGGCGCGCTCGATGAGCGTCTGCTGCATGCGCGGGCGGCGCAGGTCGAGGTAGCGATAGCGCAGGCGCAGGTCCTCGGCCGACTGGGTGAATTCATCAATCGGGAACGGGAGGGGCGCGGATTCGGAGAGGATGGCGTAGTCGGAGAGGAGGACCTCGACCTCGCCGGTTTTCAGGCGCGGGTTGACGGTGCCCTCGGGGCGATGGCGGACGGTGCCGCGGACGGCGAGGACATCCTCGTAATGGAGGCGGGTGGCGCGCTCGAAGGCTTCGGCGGGGAGTTCCTCCGGATCGAAGACGACCTGGACCAGGCCGGAGCGGTCGCGCAGATCGACGAAGTAGACGCCGCCGTGGTCGCGGTGATTCTGGACCCAGCCCTTGAGGATGATCTGCTGGCCGATGTGGCCGGTGCGCACATCGCCGCAGTAACAGGACCGGCGTTGCGATTCAAGCGGCGCAAGCATGACGGATATCCTTTGGGAACCGGGTCGAAGCCACGGGGTCACCGGCGCGGCCGAGCCAGCCGGTCGATTGACGCCCGCGGCATGCATACCGCCACGTTGTAGCAGAAAGCGCGGGATGCCTCAAAAGGATTCAGAGAGCGGGGGGCGGATGGGGGGGGATTATTACGAGGACGAGGACGAGAGCCGAGAGCCGAATTCTGGGGCGGGGCGATGGGGGTAAGGGCGAAGCCGAGGAAGGAGGGACTAGAGGCCCAGCCGGTGGCGGGAGGAGGGGGCGGCGGGGAAGGGGAGAGCGATGCGCGGCGGATCGAGATCGGGGAAGAGTTCGCGGCGGAGCCAGGTCCAGGCGTGCCACGAGGCGGCGGCGCCGAGGCCGGCGAACTGGATGCCATTGTAGAAGCCTTCGAGCGGCGAGAGGGCGGAGCCGGCGAAGCCGGGGGCATTGGGGTTGCGCACGACGCGATCGTCGCCGACCTCCAGCGCGATGCCGGCGAGTGCGTAGCGGCCCGTCGGGGCGCCGGCGGCGGCCATCGCGTCGGTGGTGAGGACGAGGCGCGCCGAGCCGAGGGCGCGGGCGAAATTGGCCAGGACGTATGGCGGGAGGTGGATGCCGTCGGCGATCAGCGAGGCGGCCAGGCCGGGGACGGAGAGGACATCCTGGATGACATTGGCGTGGCGCGGGATTTCGAGCGGGGCGCCGTTGCCCAGGTGCGTGTAGAGGCGCAGACCGGCTTGGACGGCGGCCAGCAGGTCGCGGCGGGTGGCGGCGGAATGGCCGGCGCAGAGGAAGACGCCGGCGGCGACGGCGCGGCGGATGAAATCGACGGCGCCGGCGCGTTCGGGGGCGATCGTCAGCATGCGGATGCGGTCGCCGGAGGCCGCCTGCCACGCCGCGAACCGGTCCCACTGCGGGTCGGTCATCAGTTCGGGGCGGTGGGCGCCGCGGTAGCCCGGATTGTCGTTGAGGAACGGGCCTTCGAGATGGAAGCCGGGGATGTGGCGGCGCAGGCGTTCGCTGCGCTCGAGGAAGCCGGCGAGCCGGGCGAAGTGATCGCGGAGGAAGTCGTCGGGGCCGGTGATGATCGTGAGCAGGAAGTGGGGGCAGCCGGCGCGGGCGAGCTGCTCGGCGGCGTGTTCCAGGGCGTCGAGGGTCACGTCGGGATCCTGGAAATCGACGCCGGCGTAGCCGTTGACCTGGGGATCGAAGAAGGCGGGGCCGACGAGGTAGTCGAGGGCGGGGTCGGCTTCGCCGCCGATGAGGCGGCAGTCGGCGGGGGGGGTAGGGAGGCGCTCGAAGGAGAAGACGTCGAAGAAAGCGGGCTGACGGGCCATGGCCGAATCCTGCGAGGAGAGGGGGTTGGGGGTACTTGTCGGGACCAGCTTGCCATCGAAGCGGCGGGATTTACAGTGTTGGTTTTTTTGAGGGACGAGGACGAGAGACGAGCGATGACGATTTATTGGGAGGCGGATTACCAGCCGTAGGCGTAGCCGGTTTCGGCGCGGGGGGAGGCGGCGGCGCGGCGGATGCCCGCGCGCGAATCCACCGCGGCGGCGAGGACGCGGCCATGACTCCAGTCACCGACGAGCTGGACGTTGTGGCCGCGGGCGGTCAGTTCCTCAATGACGCGGGGGTCGATGCGGTCCTCGGCGGTGAGTTTGCCGCTATCGACGCTGTGGCCGGCCCACGACTGATGAAAATGGTAGGTGGTGACCGTGGGGGCGTCGATCGCCTCCTGGAGGTTCATGCCGAAATCGATGTAGTTGAGGAAGAACTGGAGCGTCCATTGATCCTGCGCGTCGCCGCCGAGCGTGCCGAAGACCATCAGTGGTTCGCCGTCGCGCATGACGAGGGTGGGCGAGAGCGTGGTGCGCGGGCGCTTGCCCGGCTGGAGGCGGTTGGGATGGGCGGGGTCGAGCCAGAACATCTGACCGCGCACGCCGAGGGAGAAGCCGAGATCGGGGATGACGGGGGAGTGGGTGATCCAGCCGCCGCTGGGGGTGATGGCGACCATGTTGCCATGGCGGTCGATCGCGTCGAGGTGCGTCGTGTCGTCGGGCAGGCCGTGGACGGCCGGGGCGGGGAGCGGGGCGCCGTCGCCGGGGCGGATGTCGAGGGAAGCGCGATTCGGATCGATCAGGGCGCGGCGCTCGTCGGCGTAGGGCTCGGAGAGCAACCGGTCGAGCGGGACATCCACAAAGTTGGGGTCGCCGTAGAAGGCATCGCGATCGGCGAAGGCGAGCTTGGCCGCTTCGATCAGGGTGTGGAGATAGTCGGCGGAATTGTGGCCGAGCGCGCGCAGGTCGAAGCCCTCGAGCAATTTGAGCTGCTGGAGGAAGACGGGACCCTGGGACCAGGGGCCGCATTTGCAGACGTCGTAGCCGCGATAGCGGGCGCGGACGGGTTCCTCGACGGAGGCGGAGAACGCGGCGAGATCGTCGACGGAGAGGAGGCCGGGGATCCCCTCGTAAAAGCCCGAGGCCTCGGTGGTCGCGAATTCGGCCATGCGGCGGGCGATGGGGCCCTGGTAGAAGGCGTCGTGCGCGGCCGCGATGCCGCGTTCGCGGGTGGGCTGCACGCGCGAGGCGTCGATGAGGGCGCGGAAGGTGGCGGCCAGGCCCGGGATCCGGATGAGTTCGCCGACTTCGTACTGGCCGCCGGCGGGGGTGTAGGCCCGGCGGGTCGTGGGATAGACTGCGGAGGCGCCGTGGATGGCGTTGATCGCGCCCAGGTGCGCGGGATAGCCGTTCTCGGCCAGGTCGAGCGCGGGGGCGAGGACCTCGTGGGCGGGGAGGGTGCCGAACTGGCGCAACAGCTCGAAGTAGGCGGCGGGGCAGGCGGGGATGGTCAACGGCAGGAAGCCGGTGCCGGGGATGGAATCGATGCCGTGGGCGCGGAACCAGTCGATCGTGGCGGCGCGGGGGGCGACGCCCTGACCGCTGAGGGCGAGGGCCTTGTTGCGCTCGGCGGAGTAGAGGAGGATCGAGGCCTCGCCGCCCAGGCCGAAATACTGAGGTTCGAGGACGGCGGAGGCGAAGCCCATGGCGACGGCGGCGTCGAAGGCGTTGCCGCCGGCGGCGATCATCTGCCAGCCGGCGGCGGCGGCCAGATAGTGGCCGGCGGTGACGACGTCGCGCCGGGCCATGAGGACCGGCCGGGTGGTAAAGGCGGGCCAGGGGCGCTCGGGGCGGTGGAACCGGGCGGCGGGATCGGGCTCGGCGCGGGCGGGGGGCGCCAGCAGCCCGAGCCCGCCGAGTCCCAACTCGCCAAGGAATGTCCGGCGATCGAGCATGGGGGGCGGATCCTTTGCCAGGGTTGTGGCCGGGGGCGGGGCCGGCCGGCGCGCGTCAGTCCTCATCCGCCGGCCGGGCCGACGGGGGGAGGCGGATGTCGTCGCCGAACCGCTCGCGGACGTCGGCCGCGTCGTGGAACGCCTTGTCGACGGGGAGACCGGAAACGTCGGGGCGGGCGTCTGGCGAGGACCCTTCAGCATCGGCCGGCTGGATCGAGAGAGCAACCACTTCGTGCGAGGGGACCGGAATCAGGAGCCGTTCATCGCGCTGGTAGACGCCGACCGGTCCGCCGTCGTCGGGGTAGATGTAGGAGATGGTAAAGGCGTCGCCTTCGGTCAGGCCGATCCAGTGATTGATCGGGATTTCGGCGGCGCGGGCCCGGCGGCCGGGATTGAAGACGAAGAGGAAGCCGCGATCGCCGATGCAGTGGGCGCTGCCGTCGAGCTTGCTCGTGCGGGGCTCGCCGAGGATGTCGCGGCGGACGCGCATGAACTGGACATTGTCATCGGCCCACTGCGCCCATTTGCGGAAGAAATCGACGTGGCGCTGCTGCTCGGCGGGGTCGGTGACGCCGACCGGGGGGACCATTTCGGCCTCGCCGTGATCGCTGTGGGTCATGTGGGTGAAGGCGCCGTAGGCCATGCCGTAGGGGTCGTCGGTGCGGAGGCCGCCGCCGGATTTGTAGCCGGGGATGAAGCGCAGATTGCGGGCGTGCCAGCCCTGGAAGCGGATGTTGTCGTTGACGGTGCCGCCCTCGCCCTGGGCGACGGGATCGAGATAGCCGTGGTATTCGATCCAGTCGCGGAGGACCCAGGGGTAGCCGCGGTGCATGCCGCCGGCGTTGCGCAGCACGCAATCCGGGTGGCGGCGGACGAGTTCCGCGGAAGCGTTCATGATGTTGCGCCAGGCGTAGTAGGCGCATTCGCCGACGGGGTGGCCGTGGTCGGGATCATAGCATTCCAGCGGGGGGTCGAAGGGAACCCACCAGATGCTGCCGGCATCGGTGCCCCAGATGGGGACGTCGTATTCGTCGATCGTCTTGCTGACGATGTCGACCCACCAGTTGGCGAATTCGGGGTTGGCCCAGCAGTTGCGGCCCATGTAGCCCTCGAGCTGGGCGACGCCCTGGATCGGCTTGCCGCTCTTGTCCTTGACCTTCCAGTGGTCTTCGTACTTGAGGTAGTCGCGGGCGCCCCCTTCGTCCATGATGCCGACGCCGAAACCCTGCTGCTGGCCGTAGCGGATCAGTTCCAGCCAGTGGGGGTTGGGCTCGATGTCCCAGTCAGTGCCGAGGCGCTCGAGGTATTCATCGGGGGATTCGCGGAGCCAGCCGGCGTGGCCGAGCCAGATGGTGCCCCAGTCGATGCTGTCGATGTTGCCCTGCTTCTTGAGCATGTCGATGTAATGCTTGCCGGCCTCGGTCATGGCCGGTTCCCAGGGGGCATGGCTGTGGGGTGGCCACCATTCGCGGTCCTTGCCGAACGGTTTCTCTTCCGTGCCCCGCGCGCGGCCGAGGTTGGTGAAATAGTTCACGGCGTTGGCGCGCATGTAATAATCGGGGTAGGGGAGTTCTTTGGGCGGCATGATGTCGCGGAGGAACTCCTGCATGGCCCAGACCTCGCCCCAGTCCATGATGATCTGCTGGTTGGACATGTAGGCGAAGGGCTGCAGTTCCTTGAAGAAGTAGATGCCTTCGTTGCGGTAGGCGCCGAGGAAGCTGGGTTCGGCTTCAAACGTTTCGCCGGGATGGAGGATCCAGCGGGGAGCGAAGCGCAGGTCGAGGCGGGTGGCCTGCCATGCGCCGGGGACGATCATTTCGAAGTAGGGATTCTCGACGCCGGTGAAGAGGCCGCCCTTGCGCGTGCGCAGAAAGACATTGATCGGGCAGCGCCAGTCGGTGCCGTCGTCGTGGGCGTAAACTTCGGCAAAGGCGGGGGTGAAGCGGAAGCGCTCGGCGATGATCTCCTGAATCAGGATGGGCTGATCGCTCTCGTTTTTCAGGCGGATGATTTTCTCCACGAAATGATGCTCGGGGTGGAGCCGGTAGTCCAATTCGATGGCGGCGCTGGGGTGGCGATAGGTGAAGCGGATGCCGTTCTCGATCGAGGCGGTCGCGGCGAGCGGGGCGGTGGCGGGGGAGATCTCGCCCTGGTCGGTGTAGAGCAGGAAGGCCTGGGCGGCGACGTCGTGGCGCTCGCCGGTGAGGCGGTTGGTGACGGCGGCGAGGCTGCCGTCGCGCGGATCGAAGACGAGCGCCAGGCTGGGGTTTTCGAGGCGGGGCCGATCGTCCGAAGATTCGGGTGCCTGGGCCGGGCCGGCGATCGGGACGAGCGCAAGGAGCGCCGCCAGGATGATGAAATGAATCCAGCGGGAGGGCGATTCCAGCCCGAAGGTTACGGTTTGCGATTGAGTCGACACAAGCGGGGTCCTCATCGGGTGTCCTTTTCGTGCGGGAGTGGAAGTCAGATCTGGAGGAGCTCGCGGCTGAGGGCGAGCTTGATCGTGGGGCCGGGGCGGTTGATGACGTGACTGACCAGGAGCCGCCCGGCGGCGCCGATCAGGAGGGCGGCATCGCGGAAACTCCAGCCGGTCAGTTCGATGATCCAGTCGGCCATGTCGTTGGTGGCCAGCTCGACGGCCGCGCGGAAGTCGTCGCGGGTGGCGAGGGTGATCATGTGGGTCGGGCTGAGGATGCGGGGCCGGCGGAGGTTGCGCCCGGGGAGGACGTCGAAAGCGAGGCGGGCGACGACAGCGACTTCGACGCCGCTGCCGCTCAGTTCGCCGTCGCCCATGACGGCGTGGGCGTCGCCGAAGGCGATCAGGCCGCCCTCGACCTGGACGGGGAGGAGGACGGTGGAGCCGGCGGCGATTTCGCGGGTATCGAGATTGCCGCCGTGATCGCCGGAGATCAGGGTGGGGGCGGGCGCGTCGGCGGGCGTCGCGCCGAGCACGCCGAGCATCGGCGCGAGCGGGACGCGCAGGCCGGTGGGGAGCCGCGCCATGCCGTCCTCGAGCGGGATGCGCAGGATTTCCATTTGCTCGACGCGGTCGCCGAAGGGGCCGCAGCCGGGTCGGATGACCATATGGCCGGGGCTGATCGGGTCGAGGGCGAGGATGCGGACGGCGATGGCATCGCCCGGGGCGGCGCCGCGCACGAAGACCGGGCCGGCGGCGGGGCAGCGCGGCGTGCGCGAGGCCCGTTCGTAGGTGGCGGGGTCGTCGCTGACGAGGCCGAAGCACCAGTCCTTGACGCGGGCTTCGAGCTCCTCGCCGGGCTCGAGCTCGATGGCCGGCGCGGCGGCCGGGTCGAATTCGATGATGTATTGGTCTTCAAGCAGTGTTTTCATGGGGGGCTTTCAGTGGGGGAATCAGGGACATAAGGGACTGGGTCAGGAGTTGTCGCCCGCGAGTTCATCGGCGGCGCGGAGGATGCGGCGGGCGGCTTCGTCCACGGCGGCGGGGGGACCGCCGAAGGCCACGCGCAGATAGCCGGGGGCGCCGTGCAGATGGCCGGCGGTGCAGGGGAGGCCATGGTGCTCGAGCAGATGGCTTGCGACGCGCGCGTCGTCGCCCAGGCGCGAGACATTCAGGAAGATGAACGGGTTGCCGCGGGGGCGGACGAACGACAGGCGCGGATCGGCGGCGAGGGCAGCGCACAGGCGGTCGCGATTGGCCTGGAACTCCGCACCGACGCCGTCGAGCCATGAGAGGTCGTGGCGCAGGACGGCCTCGGCCACGCACTGATTGACCAGCGGCCCATAGAGGAAGGACCACTCCAGGGCCTTGAGCGCGGCGTCCATGACGGGCGGGGGGCCGATCAGGTAGCCGACGCGCCAGTTGGCCATGGCGAAACTCTTGGTGAAGCTGGCGGCGAGGATCAGGCGGTCGCGGGCGGTTTCGCATTCGAGCAGGCTGACGTGGCGTCCGCCGTCGTAGACGAGCCGGTCGTAGGACTCGTCGCAGATGACGTAGAGGTCGTGCTTTTCGGCGATGGCGGCGATCTGCTCGAGGTCGTCGCGCGAGGCGACGGCGCCGGTGGGATTGGTCGGCGTGTTGAGCAGGATGGCGCGGGTGCGGGGGCCGACGGCGGCCTCGAGCCGCTCGGGGCGCCAGCGGAAGTCGTCGGCCTCATCGAACGGGACAAAGCGCAGGACGCCGCCGGCGAGGACGACGCTGCCATCGAAGAAATAGGCGGGGGTGGGCAGCAGGACCTCGTCGCCGGGATCGAGGATGGCCATGAAGCAGGTCATCAGGGCGTGCATCGTGCCGGCGGTGATGAGGACTTCGCGGTCGGGGTCGTAGGCGTGGGCGGTGAGCCGGCCCCAGTAATCGGCGAGGGCGGCGCGCAGGCCGCGGAGGCCGCGGGCGGGGGGATGGTCGAGCCGGTCGAGGGCCGCGCGGCCGGCGGCCAGGGCGGACTCGGGCAGCTCGCGGTGGGGATAGGCCGTCAGCGGGAGAATTTCGCGCCCCTGAGCCTTAAGCTGGGCGATGCGCTGGTCGGTGACGCGCGAGCCGACGCGCGGCAGGGCGGCGATGCGGGAGGGCAAAGCGGGGGCCGGCCGGTCGAGCGTCTCCTGCCGTGGGCTAGTCATGGTCCGGCACATCCTTTCGATCCAGGATCACGCGCAGGGGCTCCCTTCAGGGCATGGGGTCGAGGTCGGCGGCTCGGATGGAGCCGTCGGGCCGGCGGAGCACCGCCGCCGGGACGAGGCCGGGCGCTCAGAAAAGCATCCAGGAGCGGGCGGCATTGACGCCGCCGGCCTCATCCAAAACGTAAAGCTCGCCATTGTCCAATCCGTAGACGATTTCGACATCGTCGTCGGCGTCGGCATTGCCGACGGCGAGGGCCGTGATGGCCGCGCCGGCGGGGGGAATGATGTCGGTGCGCGTGGCGCTGTTGAGCAGGGCCGCCGGGGCGGGGGGATGGTAGTCGCCATCGGGGAAGGCGGCCGAGGGGGCGCCGTCGTTATTGATGAAACCGCCCTTGTCCCAGACGTAGCGCCAGAGGTGCCAGAGGCCGGACTCGAGATCCTCGGCGGCGGCGATCAGTTCGGGGGCGCCGTCGCCGTCGGTGTCGGCGACGTGCAGGCTGGTCCAGCGCCAGGGGCCGTAATCCTCGATGTCGAAGCGCAGATCCTCGCCGAGGAATTCGCCGTTGAAGGGGACCTGGCGGACTTCGAGGACGCCGTGGCCGTTGGTCGCGGCGGTGGCGGGGAACGGGGGATTGCCGTAGGGCTCGCCGTCGTAGCTGTCGAAGCGGGCGACGGCCAGATCGGCGATGCCGTCGCGGGTCAGGTCGTCGGCGCCGGCGATGGCCACGGCGGTGACGCCCATCTGGCCGTGGGCGTCGCTCCAGAAGAGTTCGCGGATGACGCGATCGACGCTGAGAAGGGCATTGGGGGCGAATTCGACGGGGTCGTCGAAGAAGTCCTCGACATCGCCGGCGACGAACGAACCGGCGTCGTCGCCGCCATTGGCCGACATCGCGGCGACGCTGAGCTGGTGGCCCCAGCCGGGCGAGCGATTCCAGATGTTCTCGACGATGAGGACTTCGGGGAATCCATCGCCGGAGATGTCGCCGACGGCCAGGGTCGTCTCCTCGGAGTTTTCGCGGGCGTATTCCAGGTCGCTGACGCTGCTCTGGGCGCCGAAGGCGCCGGCGCCGGCGCGGCGATGCAGCGTGATGCGCTGCGGGCCGAAACCGAGCGCGGGGAGCGGGGCGGCGTGGCCGGCGTAGGGTTCGAAGAAGTTGATGTCGCTGCTGACAAGGGTCGGGACGCCGTCGGCGAGGAGGTCGCCGATCGCGAGGGCCTGCCAGAAGGTGCTCCGGCGGCCGGCGCCGGTCTCGGTCAGGACATTCGCCTCGGAGTCGTCGTCGGGCGAAAACCCGGCGTTCGCGCGCTGGTAGTGGCGCAGGGAAGTCGTGGTATTGAAGGAATTGACGGCGACGGTCAGATCGGTCTTGCCGTCGTTGCTGTAATCGCCGGCGGCGAGCAGGATGGGAGGGGTCGGCGAATCGGTGGGCGTGGTGCCGACATCGGTGAAGGCGGCGATCTGTTCGCGGGCCCAAGCCTCGCCGGCGCGCTGATGGAAGCGGAGGAGGCTCTCGGCCGAAGGGTCGTCGTGGACCCAGGCGGCGAAGACGCCGCCGGCGCCGGTCTGGGAGAAATCGCCGAGGGCGATCGCGGCGACGGTGCGGTTCGGGTCGGACTGGATGAGCTGGGGCGAGGGCTGGGCGGGCAGGGCGGCCGCCGAGGCGAAGGCCGCACCGCAAGCGAAGCGGACGCAGGGGCGTCGCCGCGAGGCGCCGCGAAGCGTCGCCAGCGCGCGCCAAAGGGGGATCAGGGACTGGTGGAAGGAACCAATCATCGGAGCTGCTCCTTGAACGCCGCGGATCAGTTGGAGCGCAACGCGCGCAGGCCGCCCGGGCCGTAGTACATGATCTGGCCGAGGCTGACGGTGCCGTTGGTGGCGTCGTAGGGAACGAAGCCCCAGGCGGCGCCGTTATCGGTGACCATGATCGAGGCGGGTCCGAAGCTCTGGACGAGGTAGGCGAGGCCCTTCTCCGCGAAGCGGGGGGACATCCCCCGGCCGCCATCCAGATCGTAATGGATGTAGGAGTTGGTCTTGTAGATGTCGGTCTCGGACCAGTGGGGCGGTTTCTCGAAGGGGTCGAGCATCGCCTCGGTGCTGCTGAGGTAGGCGATGGGGGTCGTCAGGTAGTAGCAGGCGTCGAGCCACCAGCCGGCCCAGGTCTGAAAGCCATTGGGGACGCCCAGGGGGGGATAGTCCTGGTTGTCGACGTGATAGGATTCGAAGCCGACGGCGACGGAGCGTTGATCGGCGAGGCAGCGGGAGACTTTGGAGCGGGTCTGGGCCTCGAGGAAGTTGGGTACGGCGATCGCCGCCAGGATGGCGATGATGGCGACGACGATGAGCAGTTCGATCAGCGTGAAGGCAAAGGGGCGATGATGCATGCTGATTTCTCCCGCTGAGATCGAAGGCCAGGCAAGCGCCGGCATGGGGACTCCGCCGGCCGGGGATCAGGGACGGATCGCCGGCCGGCGGAGCGTGTTGGGGGGGTGAGGGTTACTGAGCCCGGAAGTAGCGTTGCCCTCCCGGACCGTAGTACATGATCTGGCCGAGGCTGACGGTGCCGTTGGTGGCGTCGTAGGGGACGAAGCCGAAGGCGCCCTGGTCGGTGACGAGGAGCGAGGCGGGGCCGAAGCTCTGGATCAGGTAATACGTGGATTTCTGCTTGTAGATCGGGCTCATGCCCTTGCTCGTGTCGGCCAGGTCGTAGTGAATGTACGAGTTGGTCTTGTAGGGGTTGGATTCCGCCCACTGGTTGGGCTTTTCGAATGGATCGATCATGGATTCGGTGCTGGAGAGGTAGGCGATGGGGGTCGTGAGCTGATAACAGCTATCGAGCCACCAGCCGGCCCAGCCGCCGAAGCCGGGAGGGGTGCCGATGGGGGGATATTTCTGGTTGTCGACGTGATAGGCCTCGAAGCCGACGGCGACGGAGCGTTGATCGGCGAGGCAGCGGGAGACCTTGGAGCGGGTTTGCGCCTCGAGGAAGTTGGGGACGGCGATCGCCGCCAGGATGGCGATGATCGCGACGACGATGAGCAATTCGATCAGGGTGAAAGCGGTCTCATGCCAGCGCTTCATGGGTGATTTCCTCCCTAAGTTTGGAGTTTGGGCCCCCGCCCGGGGCGGGGAGCTGCGATTGGTGTTCAAGCTTCAGTACAAGATCCAGTGGCGGGCGGGATTGGGTTGATCGCCGGGCCCGTCGATGAGGTAGAGTTCGCCGTTTTCGAGCGCATAGACGATTTCGATGTCGGGGTCGCTATCCACGTTGCCGGCAGCCATCGCGGTGATGGCGGTGCTGGAAGCAGGGATGACATCGTCCTTGGAGGCGCTGTTGAGCAGGGCGGCATTGGACGGCGGCACGTAGGTGTTGCCGTCGCCGGGGAATGCGGCCGAGGGGGCGCCGTTTTGACTGATGAAGCCGCCCTTGTCCCACTGGTAGCGCCAGAGGTGCCACATGCCGGTGTTGACGTTCTGGGCGACGGCGAGGAGGTCCTGATGGCCGTCGCCGGTGACGTCGGCGACATCGAGGATCGTCCACTTGTAGGGGCCGAAATCCTCGATATCGAACTCGAGGAACTGGACGGGGGCGAAGGCGCCGTTGGCCGGGGTCTGACGGATTTCGAGGACGCCCAGATTGTTGGTCTCGCCGGTGGCCGGCCACGGCGGATTGCCGTAGAGCTCGCCGTCAAAGCTGTCGAAGCGGGCCACGGCCATGTCGGCCTTGCCGTCGCGGGTCAAGTCGTCGGTGCCGGCGATGGCCATGGCGGTCAGGCCCATCTGGCCGTGCGGGAAATCCCAGAGGAGTTCGTGGATGACGATGCCGACTTTGAGCAGGGCGTTGGGGACGAATTCGATCGGATCGTCGAAGTACTCCGCCTCATCGCCCGGCTTGAAGGTGCCGGCATCCGTGCCGCCGTTGGCCGACATCACGTTGCAGGTGAGGGTGTGGCCCCACCCGGGGGAGCGGTTCCAGAGGTTCTCGACGATGAACAGATCGGGTTCGCCGTCGCCAGTGATGTCGCCGACGGCGATGGTGGTTTCCTCGGTATTCTCACGGCCGAATTCGAGGTCGGAGACGCTGGTCTGGGTGCCGAAGGCGCCGTCGCCGGCGCGCCGATGCAGATAGATGCGCTGCGGGCCGAAACCGAGCGAGCGAATCGGGTTGGCATGACCCGGCCAGGGCTGGTCGTAATTGATATCGCTGGTGACGAGGGTCTGGACGCCGTCGCCGAGCAGGTCGCCGATAGCGATGCCCTGCCAGAAGATGCTCTGGCGGCCGGCGCCGTTCTCGACCAGGATGTTGGCTTCGCTGTCGTCATTGGGGGAGAAGCCGGCGGCGTTGCGCTGGTAGTGGCGCAACGAGGTTGTCGTCTCGAAGGAGTTGACGGCGACGCTCAGGTCGGTCTTGCCGTCGTTGCTGTAATCGCCCGCGACCATCAGGATCGGCGGGGTGGGGGTGCCCTCGGGGTTTGAGCCGACGTTGGTGAAGGCCGCGATCTGTTCATGGGCCCAACCGCCATCGTTCTGATAGAAGCGGATCAGACTTTGCTCGGCGGGGTCGTTGTGGACCCAGGCGGCGAAGAGGCCGCCCTGGTTGTTCTGGGCGAAATCGCCCAGCTCGATGGCAACCACCTTGCGGTTGGCGTCCGAGGCGATCAGCTCGGGCGCCTGGGAGCGCGCGGCGGCCGCGAGCAGCAGCCCGGTGAACAATGTCAAAATGCGTCGATAGCTCATTTGTCCTGAAACTCCTTGTCCGTGGTATGCATCCAACCGCCGGCATTGGTCCGGCGGTTTCGAAAAGGGGAAAGTCAGGGGCGGCCGCCCTTGACGGCCGCCCCTGAAGGGGGATCCGGACTACTCCAGCAGGAAGTCGGAGAGGTTGACGGGAACCTCTTTCAGATCGCCGCAGATATCCAGCACGTAGATTTCGCCGTTGCCCAGCGAGTAGACGATTTCGTCGTCGGCGTCGCCATCGGCACTGCCGACGGCGAGGGCGACGATCGCGTCGCTGCTGGCGGGAATCAGGTCGGTGCGGGTGGCGCTGTTGAGCAGCGAACCGGCGTCCGGGGGAACGAAGGTATCGTCCGTCGGCCAGCCATTGCTGCCGGGACCGTCGCCGGCGACGAAGCCGCCCTGATCCCATTCATAGAGGAACAGGTGCCAGTTGCCGGTGTCGGTGTTCTCGGCGACGGCAACCAGATCGACTTCGCCATCGCAGTTGACGTCGGCGCTGGCCAGGTGAGTCCACTTGTAGGTGCCGAAGTCTTCCGTGTCGAAGGCGAAGGTGGTGTTGGCGGCGAGGGCGCCGGTGGCGCTGCTGATCTGGAGGACCTGCAAGACGCCCAGATCGTCGGTATCATCCATGCCGTTGGCCGCGCCGTAATCGACTCCATAGAAATCATCGTGACGGGCGACGACGATGTCGGGGGTGCCGTCGCGGGTGATGTCCTGGCCGGCCACCATGGCGGTCACGCCGAACTGGCCGTAGGAGGCGCCGTAGAGGAATTCGTTGACGGCGAGGACGAGGGTCGGCGTGCCATTGGGGTACATCTGGGTGGGCTGTTCGTCATAGTATTCGCTCCGGTCGTCGGCGTCGTAGGCGCCGCCCGCCGCGCCGCCGTTGTTGGAGGCGACATAGAGCGTGAACTGATGCCCCCAGCCGGGCGAACGATTCCAGATGTTCTCGGCCCAGATGAGTTCGGGCTCGCCATCGCCGGTAACGTCGCCGACGGCGAGGGGGCCTTCCTCGGTGGTGGTGCGGGCAATTTCCTTATCGGCCGAGTGGGAGCCGGAGCCGAACGGAGTCGAGCCGTCGTCACGGCGGTGGAAGTAGATGTCCTGCGCGCCGTAGCCCAGGTGGCGCTGGCTGTTGGCCGAGCCGGTGGCGGTGCGGTACAGGTCGATCGAGTGGGAGATGAGGGTCGGGACGCCGTCGCCGATGATGTCGGCCAGGGCGATGTCCTGCCAGAAGCGGGCCTGGAACTCACCATTGGTCTCGAAGGCGATGTTGGCCATTGAGGTATCGCCGGCGGCGAAGCCGGGGCT
>ERZ795058.3135-NODE-3135-length-17901-cov-26.124454_pt1 | contig 17901 bp, 18 predicted proteins | sample MGYA00375142_ERZ795058 | MGnify/ENA primary metagenome ERZ795058 (study PRJEB30187, sample SAMN05720210) | activated sludge metagenome | isolation source: anaerobic digester from wastewater treatment plant | place: Japan | collected 2015-04-20 ... | reverse complement strand
GATTCATAAGGATGTCGTCTCTGCACTGCTGCTACTTGCCGAAGGCAAGTGGCGGGCCAGGTCCTTTGTGGATGGAACACCCTGATGGACCAGCTCATGAAGATCGCGGCATGGAGTGAGGTTTCGTGAGAACCCAATCTGGAAGGGGGTTTATGCCCTGGAGCCCATCTATTCTCTTCCGGTCATGGAAGAGGTAGCCATGAGAGACTGGAACAGAGAGGACTGTACTGGTACAAGTAGCCGTGAGTTCATGAGAGTCCTGGTTCCCCGTATCGCTATCCAGGCGAACTTTTAACGGCCCAGTCCTGAGCATCCCGATCAGGCTCCCAGTCAGGCATCCAGAGCCGAAACCCAGACGGACAGGATTGGATTGTGCAAGATGAGCCATGATGTTCATGAAGACGTTTGACCGGTGAGCTGCAAGCATTCTACTCCGTATTCGTCATCAACTGCGAGAAGCAGCTCCCTAGGCCTATTGATCTCAGCATCGACTTTTTTGACGATCCCGGACGCCTCTCTAGATAAAGATCTCTGCTCATCTTTGAATCGAGCAACCAAGCCGTCGCATTCAATACCATACCTATGTGCTTTCTCCTTATTGGACTTCAGTTTCGCTGATTCCCAAATATCGCCTGCAACATCTGAAGCATCAGCTAGCTTCCTCGATGCCGTGGCGAGCCACTCTGGCTGACTCAAGGATTCCTTAATCTCACTTAACTCAGACATGCTTTGAAGCACACCATAGATCCGTTCGGGATCACTTTTGCAGAGAGATACATTGCATTTGAACTCAAGAAGCTTCGCAGTAAACCGAGTTCGCTCTGCGCAGAGCACCATGTCAGAATAGTTGGCGGTGCAGTCTTCGGCAACTCTTCGGACAAGTTCTTCAAGCTTCTTACTGGCGCGTATTGGCTTCATGGACTGCTTGTAGCCGCTTGTATCAATGGAGGATAACAGATTCGCATACTCGTGCCGAATTGAGTTGGCATCTCTATAGATGTCTCTCAATTCATTCAGGTCCTGTGGGCTGAAATGTTGGTTGTCATACATGCTCATCAAGATCTCATAGTGACTCTGCAGCATGGAACTCTTCTCATTGTGGTGGAGATTAATAAGCATCTGAATCTTCTCGGAGACTGCTGATAGCTGCTTAGTAATCCCATGAAGATAGTATTGACCTGTGATGATGCTGGCTACTTGAAATACGAGTAAGGGCGCGAAAACCTGAGCAGGATTCACAGGGATGAAGCTGCCATGCTCAGCGATTCCTCCTCCTACACTGTGAATCATTGTGCTGAACGAGCCATCTGCGAATCTCGTCAGAGTGCTTGGATCAACCGTTGCTTTGAAAAGAGCAGAAGCGCCAAGCATCGCTCCAGCATCAACAGCTACCGTAGGAAGTGCGTTGAGTGGGTTGTCAAGATCGACCCTCTGTATTCGAGATTCGAGGTTGCCAAGCTGAGCTGGCAAAACCCGCCTGAACACAAGGTCCTTCTGATCCGAGTTGGAAGATCTTACAACTATCTCATGGGGCATTTCTCTTATCTCTGACTTCTGTTCTAACTCGCAGCTCTCAGTTTCAGGTTTTCTGTAAACAACAACTGGGGCAGCTTTGCTGGCCTTGAGGAGTCGGAAGATCAAGATCATGGCTAGGATGAGGATGATGCTCAGCACGATGATGATGATATTCGACATTATTGTCCCCTTATCAACTGAGTTTCTCACCCCCGCACATTCCACTCTGCAACCAAACACATCTGAAAGCAGAACCGGGGCGGTCAATATCTAGCAGCCACCCTCTTCACACGCGATCATGCGATCGAACTAGGAAGAGATCACTTAACTCAGCAACAGCTCCGAACCTGCACCTATGCCCAATGCATCAATGGTAAGAACTCCAGAAATGGCTACTTCACCTGCTTCGACGCCTGCGCCAACTACAGCGGCGCCACCTGCCTATATGCCTTCGGGAACTGTTTTCTTCTTCGGAGCGCCTTTACTTCCTTATCGTCAGTGCGTTTCCAGAACCAGAATCCGCATCCAAATGGTGGACGGTATCAAGACTCACACGTTTTGATGGCTGCTATATCCTACTTCAGCAACTTAAGGTATTTCTTCGAACCATTAGGAATCGGGATCGTATTGCTGCGCTTGGCTAACAGCAGGTGTGCAAGCTGATTCATCCACTCCCTGTCGATGCTCAGGCTTTTAACCTCAACCAAGGATCTCCCATCCTTCTCCGTCAGCCGGTATGATGCTTCGAGACTGATAGGCGCTTCTTCGCCTGTGAGGTCTACTGAGAAGGAGATCGTGCCCCTCTTCCCATCTAGTTTTAGTTGCAGCATTTCCCCTATCTCCAGTTGCTTGAAACCAGACTTGATGGCACCCTTCTTGCCCAGAAGAAAAATGCCGAATTCAAGCTTGCCCATCAGTTCTCTCCTGTAGTCGCCTTCCAACTACGATACTTGGCTAGCTCCTCATGAATCAGCGCAAGGCAGCCAGAAACCACAAGGGCATCATCGACCAGTCCTATGCCTGGGATGAAGTCAGGAATCACATCAACTGGAGAGAAGACGTATAGCAGTGCGAACACAACTGCAGCGATGACCCACCATGGAACAACCTTGTACTTGCCTGATGAATAGTCCTTTACCATAGAGATCATGGTCTTGACATCATCGAAGAATTTGGCAAGAGGACCTTTTCTCACACGATTCTTTATCTCTTCTTCCTTGTCGATCACCTTCTGCATGTCTTCAGGCGTGATGTTGGCTGAGCCCTTCTTCACGTCGGTGTCATCGAACTTAGCCATCTTTCTCCACATTCCTTTCTGAAGCTTGAGAAATCCCCCGGATGATCGGACTAGAGCCGCTACATCCCGATCTGGAACACCTCCAGGACCTCATCCCCATAGTGGTTGATGACCTTGATGGCGATCTTGCCGGTCTCAGGCGGATCGAAGGGGCGGCTGGTGGTGCTGTAGAGGCTCGACCAGGCTGCCTCGTCGATGTCGGCCCGGAGCGCCCTCTTCAGCTTGTCGTAGGGCTCCTCGGCGCCGGTGAAGTAGGCGTGGCGGACGAAGAAGCTCTCGCCGTTGTAGTTCGTGTCGATGAACCAGCAGGCGATCTCGTCAGTCGTGTTCGAGCGGATCAGACCAGTGGTCGGGTCGTAGACATCGAGGGCCTTGATCTCGACCACGATCTTCTTGTCGGGCTGGTGCCGGATGTCCACTGTGAGGTCGCCGAAGACCATAAAGAGGTTCCCCGCCCCGGTCTTCTTCAGGAGCTCGTCACTCATCCAGAGGTCGGGATTCATGCGGACCGGCAGGACCGTTAGCTTGCCGAATCGCTTGATCTCTTCGGCAACATGTGGATCGAAAGCGAAGCCGCAGGCCAGGAGCAGGTCGAAGCCGATACCCTGGACGGCTTCCTTGGCGGCCTCCTTCACCTGTGTTGGCCCTAACGTGCCGTGCTCGGGACCGATGGAGACGGCTACTGTTCGCCTGTTTCCCTCAGCATCGGTGTACTCCCCAGATGCCTGAAGCCATGTGCCGGCAAAGGGGTTCAGAGTGTCGAACTTCAGCCTCTCCTGGACCTTCGTATTCTGGACCCCGGCCTTGCGAAGGTTCTCGATGATCATGGTGATGAAGTCGACTTGGTAGTCGGCCTCCTTCTCGGAGACACGGCCATCCATGTCATCGTCAGCAACTGAAAGGACCCGGTGGGGTGAGAGGCTCTCGACGGTGAATGGACCTGTTACCCTCACCGTCTTCTTGTCCTCGTAGGGCTGGTCGACCAGAAGCTCGGTGTCGGCATGACGAGCGATCGCTGCGTCGATCTCCTCGCGGGTCATGCCCTCGTGGATCTCGGGATTGTTGGCGATGCTCTTCAGCGTGACATGGGGAACCCGCTTGTAGACGAAGCCCTTCCTGATGTCATTCTCGGTCGAGATCCTGGCTGGAACGCTTCCAGCCAGCTCGGCCTCCTTCTGGATCCCCTCGGAAGAATCCTCGAGGAGGTAGTACGGATAGCGAGCAGCCATGAGACGGGTACGGGCCAAGGCTAGGGCGACCCGGCTGGTATCGCAGGTGATCCAGCGTCGCCCCCACTGCTCGGCGACATAGGCTGTGGTTCCACTGCCACAGGTAGGGTCGAGGATTAGGTCGCCGGGATCGGTGGTCATCAGGAGACAGCGCTCGATTATCCTAGTGCCAGTCTGGACTACGTAGGTTTTCTCTGCACCTAGAGACCATCCTGTGTCATCCCAGAAGTCCGTGATGGGGAACAATGGGAAGTCGGCAGCATATCTCACGTAACTAATAGAGTTGCCAGCAACTTCCACTCGCCGTGCAGAAATGAGCTTCTTCATGCGGGGTAGATCGGTCTTCCAGTAGCCAGTGCTAGGATAGATGGATCTACCCTCTATCTCAACAGCGTATCTTGTTCCTGGACTTTGACTAGTAAGGATTTGAAGCCGGTAGACTCTCGAGCCATCAGAAATCCTTGCAGGATCTGCCTTCTCCATCGGCGTAAGAATCCTACGGATTCCATCTTTGCTTTCTACTCGGTTATATGCGCCATCAACAGCATCGCTAAGACTCCGCTCAATGTATGGTTGCCGGTATTTCACTGACTGTCTATCCTTGGCGTACCACAGCAAGTAGTCAGACACCGAAGCCATAAGATTGTCGGTCTGGCTGCTGGTCTTGATGAACGTGATGAGCGAGCAAAAGTTTTCGGTCCCAAAGACCTCATCCAGCAGATTCCTAACGAGATGAACATTCTCTACACCGATCTGGACGAAGACGCTGCCTGACTCTGTAAGGAGCTCTCTGGCCACCACCAGCCGGTCGCGCAGGTATGACAGATACGAGTGGATCCCCAGCTTCCAGGTGTCACGGAAAGCCCGGACCTGCTCGGGCTGACGGCTGGCGTCCTCGGCCTTGCCGTCCTTCACGTCGCGCTTCCGGGTGCTGACCTGCCAGTTCGAGCCGAACTTGATGCCGTAGGGCGGGTCGATGTAGATGCACTGGACCTTGCCCTTCAGACCCTCCTTCTCGGCCAAGCTGGTCATCACCAGCAGCGAATCGCCCAGGATCATCCGGTTCGACCAGTGTCCGTCGTGCTTGTAGAAGTCCACCCGCTGGTCGAAATCCTCCGGCAGACCGTTGAAGTCGGCGAACAGGTCGGGGGCATCTGACTCGGTCTTTATCCTTGGGAGCTGATCGATGATCGCCTGGGGGTGGATCTTCTCCTGGATGTAGATGGGGACGACCGGGACAGCCAGGTCCTTCCGGTCCTGTTCGTCCTTGCCCTTCCATACAAGCTGGGGATCGAGGGAAGGATCACGGGGGTAGAGCATCGTCCTGGTCTGGGACTCGGACTCCTCGACGAAGTCCCGCAGCTCCTCGGTCGGGATGTTCTTCCTGGTGTCCTTGTGGCGGATGGACTCAACCGGCGTCGGCGTTTCCCTTTGTTTCTTCGGCGGCATGTTGCCTATTCCCCTTCCGACCCGGAGGGCAGCTCTGGCTTCTTCTCTCCGGGCAGGTAATTCCGGGGGCTGATGACCTTGCGGCCTGACTTCTTCTCGAGATCGCGGCGGGCACTGCCGGCTACGGCCCCGCCTTCACGAGCGGCGGTCCTGTTCTCGACAAAGCCCTGGGCATCCTTGTTTCTGGTTATCTCTGTCGTTGCGGCTTCTCCCAGCATTGTGAAGATCAGCTCCAGATCATCCATGTGATCCCTCAGGTTCTCTCGACTCAGCCCCTTCAGCTTTCTGTACTGGGAGGGCGTGATCCCGAAGGTAGCCTTGGAGATCTCCGCCGTGAGGATGGCGAACTCCTTCTGCTCATGGACATCCCGGTTCTTCCACTCGTCGGTAAGCTCGTCACGGATGGCGATGGACCGGACCCGCTTCTCGATCCAGTCGGAGGGATAACCCTTCTGCTTGTACAGATCCCTCATTCTCTGCTGGGCGAGTTCCGGGTTCTCGATCTCATCGATCCGCTCCCGCCCCACCTGAGCCAGCCAGCGCTTGAAAGGCTCGGCCCTGGGGCTGGGAATCGACTGGATGATACGGAAGGCTCCCTGGGTGTTCACCACCTCGGTCTGATACTTCTTGCCGTCTGCAGCCTCGAGCTTCAGTTGTCGACAGAACGTCGACAACTCAACGCCGGAGGATTCCCTCTCGCGACGCTTCATCCGATACCAGTAGTCGCGGGGATTCGGGCTGTCCGAGAGCGCCCCGATGATGTCTACAATGGAGAAGAGCCACTCGCCATCCAGCCAGACTCTGCGAATCTGCTTCGCCCCGAAAACGATGATCCTGCCTTGGGGCTCGAGGGAACGATCTTCAGACACGATCGCCGCCTTTCACGAGGAACCCCCGGATCGTACGCTCTGCATCCCAGGGGTCGGAGATCTCCAGGAAGCTCCAGCGCCCGAAGCCACCGTGGTTGTTCACAGCCGGCACCCAGAGGGTCCGTGCCGTGGCCACCTTGGCCTCCTTGTCCTTCTTCTTCTCTCCGGTGACCTCGATGATGAGGTTGAGGAGGCTCCCCGGACCGTGCCCGTCATCCACGCAGGCGATGAAGTCGGGGATGTAGTTGCTCTCCTTCCCCTCGAACGTGTAAGGGATGAGGAAGTTCAGCCCGTGGTTCTTCACGTAACGGACGACCTCGGGCATGCCCTCCAGCACCAGGGCCATCTTCTGCTCCCAGGAGTCGGTGTCGGCCACGACATGCGAGATGTGGCACTTCTGGGGGTCAGCGGTCATCACGGGGCGGGTTGTGTCGAAGTCCACGTACCGGGTCGAGCCCACGGTGTCGTAAGGCCGAAGGACGGGCTTGAGCGTGGTCCTGCCGGGGCTGGCCTGCACGATTGAGCGGTAGATCCGGTCGACGGCCCCGTGGGCGAACTCCTTAAGCAGGAGTAGCTGAGGGAAGGTGTTGTCCTTGAGGGTGACGCATTCGGCCATCCAGCGCTTGGAGATCGCGAGGAGCTGCGGGAAGAGCCATGGCCTGAAGTCTCCATCGGTTGTGAAGTAGCGCTCCAGCGTCTCCTTCGCCAGCAGGAAGGCGACCTCGTTCTCCCGGTGCTTCTTCAGGTCATCGAGGGTGTGGATCTCTCCCAGGCCGACGATGGGCTCCATCTCCGTGCGTGTCGGGATGTCCTGGGTGGTGAGGGCCAGCTTCGCGTCATCGGTGAAGCTCGCAGCAATCCTCTCCCCTGCGATGTCGAATCGGTAGCCCGTCAGGCGGGGAAAGGTGATCTCGCAGGCGATCCTGTCCTCAAGTGCCCTGACGCGGGTAGGGATCGGGCCTGGAGTCGGTGTCCCGGTCGAGCCGCTGGTCGGGATAAAAGAGAACGGCACGCCGTAAACCTCGGCATACTCCGGCTCGAACATCCCATGTGCGTTCGTGGCGTAGCTCATCCTGCGAAGGGCTCGGCCCACTACCTGCTCGCACAGTAGCTGCGTACTGAATGCCCTTATACCCAGAATGTGGGTGACGGTTTGGGCATCCCAGCCCTCGGTTAGCATAGAGACGCTGACCACGCACTTCACCTGCTCGCCCAGCTTGCCTGGCTTCCCAACGGTATTCATCACCTCGCGTAGGAGGTCCTCGTCGGTGAGCTGGTCGGTATCCCTGCCGGGGAAGCGTTGCCGGTACTCGGCCTTGAATTCCTCGATCTCACGTGCTGCGATCTTCTTGAAGTCGTCGCTCATCGCCTCGCCGGACTCGAGCTGCTGGCTGTCGATCAGGATGGTGTTCGGGCGCTGGAGCCAGCCTCCCTGGCCGTCATCGTTCCGGAAGATCGGGAGCTGGCCGGTCTGGACGACCGTTCTGTCCTCGATCTGCTTCTCCCAACCCGCGATGTAGTCGAAGACCAGCTTCGAGACGTTCGTGTTATTGCAGACCACGATGAAGACGGGTGGAGTAGAGCCAGCGGCCTGGGCCTCGGCGTTCCCTTCCCAGAGCCGGTAGTACTTCTCGTAGTTGCCGTAGAGGCTGTGGATGGCTCCCTGGAGCTTAGCAGGGAGCTGGGGCTCGCCCGAGACTTCTACGTCCCTCCGGCTCTTCTTGGGAAGTTCGTCGCGGACGTGGAGCCAGAGGTCACGGTACGTCGGGTAGTCGCCCACCATGGAGTCGTCGGCCACAGGCACCCGGGGGACCTTCACGATGCCGGACTCGATGGCGTCGATCAGGCTGAAGTCGGACACCACCCAGGGGAAGAGGGTGCCCTCGGGATAGCCCGAGCCCCGCAGGAAGAAGGGCGTAGCTGAAAGATCGTAGACGGCTCTGACGCCGATCTTCTTCTGGGCGGCTTCTATGCCGGAGATCCAGACACGGGCCTCCTGGTCGCGCTTCTCGGCTTCCTTGCGCTCGTCGCCCTTGAGAACGACTTCTTCCTCGGCCTCGGCCTCAGTCTCCGTCTCGGGCTTTCGGCGGTAGCAGTGATGAGCCTCGTCGTTGATGACGATGATGTTCTTCTTGGTGCCCAGCTCACGGCAGACACGGCGGATCATCTGGTCGGGCGTCTCGGTGAAGGCGTCGGTCTTCCCCCTGGCCAGAATGCTCTTCGTCAGCTTGCCGGCGGAGATCTTCTCCCTCTGGATGAACGACTGGAAGTTGGTGATGAGGATCTTCGCCTGGCCCAGTCGTTCGAGATCCTCGGGGGAGACGATATCGCGCTGGCGGTAGTAGTTCTGAGGATCGTTAGGTAAGAGAACCCGCAGACGGTCACGGATCGTGATCCCCGGGGTTGCGATCAGGAAGGCATCCGAAAACCGGGCATCCTGTGGGTTCGCGAGCTTGTTCAGGGCATGCCAGGCGATGAGCATGGCCATGACCACGGTCTTGCCCGAGCCGGTGGCCATCTTGAAGGCGATTCGGGGCAGGCCGGGGTTCGAGGCATCGTTGCCTAGTCGCAGGGCATTCTCGATCCAGGCGTCGCCAGACCTGCGGGCGACCTCGGTGAGGTAGATGGCCGTCTCCAGCGCTTCGATCTGGCAGAAGAAGAGCTTCTTCTCGCGCTCGGGGTTAGTCCAGTACTCGAGGAGACGGGCAGTGACCGGGGTGACGCCCTGGCGGCCTACCTGGCGCCAGAGAGTAATACGCTGGCGGATCTGATTGACGAGCTTGTTCTCCTCGATCCTGTCCTGCGTCCACTCGGTGTCGAAGTCGAGCTGCTGTTTACCCTTCTTCCGGGGCTGGGCGATGGGGATGAAGTAGGAGCTGACGCGGCGGGTATCGACGATATCGTTGGTGATACCCTCATCGGAGAACTTGAAGTGCCGGGTCGGCTCGTCGAATGGCGAGTTGATGACGGGGTTCGTGATTACGACCTGGCTCATGGGCGCCCCTTCCCCAGCCGCTGGAGGTACGTTGGGGGAAAGCTATCAGGGCAGGTTGATGAAGTCCAGCACGTCCTCAACTCACATCGTGTTTTCAAAGATGCAGATAAGCGAAAAGAAACGATTGACCTTTGATCATGGGTTCTAGCAGGTCTGTTTTCATCATCCATATGCCGTTTAGCTCTGAGCAATCCCAGTCCCAAGGCAGGATCGACACTCCAGCTTCTTCCAGCCCTTGCACACAGGGCATGTAACCTCGCCCTTCCCGAAACACGAGGTGCAATGAATCTCGCCAGAAGCATAGCAAGTTGGGCAATCAACTTCCCCGGCGCCATGGCATAGACGGCAATACTTGCCATTAGCTTTCCGCCCTATGACCCCACAGGAACAAGGGATCTTGCCGGAGCCTGTACAGTCAGGGCAGGGTATCTTGCCAAGCCCGCCGCAGTCATCGCAAGAAGCCATTCCGTAGGGCTCGCAGGTCTCGCACTCAACGTATCCGTTGCCTCCACAGTCCCTGCACTTCTTTGCCATTTCAAGCACCTCTCCTCATTCAAGCCAATGCCTCTATGATGCCCGTTCGCTAATCACGTTGTATGAAAGAGCCGAGGGCGGAGACGGACTCCGAATCGGTGAGCATAGCGATTCGCCTTGATGCCATCCTTGTGCTGGATGAAGCGCTCCTCCGGAGTCAATGCACTGGAGCCGACATAGACGCAGGGTTTGTCTTCGCGGCGGTCTGGATTCGCGTTCAGGAACTTCGGGTATGCCAGAACACGTGGATCAAGTTCGATGGCGTAGAAGTTGTACATCCTCACCTCTCAATGCTCAACGATCATCCCTTTCGATTCTGACCGTGTCAATCGGAAGTGGGCCGAAGCACTGGCCGTACAGAAGGAAGGGACCAGATCCCTGACATATCTCAGGCACGAACTGTCGCAGAGATCATAGCTTCATTGACTATGATCATAGTAAATCAGTTGACATGATGCTATTTCTGTCGCATAGTTCGCTAAGAGAATGATCAACTGATGCTTCATTTAGGCATGAAAGGAATATGGTAGTATGGAAGGGATGAAACCCGATTACTCCGTGGCGAGACTACTCGAGTACTGTGACGAGCTCGGTTCTTCCGGTCAGCGGAACAAGAATACAGCCAGTGCGATGAGGACTGCGTGTGAGCGCTTGCTCGTCGATCTCTCGCCGGACGAGATGGATGATGTCCGGAGGGTGGATGTTGAGGCAGTCGCGACGAAGTACACCAACAAGAAAATCGCCAAGCCCAAAACATGCCTGGAGTATCGAAGGCGCGTTACAACTGCGATCGCAGAGTTCAAGGAACACATGGAGTCCATGGAGACGGGAAAGGCATCCTGCCCGGTCAGCCCGATTCCTGAGATAGATAAAAGCACAGTCGCCGAAATCGAGAAACCTGTGAGAGCAAAGCCTGTGCGCATCCCCAGGGAAGCGCCAAGCACAACAGCAATGACGCTGGAGATACCCGTTAGATCGGATTTTAAAGCTCAACTAGTTTTGCCTTATGATCTTACGCCATCTGAAGCGAAGCGTCTGTGCAAGCTGATCGAGGCATTGCCTATCAGTGAGGGATAGATTGATGGGTGCCATCGCTCTGACCCTGAGGGGACCTGCAGATCAGGTCCCCTCACTCGAAACGGGTTGCGCACTCGATGACGGATCTCACGGTCGAACCGAACCACTGACCTCCGCGCTTTGATTCGACTCCCTCCTGGTTGAGCTTCGAGGCTATCTGCCTCAGGCTCCATCCCCTCTCTCTAAGGCCCAGGATCTCCTCGATCACCTTCTGCTCGTCGTTGTTGATGATGAGCTGGTCCTCGACTCGGTCGAAGCCGTAGGGCGTGGGTGAGTAGGGCTGCCGCTTCTCCCGCTTGTGGCGTAGGGCGGCTGCCGTCCGCTCGGAGATCTGATCACGCTCGAACTCGTTCAGGACAGCCAGCATCCTGAAGACCATCTTCCCGGCGGCGCTGGTGGTATCGATCCGCTCGCTCAGGCTAACCAGGTCGGCCCCGGCCTTCTCTAGCCTTTCGGCCAGAGCCAGGGTGTCCTTCGTGCTGCGAGACAGCCGGGAGAGGCTGTAGACGACCAAGATGGCCTTCTTCTCGCAGGCGAGGCTGATGGCCCTCTGAAGCCCCTCTCGGTTCTCGGAACGTGCTCCGGAGATCCCTGCATCCTCGAAGAAGCCGATCAGGATCGTCTCGTTGGCAGTCGCCCAGGCTTCGATCCGAGCTCGCTGTGCCTGGAGGCTGACGCCCTCCCGGGCTTGTTCCTCGGTGGAGACACGGATGTAGCCGGCAGCTTCGAGTCTGGGTGGAGGGTTCACAGGTCGCCCCTCTCTCTCATGGAAACCCACTCAGGAGGGATACCTGGTCTGCCGCAGGCGTAGATGAAGTGGTCGATGAGCTTCACTCCCAGGTCCTGCAGGATGCTCTTCAGCTTCGAGGTGAGAACCTTGTCCTCGTTGCTGGCTTCTGCCCTTCCTCCGGGATGAGAGTGGGCCAGGATCAGCCCTGTGGCATTCGTCTCGAGGAGGAGGAAGCTGACGAGCTCGCGGGGGTAGACGGATGCACGGTCCACCGTGCCCTCGGCGAGCCTGACGAGGCCGAGGAAGTCGCCGCTGGAGTTCAGAGCGATGGCGTAGAGCCCTTCGACGGGCTTCTGATCGAAGAGTCTTCCCAGGAGAAGCTTCGCCTTCTCCACCGTATCTACGGGCTCGGGAGAGAAGGTCAGGGAGTGACTCCGGACCTTTCGGTAGCATACGGCCTTCTCAGAGATGATCAGGCGGGTGTTCGTCGCGGCAGAGTGTTCTGACACCCTGAAACCCCTTCCATGCGTTGAAGGGGCTCCTATGGGCCTGGAATACCCTAAGGAGCCCCTAATGTTAGATCAGGGTGTACACGACCGTGCGGTTGTGTACGGGGATGACTGCCAGGAACTGAGCTAGACCGCCTCGCGGGTCTCAACTCGAATGCAGTCGACCACTGATCCGAAGGCTTCACACTTGGCTGGCATGATGGAGATTTTCAACCCTGGCCAACGAATGGCTCGCGGTTCGCCGAGTACCTTGCAGATCGCCTGAGCGTTTGTTTTGTTGAGCACCAACATCTTATCAGTCTCCTGGAAAGAGATAACGTACTTCTCAGTAATCCCTCCTGTAGCCAGGCGGAGGTTATCCTTTTTCACCTCCTTGATCGTGAGCGTTGTTATCTCACCCATGAGATCTGCAGCCCTTAGGAATCGAGAAGGGAACATTAGAGGAACCAGCATTTCGGGATTCTCTGTTGCCAGCCTCTTCGGCATCGTCACTCCTCCAGGCCGCCGAAATCGACGGCTTCGTCTTCGGTCATCGCCCAGGATGGGGCTGCCAGCTCGGACTCCACAGGCCCAGGACCGGGCCAGGTGTCCGAGGCGATGCAGTCCTTCACCTGCCTGAGCCAGCCCTGGTACTCGGTCCATGCTCTGCTGAGGGAGTCGGGATCCAGCCAGAAGAGCCGGCAGGCATGAGGGGGCTCCTTCTCCACGGCGATGATCCCGAAGCGTGGGACGGTGCCGGTGCCAGAGGTGATGGCATATGCCTCCTGGTACATGGTCGCCTGGTGGAAGTAGCCCATCCTCCAGGCATGCGCCGAGAACTCCCTCGGATCGATTGTGCTGGCGGTCTTCAGGTCGAGGACGGCACCCTCACTGGCTATCCAGTCGAGCCTGCCCTTGCAGGCAAGCCCAGTCTGTGGGTTCACCCAGAAGAAGCTCGACTCGGCCTGGCCTCTCTCGAGCAGGGCGGCGATCTCGGGGATCCCCCGGACGGAGTCGCGGATGGCCAGGGCTGTGTTGTACTCGCCCTCCTTCAGGATCGAACGGCCCTGGGCGGCGGCCTCGTCTGCGAACTGCTGGTAAGCAGTTCCTCGGCGATCGCCCTGCCAGATGGCGTAGTCGAGCTGGAAGCGCATCGGCTCGAAGACTGCCGTGTGGGTTGCTCTGCCCAGGAGCATCGCCTGGGTCTCAGCCGGCGGGTTGTCCTGGGCGTAGCGGTAGTGGAGCGGGCTCTGCCCCATGAACTTGAGAGTCGAGAAGTGGATCCCGGGGGCGGTACGGTACTCGGGGAAGGGCATGAGAATGCCTGGGCGCCTGGCCCGGGCAGGGGCAAGACGGGTCGCCATCGAGGCGGCCTCCTTTCTGCGAGCTGCTATCTACATGTACTGCAGCATGATGCTCAATAGTTGCCGTAGACACCTTTAGAGAAGGGCTTTCCGAGAACTTGTTAGCGCAGGGCTGTGCGGAGATGTCTGGATCAGGCGGAGAGTCTGTCTACCAGGTTCCCGAGGAAGTAGTCACCGACCTGCTCGGAGGTCGTGATGAGGGCACGGCCCCTGCCGTTGTAGGTCAGGCGGTGCGTGACCTCCTGCATCAAGTCCCAGAGCGTCTTCGCGTTGCTCAGGTTCTGCAGGATAGGACCCCAGTCGCGAGCAGGCAGGTCGACGTTCTTCGCGACCTCGGCGAGCAGCTTCACGTTGAGCCGGATCCCTGCCAGAGATGACATCCTCGGCGCGAGGTCCTGGAGCATCGTCACGCCGTTGTTGATCAGGTCCACGGCACCCCGCAGGTCGAGCCTGTTCTCGACCGAGTGCCGCATCGTGTACGTCGAGAAGAACCGGGGCGACATCATCCCGTTCGTGCAGCTCAAGACGAAGGCCATTAGCACCAGCCGGAACTTCGCGGAGCCGTCGTAGCTGTTCTCCACGCGAAGGCCGAGGGATACTGCGTCACCCAGGGCTGGGACTTCGATGATCCTGTCGGAGCGGTACATCAGGGACAGGAACCTACCGGTCCAGACCATCCTCTCCTGGCTCCACTGCAGGTCGCTGCGGGACATGATCTCGCGACCCGCCTGCTGGGCCAGGCTGTTCGGGACGAGCTGGTAGCCCTGGCTATGGATGTTGATCGCCTCCCAAGCGCCATCATCGTTCAGGATCTCGACCCCTACCTGGGGAACCGAGGTCCCGTTCACAGACACAGGGGCGAGACGGACTGGCGAGAATGGATCAGAAATGGACACGATGCTTCGGATACTGGCGGGGCGCTCCCTAGCGGGAGCCTGAGTTCCCGGATCTGCTGCCATCTTTCGATGTCCTTTCCGTTGACGTGGACGACTTCTCCTTGTTCTCGGCGATGCGGGTGATGATCTCCTCGACGAGAGCTCCGATGATGGGGCCAAGCATGTTTCACCTCCCCGGCTGGTGAAGGACGCTGATCTCTCCACTCGATCGATCTCTCGACCAGACTGCAACAGGGCTTCTGAGGATCGAGCTGGTCGCGCCACGATGAAATGGTTATCTAGACAACATATTCTCCCCCATTACTTTATACCCTGTCTTCGGAGGGTTTCTACACACTGCAGGTTCAGTTTTGATCCTGGAAATACCCTCGTATACTTCTGATGGGCAGAGAAAGGATGGCGTTTGCATATGATCAAGAAGGAAAAGGGAATTCTCCCTCATGAGCGCGTCAGAAAGTCTCTGACGGAGATCCAGGAGCGCGTTGTCGACCGGATGCTCTCGGGAGAGAGCTTTCTGGAAGCCACCGAAAACGAAGGCGTATCCATGGAAGAGCGCCTTAAGTGGGACAGGTTGGGGACTGCCTTCGAGGAGATCAAGCGAGAGAAGCTGGCAGGGAGTTGGGACAGCTGCGCGCTTATGACACTCCGGCTGATCCGTGAGAGCCAGAAGCGACTGCTGAGCATCATCGCCAAGGGCAAGGACTCAGACGCCACCAAGGCTTCGAGTTTGGTTCTCAAGATGGTGAAGTTGACGATACCCAACGGCTATCGTTTCACGCTCACACAACAACAGGAGGTAGAGCGATACTCTGCTGTGCGTCAGCTAGGGGATTACTGGGAAGGGGTCGGCGACGTGGGCAGCCTGGCATGGCCCAGAAGCCTGACTAATGCGGACCGTGTCCCAGGCCCGAGGAGCACGTGGAGCTCAGAGGAGAGGTAGACCCTGAATAGATCAGAGTTGACGCCTAGACAGGAAACCTGCCTGCTGCTTCTTTCAGCCGGTATGTCTCAGGCAGCGGCTGCACGGGCACTGAATCTCCACCCTACTACTGTATGGCGGTGGATGAGACCAGGCACACTCTTCCAGATGATCTTCAAAGAGCGTCTTCAGAAGATTTGGGATGATCATCGGCAGGAGACTTCAGAGATACTGACAAAGGTGATCGAAGCCTCGATGGATCTTGTGAAGCAAGGGGACATTAACAGTGTCCTGACGGGGTCGAATCTGTTTCTCAAGGCGATGAAGAATCTCCCTCCGCACTTCCCGCTATGCCCTGCCGATCTAACCAGGCAATGCCCCGTGAGAGGCATGATCAGCCCGAGAAATGACCCGACAGACTACGAGAGACGATGGGCTGGTGGAGAGGAAGTTTTGATCCCCGGCGAAGACCAGAGATGATGAGCATAAGCGTCTACCACCGAATAGGCAGGTGGCAGATGCTTCAAGGGGGCGATGGCCGCCCCGTGTAGCGAACATAACCAGAAATGAAGCCTATCTGGAAGTCTGCGAATAAACTAGAGAACAAAAATGATCCAGTGCCTACGTGTGCGCTACGGGAAGCGCAGGCAGGCGGAAAGGGGTGGCTCGGGAGTGTTGGATCCGAAAACGGGGTAAAGCACTAGGATGTGCAGGTGCCGACCCCAAACAGGATCATGATCTACTCGCTGCGGGTGGAGGTTCGTTATGATGAACCTCCAGCAATGCCAGCGATTCCTTAGTAAGCGTGGAGTAGAACTGTCTGAGGATCAGGTCGGACACCTGATGGACATCCTTCACTATCTTGCCATCCGTGTCTGCGAGCAGGCTGAGCTTGAGATCGAGAACCGAAAGAACGAGCAATGAGAAAACGATATCCCAGCAAGACCGCAAAGAAGCCAGTATCTGGTCAGCGTAGAGCTGTCATCGTCGCGCGGGTTTCGGATCCGAAGCAGGCCAAAGATGGAGATAGCCTTGAGAAACAGGAACCGGCACTGATCGCATTCTGCATCACTAACCAGATTGTGCCGTTCAAGGTTTATAGAATCCCCGGCGAGTCAGCGTTTATTCCAGGCCCCAAGTTACTGGAGATACTGGAGTACATCAGATGTAACCGGGACGGAATAACAGACGTGTTATTCTGGGACCTAAGCCGTCTGTTCCGAAACACCAGTTTTCATGGTCAGTTCAGAGAGGTATCCGACTCCAGGGGTATCAGACTGCACTCCCTTCATGAGCAACTAGGTGACTCTGCTGCCGAAAGACTCATGGAGGACGTTGTAGTTGCCATGAATAAATTCTACTCCCTGGACCTCTCCCAGAAGACAACGGAGCGGATGGAGGTAACTCGCAGGAAAGGTGTTCCAACTTGCCGGCCACTAACTGGATATCTTATTGCCAGAAAACCAGATGGCAAGCGAGATGACGAGAAGAGATGGGTGCTGGATTCTGATCGAGCTCCGCTACTCAGGGAAGCCTTCACCGAGTTCGGGACAACAGGAGCCCTGCAGGGAGAAGTCCTGGCGAGGATGAACAGGGCAGGCTTCAGAATGATAGGCTCGGGGGAGCCCATGAGCCCTCAGTGCTTCGATCGCCTCCTCGGCAACCCGCTTTATGCTGGCCTGATTTTGATCAACGAGGAGGAGGGATACGCCGAGAAGTGCGTCTATGAGCCCCTCATCAGCCGGGATCTGCATGAGAAGATCGAGCGGAAGCTGGGAAGGGATCCCTGTCGGCACGTACCGCACTCGCGAGAGAATCCTGAGTACCCACTCAGGGGCGTTCTGCAGTGCCTTGAATGTGGAGCCACCCTCACTGCCAGCAAGCCGAGAGGCAAGCGTAAACGCTATGGCTACTATGCCCTGCAGAAGTCAAAGCATCGATTCGGATGCCGAATGGGCGGATTCAGCCTTCCACTAGACAAGGCTCATCGGTCATTCGAAGCGAATTTGGCGCAGATAGCCTCCAACCAGCCTGTTCTCGATCTCTTCTTCGAGTTCGTGAATGGATGCTGGCAGGACCGATCGGCTTCGCGGGTGGCTGACCAGAAGGCCGGGCGGGCAAGGGCCGCTAAGCTTCAAGAAAAACGGGATGCTCTTCTGCTGAAGTACAGCGAGGGAAAGATCGATGATGAAGACTACAACAGGCTATCGGCCAAGCTCAAGGATGAGATCAATACCACCCTCGAAACTGTAGAGAGGCTGGAGGAGCTCGAGGTTCCCACGGACGATCTTCTCACTCGTGCTCAGACCACGTTGGAACACCTCGACGACCTCTGGAAAGCTTCGGACCCATCGGGGAAAACAGAGATGGCCAAGGTGCTCTTTCCCAGTGGGGTTGCCTGCGATAAAAATGGTGTGGTTGGAACACCCCAGGATGCTCGTGAAATAGGGCTTCTCGATCTACTGCAGGGGCCGAAAAATGAGATGGCGGTCCCACGGGGAATCGAACCCCGGTTTGATGGCTGAGAACCACCCGTCCT
>ERZ795058.3125-NODE-3125-length-17951-cov-101.202447_pt1 | contig 17951 bp, 20 predicted proteins | sample MGYA00375142_ERZ795058 | MGnify/ENA primary metagenome ERZ795058 (study PRJEB30187, sample SAMN05720210) | activated sludge metagenome | isolation source: anaerobic digester from wastewater treatment plant | place: Japan | collected 2015-04-20 ... | reverse complement strand
TTACGGTTTTTCTCTTCATGCCTGCACGCCCGGAAGAGCCAATGAAAAAGGTCGGACGGCGGCGTTATCCCGCCAGAACGCAGGCGAAAATCAGCGGAGCAACAAGGGTCGCGTCGCTTTCGATGATAAAGCGGGGCGTATCCACCGACAGCTTTTCCCAGGTGATTTTTTCGTTGGGAACAGCGCCGCTGTAGGATCCGTACGAGGTTGTACTGTCGGAAATCTGACAGAAGTAGGACCACAGCCGGCAGTTCATCTGCATGTCCTGGCGAATCAGCGGCACGACGCTGATCGCGAAGTCTCCGGATATGCCGCCCGCGATTTGAAAGAAACCGACGCCCTGGTCCCGGGAGGCGTCGAGATACCAGTCGATCAAAGCGCTCATGGTTTCCAGGCCTGACTTGACGACGGCGGCGTTTTGGATGTGTCCTTTCCGGACGTTCGAGACAAAGACATTGCCCAGCGTTGAATCTTCCCAGCCGGGAACAAAGATCGGAATGTTTTTTTCGCAGGCGGCAATGAGCCAGGAATCCTTTTCGTCGATCTCGTAGTTTTCTTTCAGGACGCCGCTGGAAAGGAGCTGAAAAATAAATTCATAGGGAAGATATCTTTGATTTTTCTCTTCCGCCTGCTTCCAGAACGCCAGCAGTTTGTTTTCGACCTTTCTCATGGCTTCTTCTTCGGGAATGCAGGTGTCGGTGACGCGGTTTAGTTTTCTTTTGAGCAAATCCGCTTCATCGGCGGGCGTGAGATCGCGGTAATGGGGAATGCGGCAGTAATGCCGATGGGCAACCAGGTTAAAAATATCCTCTTCCAGATTGGCTCCTGTGCAGGATATCGCGTGGACTTTATCCTCCCGGATCATTTGGGCAAGGGTGATGCCGATTTCGGCCGTGCTCATGGCGCCGCCCATGGCGATCATCATCTTTCCGCCCTGACGGAGATGATCGACATACGCCTGGGCCGCGTCGACCAACACGGCGGCATTGAAATGACGAAAATTTTTTCTGATGAATTCCCTGACCGCCGGAAAACCGGATGAAACGCGTTCCTTCATTTGAAGACTCCTGACAGGCGTTTTCGATATATCAATGTTCTGGCGTGCCGTTGCTTATAAACGACGATGTAAAACAGATGAAGCCCAAACGTTAAAAATTGATCAACAGATTAACAATTGTGCAGCTCATATCATGGAGCGGTGGAAATTGCAACCCGTCGCCCCCACTTATCCGTCACCCGAAAAACTTCGTGGCAATTCTTGCCGGGATCGGATACGATACAAGCCGCCGTTGGCTAAATGAACAACCCCGCCGCAAGCAGCGGGGTATCAAAAGCTTTCTATTTTGTATGGGCCATTCGCCGCAAGCGGCGGGGAATGGAACCCTAAGAGATTCAACGAAGGAAAGGAGGCAACGATGAAGCTTAAAACAAAAGACGGAGGATGGAATCCTTACTTTGCCGGAGCGCTGGTCGGCATTCTGGCGATTGCTTCGGTGTGTGCCACGACAGAGCTGATGGGCAAAACCAATTATCTGGGCGCGTCCACCACTTTTGTCCGCGTCGCCGGTTTTGTGGAGAAGGTTTTCGCTTCGGAGCATGTGGCTCAAAACGCCTATTTCGCCGCCACAAAAATCAAAGTGGACTGGCAGTTCATGCTCATCATCGGAATTTTTCTGGGCTCGCTGATCTCCTCTCTGACCGATAAAAGTTTTCAGGTGGAAAAAGTACCGCCCATCTGGCGGGAACGCTTCGGCTCCTCGATGACCAAAAGAGGAGCGGGCGCGTTTCTCGGCGGCATTGTGGCAATGATCGGCGCGCGGCTGGCGGACGGATGTCCCAGCGGACACGGACTCAGCGGTATGATGCAGCTGTCGGCAAGTTCTTTCGTGGCGCTGGCGCTGTTTTTTGCGGCCGGCGCACTGACGGCGGCGCTGGTTTACAGAAGGAGGGCATCATGAGCATTGATCAGATTCTGGGGTTGATCACCGGTGTGGTGTTCGGATTCCTGTTGCAGAAAGGGCGGGTCATCCGCTTTGAAAAACAGATTGGCGCGCTTTTGATAAAAGACATGACAATATTCAAATTCATGCTTTCCTCGATTCTGGTCGGCATGGTGGGGATATTCATTCTCTCGGATATGGGGATTATCACCTTCAGCCACAAACCGTTGAATGTGGGCGCCGTGGTGATTGGCGCGATTCTTTTCGGCATCGGCTGGGCGGTTATGGGATTCTGCCCCGGCACTTCCGTTGCAGCCGTAGGCGAAGGCCGCGTACATGCATTGTTTGCCATCGCGGGAATGCTGGTCGGCGCGGCGGTATTTGCCGAATTGTATCCGTTTCTTCAAGCCACTGTCATGGCTTGGCAGGACTTCGGCAAAATCAGCCTGCCGGGCGCTCTGGGCATTTCCCGCTGGGTGCTTGTGCCGATATTCTGGGCGGCAACGATCGGACTGTTTGTTGTATTCGAGAAAAAGGGTCTGTAATTTGTAAAAACCTCTTGACAGGACCAGCCGGATAAGGGTAGGGTTTCTCAAACTGGAATGATTCCAATATGAGAACGAATACCAAAGAAGACCTGATCGGTCAGTTAAAAGACAACGGGCTCAAGATTACGCCGCAGCGTTTGGCAATTATTGACGCGCTGGTGGAAAATCGCTACGAGCATCCCGGCGCGACCCTCATCTTCCATGAAGCCCGGAAAAAAGCCGGACGCGTCAGCCTGTCGACGGTGTATGCGACACTCAAGGAATTTTCCGAAAGCGGACTGATCCGGCAAATGCAATTTGACCGTCTGGAGAACCGATATGACGTGGATCTCTCCGATCATGTGAATCTCATCTGCAAACGGTGCGGAAAAGTGATGGACTACCACGTCCCCGCGCCGCTCGATCCAAAAAATATTGTCCGAAAATCGGGATTTGTCGTTACCGACACCCGGATTGAATTTCACGGCTATTGCCGGGATTGTTTGAAGCGCCCCGACTGAACTTTTGATCCAGCAGTCTCGCAGGACATACACGGAAGGTAAAAGAAAAAGGAGGAGAGGCCTTTATATTTTATTAGGAATCATTCCGGATTGAGAAAGGAGGAAATGAAGAATGTCGAAAACAGAAGATGCTTTAAAGGAAGCTTTTGCAGGAGAATCACAGGCGAACCGAAAATATCTGGCGTTCGCGGCTAAGGCCGACCAGGAGGGATTTGCCCAGGCCGCAAGATTATTCCGGGCAGCTGCGGAGGCGGAAACGATTCACGCACACGCCCATTTGAAGGCATTAAAGGGCATCCGCTCCACAAAAGAAAACCTTCAGGAAGCGGTTGCCGGAGAAACGCATGAATTCAAAATCATGTATCCGGCGATGATCGAAGCGGCCAAGGTGGAAGGCCACAAGGAGGCGGAGCGCTCTTTTGTTTTCGCCAACGAAGTGGAAAAGATTCATGCAGGGCTTTATCAGCGCATGCTGGACAATCTGGCCGGCGCAAAAGAATCCTACAGCTATTATATCTGTCCGGTCTGCGGCTATACCGCGGAAAAAGAAGCGCCGGAAACCTGTCCGGTCTGCGGCGCCAAAGGTAAAATGTTTAAAAAGGTCGATTAATCATTCCAACAAAGGAGGTTCATCATGGCCAAAAGAAACGAAGTCTTTAAATGTGAGGTGTGCGGACATATCGTGGAAGTGCTTCACGAAGGCAAGGGCGAGCTCGTCTGCTGCAATCAGCCCATGAAGCTTTTGACGGAAAATACGGTTGACGCCTCAAAGGAAAAGCATGTTCCGGCGATTGAGAAAATGGCGGGCGGCTTCAAGGTAAAAGTGGGCAGCGTGGCTCACCCGATGGAAGAAAAGCATTACATCGAATGGATCGAAGTCATCGCGGACGGTAAAGCCTATCGTCAGTATCTGGCGCCCGGACAGGCGCCGGAAGCGTTTTTCCCCATCGAAGCCGCCACGATTACAGCCCGGGAATACTGTAATCTGCACGGTCTGTGGAAAGCATAAGAGAAAGCAGGCAAATTTTTGCCGAAAGGAAAAGACATGGCCAAGTTATACCGATGCACGATATGCGGCGATGCGTATATCGGCGCCAGTCCTCCGGCGAACTGCCCGTTCTGCGGCGCGCACATGGAGTATATTGTAGAGGCCAAAGACGCGGTCGTAAATTTTGATGTGTCGCTGAGCGTGAAGGATCAGGCCAAAGCCGAACACGCGCTCAAGGTGGAAATCAGCAATTCAGCCTTTTACATGTGCGCCGCGAATCAAACCGATGATCCCGAAGGGAAGATTCTGTTCAAGGCACTGGGCAAGATTGAAGCGGAGCACGCGTCCATCTGGAGAAAAATCCTCAAGCTGGGAAGCGTGCCTCCGGGAAAAGAGTCCTGCTATACGCCGAATGTCGAGAATCTCAAGGAATCCCACGCCCGGGAAACAAGGGCCATCGACTTCTACCGCAAGGCGGCCTCCGAATCGGATCATCCCAGACTTCGACAGATCTTTGCAGCGCTGGTGGAAATCGAGACGGACCACCTGCATCTCTCCGAAGAAAGGTTGAAGTAAATGATACCCGCGAAACCGGGGGAGCGTTTTCCCCCGGTTTCACACACACCGTCTCAGTTGAATCCCGCTTAAGCGGGACGAGCGTTCATTCTCCGCAGCTTGCTGCGATATAATGATGTTCATTTCATGCCTCGACAGCTTGCTGCGAGGTGGTTGATTGCTCCGGAATATTTCATCGGCGTACCGTAGGGCGCGGCCGCCATGTCGGTCGTGGAAAACCACTTCCCGAAATGTAAAATTCAACCTTGCGTCGATGGAGGAAAAAATCGCGGAAGCATTATATTCAACCGACGCCGTTTGACCCCTTTTTCAATCGATGACGGTGATCTCATCCAAGATCTTTATTTCGCCTCCCGTGATGACCTTGGCAAATATTCCTTCGCGGGGCATGACGCAATCGCCGACGGTATAAAAGATATTGCAGCGGTTGTGGCAGATCTTGCCGATCTGCGAAACCTCCAGCAATACCTTTTCGCCCACTTTCAGTTTGGCGCCGACGGGCAGCGACGGCAGATCAATGCCTTGCGTCGTCAGATTTTCGGCGAAATCACCGTATTGCACATCAAGGCCTTTGTCTCTGATTTTCTCAATGCTTTCCCTGGCCAAAAGACTCACCTGCCGGATGCCGGGCTCGGCATGGGCGTCGTTTTCCAATCCGAGGTTTTCCAGAAACAAGCCGCAATCGATATTGCTTTTCTTTTCGCCTTTCTTGTGCGAACGATTCACCGCTAGAATTTTTCCCTTTATTGTTTTCATGTTTTTCCCTTAGATGAGACGCTCCTGTCCCGAATAGACAAATCCGGAATCTTTTCTTACGTAACCCAGCAGCGTGACATTGTATTCCCGGGCCAGATTCACCGCCGCGGATGTCGGCGTGGCCCTCGAAACGAGCACCGGCACGCCCATGCGGATGACCTTGGTGATGATTTCCGAAGACACCCTGCCGCTGACAAACAGTAAGCCTTCCCCGACAAGATGCATCTTTTTTTCTTTCACCAGTATGCCGTTGATTTTGTCGAAGCAGTTGTGCCGTCCGATGTCTTCGTTGAATACGGAATACTCGTCATGCTGGAACAAGACGCTGTGGACCCCGCCGACGGTTTTATATATTTCGGAACGACGCTCGAAGTCCTTCATGGACTGTATGATGTTGCTTAACAAGAATTTATTTTCACCGGACAGGGTGGCAAACTTATCATGCTTGAGCGGATTGATGTAGGTGAAGCATTTACCGCAGCCGGAGGTGACACTGCGCAGACTCTCGCACTTCTCCACGGATTTGCCTTCCGCAAGATTGATCATCACGGCAAACAGACGCTCGTTAGAGGAAATAGAGGCAACATCGCCGATGGAATCAATCACGCCTTCGCTGTGGAGGAAGCCCAGCGCCAGTTCTTCCGTGAGTTGATTCAGACACAACAGCGAAGCATATTCCGTCCCGTTGATAAAAATCTTGAGCGAAATCTCGCCGATAACGTCTTTTTCGGAATCGCGCAAACGTATGACGCCGCTGTCGGAAATAATTTCTTTGATATCAAAAGTTGAAAACAGTTTCTCATTCATGTTTTTAACATCTGTTATTTAATGATCAGATGATTCTGATTCACCTGGCGCAGCTTCTGTTTGGCGGCCTGTTTTTTGTATTGCTTCGCTCCGAAAATCAGATCCTGTTTATTGACAAAGACCTCGGTATCCGGCGGGACGGAATGCGTGAGCCACACGTTGCCGCCGATGATGGAGCGCGCGCCGACGACGGTTGCCCCGCCCAGGATTGTGGCATTGGCGTAAATGATGACGTCATCTTCTATGGATGGATGGCGTTTTTTCGATCTTAGTTTCTTGACTTCCGACTTGGACAGGGAAATCGCGCCCAGCGTGACGCCCTGATAGATGCGCACACGGTTGCCGATGACGCAGGATTCGCCGATAACCACGCCGGTGCCGTGATCAATGAAGAAGCTCTCGCCGATGTGCGCGCCGGGATGAATGTCTATGCCGGTGCGGCTGTGCGCGTATTCCGTCATAATCCGGGGGATCAGCGGAATGTTCAGATGATAAAGTTCATGCGCGACCCGGTAAATCGTGATCGCCCGGATGCCCGGGTAGCTGAAGATAATATCATCATATCCTTTTGCCGCCGGATCTCCTTCCAGGGAGGCGCGGATATCCTTGGCCAGCATGAAGCGCAACGTGGGAAGCTTGCGCAGAAACGCCAGCGTCATCTGATGTCCCAGCGGCTCGCAATGCACGCAGGACTTGTTATGGCGGATACAGTCGTGGCGAATGGCCAGGACAATCTGCTCGGAGAGCGTTTCATACAAAGCCGTCACCTGTTCGCCCAGATAATATTCAAGATTCGTTGAATCCAAACGAGTCCGGATAAAATACCCTGGGTAAAGAATCAAAGACAGACGATGAAGGATGTTGATGATGGCCTCACGATGGGGAATCGGCTCGGCGCTCACATGATCGAAGCATCCGGCGCTGTTGCACGAATGAACAAGCCCGTCAACGACATCCGGCACTTCCTTGCGAAAATGCTTCGCTGACTTGATTTCTTCCCTGCATTTGCCGCCGTTGTTCAAACGCTTCATCATCCGCCGCTCCTATTGATTTGTGCAGGCTTGTTGCGCCTGACTCCAGAAGGGGGACATGCCCCGCAGCCGCTCGATGATGGGCGGCATTTTTTCAATGACAAAATCCACTTCTTCTTCCGTATTATACACGCTCAAACTGAAGCGGATGGAGCCGTGCGCCATCGTGAAGGGCACGCCCATTGCGCGCAAAACATGTGAAGGCTGCAATGAGCCGGATGTGCATGCCGAGCCGGACGAGGCGCAAATGCCCAGTTCGTTCATCAAAAGCAGAATAGCTTCACCTTCCACATACTCAAAGCTGATGTTGGTCGTGTTGGGTAGACGGTTCTGAATATCGCCGTTGACGCGGCTTTGCGGAATCTTCTTCAAGAGTTCGCGCTCCAGCTTGTCGCGGAGTTGTTTAACGTGCACGTTTTCCGTGAGGATATGATTTGCGGCCAGTTGACAGGCCCTGCCCAGTCCGATAATGCCCGCCGTATTTTCCGTGCCGCCGCGGCGTCCCTTTTCCTGATGGCCGCCGATGAGAAACGGAGAAAATTTGGTGCCGCGCCGGATATAGAGAACGCCGATTCCCTTCGGAGCGTGCAGCTTGTGGCCGGAGATGGACAGCATGTCAATGACATTATTTTTCATGTTAATGGGAATCTTGCCCACGGCCTGGACCGCGTCGGTATGAAAGAGAACGCCCTTGTCATGGGTTAGTTTAGCCGCCTCTTCCACCGGAAAGATGACGCCGGTTTCATTATTGGCCCACATCAGACTGACAATCGCGGTATCCGGCGTCAGGCTTTTTTCCAGATGTTCCAGATCGAGCATCCCGTTTTTATCCACGGGCAGTTCCGTGATTTTATAGCCTTGTGCGCTCAAATGCGTGCAGAGCGCGCGGACGGCCGGGTGTTCGACGCGGCTGATGACGATGTGTTTTTTATCGGGCCTGGTCAGCAGCGCAGAATAAATGGCGGTATTATCACTTTCTGTTCCGCAGCTGGTGAAAACAATTTCTTCGGGCAATGCGCCCAGTAACGCGGCCGCCTGCTCGCGCGCGTCGCGGATGCGCTGACCGATCTGACCGCCGAAGGTGTGCATGCTGGATGGGTTCCCATAGAATTGGTTGAAATAAGGAAGCATCGCTTCCAGAACTTCATCGGCAACTTTTGTTGTTGCATTATTGTCTAGATAGATGGTTTTCATTTGGAAGCCTCCTCAACGGTAATGTCCGGTACAACCAGTTCCCTGAGCCGCTGTTCGACAAAATCCTTCAGCGTGATATTCGACGCCTTGCAGGTTGCGCAGGCGCCGCGCAGGGCCACGATCACGCGATTACCGATAATATCGATGATTTCAATATCGCCGCCGTCATGCTTCAACGATGGACGGATCTCCCGCTCGATGGTTTCTTCGATCAGCCTTATTTTTTGAATGTTCGTCAGCTTCGGCTTAACCTCGGTCTTTGCCTCCGCCTTCACCCGCTCCAGAATCTGGGCAATGGCATCCTGACAATTGCCGCAGCCGCCGCCGGCCTTGGTGTAATTGGTCACATCTTCCACCGTGGCAAGATTGTTTTCGCGGATGGCCCGCTCGATTTCCTTGTCGGTGACGCCGAAACATTCGCAGATAATTTTTGCTCCCGGTTCCAGCGACGGAGCGCCGCGGTAATTCTCGATTGCCTTTTCCAGCGCCTGCTTGCCCATCACCGAGCAGTGCATTTTTTCGTCCGGCAGTCCGCCCAGGTATCGGGCAATGTCCTGGTTGGTGACCTTGAGCGCTTCATCCACCGTCATCCCCTTGATCATTTCCGTCAGCGCCGATGAAGAGGCAATCGCACTGGCGCAGCCGAAGGTTTTAAACTTGGCATCCCGGATGCGTTTGTTTTCGTCCAGCTTAAAGGTCAGCTTCAGAGCGTCGCCGCAGGCGAGCGATCCGACCTCGGCCACGCCGTCCGGATTTTCGATTTCACCCACGTTGCGCGGATTCAGAAAGTGCTCTTTTACTTTATCGGTATAGTCCCACATAGACACTCCTTCGTTCTGAATTATTTGTTAAAATCAAAGTGTTCGGCTTCCTAAAAAATTTACAGGACTAATCTATACCCCTTCCCGCCTGATTTCAACGCCGCCTCGTCTTTTTTTGTCAATACAAAGATGGCGTTTAAGGCAAAAAGATTCGGGAAAAAGCGCACCACGGTCTTTTCTCCCAGGTAGTGTTCTTCCACAATCCGGATATTTTTTTCAACGCAAAAATCCCTGAAATCCGTAATGCTCAAAAAACGCACATTGGGCGTATCATACCAGAGATAAGGCAGCGATTTCGTCACCGGAGATTTTCCCCGGAAAAACAGACTGAACCGCGATGTCCTATGGGCAAAATTGGGGAAACCGACAATAACCTGTGTGCCGATGCGCAACGCTTCCTGTATCACGCAATCCACTTTTTTGACTTCCTGCATGCTCTGATTCATAATGACATAATCGAATGCATTATCCGGAAATTCCCGCAAACCGCTTTCAATATCATCGTGAAAGACACTCAAACCCTTCTTGACGCATTCCTGAATGGACTGGTCGTTAAGTTCGATTCCCTGTGCCCGGATATGCTTATCCCGAACCAGGGGATACAAAAGTTCACCTTCACCGCAGCCCAGATCCAGAACGCGCGAATCCGATTTAACAATCGAATAGATGATTTGGTGATCCAATTGAGTGTTAAATTCCATCATTGCCCATTACCAGATATCCGTTAAATGTCTTATCCAGAAAATGTTTGATCAGTGTTGTCTGTTCCTCCACCTCAATAAGAAAAGCGTCATGTCCATAGGTTGAGGTCAATTCGCAGTACGTGGCATCGACGTGTTTTCTTTTCAGCGCCCTGACGATTTCCTGTGACTGATGGGGAGGATATAGCCAGTCCGACTTGAAAGAAATAATCAGAAACCTTGTGTCAACGGTCTTGCCGTGCGGAAGGAATTTGCCGCCGGACAGATCAAAATAATCTATCGCTTTGGTAATGTAGAGATAGGAATTGGCATCGAAGCGCTTGACAAAATTAGCGCCGCGATAACGCAGATACCCTTCCACTTCGAAATCTGCGTCGAATCCGAAGCTGAACCTATCGCTCTTTAAACGCCGGGAAAACTTTTCCTCCATCGAGTGTTCGCTCATGAAGGTGATATGGCCGATCATGCGCGCCACCGACAATCCCTTCTCCGGCTGCCCGAATTCGTAATAGCTTCCTTCACGCCAGGCGGGGTCCGCCATGATGGACTGCCGGATGACCTCGTTGAAAGCAATCTGCTGGGGGGAATGCTTCAGCGTCGTGGCGATGGGAATGGCCGATTTCACGCGTTCCGGATAAGAGGAAACCCATTGCAGAACCTGCATGCCGCCCATGGAACCCCCTGCCACGCAGAGGAGTTTGTCAATGCCCAGATGATCGATAAGATGCCTTTGCGCTTCCACCATATCGGCCACCGTGATGAAGGGAAAATCCAGGGCGTAAGGTTTGCCCGTTGCCGGGTTCAGGGAAGATGGCCCGGTGGATCCTTTGCAGCCGCCGACAACATTCGAGCAGATGATAAAATACCGGTGCGTATCGAACGCTTTGCCGGGACCGATCAGTTCCTCCCACCAGCCTGTGTCGTTGTCTCCGGCATGGACTCCCGCCGCGTGAGCGTCGCCGGACAGAGCGTGCAAAATCAGAATCGCGTTTGATTTCTCTTTGTTCAAGCTTCCATACGTTTCGTAAGCAAGCGTCACAGGCCCCAGTTTTTCTCCGCTTGCCAGATAAAGCTGTTCGGCAAAAGTGAAAGTTTTAGTTTCCACGGCACCGACGGAATGAATATTTGTTTTTTCGTGTTTCGCTTTCTTCATAGTGGTTCCTCACCCTCACGATCATCCTCTCACCTCGAGGGAGAGGGAATCTCCCTCCCTTGGCGGCCACGGCGCCCTTCAGGGTAGAGGGATGAGAGGAAGGGGGGTATTCTATAATAAGTATTTTTATCGCTCATGAAACAACCATGTCGATAAATAACGTTCTCCCGTATCCGGTAGTAAAACGACAATCGTCTTGCCTTTGGCTTGTTCCTTCCCCCCGGCCTGCAGGGCGGCCCAAAGAGCCGCGCCGCTGGATATGCCCGCGAGAATGCCTTCTTCCTTCGCCAGACGCCTGGCCGTCAGACCGGCATCTTCATGCTTGACGGCAATCATCTCGTCGATGATTTTCCGGTTCAACACATCGGGAACAAAGCCCGCGCCGATCCCCTGGATCTTGTGCGGCCCGGGCTTCCCGCCCGACAGCACCGGCGAATCAGCCGGTTCGACGCCGATGATTTTTACGGACGGCTTTTTCTGTTTGAGAATTTCTCCCACGCCGGTGATGGTGCCGCCGGTGCCGATGCCGGAAATAAAAAAGTCAATTCCGCCTTCCGTGTCCTTCCAAATTTCTTCAGCGGTGGTTCTGCGGTGCACGGCGGGATTGGCCGGATTGGCAAACTGCTGCGGCATAAAACTGCCCGGCGTGGCTTTGGCCATCTCTTCGGCCTTTTCCACCGCGCCCCTCATGCCTTTTGCGCCTTCGGTCAGGACAAGTTCCGCGCCCAGGATGTTCAGAAGCTGTCTTCGCTCCATGCTCATCGTCTCCGGCATGGTGAGAATCAGCCGGTAACCTTTCGCGGCGCAGACAAAAGCCAGAGCGATGCCGGTATTGCCGCTGGTCGGTTCGATAATGACGGAGTCTTTATTCAATAATCCCCCGGCTTCGGCATCTTCAATCATGGCGACGCCGATGCGGTCCTTGACGCTGGAGAGCGGATTGAACGACTCCAGCTTGACCAGGAAAGTAGCCGGTAAATCTTTGGTGATGCGGTTGAGACGCACCAGGGGCGTTCTACCCACCGTCTTTGTGATATCGTCATATAAATTGGTCATTTTATGATCCTCATTAATTGTTTGTCAGGATTCTGCTTTTTGTAAAGCCTGCTCAATGTCCGCCAGAATATCGTCAATGTGTTCCAGGCCGACGGAGAGCCTGATAAAATCAGGCGTCACGCCGGTGGCGAATTGCTCTTCCGGGGATAACTGCTGATGCGTGGTTGTTGCCGGATGAATCGCCAGCGTTTTGGCGTCGCCCACATTGGCCAGATGAGAAATCAGACGCAGCGATTCAATAAATTTCTTTCCGGCTGCCGCGCCGCCCCTGATGCCGAAACCCAAAATCGCGCCCGCGCCCTTGGACAGGTATTTTTGGGCGCGTCCCTTTTCAGGGCTGTCTTCCAGTCCCGGATAATTCACCCAGGCGACACGGGGATGTGTCTTCAAGTATTGCGCCGTCGCCAGAGCGTTTTCGGCGTGTCTCGGCAAACGCAGATGCAGGGTTTCCAAGCCCTGGAGAAGCAAAAAGGAGTTAAACGGCGATATGGCCGGTCCCAGATCGCGCAGCAGCGTCACCCGCGCCTTGATGATATAGGCGATGTTGCCGTTGGGCTTCAACGCTTCGACAAAATCAATTCCGTGGTAGCTGGCATCCGGCCCGGAGATCAGCGGAAATCTGCCGTTGGTCCAGTCGAATTTTCCCGAATCGATGATCACGCCGCCCAGCGACGTGCCGTGTCCGCCGATAAATTTCGTCGCCGAATACACGACGATATCCACGCCGAAATCCAGCGGGCGCAGCAGATAGGGAGAAACGGTATTGTCCAGAACAAACGGAATGCCGTTTTTATGCGCGACGGCGGCGATGCCGTAGAGATCGGCCACATCCAGTTTGGGATTGCCGATGGATTCCGCGTAGACGGCTTTGGTCTTCGGTGTGATGGCCGCCTGCAACGCCTTCAAATCATTGGACTTCACAAAATTCACCTTTATTCCCAGACGGGGGAAGGTGTGATGAAACAGATTGTACGTTCCGCCATAGAGATTATCCGCCGAGACAATTTCATCACCGGCCTGGGCGATATTCAAAAGCGCCAGCGTGATGGCCGCCTGGCCGCTCGCGACCGCCAGCGCGCCGACACCGCCGTCGAGCAGCGCGAGCCTTTTCTCCAGCACATCGGTGGTGGGATTCATGAGCCGCGTGTAAATATTGCCGAACTCCTTGAGAGCGAATAGATTGGCGGCGTGATCCGTATCCTTGAACTGATAGGAGGTTGTCTGATAAATGGGCACGGCACGCGAACCTGTTGTCGGATCGGGCTCCTGTCCGCCGTGCAGCGCCAGAGTTTCTATTTTCAAAGCATTTTCGACATTCATTTCGGTTTCCTTTCCGTTTTATGAAGCATTCAATTTTGCGGTTGACACGAAAGCATTCCTTCGATGCTTCTGCGCGCCCGGATCATAATGTCTGCCGGGACGTCAACCTCGTGTTTCAAATCCTGCAAAGACCACAGGACTTTCTCCAGGGTCGTTCGCTTCATGTTGGGGCATAGGGCCTGTTCTGAAGCGGGGTAGAATTTCTTCTCCGGATTTTCTTTTGCCATGCGGCGCAGGATACCCACTTCCGTCGCGATAATAAATTCTGTGTTCGATGATTTGGCCGCCCGGCGGCACATACCTTCCGTGGAAAGCACCTTGCCCGCAATCGCCGTTAATGCCGGCGTACATTCCGGATGAACCAGAACCTCCGCATGGGGATGCTTCTCTTTTTGCCTTTCCACGTCTTCGGGCAGTATCCGCGCGTGAATGGGGCAGTATCCCTGCCACAAAATGAAATCCCGCCCGGTTTTTCCGGCAACGTAGGTTCCCAGATATTTGTCCGGGACAAAGATGATTTCCTCAGCACCTTTCATGTGCTCGGCAACGATGCCGACGGCATTGGCCGATGTGCAGCACATATCGCACTCGGCTTTGACTTCCGCGGAGGTGTTGACATAACAAAGAACGGCTGCCTGCGGATGCTCAGTTTTTAATTTGCGCAGTTCATCGGCGGTAATCATGTCCGCCATCGGACAACCGGATTCCGGATCGGGAAGCAGCACCTTCTTTTCGGGAGACAGTATCTTTGCCGTTTCCGCCATGAAATGAACGCCGCAGAAAACAATGACATCGGCTTTGGTTTTAGACGCTTGAATGCTTAAGCCTAAAGAGTCACCAACATAATCGGCAATAGCCTGTACTTCGGGAATTTGATAGTTGTGCGCCAGAATGACGGCATTTCTTTCTTTTTTCAGCCGTTCTATTTCTTTAATAAATTCCATGCATTACCTCATCAATGATTCCGCCGCCGAGAACCCGGTCATGATCATAAAAAACAACAGACTGTCCGGGCGTGATCGCCTCTTGTCCCTCGGCAAAGACTACTTTTAATTTATCCTTTTCTTTTGTCACCCTGCACAACGCGCCTTTTTTCCGGTATCTGATTTTCGCGTGTACTTCTTTCGGCCAGTTTTCCGCCAGGATATTTACATCAGAAGCCACAAGCCCATTTGCCATTAAATCTTTTTTCTCTCCGACGACGATGAGGTTCCTGCCCGAATCGATGGATAATACATAAAGCGGCGTCGGATGGCTGATTCCCAGGCCTGCCCGCTGGCCGATCGTGTGAAAGATAATCCCGCGATGCCGGCCCAGCAATTTCCCATGAAGATCCACGATGGGACCCGGCTTGCATTCCCGCACCCGCTCCGAAAGGAATTCCTGAGAATTTTTCTGCGTGACAAAACAAATATCCTGGCTCTCCTGCTTTGCCGCTACGGGAAGAGAATATTCTTTCGCTAAATCCCGCACCTCCTCTTTCGTGAAACGAGCGAGAGGGAATAAGATATCGCCCAGCCTCTGATAAGGGATCGAATAGAGAAAATAGGTCTGGTCTTTTTTTTTGTCCTTGGGCCTAGCGAGAAAATAACCGTTTTCGTTTTTCCCGATGGCTGCGTAATGGCCCGTGGCCAGAAAATCAAAGGCCAGCGACAGCGCCTTGTCCAAAAGCGTGCCGAATTTCAGATGGCGGTTGCATTCAACACAGGGGTTCGGCGTTCTCCCCTTTTGATATTCGCTGATAAAGTGGGCGATGACCTTCTTTTCCAACTGGGAGGCGTAATCGAAAACGTAATGGGGAATTTGCAGCCGGTCGCAGACCCTTTTGGCGTCGTCAAGCGCGGATGCTCCGCAGCATTTTGCGCTGTCGTCTGTCGCAATGCCTAAACACATGGTTACTCCGGATACATCGTATCCTTCTTTTTTCAGCAACAATGCCGCGACGGATGAATCAACGCCGCCGCTCATGGCCACTAAAATTTTTTTATTCATCCTTGAGTTCGCTCACCGTAAAGAATTATATGGATGGACTTACTGACTTTTCCAATTTATCTTTATTCATCGTGACAAGCTGTTCCAGCGTTATCCCGCTCAATGTTTCTGATATCCTGCCGCTCAACATCGCCCAAATATCGTGACTCGCGCAGATGTTTACCCTGGAGCAGAACAGGGGATCTTTCAGACAATCGACCAGGCAGTCTCCCTCGAGAACGTCCATAATATCCTTCAGCGTTATCTGGGCCGGTTCCCTGGCCAGTGTATAGCCGCCGGATGCCCCTCTCACGGAATTGACCAGTCCGACTCCTTTCAGAGGGATGATGATGAGACTAAGGTATTTCTCCGAAATACCCTCTTCACGGGCAATCTCCTTCAGAAAAGTATTGCCTTTTCCATAATTTCTGGCCAGTGCCAGCATCAATCTCAATCCGTAGCGGGACCTAGTGGAAAGTTTCATATATTCAATACCTTATAAATTACTATAATTACTATCGTTGAACTAGTAATTATTCTTTTAAGATGTTTTTGTCAAGAATTATTTTCGTTCTGTTTGAAAACGCGGACGACGGTGACGATCTTCCAATTTCATTTTTGCTTCATTTGTAAAAAGAGCAAAGACCATGACGTTGATCGGGCGATGCGTGACTCCGCTAAACCAATCCTTTGCTCAGCGGCGCGCAATAAGGTCCTTCCGGTATTACGGCAAAAGAATATCCCTGCCTGGCCAGAGCGTCGACAGCTTTTTGCAGTTCGCCGGTAATTCTCTCCAAACCGGCCTCCATGATCTTTGCTCCCAGAAATGCGCCGGCGCCGGAAGCAATTCCATGGGAAAAGAAATAAAGGTTATCCGGCCCGGTTTTCTCATAGACTCTGGCCTGCATCTGTATCTGCCACTGATCTTTTACGATGTCGGTGGAGCTTCTGATGTCTTGAATGAAGCGGGGAAAATCGTTGCTGTACTTGCGGAGCATGTTTTCATACGTCTGTGAGCCGACGCCTTCCACGCATCCTCCCGCGGCAATGATCATCCCCCCTTTTTTTACACAGGGGAGGGCTGTCACCAGCGCTTTGGTGCATTGATAAAAGGTGGCATCCAGGGGATAGCCCCCGCAGCCGGTCACCACGACATCCGCCTCTGCCTCAACGATTGGACAGGCCTTTCCTTTTACGTAATGGCACGCACTGGCATGCGTCTCAAAAAGATCTCCGCCAAAAGCCTTGACGATCCGTTTTGCATGGTTCACCACAAGTTGGAGGCTGAAATCAACATCGACCAGTTTGGCCACAGACAGCGCCTCTTCATGGCAGGGGTTCCCATCCAGCAGGGCAATGCCGGCCTTGGGATGAGAGAGAAATTCATACCCGTGAAAGTGCTTGATGGTTTCCATGGAGGAGAGGCCGGGACAAAGCGTTTTGCGCCCGCCTGAAAAACCCGCCATAAAATGAGGCTCGACAAGCCCGATGACGATTTTATAATCCGCCTTCGCAAAGTCTCTGTTGAGTTTTGCCGGAGCACCGGAACAGCTTGTGCCGGAAAGGGTGACCATGTCTCCTTCGGCATCATGATCCAGAATTTTATATCTGCCGGCAATATCATCACCAAACATGAAAGCCCTTTCTTCTTTTGTGCTGGGCCTGTGCATGCCGGTGGCGATCAGAAGGGTGATCTGTTTTCGATCGATTCCGGTTGACTCGATTTCATCAAGCAGGACCGGTAAAAACGTCCGGTAGGGGATCGGCCTTGTAATGTCCGATACGGCGATCATCACACTGTTGCGGGGTCTTGTTTTGATGGAATCCACAAGACTTTCCGAGCAGAGCGGATTTCTGATGGCCTGCAGGACAAGTTCTGATTCAACCGCCGCGGGAGGCTCGAAGCAGGAGCGATAGATCCGGCTTGTGTCGGGAAATTCAATGTCGAGAAGAGTATGATGATATCGTATTTCCGCCTTCATCAGATCCTCGCTTAGGGGATCATTCCCACTGAAAAGACCAGCGTGAACTGGGCGGCATAGTACATCGGCAAACCGGCATAACGGTTGAAGATGCTTTTTTTCACAAACCTGTGCCTTGCCACAAACAGGTCGGAAGCGTAGAAGAAGATCGATCCCGCCATCACTAGCGTCCGGGCTTGAAAGGACAAGTCCTGGCGGACGGCAAGAGAGGCCGCTCCCACCACCATGATGGAGATGACGGCAATATAGGCGATGACCGGACCCATCATGGGACCGAGGTGCGGACGCAGTCTGATAAATACATAGGTGGAGACGACGGCAACTGCTGCGAGGGACACCGCTGTGCCGGCGTTGACGCCGGAGGTCATGAAAAACGCCAGGATGTAGGCGACATGCCCCGTGAGGAAAAACGCAAGGCCGGCCGCAAACACCTTGCGGTTAAAGAAAAAGGCAAGACAGATGTCGCCTGCGAAGCAAAGGACAAGACCTGCCAGGATGAGATAGAAATAGGGGCCTGCGGCACAGGGCTGCAACAAGGCTGTTACGATGCAAAGCCCCGACAAAAAGGGTTTCGTCAGGAGGATCCCCTTGAGGCTTTCCTTTTTTT